>Ga0247741_1000505_pt1 | contig 22296 bp, 31 predicted proteins | sample UWRJL213509R2_FD_180945 | JGI IMG/M metagenome (GOLD analysis project Ga0247741, IMG submission 180945) | Plant litter microbial communities from Arlington Agricultural Research Station in Wisconsin, United States - UWRJ-L213-509R-2 | ecosystem: Environmental > Terrestrial > Plant litter >... | reverse complement strand
ACACAAGCTGACATCACGCGGCACCGCGAACAGGTTGTCATTTCGTGTAACTTAAACGTCGCTAGTGCCGAGTTTCTACAGGCACCGAGAATTAGGGTGTGGCTAAGACGCTGTTCAGTAATGTCCAAGCGGCAGAATCGTGATCTGTTTTTAAGTCTCGGAAAGCAAGGAACAATTTGCGTTGTAAACCCTTCCTGTCTCACGACTACAAAATAGAAAGAAGGACATCAAAATGTCGAGCAACCCCAACCCCAATTCCGATCCGGCTCTCGCTCCATCCGGCGATAGTCCCGCAGAAAACCGTCAGAAATTGCGATTTGGGCGCGCTGCGCTTTGGGTCGGCGCAGGCATAGCGATTGTTGCGTTTGTCTTCTATATTGGCATCGGAATATACGGCGGTTACCACGCGGCCGGCTAGTCGCTGCAGCTCTCTTCAGTCTCGATGAAGCTTTGGCGTCAGCGTTCAGTCCAGCCGGTTGCCAAATCCGATCATGAAATCAGGCCGAGAGACCAACCGCCCATCTTCCCCCCCGGCTTGGTCTGGCCTGCAGACGAAAAGCGAGAGCTTCGCCTTGAGCGTTGGCATCGGTGGCGCAAACAAGCAGCGCGTTCGGGCGAGCGAGAAGGGTGATCAGCGCCGCTTCGGTTCTCGGCGACCATCCACCGCCAGTGCTGACATATAGAGTGTCGTCTTGCAGACCCTCGATGGCGGCGAGGCTCATTGCGTCGATTGCAGCCTCGGTCACGCAGAGACGAAGGGCATCAGGCGCGCCCAAGCGAAACAAGACTTTGCTGCCACCGGTGGAAAAGCCGCGCCACTCGGGCACTCGGGTCCCCGCTCTTCCCATCCAACCAACCACCCCGAACCCAGCCTGTTCGAGTAGGACGGCACAACGCACCGCCTCGCGAAGCTTCTCGATTTCTTCTCTTTTCATAGCTTGTTCCGATCGCCTGTGATCGTTCCTCGGTTTAACTCCCCGCATGATCGGCGGGACATCTTCCGGCCGCCGCGAAGAGCAGAGGGGGCAAGGGCGCGGGGAAGCACGGTGCAATTCTGCACCGCCCGCGGCGAAGCTTCCCTTGCCGCCGACAGGTCGCCAGCGGCACCCAGAACGGCAAATGCCGGCTCAGTGAGCCGGCCAGAGGAAGAACTCGTGCAAGATATCGAAAGATCAGCCGCAACCGAATTCGAGTGCCGTTAGATATTCAGCCGCGCGCAAACACGGCATTTTGGACACATCGCTGATGTCCTTCACAGACGAAAGGGAGAAGGGCATCGCCGCGGGTCAACGGCGAAAATGCCGGCAATCGTTCTACGCCCCGAGGGCGGGCAATTTCGACGGTGCGATCGTCTTCCAGGCGGCTCTCGAACTGGTAATGAAGGCCGCGAGCAGCCGAATGGTCACAACGAACCGGTCCTACATACAAGAAGGCCCGAGCTGAAGCAAAGTGACTTGAGCAGCGCTGTATGCCCGTATGCTGGAGGCAGCGTGATTCGGCTTGAGTTCGACGGGCCAGCCTTCGTCTCGTAAAGGCTGCCAGATCAGCTGCACATGCGCAGTTAAGCGCCGAACACGCAGCACAATAACCGTCAGTACATTTTTTAGATTGCGCGCAACATGCGTCGGCGGCATATTTCCCATCACATCAAGTGACTGCGGGGACATAAAATGGCTACTGGGACAGTAAAATTCTTTAACAGCGACAAAGGCTTCGGCTTCATCACACCTAGCGGCGGCGGCAGCGATATCTTCGTTCACATCTCTGCTTTGCAAGCGTCCGGACTGCAATCCCTCCGAGACGGCCAAAAGGTTTCGTTCGAGACCGAGCCGGACCTGAGGGGCAAGGGTCCCAAGGCGGTCAACATCGAGTTAGACGAGGCCTAAGAGTCGCCAGGCTTTCAACCAACTGCGGGCCGCACCTATGGCCCGCAAAGCGGGCGTTTGACCATCGGTAAGTTTTCCATTGGTGAGCGGTTTTCCAGCGCAGAAGGCGCGCCCACATTTCTGACAGCTCCATTAAGCCTTTGTCCTGGATCGAAGCCTTCTTCAAGTGAGAAACAAGAACCTTCGGCGGTGGCAGAACCAGATGTAACACTCGTGACATGGTCGTGCTGTTCGCGCCGATTGCCAGTTCGGCGTCTGAAATCAGGATGCCGCCAAGCAGCGTCGCGCCGGTCGAATGCCAATGTCGAGCCGCCGGTCTGCAAGCCGTCCTCGCGCGTGGCGCCATCTCCGCTCAATCCGCCGTTGATCGCGCCGCCATTTGAAACGACAGGTTACGGCTGATGACGTGCCTTTGCTTGCCGGAACAGGCATTGAACCCGCGAGCATATTCCACGTTATCCGTGGTGGCCAAGTTTGGCCGCGTTCTCATCACTGGAGGATAGCATGAAGAACATAGTGGACTGGCTCGACGCGAACACCAGCGACAGCGCGTTTACCTTCGAAAACAACGCTGACGTGGAACAGCGCGCCGAAATCATTCGAGCCAAGGCAGAAGCCGCGGGCTATTCTGCTGATGAGCTGCTTGACGCATGCGGAGGTGACATCGCCGAGTACCTGAGAAATCGGCAAGCAGGCGCGGGACCAGATGATGCTGACGGCAAGATGCCGGGTGATGTCTCTCCAATCATCGCGCCCGGCTTCAATCAACAGTGACCGGTGGAAACAGGGCGCTCTGTTTAGTGTGGAGAGCGTCCTCGTCATCCATGGGAACGTTCAGCAGCGACTATGCTGCACATCTGCCTAGGGTGTTACGATTCAAGTCGAGGAGCGCGCGGCCGCAAATCCCGCAAGGCTATGGCCGATTGGGGCGGACATTCCTTGTGGTGGAAGCCGCGCACTGACTCGATTTATAGGGCCCCGCTATTGCTAGCGGGGGCCTGGCATCAGACATTTGAACGCCGCTTAACGGATGTAAAGTTGGAATACAGACCGCGGATAGTAATATCCATCGCTGTGTCGCCGATAGCCTTTGCGATAATCCCGATATCCGTGATGGCCATTCCAGTAGCCGGGTCGGTAGTGACGGCGTTCGTAGCGGTCCCGGCGGTCTCTGTCCCGACGCCAGTCATGGCGGCGATCATCGCGGTACTGCGCCAGTTCTATCGCGGATGTTAGTTCAGCGTGCTGCCCTACCGATGGCGCGGCCGAAGCCACGCCGAAGCTAGACGCTGCGATAACAGCCGCAACCAGAGCAGTACCTATGCGAGCAAAACTATTCATGGTTATGCCTTTCCATTAGTGATGAGCGCGACCATGCTCTTGCCGGGATGAACGTTTTGTGAACTCGCCATTCATGTTTATCGACGCCGCCGCATCCCCGGCGCGATAACAGTCGGCCTAGGCCAGCTGAGGAAGAAGTCGGGCCGAACGCGTTGTCGACAACAAAGGTTTCGTTCGTGGCGCCTCTGCCTGATAAGGCAGGGCGTTTGCTCTGGCCATCAGTCTACCGATGATCTTCGGCTTGGTGGCCGCTACGTTTAGGAGATCCGCTGAACCTCAGAATACCCAACGCTCGGCCCAGCTATCTTCGGGCCCAATGTGAAGGCTGGCTGTCCCTAACTTTTGATTTAGCAACGAAAATCACAACCAACCCTAGACTTGCTTTCGAACGCTCCTACTTGAAGTCCGCTGACAACCGCAGGGAATGCCATGGACGCGACGGCCGAACGGTACCGGGACATATTTGTCGGTGATGGCGAGATGGCGCAGATGATGCGTCGGCACGACTGGTCCTCGACGGCTTTGGGCGCTCCTGAAACGTGGCCTGAAGCTCTGAAGGTGGCGGTTCGCTTGCTGTTGACCTCCCGCTTCGAGATGTGGCTCGGCTGGGGTCCTGACATCAACTTTTTCTACAACGATGCCTATCGTCCAACCTTGGGGCACAAGCATCCGAACGCCCTTGCTGTGCCTACGGAAATACTCTGGGCAGAAATATGGGACGACGTTAAGGGAAGGCTTGCGACAGTCTACGAGACAGGCCAGGCGACATGGGACCGCGCACTGCTCCTCCTGCTTGTCCGCGACGGCTATCCGGAAGAGACGTACCACACGTTTTCGTACAGTCCTCTTATCGGCGACAGTGGCAGGGTCGAAGGCGTATTCTGCGCGGTGAGTGAAGAGACGGAACGCGTGATCAGCGAACGGCGGATGGGCACCCTGCGGGATCTCGCCTCGGTGCTCGCTCTGTCAAAGACCACGGAAGAAGTCAGGGCTAACTCCCGCACAGTACTTGCGTCAAATCGAAAGGATTTCCCCTTCAGCCTTCTGTACCTCTTCGACGATGCCGAGGATACGGCGACGTTGGCGTGGTCCGACGGTATGGCTGAGAGCCATCCGCTCGCGCCTCTAACGGTCAAGACCGGAGAGACAGCTTGGGACCTTGCCGCCATACGAAACGGTCAGCCGTCGAAGCTCGTTGACTTGAGTGGTTTCGGGGGTGTTCCGACAGGTCAATGGAAAGTCCCGCCGAGCCAGGCGGTGCTTCTCCCCCTCTTGGGACAAGGCGGCGACAAGCCGATCGGCGTTTTGGTCTGCGGGCTCAACCCGCACCTTCGCGTAACTGACGATTACCTCGACTTCCTCCAGCTCGTGTGCGGCCAGATCGCAGCTGGTTTCGCGGGAGCCGACGCTTTGGAAACCGAACGAAGGCGTGCAGCTGCCCTGGCAGACGCGGCACAGATGCGGGAAGCAGCAGCCGTTGCACTTGAGCAACTGAACCGACAGCTTGCAGGCGAGGTGGAACAGCGAACCGCCGAGCGTGACCGCATGCCGCTTCTGTTCCAGCAGGCTCCGAGTTTCATATGCATCATGAGGGGTCCGGAGCATGTCTTCGAGCTTGCGAACGACGCCTATCTCCAGCTCGTCGGTCATCGTGATCTGATCGGTCTGACCGTAAGGGATGCTCTCCCCGATGTTTCATCCCAAGGCTTCTTCGAATTGCTCGATCAAGTATTCACAACCGGGGAGGCTTACGTCGGGATGAACCTCCCGGTCACGCTTCAGCGAGCTCAGGGAGCCGCCGTCGAAGAGCGGTTTGTCAATTTGATCTACCAACCGATTTTTGACACGAGCGGTGATGTCTCTGGAATCTTCGTTGATGGATTTGATGTCACGGATCAGAAACGGGCGGAAGATCAGCTGCAGACCCTCAACCACACGCTCGAACTGCGGGTGGAGCAACGGACATCCGAACTTCAAGACGCTCTCCTCAACCTCGAGAAGGAATCGAGAGACCGCGAAGACGCACAGCTTGCTCTTCGGCAAGCTCAAAAGATGGAGGCGCTCGGGAAGCTGACCGGAGGCGTCGCGCACGACTTCAACAACCTCCTCCAGGTCGTGAGCGGCAATTTGCAGCTTCTTTCAAGAGATGTCGAGGGCAATGCCCGCGCAGAGACCCGCGTCCAGAATGCACTGGCGGGCGTTTCTCGCGGTTCCAAACTGGCCTCGCAGCTTCTTTCCTTTGGGCGAAGGCAACCGCTCCAACCGAAGGTCGTGAATGTTCGCAAGCTCATTCAGAACATGGACGACATGTTGCGCCGTGCCCTTGGCGAGGAGGTTGAAATCGAGACGATCGTCTCCGGCGGACTTTGGAACACCTTGATTGATCCTGGCCAGCTCGAGAATGCCATTTTGAATCTCGCCATCAATGCCCGGGACGCTATGGACGGGCGAGGAAGGTTGACGATCGAGACAGCGAATGCGGTGTTGGATTACGACTACGCAGAAGCTCACGACGACGTTCGGCCGGGGCAATACGTCCTCGTCGCGGTAACTGACACCGGGTCCGGCATTGCTCCAGAGATCCTCGATCACGTCCTAGAACCGTTTTTCAGCACCAAGGTCGAGGGCAAGGGAAGCGGTCTTGGCCTTTCCATGGTGTATGGCTTCATCAAACAGTCAGGTGGGCATTTCAAGATTTACAGCGAAGTGGGCCACGGTACGACCATGAGGATCTATCTTCCACGGTCAACGGCTACGGAGGATAGCCTCGTTGAGACGACGACAGCACCTGCTCAAGGTGGCACGGAGACGGTATTGGTGGTCGAGGACGACGATGGTGTTCGCGAGACGTCGGTCGCTTTGTTGTCTGACCTCGGTTACCGGGTCCTGAAGGCGCGCGATGCGCAATCCGCCTACACCATCATTGAAAGCGGCGCGCATATCGATTTGCTCTTCACCGACGTGGTGATGCCGGGACCAATGCGAAGCACCGAACTTGCGCGCAAGGCCAAGCTTCTTCGTCCAAAGATGGCTGTGCTTTTCACCTCCGGGTACACCGAGAACTCGATCGTGCACGGCGGACGGCTGGACCACGGCGTCGAACTTCTTTCGAAACCCTACACTCGGGAGGGGCTTGCACGCAAAGTCCGGCATGTTCTTGCGAACGCGACGCAGCAGCAGATGTCGATGGATCAAGCCGCGACGCCCACTATGGCGGCAGAACACTCACAACGTGCTCAGGAGGAACGTGTTCAAATATTGGTGGTCGAAGACGAGCCCCTTATCAGGATGAACATGGTCGAAATGCTCGAAGAAATGGGTCATGCCGTGTGGGAGGCGAGCACTGCCGAGGAAGCGATCGATATTCTGGCTCGGACATCGCTCGACATTCTCCTGACAGACGTCGGCCTGCCTGGAATGTCTGGCATCGAACTTGCGGGGCAGGTCCGGGAGGGCTGGCCCTCGGTCGGTATTGTGTTTGCGAGCGGTGACGACACTGCTCGTGCGAAATCCGGGATCCGCGATGCGTTGCACTTGTTGAAACCGTTCGACTTCACAGCGTTAGCCGCGGTCATCAAGAAATTGAGAGCTGGCCCCTGAAACGTGACGCGCCGACACGAGGCCGGCTTTTACACTCAGATGGTTTCTCAGGAATGTCTGGTATCGTGTTTCGCAGGCGGTTCGGCGAAGACCTGCTTCGAGGTCGTTGTCCGCTCTCCAAAGCCGCGCCGACGACCTCGACCACTTCGAATGAGCGCAAGCGCTTGTACAAGGCGTTGAAGGCGCGAACTCAACACCAAGCTTTGTCAGCGATGCATGTGCTGTCATGTGATTGGGTTCGCGCGAGAAGAACCAATCGTCAAAACCAAACTTCGTTTTGGAGCCATCCGCGGCCGGGATCTCACGGGTATATTTCCAGCGGAAGGCATTTCCTACCAGCAACATAATCGACGATAATCAGATGGCCTATGAACAGGCGATGCAAATCGTGTTCAACGATGTTGAGTGGACGGTTGTCGAAAATTCCCGCAACGAGGTCACAACGCTCGGGCCATTTGCCGACTGGAAAACCGCGATCCTTGCAAGCGAGGAATATTGCCGACAACGTGGATGACCCGTTCGCGAGCCGGGTGCCGATCAGTCGGGAGGTAAGGTCTGAGGTGAGCGCTTTTCCGTCAGGTTGATGGGCGCATGTCACTCAAAGCTGCCGATATAGGTCAGCACAGGGCTTCCAGCTGCGCTCACCTCGCGGATGAGGCGTAGTCGCTCAAGATCTGAAATAAACCGACGCGAGTGGCGGCGGTCGCCGACCAGCCACGTGCTCGCGACCTTTCGCTGGCGACGGAAATGTCGGATTACGGTGACCGCGTCTCGCTGCGTCCTCGTCAACGCGATCCCGGCTTTCTCCTTCTGTTCGCTGCTCATGCCTACGCTCCACGATCAAGTTGAACTAGGCCGCGATACGCCTTGCGGCCTTGTCGGCAAGCTTTCGATTGTCCCCGTGTTCCTTGAGGATCATCTGGGCGTCCTCCACGGAAATTCTATGTTTCTTTGCCAGCGTGACGGCGTCGTAGGGTTTCTCGGACGCGGATGCGCCCTTGGCGTCAGCCATATTGATCTCCAGTGTTTCAGCGGGGTGCAGCGCTATGATGGTCCGGGTAGCGACGGCTTCTGTTCCACAGGATATGGATACTTCGCGCGCTGAATTCCATAGTGAGCCTGGCACCACCGAGTCCGCAGACTTTGGCGTTCTGGCTATCATCTCTGGGACGATCCCGCATAAGCGGGATCTCCATGTGCCGGGACTGGCGCCGAACTACTTCTTGTCGAGTTCCTGCGCCATCATGTAGTGGTGCTGCAAAGCAGGGAGGGTCTTCGCGGCCCAGGCCTTCAGTTCAGGGTTTTCGCCTTCTTCAGAATAGCGCTTGAAGAGATCGACTGCGTCTTCATGAGCTTCGACCTGTTCGTCGACGTATTCCTTATTGAAGTCGGCAGCTTCGAGCTTGCCGAGATTGTCGACCCTCTTCTTGTCGTCGTCTGTGATTGCGGGAACGGGCGCGCCTTTGACTTTGCCGCTGTCGATAAGAGCCTTTAACTCGGCAGAGGTCTTCTCGTGATCGGTGATCATCTGCTGCGCAAAAGTCTTGACCGCTTCGTCGCCGTTCTGGAGCGCGAGCTTGCTGGATGCGATCTCGAATTTGTCGCTCGCCGATGCTTCCAGTACGAAGTCCTCGGTCTTTGGAGCAACCCCGAGGGCGGAGTTCACACCAGTAGCTTCAGTTGCAGATTGAGCGAAGGCCGCGGTCGCTGTCATAACGAGGGCGGCGGTGAGGATGGTCGTTTTCATTGGCATCTCCTGTTGATCCCCGAAAACCTCCGCCAATCCAATTGGTTCCGTCCTCAGGTGCCACAGTCAAAAAGAGACGAGGGAACCTCCGCCTTCCACTGATCTTTGCCTTCCGGGAAACAAAGGAGACGAGCGTGAACATCGGTGACTTGCGGACAAGACACCGAGGTCATTTTGGAATACTTCTTCTCGGGCAGGTTATGGGAATGCGGCGCACCCTTGGCCGGATGGGGGGCTACAGGACCGATTCATCATCAAGGCAGAAGGTCGCTGGGATCCTTCTGCCAACACATTTTCGCTAAAAGAAGTCTATACATTCGATGATGGGCACCAGGCCTTCCTCACCTGGAAGATCATCAAACGTGGCGAGACAGGGTACGAGGGGCGTGAAACACGCTGATAGATGGCAAAGCGACGGGCGAGCAATCTGATGTGCATGCCTTGTCCTCCGTGATGAATGGAGAACCTGTGTGACTGCCCGAAGTTCCTCATCTCGTCTGCTGCTGTCGACAGCGGTTAACGAGGCAAAGGGATATGCTCGAGGAGAAGACGACTACAACATTCTGACGGACGACGATCTCGACGCTGTCCAGCTCGACACAGTCAAAACAATCGACATCAACAAGTTCGTACCCGCCGATTAATCGAATGGGTCTACCTCGAGAAGCCATGCCAGACGACGCGGTCGGCAACGAAGCGTTCGCGGTCATCAGAGATGCCATGAAGTCGGACAACGTGGTTGGCGTGTCCAAGCTAGTCATGGGGCGTCGAGAGCGAGCTGTGGTCCTAGAGCCGCGTGGCGAAGGCATCGTGCTCTGGACACTGCGTTTCGGCGACGAGGTTCGCCCGGAAGAGGCTTACTTCAAAGACATCGATGACGACGCTGATCCCGATGTCGTGCCGCTCGTCCAGAAACTAATCAAGCAGCAGACGAAACGCTGGTCGCCAGACATGGTCGGTGACCCCATCCAGAACGCATTGCTGACGCTGATCGATGAGAAAAAAAGGCTCTGAAGCGTGCAAAGAAGTCTGCGAAAACCGGGAGCGACACAGCATCCAAGTCCAACGTTGTCAACATTATGGATGCTTTGAAGAAGTCGGTTGCAGCCGAAACTCAAGAGCAAAAAGGCAAGCTGATGGAAGTTCATCGAGATTTCGAACTTTGCGAGCCCTCCCCATTCCTGTATTTCGACAATGGGCAACTGGCTTTGACCGCAGCCGCGCAGTCTGGATGGTCATCGTAACCCGGGAGGCAATGATGGCGACGGCCAATCCGCAGGAGGCGTCGCTGCGTCGTCTCGTCCGTTATAGCCACTTCTATCGTGATCTCGCCAGCGCCGCGATCCGGCGCGGCGACGACGTTCACGGCAAAGTATGGGTTTTAGAGGCAGACGTGCTTGCGGCTCGCTCGAACCTTCCCACACGCGGTCCTCTTGGTGATTTGCCCGCCCAGGTTGGGAGATAATCGGCTGCATCATCACCGCGACTACCGGGCTGCCATTTACAGTCCTAGCAACCATTTCGCTGTGATCAACATGCGCCAGACGGCTTGACGGTCTAGTGCTGAACATATCGGCTGCGATAGATCGTTTCGTGCAACACCTGTCTCAGTGGCGTCCTTGGGTAAGTGCGCCTGAGCCAGCCAGCAATCTGCTCCGGCGACCATTTCAGCTGCAGCTTGGCAATCAGCCCGCCGTTGCGACGGCCTTCAAGGCTGATCGTAGCGGGAGATCGACTTGATGCGCATGTGATAATCGCGATGAACATCCCGTAATCAGCCCGCGGGAGATCTCCCCACGCTTGCAGGCTGAGTGCAGGCCAGCCCGCCACCGGACAGCCTTTTGTCATCGGCAAACCTTCTACGGCAGGACCTGCTTCGGCCGTGCGGACGTCTCTTTCAGATGCTGAATGCGGTCTCGTAGCTCCGAGATCACAAGATTTGTGGCGCCATGCGCCTTCGCTGACCTAAATCAAAACCGGGTTTCCAATTTGCCCAAATGCGCGTATGTTCCTTTTTTGTTCCTAACCGGTGTCTGGACCTAATCCTGATGTTTTCGACGAAATCTGCTAGCCAGCGTCCAACCACGGTCACTTGCGAGACGATCAGAACAGAAAATCAAAACCGTAGCGGCCTTCGCTCCGCAGGCACCCACGATGAGTGAACTAAGAAAAAATTCCTTGGCCGATGGGATTGTTCTCCGGCAGCTGAGATGCAGGGTTCTCACCGTCACCTGTCGGATCTGTCGCCGCAGCGACGAGATGGATCGCCAAGCGGTGGTGAAGCGGCACGGCGCAACCATCCCGATGCGGACATTACGCCGCCGGATGGGCCTCGGATGCGAGAGGATGAATGCTGCCGACGGCGTCGACAGATGCCAGCTGACCATCTCTGCGAAAACAAAGGAGGGTTGAGCATGACCGACAATATCGTTTCCTTTGAAGATTGCCGTCTGTCGAAACGTGGTGGCACCGTGTTTGGCATCAGCAAGGATGAGGTGGTCATTGGCAGTACCATCGCCGGGCTAGAAGCTCGGATGAAAGAAAGAGAAACGGTCCGCGACTACATCGAGCGCATGGAAATTGGAGAAATCATGCTGCATCCCGATGACGGCAGTGCCCAGTCTTTGCTTCCGGTGGCCCATTTGCTTGATCTCCTTTCCGGATACGATGATCTGCTGTCACGCGAGATCGGCAGGCTTGAATACGACCGCGAAATGCTCGACCTTCGGTTCGACGACTGAGGAGGCCACGATCAATGTGTAACGCCTACAACATCACGACGAACCAGCAGGCGATCCGATCCTTCGTGTCGATCACGCATGATCAGATCGGCAACATGGAGGACTCGATTGATGTCTATCCTGACCGAATGGCCCCGATTGTCCGCAACAACGAGGATCGTCGCGAGCTGGCGATGGTGCGCTGGGGCATGCCCTCCTCCAGCAAGGCGTTGTTCGACGCCGCAAGCAAACGGGCCGACAAACTTCGCGCCAAAGGCAAGGAATTCGACTTCAACGAGCTGCTTAAGATGGAGCCGGACGGTGGCACCACCAATATCCGCAACACCACCAGCCCGCACTGGAAACGGTGGCTGGGCGTTCCGAACCGCTGCGTCGTTCCCCTCACCCGCTTCGCCGAACCCGACCCGGCCAGCAAGGGCGAAGGCGGTCGCACACCGAACGCTTGGTTTGCCAGCACGGGCGACGATCCGCTGATGTTCTTCGCGGGGCTCTGGGTCAAGGACTGGACCAGCGTGAGAAAGGTCAAGGATGGCCTGGTTACAATAGATCTGTTCGCCTTCCTGACAACAGAACCGAATGCGGTTGTAGCACCAATCCATCAGAAGGCGATGCCCGTCATCCTGACAACCAAGAGCGAGATTGAGACTTGGCTTAACGCTCCATGGGATGAAGCTAAGGCCTTGCAGCGCCCGCTGCCAGATGACCGGCTGAAGATCGAACCCGTCGTGGATGCCGCCGCATGAGCGGGCCCATAGAATGAATTCCGAGCCTGGCCTCATTGCCCCGAATCGCGTGCGCAAGATCATCCATGTCGACATGGATGCCTTCTACGCCTCTGTTGAACAGCGCGACAATCCAGAACTGCGCGGCAAGCCAGTGGCCGTCGGCGGCTCCGAGGCGCGTGGCGTCGTGGCCGCAGCCAGCTACGAGGCCAGAACCTACGGCGTCCATTCCGCGATGCCCTCGGTGACCGCCAAACGGAAATGTCCCGATCTCATCTTCGTGAAGCCTCGCTTCGACGTCTACAAATTCGTTTCGGGGCAAATCAGGGAAATCTTCGCAGAATATACGCCGCTGATTGAGCCCCTCTCGCTCGACGAGGCGTATCTCGACGTGACGGAGAACCTGATGGGCATAGAGATCGCCACCGAGATCGCCCGTGAAATCCGCGCCAAGATCAAGGCAGCAACCGGATTGAACGCCTCAGCCGGGATCAGTTATAACAAATTCTTGGCGAAGATGGCCAGCGATCTCAACAAGCCGAACGGCCAAGCCGTGCTCACGCCCAAGGTTGGACCACGCTTTGTGGAAACGCTATCCGTCAAGAAATTCCATGGCGTCGGGCCTGCCACTGCCGAGAAGATGCATCGTCTCGGAATTCAGACGGGAGCCGATCTTAAGGAGAGAGATCTACAGTTTCTGATCTATCACTTCGGAAAGTCGGGCCCCTATTTTTATGGGATCGCTCGCGGGATCGACGAGCGTCGGGTCAGGCCCGACAGGGTCCGGAAATCGATTGGTGCAGAAGATACCTTTGCCGAAGACATCCATTCGTTCGAACCTGCACTGGAAGGGCTGCGCCCACTGGTCGCCAAGGTATGGCGCTACTGCGACACGCACAACATTCGCGCAAAAACAGTGACGTTGAAGGTGAAATATTCCGACTTCAATCAGATAACCCGCGCAAAAACGGCAGACAAACCTGCCGCCTCGGCGACCGAAATCGAAAACATTGTAACTGTATTGCTGGGGCCGGTTTTTCCGGCTCAGAAAGGAATTCGATTGCTCGGCGTGACGCTTTCATCGCTGGAGCAGGCTGCCGAAGGACCAACCGACGACCTTCAGTTCGCTCTTCCACTTGCGTAATCAAAACAAAACCGCCCCTCAGAATGCTGGCGGGCGGTTTTCAATCGATCTGCAATTCTTGCTTAGCGAGCGGCAGCGCGAGCAACGGTGCGGATGTCGCCGCGATCAATGCCGAGATCGTAGAGTTCCCGGTTGCTCATACGGCCTAGCTCGGAGACAGCCTGACGATACTTGCGCCAATTGTTGAGAGTGCGTGCTACGTTCAAGATAATCCCCTTTCCTGGGCTTTCGAAGCTCAGCTGCCAGTCCTTGGCGCTTCGGTTGCTTCGATGACCACTATGTAATGTAGAGGGATGCCAATTTGCAGCGCAAAGACACCACCCCAGCCATGCAGTCGAGGTATGGCATAGCGCAACTATCGGGCGGGTGCACCCGATCCGTTATCTTGAAACTCCCCATGCCAGCGAAACACGTCAAGCTATCGAACACCCGATATGATGGTCGCTGTGGACCGCAACTGGATTTTGCCGCCTGATTGCATTTGTCCCACAAGCGAGAGCACCTCGTTTTTGATGCGCTCGACGGTTGTCGCATCGGCCTTTGCCAGTCCGGCGACAACCGGCGCGGCAACGTCGGTCATGAACTCCCAGTACTGCTCGGGCGTCGCATGGGTCATCATCGTGGACACCTCTTCCTCGGTGACGTCATGGAACCCGGCTTCGGCCAGCACAGATGACATCATGCCATGCGCAGCGCATCGAAACAGACCGGGGGACCCTGCCGGCGGAACCGGCACCTCGACATGGCGAGCGATCGTCGCCAAGATCGTCGTCGCCCAAGGGTTCTTGTCCGGCCCACTCCAGACAGCGCAGCTTATGCGTCCGCCCGGTCGCGTGACCCGAACCATCTCCCGCGCGGCCACGACCACATCGGGAAAAAACATGAAGCCGAACCTGCAAAGCACCGCATCGAAGCGGCCGCGATCAAACGGCAAGGCGCAGGCATCACAAGCTTGCACAGCGAAATTATGCAGGCCACGGCGGCGTGCATTTTCTTCTGCGACCTGAAGCATGCGCTCCGAGAGGTCAGTAACGGTGACGGTGCCATGCGGCAGGCTCGCCGCAGCGCTTAGGCCGGGCTCTCCTGTTCCGGCGGCGACATCAAGAACATCGTCTTGATCCTTGAGCTTCGCGCTCCTGATCATCGCCTCACCAAATGGGCCCAGCCAACTCAGGACGAGCGCATCCCATTTTTTCCAGCCCGCCGAAAACCTGTCCCAGGTCTGATGCTGTTGTTCGCGTATTTCATCAAGTGTCGTGGACATGACGTTTCCTCCCTTCACGCACGAGGAACAGTATGAAGCATCAACATTAGCATTCAATAATATGGCAAGGCAAATCGGGAAAAGATCAACTGGCAACAATCTGAACGCGCTCTGCGAGGTGTTGTTTGTGGATCGAAAGGCAAAGACAGGGCTTCTCGGTTGGGAACAAATGGGTCGCAAGTGGGTTGAGTTGTCGAACACCAATGGAGGAACGACATCATGGATCATACCAATCACGTTCGCCTTGCCACGGCGGAACTCACACCGTCGGTTCTCGAAGGCGCAACGATCTATGGCGCTGACGATCACAAGGTTGGCACGCTGGACCACATACACGGCGCGGGCACGGGCAGCACGGCAGTGATCGACGTCGGCGGCTTCCTCGGCATTGGCGCAAAGCCTGTCGGCGTACCTCTGGCCGATCTGGACTTCATGCGAGATGAAGATGGCGATGTTCACGCGGTCACGAGCTGGACAAAAGAGCAGCTCAAGGCGATGCCTGAGCACCACCACTAAATCCAAATAGCAATGACGACCAAAAGCCCGGCGAAATGCCGGGCTTTTGGTGTGGCGGGCCTAGGTTCAGCTAGGGTGGGGTGCGATTTCCGATAGCCGGCAGGTCATAGTGCCGCCACAGATTTTCGCCCAACATATCGGGATTGGAAAGTGGATGACTAAAAGATGAGATTACTGGTTTTCCTTGCTGCAGCGTTCATGCTGACAACACTCCAGACGAAGGCTCAAGAATACCTACCCTATGATGGATATGAGGACGATGGAGGAGACTGGTACAACGACCCTTACAATCCTTATCCACCACCGGCCGAGTATGATCCCAGGCCGGGTTATCGCGAACCGCCGCGGTACCGGGAGCCTCCAGCTCAACGGCCACAGCTGTCAACGCGCATCGCGAGGGGAACCATCATTATCGCGACACGCGCCCATACACTGATCTATACAACGTCACGCGGCGAACAATTCGCCTACCCCATAGCCGTCGGTCGCGAAGGCAAGCAGTGGTACGGTTCAACCAGGGTCGTGTCCAAGCGAGATCATCCCGAATGGCGACCGACAGCGGGCATGCGACAGAAGAACCCAAGGCTACCCGCCGTGGTCAAGCCCGGCCCCTCCAATCCCTTGGGAACCCGAGCTATCTATCTTGCCGATGGCCTGCTTCGCATCCACGGTACAAACGAACCCTCATCCATTGGCACCAATGCGTCGAGCGGCTGCTTTCGGATGTACCGCCAGGATGTCGAAGAATTGTACGAGATGGTGCAGCCTGGAACCCAGGTCATTGTTCAAAGATAGCATCCGATATCTCAAATTCGGCAATGCATTTCGGCCAGTTACTCAACAGATTTGGGCCAGAGGCAGTTTGAACGAAACTGTTGACTTTCGAAGAAGAAAGGAACAAACACAGAACACGATTAGTACTGCTTTTGTGAACTGTGCGAAAGGTATCCAGATGAGTGATGTTGATAGGCCGACACTCCAAAGAGCCCCGAAGCTTGTGGCGAAGCGATGCGAGTGTGGTGATTGGGCTGGATTCGGGTTCGGGAAGGGCGCCCACGAAAGCTGGTGGTGCTGGACGCATTATCCATACAAGACGTCGGCCAGGCTGGAGGCCGCACAGATTGCAGAGACGCTGACGTCCAGGGTTGCGTGATTTGACACCTCTTTATCGTTCGCATTTTATCGAGCATGTCATTAGTTTTCGTCGGGGGCGTAGGAACGGCCCTGCCGATAGCGAGCGACCTGCCGAGACTAGGTGCCCCACGCAAAGACCTCTGCTGGTTCCGAGACACCCTTGAGGGCAAAGATGCCTACACTTTCAAAGCCTGTTGCGATCTGTTGAGCGAACGGTGCGGACGCCAAAATGCTGCGGCCGACTGTATCCGCGACTTTTTCAATCCGAGCCGCTTCATTGACTGCGCGTCCGATCGCGGTGAAATCAAGACGGCGAGACGCCCCTATGTTTCCGTAAAACAACCCGCCGACATGCAGAGCGATATCGACCAGCAACTGTGGCTCGTCGAGGCTCTTCCGCTTCGCGTTGAGCGACTGATTGGAATCCATGGCCGCACGCGCCGATGAAAGAGCACGGTTGCAAGCTTCGGACGGATCGTTGATGTCAGCGGGAAAGATCGCCAACAGGCTGTCGCCCATGAACTTGAGAATTTCGCCACCGTGTTCCTCTACAGGCACAGCGAGAACCTCGAAGTGCTCATTAAGCCAGCCAACGATCATTTCGGGTGGCCACCGTTCATTCAGCGACGTGAAGTCCTTGAGATCGGCCAGCAGGATCGCCGCATAGATGGAGGCCCCGTCTCCCCGGCGGGTTTGACCACTGAGGATATGGCCACTTGTTCGCGCTCCGGTGTAAACTGCAAGCATGTCAGTCGCGACCCGGGTTGTCGCGACGCGGCAGCATGCCAACGCGAGCGCCGGCATGAAATGCTCCACGCCCCCAACCTGCTCCGCTGAAAACCCGTCTGCGGCATCGATGGCAAGCGAGAGGCCGACACCGCCAAGTGCGGTTTCTCCGGGGAACGCCGCTAGCTTTATCAGGTAGTCGGTTGCTCCCAACACCACCAGTTCGTCGAACAGCGGAAAACTCTCTGCTTGCGCCGTAGGCAACCGCCACCGGCCAAAGAGGAGGTCATGCGACAACAGATGGAAGATCGGCGAGCGCTCGAACATCTCCTGACCCGCATCATCGTGCCCCTGTATGTCAACCGACATGACTGAATGCGGCGACCATACGACCGAGAAGCCCCTCTGCATCGGGTCTATGGAGGGCATTGCAATTGACGCTCGCACGATCGGATAGCCCATAGTGACCAAACGCGGCGCGATGCCTGCCATGATCTGCTCGATGCTTGTGCTGGACAGTCCTTCAGCAATGATCCAGTCGATTAGGTCCTGCAAACCCTGCATGAAAACGCCTCCCCGCGATCCACCACACTGCCTTTGCATACGCCGACTTGACAAGCGAAGGAAGCGTCAAGCAGGAGCGCGCAACAGGCAGCGCGCCTGTTCGACAGGGGATGTCTGCAGCGGCCAGCGATTTGTCCCGATGCTTCGTTGGTCGCCGCGCAGTGATGACACCTCATTGAAAATTACGGCAGAGATCACGATCTCAAGGCTATGATCGGAGCCGGACACATGCTGTATCTTTGCCTCACCCTTTCAATCGTTGTGGGAATGGCCTTCGCGGCGCGTTTCTTCGCGACCAAGACCCGCCTGGTAGAAAAGACCATTGAGGAAACGATTGCCCGCAAGCTTGCATCGTCGCCCTTGCAGGTCGAACTGGTCCGCCTACGGGAGGAGAACGGCGTGATGCGCAACCTCTTGATCGACATGGTGGAGAACGAGTCTTCTCTCGCCGATGCGACACAGATGTCGGAAGCCGAAAAGACAAGGGCGATGGAGGCACGCACCCACAGGCGCAGAGAGTTGTTCGGCGAGGCTATAGCCGCACTCCAGAAGCCCGGCGGAGGACAGGACGCAACGTTCAAGTTCCCTACTGAACGGGCTTAGGCGAACTGATTAACCAACGGAAGGGCGTTCCAATTCCCGGATATCTGAGTACGCGCCGCACCCCGACGGTGGAATGGCGTTTTGTGGTGCAACGCTTCCTCACTGACTTTGGCGAAATTACAGTCCTGGCCACATGCCGCCATCCAGCCTGAGATTTGCGCCCGTGATGTAACTGGCGCGCGGACTGGCAAGGAAAGCGATGGCGTCTGCAATTTCCTCGAGCGTACCAACCCGTCCCATCGGAACCTGAGCGAACATCGGCAAAACCTTCCGCTCGATTTCAGCCCAGGGCGCGTCCTTTGGAACGCCTTGCGCCTCAGCAACGTTGCGAAACCCCTCGTCCAATTTGAGGCTGTGGATCGTTCCCGGTGAGACGGTATTTGCGGTGATCCCGTCTGAAGCGACTTCCTTTGCGAGGGATGCGGTCATGGCAATCATGGCTGCTTTTGCGGCCCCGTAGTCCGGTCGTTTAGCCGGAGCAAGCATGCCTGCGAGACTGGAGATGTTGATGATCCGTCCCCATCTGGCGACCCGCATGGCCGGCAGAAGCCGGCTGGTGACCCGAACTGCCGCGAGCACGTTCCTGTCGTAGCCAGAAGACCATGTCTGAGCCTGAGTGGTCGTCCAGTCTTCAGGGTGACCCGAACCGCCAGCGTTGTTTACAAGTATCTCGACCGGTGTAACAAAGCCCTGCGCGTCCTCGATGAGGTGCTGCACCTCGTCGTCGCGCGTGAGGTCACCGACAACCACATAGGCACGACCACCCGCGGCGACGATATCATGGGCAACCTCCTCGGTCTTTGTTTTGTCACGACCATGCACGATGACAATCGCATGCTCACGAGCCAGCCCTTTCGCTATGCCCTCGCCAATGCCCTTGCTGCTGCCTGTGACCAGCGCAACTTTTCCATCAAGCTTCAAATCCATCATTCCGGTCCTATGTTAGAGTCAGAGATCGATATGGAGCGGCGGAATGACCGAGGCAATTACGCACTTTAAAGTGCCCATCCAGTATGAGGACCGAAGCATCTGCCTCGGGGCAGACGGCTCCGTTGCTCATGTCGCCCGCGTTTTTCGGATGCTGAGCGGCAGATGGAAATTGCCGATCTTGTTCCGCCTCTTTGCTGAGCCATCGATGCGCAGTTCACAGTTCCTACGCGACATGCCGGGTATCTCGCAGAAAATGCTGACCCAGCAATTGCGAGAGCTTGAACGCGATGGCCTTGTTGAGAGGCGGGATTTTTACGAGCGACCTCCCCGTGTCGAATATAGCCTGACGCCCGCTGGTCACGAGCTTATGCCGGTACTGATACCGGTTCGAGAATTCTCGCGCGACCATCGGTTGACGGCCCCGTCTGATACGGCGGATGGTGCACGGTAGGATGCCTTGGCTCCCTGCTCCAAAACTATCGTGCCGTCGTGATCGGTTCCGACGGTGGCGGTGCGAAAGGATTGTAGGCTGGGAGAGATTGTCGAGCTATCTCGCCGAAATGGTCTTAATATTGCCGACGAGGAGAGCGTCGCGAGCCAGACAACTCGGAGATAGGCCCATCGATCTTCTCATCTGCGCAACGGGCATCTTAACGGATGAGGGAAAAGCGCCGGAGAAATCGTTACGTCAACTGGATCCGAATGTGATGATGGCCCAGTTCTTAACCAATGCGGTCCGCTTTGGTGGTTTACGAATTGTCGACCAATGCTACGAAATATGGCGCGCTCTCCCGCCTTTGAAGGCAAGGTGAACGCCAATTGGACCCAAGACCCCCATCCGAGCGGTCGCGTCTTTGAACTTGAATGGGTCGAGACAAGCGGCCCAGCCGTGACCGCGCCGACGCGTCGGGGTTTGGGTCGCGCGTGCTCTCTTCGGAGCTAAACGGAGATGTCACCGCAGATCATCGACCAGAGGGGCTCCTGTGCCGACTTGTATCAAGGGCACGTCTTTGAGCCCAGTGTGTAGTAAACGTCAGCTAAGAAGTGCTTGGTTTCGCTGAACCTTTCGGTCGCAACTTGGCCACCCAAATGAAAACGAGACGTCTCAGGTCCCTAAATGGGTCTGATTAGGTTACAAAACCTCGATCCCACAATACTGGCGGCAATGTCCGAGATGCGTGCAAGGCACGCAAGCGGTGCTTCGCCCTCGAGGACGATAACACCGCAATCGTCGACAACTGTGATATTGGCGTCCCGCAATTCTACCGCGTAGGCCAGAGCGGAAGACAGGCTGGCGGACAACCCCGCAAACGATGCTATTGAGCTAGAGAAATTCGCGGTGCTAGGCTGAAACATGACACTTTCCTTTACCTAGCAACGTCTAGCGGCAGATTTTGTTCATCTGTGGTTCATCTTTGACGTCTAGCGAAGCTAACTGCCCCCTAACGTGATCGCCGTTCCCCGTCACAACCCTCGTGTCATCTAGCTTCAACGTCGACGCAGATCATCGCGCGTAAGACCAAAATGGTCGAGAGTCACGTCGACGTTCCGCTTGTTGGACTTGAAATAGACGTCGAAGATGTCACCCAGAAGGGGGACGGCCCCACCGACGAAATCCACGCCTACGTTTGCCAGCATCTGCCTGAGCTTCGCTTTCGGCACACCCAGCCGACGAGCCTCGTTGACCAGGTAGAGGCTCACCAACGTGCCAGCCACGTCTCCAACGCCCGGGAGGAGCCCCAACACAGAATCCGCACCAATACGAACGCGCGTGAATGGTACAGCCACGGCCGTATCCATCAACTTGGCGATGCTCGATAAACGTTGCAAGCGGTTCAAATGGTCGATAGACAAGCGCTTCGTAGTACCAGGTCCGGATTGAGTTTCCGCTCCTGAGCCACTTGGAGGCGTTTCATACCGCGGCGTCTTGAGGGTGGCCATCATTTCAGTCCTCGCTGCATTATAAGGAAGGCTAGTCGGCGCGCATTTGCGAGCCCGGAGTGACGCCTTGAAGCGGATCCACAGCAGGACCAGGAGCGGCGACAGCATCCAGCTCCGTAGAAATGTGAGGCGATGATTTCATTCTTGGTGGGATCACCGAATGCTGTGATCTGAACCATGACTTCCTTGGCGCGGAGCACAGCATGATCGCCCTCCAGGCTCCCATCCACGCCTGACATCCTGACAGAAACGAGTTCGCTTCCGTCGCCTGTGAATTCAACTGTCAGCGTACCATCAGGCGAATTTCTCACATGTGTATCGATCACCTGCATTGACGTGTCTCTTAGCTGCCGAAGAGGAATGCCGATAGAGCGGATCGGTTCCGGCCATTTGGACTGAGCTGACACCGATCGTCGTGGTCGCTCAGATACCACTGACAACATCCAGGAAGTTTTTAAGGCTGCGAGGCTTTGGACCGTGCCGGCCGGGACCGATGGGATCGCGCGTTCGTTACAACGCGAGCATGGAGGAAATCATCTCGATATCTCGACAACCCGCCGTCAGGTCGGCCGCCAAATCCAGACCTGCATACGCACATCCGAACCAATCACCGCGTGAAAGCCGTGCTGTGGACAGCGGTAACAGGCTAGCAATCCTGATCGTCTTTGCCGTGGTCCTTGCCCATGCTTTTTGAAAACGAAGGCTCTGCCAAGCAGTCTTCGCCTCGCCAAGTAGGCCAACAATAGGGCCTGCCAAGGTACGAAGTGGTATCCAACTCCCCTACGTTGTTAGTGACCGACAGTTTGAGTGATGTACCGGCTTCATCCAATGGTCGCGATTTTGTCGGACTACGAAAGTACGTTCCCAAAGCCCTAGCCGAAGAGCTTGATCGTTGCGAGACCGAAGGTGTCGGTAGCCCGCTGCTTTAAGCGGTCCGGCGTTTGGGTGCAGCGAGCATTTGCGCTCACTTCGCTCCAACACATGTACTCTCGGGCCGTGTCCATCGTTTTGCACTCAGACCTACGGCCGGGCATGGAACTGCCCGACCACCTGATGTTTGGTCAGAATTGCTTACGGAAACCGACGGTGATCGCGTTAGAGCGGAAGTCAGTGCTGGAGGCCGTTCCATCCCGGGCCGTAAAGTCGAAGTCGTCAGCTGCCGTAAAGCGGTAGCCTACGTCCAGCGTCGTACCGTCGAAAAGAGACATGTCTGTGAACAGGCCGATGCCTTGAAGATTGATGCCGACGCCCGCATCAAGATGATAGGCGAACTGCGTATCGCTGTCATCCATCAGGGTGGCGGTGCCAGCAACGCCCTGTTTGCGAAGCTCGAGGTTCATGAAGCCGACGCCGCCGCCGACATATGGCGTAATCGCACTGAACAACCCGTCCGTTGCGAGGGGAATATCCAGGTAGCGGTTCACAAAACCCTGAAAG
>Ga0247741_1000502_pt1 | contig 22380 bp, 14 predicted proteins | sample UWRJL213509R2_FD_180945 | JGI IMG/M metagenome (GOLD analysis project Ga0247741, IMG submission 180945) | Plant litter microbial communities from Arlington Agricultural Research Station in Wisconsin, United States - UWRJ-L213-509R-2 | ecosystem: Environmental > Terrestrial > Plant litter >... | reverse complement strand
AAATGTACATACACTAAGAATCTTATTTCTACTGCTCTGATACCCGCTCAAAAAATTGCTTCAGCGTCCCCGCCAGCACATCCGGGAGGGCCTCGACGTTGCGCAGGACGACATAGTATTCGAATGGGAACGAGTCGAGATATTTTCGTAGCTGGAGCTCCATTTTACCATTAACGTCCTTGAATTCTGCCTTGTCCATTGACAGGATCGACTGGTGGTCCATAGTTTGGGTGGTGCCGGTAGTAGCTTGGGAAGTGGCGGACTGAAGGGAGTCAAGGATGATGAAGACCACCATAACTCTCTGCTCTTCGGCCTTGCGGAGGATGGTTCGCAATTTTTCGTGGTCCTGGCACATTCCGTCAGACACAATGATCTGCAGTTGCCAGAGGTCTGCAGCGGACGATGAGCTCCTGGCTTTCCGCTCTCGGGCGTTGCTGAGGAAGTTGAGGCTTGTCTCCATGAGAGAAAGAACATTAGTGGCCTTTTGATTGAACCTGAAGGCGTTGACAACTTTGATACCCGCTTGGTCGGCGAACGGTCCTTCGTCGAACCCATGAAGAAGATCAACGGCTGCCCCAAATTTGGCAATGGCAATGTCCCCTGATTCCAGGCGACCTAACGCTTTCGAGATCAATGCCAATGTTTGGTAAGCCAGGTGGATGGAATGGGATTCGGCCATTGAGCGTGAATCGTCGATGGAAATGAGGACTTGATACTCCCGCTGACTGGGTTTAGTGCGACGAAGCCATATTTTATCTTTGGTGTAGTCGCTCGCGATGTAAGCAATGACCTTCTTCATGTTCAAGCGTTTCCCGGTTCGATAGTCACCTTTGAGGCGCGTTGCCAAGGTTGGTTCCAAGATGAGACGCAGTTGTTCGCAGAGTGCATAAGCTAAATCGTGCGTCAAGGATTCGTATAAGCGCCAAATGCGTTCAGCGCCATCTTCTGGATAGTCTGCTGTTCGCCAGGCTCTCAATTCTAGCTCAACATCTTGGGGACTGTCATCCATGGCCTCGACTTCTCCGGGTTTCCTATCGAGGTCTAGGTATGCGCCATCGTCCTGAGCCAGATTAAGAGAGGAACGCAAGATGGCACCCTCAATGTCCCCATGTTGTTCCACTCCGGTTTGATCTTTTTGAATGGTCGGGAATGGACGAGGAACAGTCTCATGCACTTCGGGAGCTTGGGAGGTATCGACATCCATGGCTGTGAGCGCTTCATCGACTTGCATGTCATCGCTGATGATATTGAGCTGATCGAGTTTGGCGGCCTGCTCTTCGCCAGCGGGACCCAAAGCCTGCATTTCGTGATCGGTGTCCTCAGGGCGTAGGTATTCAATCTGGGATTCTTTGGTCGATTCGCCGGCCTGCTGTTTTGGTATGTCGCTTGGCTCTGCATCGAGAATCTCGTCGAAACGCTGTCGGATCTCCTGAAGAGCATCGCCAAGACTGCGAAGGGGGTTTGATTGAGGTTGAGAAGCCGCCTCAGATGATGCTTGCCCCTGCTGAATGCCCGAAGAGCCCGAGCCCGAGCCTGATGGGTTGGCAGGCACTGTTTCCATAGACAGACTGTTTTCTGTGGGCCTTTGGCAGAGATCAGTCGTCGGCAATCCAATCACAGAGTATGAAACATACGCGTTATCATTCTCAGTTTTTTCTTGAGCTGCAGAATCTTGACCTGTGGCCCCTTGTGACATTCCAACCTCCCCGGTTGAACCGCTTTCCCCTGGTTCTGCTTTGGTGATGTCATTTGGGTCCATCATGCCGTCTCCTGTCGAAATATCTGGCTGGGCAATGGCCTCCTCGAGTTGTTCGTCGTCTCTTTCCGCTGGATCTTCTGCTGCCTCCTCAGACTCAGCTTGAACATCGCCCTCTTGTTCAGGCAAATAGCGCTGATCGTCCGACGTCTCGTTACCTGCAGATGGTTCAGGATTAGGGTCGTCCATCGGAAAGTCCCCAGGATCATCGCTTGTGTGTTCGTCGCCTTCTTCCTCTATGTCGTCGTCCATCTCGTCCTCCGCCCCTTCACGCTCGCCTTCTGCGTCAAGATCCATGTTGTCAGGGAGGTTGAGGGTATTCGCTTCCTGAACGTGCTCCTCCATGGGTGCGCCACTGACATTCGGGTCGTTAGAATCTTCGGCGGCTTCATCATCTCCCATCTCATCATCCTGACGCTCGCTTTCACCCTCTTCTTGCGCTGGCTCTTGCGCTGATTCCTGGGAGCGTTTCTGTTCTTTGCTCTCCTTGGCAACGACCTCTGAAGAACCACCATCGTCTTTGGAATGATCTTGATTCGCTTTATCGTCGTCACCAGAGCCCTCGGGTCCTTGTTCGTCGCCCCACATCTTCTCGTCAACTGCGGAGGGGTCCATGTTGTCCAGTTCCCCGAGAGTTTCATCCAAGTCCGCTTCCTCTTCTGCATCAGACTCCCGGTCCTGGTCCTGGTCTGATCCTGCTTCAGAAACGTCTTCCAGAGCCCCACCAAAATCGTCGTCCATCTCTATTGTGTCTCCCTCATCGTTCTTTTCCTGACGAGCTTTATCTTCCGATTCTTCGCCCTGCAACCCTTCTATTTGACTTTCTTCTTCAATGTCCTTGCTGACGTTTTCTGCCCCTGATCCTTCGCCGATGCCAACACCTCCAGTCGCTTCTGATGTTTCTCCTTCCGTGTCCCTTTCGTCGCCAGGGGGTGGCTTGCAGAAGCCTTGTTGACACAGAGTTTGAAGCAGCGAGCAGAGAACGAAATCTAGTTTAAACAGTGTTTTGGTCCAGTTGTTGTGCGCAGCGAGCTGCTCCTTGACGAGTGCTAGGTAGAGCTCGAGGAACGGGAGGAAGGTGGCCATTGGTTCTCGGATATCGTCACAGGAGGAAAGATCAGACAGGAAGTCGTCTAATCGCGAACTGATTCCGTCTAGATTTAGAAGATGCGTGAGTTCGCGAGCCCGTTGGTGGCCTTTCAAGATGTATTTATCGGGTTCGTCATCATTGCTCGGAGTGGTATCGCTTGGGCATCTCGAAGCCAGTGATTGAATGCAAACCAGCAATGAATTGATGAGCGACTCTAATTTCGAAGTACCAGGTTGCGAACTTGCGGGGGATGGAGATATGGGCGTCAGAGCCTCGTCATGAAGCCATCGTTGGAGTGGATTTAGGAGATAGCTGAAAGCAGGGTTTTCTTTCTTCCATCTCTCCAGTGACTCTTGCACATGCGATATATGCTCCTCAGCCCGTAGGACAAGATTTCGTTCATCTGTAGTATCAAGTATACTCAGTTGTAACTCAAGGGCTCGAGGGAACCACTAACCTGGAGTGAGGAAAGGCAAACTTGTACCGCTGATTGCGTGTAAGAGACCGTTAAGATCCCCGCGTAGTTTTTGGCTCTCATCGACAACATCAGTAATCTCCCCAAGGAACTCAACAAGTTTGGGTGGATTCAGACCAAGTTCGCTTGCATCGACCGCATCACTTCGCAGTTCCGAAAGCGAATGGCATATTTTGGCAAAAAGAGACCCAATGGACGTCAAGCACGTTTGTAGATTGGACATTGGAATGGGAGCGCCTCCAGACGAAAGCGTAACCATCCTCTCAACCACATGGTTCATCTGGAGAGCTTGGTCAAGAGCGACTGCGAGCCTGAGAGATTACTCTGTGAGTTAGCAAAGAACTATCGGAGGGTACGATTACACTCACCAAGATCTCAAATCTACTGCCATGTAAAAACTAGCTTCAAGGAACACCTCCCCTCTGTGCAGCTCACGCGTTGTGAGATCAGCATGATGGTTGGAAATGGATCCGCGGAGTAGCGGGAGAGCGCCACAAAGCTTCAAAAAATATCCTTCCCCCCTCGCAGTATCAATGCCGAGTTCGAGTCGAGGCAGAATCGTTGGTTTTTCGCGGAGTTTTACTTGGCTTGTGTTCTGTCGCAAGACTTCCGGTTTGACGTTACTTGGAAGACCAGCCTGCTTGAGTTCTTTCAGTAGGTCTGCCCACGCCTTCCGCTTTCGGACCAACAGTGCTTTCTCGTGCCTCTCGCGAAGAGAACCCGAAAGGCTGGCAGGAACGGATTTCGTAGCCAATGCCTTCGAAGTAGTGATAATCTCGACGGCGAGGTCGTCAACCACTTCGGCAGAATGCCCTTGAATGAAGGGCTGTACTCGTGTCGATATCAAATCCTGGAACCTGCTTAGCGTCCCTCGCAGGTTGACAAGATGCCCTTGACTGCTATTCGAAAGGAGCTGAGGCTGCGATGGAAACAATCGGCAAGCCACTGGTTCGGGCTGATCCATTGCCATTGGCTGGCTCTCCGATTCTCCTGCGGAAGAAGGGAGCAATCGCTCGTGGATTGGTTGCCTTAGGACATCACGAAACTTTCTGATAATTTTGTACAGCTGATGGTGAGTTTTCTTGGCGCTTTGCTTGAGTGCTTGAACGTTGACGTCTTTCCAGCTTGCGAGTTTTATGAACCCTTTGATTTCCTTTTCAAGGGCGCTCTTCTGAGAAACGAGATGCTTTTGCAGACCGTCGGAAAATAACTCGAAGTAAGAGTGCGTTGAGAGGAAGATACCGCTGACCCTGCGCATGATGCTCTGTTGTGAGGTCGTCCTCAAGGGGAGGGTGAGGTCGATGTAATGACCAAAGCTCCGTAGAAGCCGCATGCGATAATGAAACTGGCCAAGGGGACTGGTCTTGATGAAGTCGTCCAGGAGAGGAATAAGGGTATCGAGATACGATTCAAGTGACGCGTTCTTGTCCTCGTGCGCGTGGTCAAAAGAAGATAAAGGACCTCGCAAGGCGGCATCGTACAGCCGGAACCACCAGTCAGAGAGTTCGTCTGTGAATGTCGTAGCCTGCGCGTCAAGGAGTGTCTGCCAGCATGAGAGTTCCAAGCGCCGCCAATTGACCACTAATTTGACTAAATCCTCGCGCTGGGACTTGATTGAGTTTTCCCGATTCGCGAACATCTCCCAATCATCTGTCTGGACCAGCAGCTGCTCCACCGAAGTCAGAACCTTCGCCACAGGTGATGTGGAGCTGATGCTCAGAATGGCTTCACACCGCTCTATGAGGTGCCTCAAAACCATCTGGTCAGGCCATTCTTCGGATATCAGCTGGAGGCGCATTCGTAAGGTATCGACGACTGTTGCTCCCGTCTTGAGTTCCTGAATATTGGCGTCGGTGTAAAAGTTGTAGAAAGTATTGGGTTCTTTGGTAAATGTGGTGGTGTCCCGTATGGCACCACGGAGGAACGACAGCCTGAAGGCAATTCCAGCACGATCGAGGTGATCCGGAAGCGCGTCCAATGAATAGCTCGATAAGTTCTGAATGGCAGCTTTCCTCAGTTGCGAAAAAATGGCGAATGCATCGACCCTAGTTGAGCAAGCGGCCTCCGTCACAGCGAAATGTATCTTGAGCAGTGCGCTTGAGTCGGAGGCTAGCACGCGCATAGAGCGTTGTTCATCATCAATCAGTGTATTTGCCGCGTCAAAGGCGTCCTCATACGTAGGGAACATGGCGATGAAATCCTCTTCTTCCATTTGGGCGTCCGAGATTGCGTGATGATCTGTCTTATTCCGCCGATACAAAGAATTGTCCCTTTCATTTTCTTCCTTTTCTCTTGCCCTATCAATGAGCCAGATTCCGAGGGCTTGTTCAAAGGTCTGATCAATGGCGGAAAGGATTTCAGGTGCTTTGATCCCCAGCGAGAGCTCTGAGGCAGACGCGGACGCCACCAGTAAGATTGGCTTGAGGAAGGAAGTTCCGGAAGGTGCAACATTGTTGAAGTTACGCATGACTTCAGAAGAGCAGCGAAGCAGCGGATAAGAAAGAAGGGAGGATGCTAGTGTTGCTGAGGAAAGACCTGCGTTGGAGAGCGAAACAGAGTCGGAGACTATTTGTAGGCCCAGTCGCATGTGTTGGATCGCGAGTTTCAATACAACAGTGATGTCGGTGAATTCAGGATATAGAGAATCCAGGCGTTGATAGAAACCAGCCAAGGACTCCTGGAGGACGGTTTGGCGTAGAGCGACTTCCTGGTCCCCATGAAGCATGGCAATCAAGAGGTTGTCCACTTTCGTGGGAGGTATGACGCTGTTCTGAAATTGGATCACTTCCGACCAGAAGAGGTGCAACCTGGAGATGTCTTTGCGCTGGGTGAAAGTCGGTATTTTCTGCATTTGCGAGAGAATCTCGTCGAGTTGTGGCTGAAGGTGACGTATTGCCTCGTTTGTCGTATTTCCAGTGACAAGCGACTCGAGTTGTTGATGAAGGTGTATCTGAGAGTTAAGGTCGATTTGCTTCAATTCCAGAAGTCGGCGAGTCGTATTTTGTACGGCCGCGGGGTCCATGGGTGTGTCTGGAACGAAGAGAGTGAAGATACAGCGACTTAAAGCAATCCAAGCCAATCCCATCTGCTGTCCCTCTGCTCTACTAGAAGAGAGGTGGACGGTGCGTTTGAACACATCCCGAACTGACGACACGTAACTTTCGTCATTGGACTGCAGCAGGAGAGAGAGCAGGCTAGATAGTGACTTTGAGAACGTCTCTGGCCCGCCGAACGAGAAATTCTTGATTGATTCCCATGTCGCAGTCTCAAATGAAGACGAATACGTAGACGAGACCTTTGAATCATGAGTACCAATATATGTGATGAATGCGTATAGCTTACCACAATAAGTGTCAGAAGCAGCACACGCATTAGTTGTGTCAGTCTATCTTCCTGTTGGCTAGACATGAAGGTGGCATGATGCGCTTGTTTTCGAATAACGGCCTCATGCTTGACGAGAGATGACAACTGCACTTTGTCCATGTCACTGCTCGAAGTCAAAATTTAGAGTGGGTACCATACGTGAAAGCCATATACGTACCATGATTCGATGTCTTTATGAAGTTCGATGGGGTGTAACAGAATCGAAGGGCCAGAAATGCCCTGAAGATTTCGATGTGAGTTTTCTTTCTAATATGCACAAATTTTACACACCGTGCTTTCGAGAGCCATGTTCCAGAGCCCTTCAAGCCAAACGATTTGTGCCCGGGAGAAAAGTTGCGGAGCGAGTTCTGGTGGTTGTCAAAAATTTCGTCAGTATTAAATACCATCCGTTGAGAGTAGTATGCCTACCCATATCGGCACCATGTGCCCAAATAAAATGTTGCAGGGGGACTATTCGCAAGAAAGAGGAGTGGCTTTCAGTCGACACCCGAATGAACTCCTCCATGGCCATGTTTACGATCTACTACAGATATAGTAAGCTTTCAGTGCGCTAACATCACCCACTAACCCTTGAGTCAGCAAAGGGAGCGGACAACGACAAAACACAGAGTTCAAGATTTGATGCCAGTGGATCTGTGGATGATGTATAGGCATCTGTTGTGGTTGCCGCGCTGGAAGACAAACACTGCAGACTGGTGTCAATAATGCAAAATGTGGGACCAGCGGGGCACACCTTCTTCAACGTTTCTCGGAGTTTCGGCAGTGATTCCATGCCCAGAGAGGTGGTCAATGAAGGTGGAAGCATTTCTAGAGAGACCACACTGATCGCCTGTCTTCGGAGTTCTGTTGCGCGCTAATGAACACGCAGTTAATAGGTGTAAGAGCCCAAATACGCACCAAATGCATTGGAGCGACCTTCTAGCGATGCTGCCATGCGGTCCGCCAAGATTGCAGCTTCGGTCAGTTCTGAGCTTGGTCCTTCAAGATAGAATGTTGACCAAAATGCAAAAAGGCCACGTCCCTTCGATAGAGACACAGCTTGGTGGAGGATGCTTACTTGCTCCAAAACGCTGGAAAACAGCTTGGGCGAGTATTGCATCGAGTCAAGAAGCCAGTGGGAAATTGCGTAGAGTGAAGAGAAATCAAAAGACGTCGAACTCAGCGCCTTTTGTAGATGAACGCTGTAGGACAGAAGAGTGGATGCTTGTTGAGCAGAAATCTACCCGAGTTCAATGAGTTACGCCACTCTCCCCAAGACAAGACTTGCACATACCAGGGCCACTGACGTCGGTGTGAAATTCTGCAGCACTTCTCGACTTGTATTTTGTATTTCCTCGATAAGAAGTTGTACTGCCAGTTGCACATGCTGAACTTTCTCGTCCACAAATGCCTGTTCGATCACGGGCTTGAAGGAGACCTCCTGGCTGCTTATAAAAATGGAGGCGGAGAGGTTTAACGCCTCAAAGATAAGCGCATGCCCTGTGGGTTCGTTGCTATTGACGTCCTTCTGTGGCTGTGCATGGCTATTCCAATAGAAGTTCATCCTCTGAATATAAGAGGTTAGCGAACTTGCTCGATGAAGCTCTCAAGGTGCTGACCTCGTCCAAGACGAATGCTTCGGGACTATGCTTCTCCTTGGCGTGTACATAGCGAAAGCCATCGATCAATCTTGACAACTCTGCGCCTGGGTAAACACGAAGGAAGTCGGCAACGGACCCCAGACCTTGTCGATTGGCGACGAAGTGACGTAAATGGGATTCATATCTCGGAACAAGTACCTGAGCGAGGAACATAATCATCGAAGCGGCACTTTCAACGGCCGGTTCAGGAGTAAGGAAGCTAGGTGCATGGTCAACGAGGTATGCAAGGGCCGAATCATGATCGAGACTGCGCCCTGTAGTCGATAGGACAGTGGCCTTGTGGTAATCAAAGTGCCGAAGCCCACGTCGAGCTGCCTCGAAAAATATACTTCGCCCATTCTGGGTGACATCGAGGAAGTTGATGGACAATGGTAGGCGATAAAAGTCGAGGAGGATATCAGCGTTATCTACCTGCCCAGTGGGCTCCATGAAAATCTCGATGCCCCGATTACGCATTGCCCGTGAGAGCTCTCCAAAGTGTGGATCCACGGACATCAACAGGCGGAAGTCTGGATGAGGTTTAATCAGTTGCACTCTGCCATCCACAAAGCCGCGTTCGCTGAGGGTCAGGACGCCATTCGTCTCACATAACGAGTTGAGACGATCCAAGACAGAAGGGCTGCATAGATTGGCCCCGTCTAAGAGGATCCACTGGCCATTTTTCATGGCCTTGACCAGAGGGCCGTCAACCCATTCGAAAACACCAGCGCCGACGGGGACATTGACAACCTTCTCGAGGTCCGTTAGGATTGACTGCAAGGCCTCCGTTAGGCGCGATCCCAACGAAACAAGTTTTGCGACGAGGTCAAAAGCTCTAGCCATCACGTTCCGCAGACGGTGGGTGGGCACTATCTCGCATTGGTTCCGTAGTGAGAGTGCCTGGCCCAGGTATTCGGGAAGGATTTGCGAACCTGAGATGGTACAGAGTTCGAGCTCCAGGATACGAAGTGTATCATCGAGTAAGGTTGATATACGTCTCCGAGAATCGACTTGCTCGAAACTGCCTAAGATGTCCATGGCATCGGTGGCGTGATTTATCGGGAGCTCGCATAAGGGATTCCCTGTGACTTCTGCCAATGTTCGTATGACCGCCGATTTGCCAGAACTCTTTGACCCAGTCAAAATTGCCAACCATGACTGCGAAAGACAAAGTCCAAGAGATTCTAGAACTGAAAGCTGACCTCGGAGGATCCGTCGCGGCCGGTACTTTGGAGACTTGTTCCGTCGTTCGGCAATGAAATGGCCAAATTGGAGGTTGCACGCTGCGACCGTCCAAGGAGGGTTTTCGACGTCTTCTTGCGTCGTCGTTCCAAAGACCTTTTCAAAGAGGCTGGACGCGTGTAGACGATCTTGTGTCGAGCGGAAGCGTTGAAGATATACACTTCGAAGGAAGTCTTGAGGACGATGGTTTGGCGCGACTTTGGACATGAGCGTAGCCCATCGGATTACGTCTCTCAGATTGAATTCCCAAGGTGAGCCATCTTGACCGAAGGACCGTTGGTTACTGACTTTTTCGTTCAATTGAACGTTGAACAATATCATTGCGCGGAGAATACTCTCGTCGATTTCCGGGAATAGCTGAGAGGACACAACGTGCAGATCCCCGAGCGTAAGTTCTTGTATGTAGACCTTGGTAAATCGATTGACGAATGACTTGGGAAGCCCTTTTCGGCCACCGCCTTGGTGAAGAGGGTTTTGAGCTGCAAAGATTCGAAAGGATGGGTGGCGATTGAAAGATTTGTTCAGTTCGGGGATGTAAACAGTGCCGCGATGGTCGAGAACCGCGTTCAGGCCTTCAAGAACGGCTTGTGGGGCCAAATTCATCTCGTCAAGGAGAACCCAGTGTCCCTCCTGCAGGGCTTGCAGGAATTCTGCATCTTTCCAAGCAAATTCCCCTGGAGCCCCTCCTTCGACCGGAAGGTCAGAACCGAAGAGGTCAATCAAATCAGTCTGATCCGATAGATTGATCCGGCATAATTGATGACCAGAGAGGATAGCAAGAGCTGCGACGAGGGTGGTCTTTCCTACGCCAGGACTGCCTTCTAGCAGTATAGGTTTAGAAACTTGGCAAGCCCTTATCACACGCATTGCATTATTCGATGTGGTAGGAGCTGAAAAATTGAAGGATTGACGGACTGGGGCCCGGTCGCCCCTCGGTATAGCAAATGAACCCAGCTGAACGAAATTTGCAGGATCATAGACGGGTGGTGATGTTCCTAATGGCTCAATCAACGGAACGAGGCGGTGAAGCTCTTGCAAGGCTTCTGCCACTACTTCCTGCAAAGACTCTGGACGATAGCCAGAGAGCTGTGGAAGGGAGCCCAGGCCATCCAGGTAGGTCATGTGGGCTGCATGGTGCTAATAGCGAAGGTATGAGCCGTTGAAAGTCATAGGCATGGTTCGCACTCACAAATAACTCATCGGAAGATATTCTACTTTCAGTTTTAAGATCATAAGACGAATTCATGAAAACAATCCATGCCTAAGACGTAAGATATTAGTTTTCAAAGTTAGGGTAGGCGCGTGATACTAACCAAGATATCACGGAGCGTCACGATCGACCGATCGCCAACTCGGAGAGATAGCCATTCAACGAAATCAAGGAGAGGTGATGTGTACATTTGAAGGGCCAAATGTCTCCACAGATTGTTGATTATGAGTTCGAGGTCAGCTCGATCGTCCACCGCTGGTACCCATATCTCAGTGAATCGGTTACGGAGAGCAGGTGACAATTCCTTTTTCCCGTAGTCTCCACCAGGGTTCATCGTGGCGACGAGTTTAAACGCATCAACAGCGCGAATAAACGCATCTCCAGGATCTGCTCCTCCCCGCTCGGCCAGGACCATCGATCTCCCAGACTCCAACACGCTATTCAGGCGCTCAAGGACAGAATCGTCTGCTAGAGATATCTCGTCCAAGAGAAATACATCCCCATGACGCATGGCTTCGATTAAAGGCCCATCGTGCCATTCGAATATTGCGTTGAGCTTCATCAATCCTTGGTGGGCCTCCTCCAGCTGTAAACGGAGTTGGGGGTCAAGTGTATGGACTTTCAAAGCGACGGATATCGCTGAACACAAGCCGTCCACCGTCACAGAGGGGACAATTGCATTTGCATACCGAAGAGTTGAAATGGCAAACTGAACTGCTTCAGCCTGTAAAGCACTGCGATTCCTGATAGGGCGCAATCCACCTATGAGATCAGCGGTTTCTGTGTTCTGATGACAATTGAGAGCCAACAGACGCCGTGAGATAGAGTCAGCGAAAACTTGACAAACTGATGTCTTCCCCGAGCCAGTCTCACCGACCAGCAGGATGGGTTCATTGAACTTCAGCCCTCGGCATACAAGCGTATACAAGCGCTGCATCGCCTTCGTCCAGACTACATTTGGTGAGGATGGAATCGAGTGGCCCAAGAAAACGTTCATATCGACGTCGCTCCTGTGTAAGTCGTACATCACCTCTTCGTCTATCATGACACCCATGACCGCCTCGATGACTTCTTTTACGACAACCTTGTCCTCTGGACGACGTGCGCGCTCAGCCAGTAGCATGTATCCGTTCTCGGCTAATTCTTGGTATCCAATCGCGTCGCGACCCGCCCATCGAAAAAGATCACGAAGAGTTGCAAAACCATGTCTGCTTTCGAAAACACGACCAGTTTGCCTGCGCTTCTGAAGCTCTCGGAAAACAGCAACGATGCGTTTTCCATAGGAAGGAGCTATCTGACACCTCTGGCAAAGGATAGACTCCAATTCGCCTTGGGGTACATCTTCGAAATGAACTTCAAGGAAACGATTTCGGAAGGCCCGAGACAGGATCTTCCGCCCTGCGTAGAGCCCAGGAGGGTTCTGCGTTGCGAAAAGCATGAAATGGGGATGTGGCCGAACAACTTCCTGGGTCTCCGGGATCACGAGTTCGCGGTTGTCGTCGAGTAGCCGATTTAGCGCTTCCAAGACATCGGTTGGGGCCAGGTTCAATTCATCCAGTACAATCCAGTGCCCTTGTCGGAGCGCCTGGACCAACAGACCGTCCTTAAACACGAGTTTCCCGGTTAGAGGATCCGACACGTATGAACCAAGGTATTCCTGTATGTCTGTGTGTTCATGGTTATTAATTCGGATGAATCGATGGCCTGTGCGTTTGGCCAGGTACTCGATAGAGCTCGTTTTGCCGCTGGAAGTTGGCCCCTCTATGAGGACGGGAAAGCGACGGGTCAGGATGATGCGTGAGAGATCTATAAGTTTTTGCTCTACGGATGGCGTCATGACATATTCTTCGGAGAGATCAAGTTCAAGGTTTCCTTTTTCAAGGAAGAAGGGTCCAAATTTGACGAAGACGCCTTCTGTCGGAAGTGGCGGCTCTTTCTTCAACATCGACCGGGGGTTAGACACATTCGCCAAAAGGTGCTTCCTTGCGAGATTTGTCACGATCTGAGCGCTCTCTGAGTCCAGGACCATGGTGAAGGCCATGAGACAGCCTTCCCAAACCGATCGACGGAGGCTGTAGGCAGAGGCAGTATCAGATGCGAAAGTCAGCGCACGGGCTAACGTCCGCATGCTAAAATGAGGCCGATGGTTAGACCCGTCTGCGATCTCCCTCTCCTGCGCGACGTGCTTGACAGCGGTGTAGAACTCTGCGATATCCATAATGATGCGCTTGTCGCCAATAGCGACATGGCCAATATACTGGGTAACAATACTGAGTAGGGTTTCTTTGTCCGCGTCAGGGGAGGGGACATCAATTTCCGTGAAACGGGACCGAATGGTAGGAGGGAGGTCCTTCTTCCCGACATCTGTCGCTGGATTCATGCAAGCGAATAGTCGAAAATTCGGATGACGAGGAATAGGTTCCAAAGACCCGTGCTCAGTGAGCGTGATTGAAGCCATTGGTCCACGAAGTAAAGCGGATATGCACTCGAGGGTTTCCGGACTTGCTAGGTTTATTTCATCCAGCAGAATCCTGGGAAGATTTAGCTGGGATAGCATGAATGCAGATCGATTGAACCTACCAGTCACCCGATCTCAGAGCTCTCACAAGTGGACCCTCTACGAAGCCAAAAGCAAATCTACCCTTTCCATGCACGTGTTGAACCTCGAACTCTTCCACCTGGTGCAAGAAAGTTGACCATGATGACGGGGAAGTTCTTGGCTCAGAGCGCTCCGTCTTTCGTCGCTTTCTTGGGTTCCCGTCGTCCAGATCACTGATAATTTTTGTTCAATGATAGATGTGAGGAGAAACATTCATCCTTACCGGTCATCACCAACATCTTTCGCATGTAATCGTTCCAAGGCTAACCGGACACTCTCCTTCCACAGGCCAACAGCGCGTTTCCATTTACATTCATTCACAGCTTTCCTGACCTCAGTCTCGAATTTCTCATTTTTTCTCCGACTGAAGGTCGCGCCAAAGAGAGCGAGGAATTTCTCTTGTAGGTGTGATCCAGGAACCCGCGAGTCGATCGGCTTGAGCCCTCCAATCAGGTCGGACGATTCTGTCTGGTGCGAAAGGTTCAATGAAACAAGGTTTTGGTTCAAAAGAGCAGCAAGATGGGTAATCGCGCTGGTCTTCCCTGTACCAGTTTCACCAGTCAAAAGCACAGGCTCTCGGTGAGAAATGGCATTGGCGATCCTGGACATCAATGACAACGCAGGCTTGTGCATCGCGAAAGGGCGGGGATTTCGCGTGGATGTCAATTTTACATTTTGGGCAGGAAGACGAGTGCGACCCAAGCACACAGATTTGACAGCACCGTTCGAGTCTCTCTCTACGTCGAACACCGATGATTTCCCGTGAAGGAGCCATTGCTGGCGGTCGTGGTCGAGGCTGAGAGCATCGCCAACGAGTTCAGCGATTGACTTGACATGAGCACGAGTAGCCGCTGTTGAAGTACCCGCACCAAAGAAAACGTCCCGCGCTTCGAGGTAGATATCCTCGCGAAGGGTGGGATTTGGGAATATATCTTGGAATGTCAGAGGACGGTCGGAGTCTTCCTGGATGTCCATCGTTTGTTGAGAGGAAGGAAGGAGGTGGTCGATTCGCTGGCATATTTGCTGCAATTCTCGAAGCCCAATGTCACGGCTGGACGCAGGACGAGGTAGTTGCTCAATCGCGTTCCACATCTTGATAATTACCTGAGCGGCGCAACCTGCCAATCTTGGAAATTTGGCATTGATGATGGTGCTCAGTTCTTCTGCTGACGAGGAAGTGACGACGACTTCAGAGAACTTATGCGAGCCAAGAAATGTTGGCGGATGAAAAGTTCCGTTCCGTGTTGGAGCCATCGACCTAGTTGCAAAAAGCATGAAATGGTGATGAGCAACGACCGTGCGTTGACTGGGTACCGTCAGTCTCGCACGACCACCAATCCATTTTCCGAGTTCAAGAGACTCTACGAGAGGTTTGATAACCCCAAGAACCTCGTTGCTCGCTCTATCGACATCCTCGAAGACCACCCACTTTCCTTCCCGCATAGCACGGACCAGGACGCCCTCTTTCCATTCAAAAGTTCCCGGGTGAACAGACGACGAGATATAGGAACCTAAGAGGGACCGTGGGTCTAAGGATGTGTCCGCGAGGTGAACTGTAACTATGTGGTTTTGCTTTTCGGAGTGGAGAGTGCTTGCGAGATGTGAGAGTAGCAGGGCCTTTCCTGCTGAGGGCGCAGAAGTGAGGAGGGTAGGAAGACAAAGGGATATGTGGAGGGCCATTTGTCTTAGAGCCTCAGTTGACGAAGGCGTTGGAATTAGGGACGTAGAGGGCGAGGGAGTCGTCGATGATTTTAAAAGTAAAACACCATGTACATTGGCGATGTATGGGCTGGAAGGGTGTTAGTTAGTGCCACCAGATCCAAAAGCGAGATGCCCACCAAAGGTCATCATCTTGGATGCAGGGAACGGTCTCCTCCCCTGAATAGAAATCGATACAGTTTGTCGCCAGCTCTTCTCGTTCGGCACGGACCCTCTGCACTTCAAAAGCTGGCATTACCCAACCGTCCACTACAGTCTCTGTTCCGTCCAGTTCCTGTCCGTAGTTCAAAGGGCAATCCACCCCGCACGGCTCACCCAGAACCTCTTGCTCCAGCTTCAGACGTTCGGCTTCTCCCATTCCACTCTGCAGCGCGTAGCATCGGATCGCAAGCAGTCGTAAACCATTATCTAAATGCGGCGTCCAGATGAGATTAGATAGAGGTGTCAAGGGCCATAGCAATTGCTCGGGCAGTTCACGATTGGCTTGCAGGATGCGGTAATATGCAAGTAGGTGCCGCTGCAGACGTACAATGTCGATAGATATATGGGATTGGGATGCGGTCACAAAGCTAAGGGGACCTCCTTCGTGATTTTTGAGAAGCAGTTGGTTCAAGATACTGATTCCAAGTTTAGGATCGGGCCACAGAGTAAGGATCAAATACTCACGGGAAAAGTTCTTCGTGAACTTCCACAAGATAGCATAAAGCAAACAGTTGCTCTTCTGTATACGTCGTTGAACTCTCTAGCCAACGAGCGCAAAGGTCCACCAGCAGTGGGCGAAATAAGGATGCGACAGTTTTTGTAAAGGCCGGACCGGCCAAAACGGAGGAAAGGCTTGCTAGTAGTTGGCGAGTTGTTGTGACATCTCTGAGGGCGGCGTAATGGGGAGAAGTTTTGGGAATGGTGTCGAGCAAGGCCCTTGTTTGTCGGCGTAAGTTGATCGCCAGGGGATTCTGCATATTATTGGCAGAAGCCATTTGAGATTTCGAGATTTAATTGAGCATCCAGTAGGGTGCAGTAAGTTTTGCGTATTTGGGGCTGGAAAACAATCATCAGAGATGCTACCAGAAGTAAATAAAGAAATATACCTTTATCAGCCGACGCTCTATGAATTCCCAAGTGTTCAAAGATGTACTCGAAGTGAGCGTCAAAGTCGTCATCTTCAAAACTTTTGCTGTGAGTGACGGATCAACCTGTGACAACGCGTTACGGGTGCATCTTATCTTATCAAAATTTGAATGAGTCGCGTATGTGCCCAGGGAACGATCAAATAATTATGAATCCTAAGTCATTGACTTCCCCATAAGTTCATGGGGTTTCTTTACGCAGGAAACCAGTCATTGCAGTTGTCAGTAATGATATAAATTACAACCACATAATGAGTCAATGATCGTGATCAAACAGTGCTCTGAGTATGAGGGGAATAAACATCCCAAGCGCGATAAAAAGGACACGTGAAGACGCTTTCATATCCCCTGGAGCTGGAGAGTGGTGCGAGACTGGCTGAAGAACAGTGGCAACGTAGAGGAATGACCCTCCCTGCGGCGTAAAGGTTAGTAGTAATCCATAGAAAACGTAATAGAGATTCAAAACTCACGGATAGCAGAAGAGCAGGCCCAATGAAGTCGATTTTAGATCCGTCTCCAAAAATAGAGAAGACGAAATAGGATGCTACAGCGCTTGTAGGGGTAGAGGCGCTGAAGATTGCCACGTATTTTTTGCAGTCCCAGCGAGGTAAACTCGTGGATAGGATGGAGGTGGTAAATGCCAGTGAAGTGGGCGCTACAGACACGTCAGCAAGCAGCACACTACAAAAGTTGGAAAAATATGACCTTTGTGTAGCATCAAGGCCAGAAACACAATAAAAGAGACGGTATTGGAAGCCCCAGAATCGGACTGAGCCAGGTTGGCTACGCCCAATGCCAGCCCATCTGCAGCTCCGTGAATGACGAGGCCAAGCAGCAGAGCGAAAGCACGTTCGCGTCCTTCGCTTGTTGACACTGAACCGGCTTTTGACGCGGCAATGCGATTGGAAGGACGGTTGGTAACATCAATGTCTCCAAGTTCTGCATCAAATTCCACTGCAGAAGGGCCATGTACGTCTGGAGACTTCACCAATGCTATCGGCTCGTGATCCAAGGCGTGTGTATGCGCGTTCGGCGCGACCAGTTGTTCGATGATGAGCATTATCACAAAGCCAATTATCAGGTAGAAAGAAATGAGCCCCGTTGGAAGATATTTTGTATCCCGAGCCACTGCTTCAATCCCTCTACCATTGAAGGTCAGCGCGGCTCACAGAGAATTAAAATAAGGTACCACGCACTCTGGAACAATAACGCCTAAAGCTGCTCCAAGCAAAAGCCCAGTACCAAGTACCGACAGACGCTCTAAATGACTTTCTGCACGAAGTTGTGAGTTCGAAAGCTCACTCAGGGGTTTGTGACGCACTTGAGAACGCGTAGGAAAGCGGCAGCATTCCTACCGCAAAAGATGAGGCCCCAAGGGCAGCCGACATGACCAGGAGTTGAACAACCATGGCCTGTTATTTTACAGAGTGGTGAAAGACGATGAATGAAGCGAAGAAGTTACACGTTGGCCTTTTCACGGTCATGTCAATGGTTACGATTGAATTTTCCCGGCACGGTGACGGATGAAACTGCGTGCACGTGATCATCTGTGCACAACGAGCCCCGTTTTGAATCTATACCAACTCAATCTCAGTCCACCATGTCTGTCTGTCCGCCATTCGCTCCGTTCTTTGGTTTAGCAGGTGTTGCAGCTGCTGTAAGTAATTTTGGTATCGCGTATAGACGGAACTGACGCCCATCTGGCCTTACAGATGGTGTTTAGCAGTGCGTAATTCAAGACATCTAGCAGTTATTACCGAGCACTTATTCTGAACCATAGCCGTTGGCGCTGCACTTGGAACGTCCAAGTCAGGCATTGGAATCGCAGGACTGGGAACTTTCAAACCTGAACTCATCATGAAGGTGCGTATTCAGGAGTATTCCTCAATCCTCCATGCTGAACGCTGGCATTGTAGTCCCTCATTCCTGTTGTTATGTCTGGAATCATCGCCGTATATGGTCTTGTAGTGTCAGTGCTGATATCGGGAGCAAGTAAGACATTCTTCTCTCTAGCGTCTTCATACACTCACCGGCTTTGTTTCTGAAGTCAAACCAGGAAATTACTCTTTATACGCTGGATTTATCCACCTTGGCGCAGGGCTGGCCTGCGGATTTACTGGGTTGTCTGCAGGATATGCCATTGGTCTTGTAGGAGATTCAGTGAGTGTATACATTGACCTTGTACTGGAATGTGCTTACAAACTCTACTCAGTGCGTGCGAGCATACGTCAATGAGTCCAAGGTGTTTGTGACGATGGTACTCATTCTCATCTTTGCCGAGGTGCTCGGATTGTACGGGTTAGTCTTACATCTCCTGCGTCGTGATAAATTCTTGCGTCCTTACCATGCCTTTCAGACTTATCATTGCCCTGATAATGAACTCAAAAGCCGTCGGCATCAAAATCTGCTAGACCTCACTGTAAATCTAGCCTGTTTATGATAATACCATTCTCGATCATCAGGAGAAATCATTGCTCGACAAGTGAATGCATGGTAGAATCATAGTCAACACCGTCTGCGCGACCCTTCAAGAGATACGCAGGTGACTTCAGACTCTATTTTACCCCACAACCTATAAATGAAGGACTATTAAACAAATATATGAAACAAATAAGTTGCCATCACGATTGACAAGAAGCCAAGAGGCGACGGGGATGTAACACAGACGAGAACTACGGTATATGACACGGAGTAGAGTTCTAGATTTACACAGCAGAGTTCAAAACAAAGCGAAAGCACTGGGACACTAGATAGCAGATAGAATGGTTAGGAGACGCAAAATTCACCGCCATACGGTCTCAGGAAGCTGGAAGTCGAGAGGGCATGGCTCGTCATCGTCATCGTCTGGGAATACTTTAGAAAACAAAGCAATGGCGTATTGTGACATTATTAACGGAAGCCCGACGGCTGGAGTACATCTTGGCGTGACAGGAGGAGGAGAGTCCTCCGTGCTAGCGCTATTCACGGAGTACTGGGGTGACTTGAGAGTGCTTTGAGGTGGCAATGCCATGGGTGCAGCCACAAGCTCGGGGAGTGTTAGGGTCCCCTCATACTGTGAGGTGTCTACCAATGAGGGTTCGGGTTCGAGTTCATGGTGCATATCTAGTGGACTAGTGCAGTGCGGCAGACCAGTGATACTAGATATCGAGCTCGAGGGTGGAAGTGTGGGATGTGGCTCGGCTTCACTAGACGGTAATGGCAAAGTACTTGGAGTAGGAGTAGGATCGATTTCAGACTGCTCAGACTCTGATGACTGAGCAGCTTGCAGTCTTAGCGGAAGAACTGGAGGCAGCACTGTCTCGTCTGTCAGTTCAGACCCGGTGACGTCCGTCATGAGGGTGTCTTCTGGCTGGATTGCTTCCACTTCAGAATCAACCTCCATGGCCATTGGTAGTTCACCAATAGACTCTGCAGGTTCTTTTAAACCGGGCGAAGGGGGGAGATCAGGAGCAGGAGAAGTAGCGGGTACTACCAGAGGATAAGTGGTGCAAAGATGTAAAGAGAAAGAGAGAGAAAACGCACAATGCAATTCCATCGGCTCAATTGGGGTTTCGGGAACCACTTCGTTTGCAATGTCCTGCGGTATCACGGGTAGTAACTCGTTCCCGAGGGCATTCATGGCTTCATCACCACCACCTTGTACCGGTAACACGTAGGGAAGTGCAACAGAAGGCTCTTCAATGTCCAAGGTTACTTCAGGATCAGAGGGATTTTCGGATAACTCCTCGGGAACGTCAATCTCGCAGTGATGTGTTACAGAGCCTGTAGTGGGATCGTCCACCTCGTGAGGAGCTTCGATAGTGACCTCAACGGCTTCTTGAAGAGCTTCCGATGCTTGATCAGGTACCTCAGCATCAACGTAGATGCTAGAATCGCGGATCTCCTCTACGGCCTGAGAAGCACGAGAAAGTGAGGCTTGAGGAAACGAGATCTGAGAAAACGACGTTGTCTCAATCAGTCGTTCCTTTCCTTTTGACTTCGACGAAGTCTTAGTGAACGCTCTGATAACCCGTTGAAAGAACAGAGGCGTATGTAAGCGTGGACGTGGCAGTTCGGCTGCATACGTCGGAGGGCGCAAAGGAGCACCATTTCCCGTAGAAACGGTGCAGGAAAATGGCGAGGCGTAGGTATCCTCAGAGTTGGGGGCTGGCCTTCGTACTGCTTCCTCTAGGAGGGTCTGCAGCGCCTCTTGCGTAAGCTTTACGGGACCTGGAGAGCGACGAGAGTTGGAGATATGAGCGCCTCGTGTTCCTTGTCGAATGAGTTTCTGCGACTGAGACGGAGGCGGGGGTGTTGGACTGCAAGGTGGGACGAGAGGGCTATCATGATGATAGTACATAGTGTCCCGAGAGTCGGGATCAGGGAAGTCATACGGGTCTGGATAGATGGGAGAACTTTTAGGTGTGTCGACTGATTCATGAGGCAGAGGATCTTCAACGTAAAGCGGAGATGGAGAGTCGACTGGCAGTCGAACGCGTGGCAATCGCGTTGGCAGTGGAAGCACCATCTTAGCTGTTGTGGAACTGTGTGGCAGATTCGTGTCCATTGTGGACGCGGGTCCTTGATGGCGTGGTGTAGATGTAGGGGATTGCACAATCAAATCATCCTCTCCTTCAGTGTCTGTGATGTCAATGACTTCCTGTGACTGTTGGGGTTTTTCTGCACCCTGTCGTGGGAGAGGAGGGGCTTCATCGTCCGAAACTATGTAAATTATAGCCTCGTTCGAAGTCGTCGGTCGCAGCGGTTCATCGTCAAACAGTTCGAAAGACGCGATTGTCTTCAGTTTCTGACGCGGTTGATTTGCCTTTTCCTTATTCGCTCTCTTCTCCTGTTCCCACTTCTTTGGAGAGATTGCACTTTGAAGCCTGCCTTTTCTCTTTGGATCTGGGATGGAGTCGTCGGATTCATCAGATTCATAGACTAGGGGAGTAGACGCCTTGGATTTGAGCAAGGCAGCTTTCTTAGCGGTGGGTTGTGACACACGCGTCGACGTTCGAGTCGGAGTTTGCGACGCTGGCTGCCTTTTCCTGCTCTGAGTAGACGGACCAGCTGCAGCATTTACCCGCACGTCTTGCGAGCTCGAGGATGCACCAGTGGACTGGCTAGAACTATCATATGGGCGAGACTTTGGGACTAAGTTGTTGACGCGTCAAGGGCAATAGGGGAGACGACAAGGAGGATATGTACTCACTTACGACCGCACTCGTCGTTCTTTGACGCTTTTTGGGTCGCCCGGGGCCACGCTTTGCTGACGCAGAAGGACTCTCATCTGCACCTGGTTTGCGCTTTTTGGTTTGCGATGAGCTCGGCCGCTCGTCCATGGTGTACCCAGACGAAGCGCTAAAGATGGGGCACAATAGATCTAGGTGGGAAAAAAAGAACTGACGATCATAGGGCGGCCCGTGGTAACCGGGAGCCTTCGCCAATGCTACTGCCAGTGCAGAGCTCGAATGCGACATGGGCACCACTTTTCTTGAGAAGATTCGTGTGAGGAACCTAGACATTCATCTAACTCTGTTATTTTGAAAATTTATCCGAGTTGAGCTGAAGCTTTCTGCTGCAGTCGCGCAGACCCATCGTGGGAAGCACAGGAATATTTCGCTTCACGCGTCTGTGGTCGTTCTTCCACCATACCGTCGAGTGCAAACTCCTCGCAATGCAACCAACACGGGTCATTGCGTTCAGCGCCAGCGTTCTTCGCTCATATGCTCCCAAATATCCCCGTCCGCGGCCTGGAACGTCAGAGCGACCACCATATCGTGCACCCGACCCCCTCACAAACAACCCCAAGGCAGTGGTGACGAAGCTCGAACAAGACAAACTGACTTTCATTCACCGACCTCCTCCTACTGCCCCATCACCTTTCTCGCTCACCACCGCACCGGTGTCCCCGTTACTTCGTCCTCCTACTGCCACCAACGGTCCACTTCCACCATCCCTCAAGTCCCGCAAAGAGAAGGAGCAGCAGCCGCGTCTCTCGGATGAGGACTTGATCAAGCTTAGAGAGCTTCGGTTCTCTGACCCCCTCAAATGGACACGGGGGAGGTTAGCAAAGATGTTCAACTGCACCAATGCATTTGTTGGTAGCATCGCCCCTCTAAAAAAGTCGGCAAGAAGGACCACCTACCGAATACGCGACGAGGAACACGAACGTGCCAG
>Ga0247741_1000501_pt1 | contig 22382 bp, 32 predicted proteins | sample UWRJL213509R2_FD_180945 | JGI IMG/M metagenome (GOLD analysis project Ga0247741, IMG submission 180945) | Plant litter microbial communities from Arlington Agricultural Research Station in Wisconsin, United States - UWRJ-L213-509R-2 | ecosystem: Environmental > Terrestrial > Plant litter >... | reverse complement strand
GCGACACTCTCCCCTCTGACTAGAAGTAGAATTAAATTGATTAGGTATTGCAGAGAGAAGCACTGTGGGTTAGAACGCGTTCCCGCGGACATACCTATTTCTAGTCCATCTCGCAGCAAGTACTTCAGTGGATAAGGGAATTGGGTTTGGTTGGGTATATGCGACCGTGTACCATACGGCGATATCAGTCCGAAGAAATGGGACGAAGAGGGGGATAAGTGGTAGGGGTATCGGGTAGCTAGGTATTCTTGGCTCGGGTGTTGTAAAATGGAACGGAGCAGATGACGCAAACGCACGAAGAGGGTGGGTGGTCGTAACGTGGTATAAATGGACCATGGTATAGTGGAGATCGGATGCGCAATAAAGGACAAATCTGTATAAGAGTCCACCCATATATGGTATTACATTCCTTATTTAGATGGTAAGGGGACTTCGGCGGTGCTTAAACGCGGTAGACAGCATCGTGTAGTTTGGTTTTACCGTGGATACCCCTTGGTAGTGCACGAACTATTCCATGCATCGCCTCCCTTGTCGATCAAATGGTCTGGCGGGAAACAATTGTATCCCATATGGATGAGTTCCCAGAGACAATTTCCATGTGTATATTGCCTTAAAATGCGCATTTCAAGAAAAATATAAAGGTAACACCTCCAGCAAAGCAAGTATTTTACCCCATTTCAAAGTGTTGACTGAGCTGGAAATCGTCGCTAACCAGAAAAATATTGTACATGGGCTTGAAGTCCTACATGATACTAAAACCCCAAATTTCATCCATCACTCATCAAGTACACATTCCTCTGGAGAAAATCGATTTTCATCTTCATTGATCTTTAAGAAACTTTCTATAAGTTCAATGCACTCACCAACGGCCACAAACCGATAATTACTCCCTCTGATTCTGGGACTGAATCATTAGAGCGCATTTCTCAGCGACGACTACAGCGCCAGCCATCGTATGTGTTGCGACAACATCCGGGAAGATGGAGGTATCAGCAATACGTAGGCCATCAATACCATGCACCCTGAGCTCATCATCAACCACGCCGGGATTTGGATCTTGCTCTGATGCCATCCTACAAGTTGACGTATAGTGTAAGCAGCTGCGTATAGTGTCCCGAATATATTTATCCAGATCTTCGTCGCTTTCTGAAGACGGAAGCTGGGATGAAATCGGTTTGAGTGGGTAACCTTCCAATACTATCTGGTTTGCGAGCTTTAGAGACAGACGCAAACCCTTGCGCAACGTAATGATATCCTCGGGATCAGTGAGAAATCCGAGGTCCACAAGAGGACGCTCAACGGGATTGATGGAGCGAAGGCGGACAGACCCACGAGATTTGGGCTGCACGAGTGCCGTTATAAGAGTGAAGATTCCAATCTTTTCCAAGACCGGATCGGTTCTTAGGGTACCAGATCTGTGATGTCCTGGCATGATTTCGATGTCAGGGATGTTTTCCGTGTTCCTAGCGTCGAGATGAGACTTGATACTACTCAACAGCTCGGAGCGCTCGTTGAGGAGTGAGGTTTTCACGAAGATCGACGATTGCAGGAACGGCATCGAAAAGAGACCTTTTCCCGTCCTCATGTAGCGGATGAAACTCCACAGTACTCGTAAAGGTTTGTTGTATACGATGTGGAGAGAATCGTCAACAGGAACCTCCCAGGACATATGGACGCCTGCGTGATCGCTCTAAATGAGGGCGAAATTAGATGACGTTGAATTCATTCGAAGCAAGTAAAAATGACCAGGTAACTGCCAACACCTGGCATATCCTTGACAATTTTGATTTTGAACTCCGAAAGATGGGCTTGAGGGCCGATGCCACTGGAAGTTTAAAAAGCGTGAATTAATTGCACTAATTTGGTAGTGTTTACAGACCTCAACATCAGTAACTGTGGGTTGGCAATCGCGCCAGCGCACAGAATAACTTCTTTGCGGGCGAGTGCACGGAATGTTTGGCTATTAGGATTCTCGGCGCTCTGAAAGAAAACCCCGTTAACCTTGGGTTTATTGCCAGTCCCAAAAGTCAAGTCAAGTCGGGAGACGATCGCTTTCGCGCAAACGTGCAAGTTAGCCTTGCGAGCCGAGGCTACACACTGCGGAATGAAGGCCTTCATCGTACTCTGACGATGGCCCGATGTATCCGTGGCGATATCCATCGTGGCGATTCCGAACGCTGGCTCATCCGGAGAGTTGACATCGGCAATGTGAGGAAATCCTAAACGCTCTGCGGCTTGATATACACTATAATTATTGTGGACTGGGTCAATTCATTCTTACAACGTGAAAGCGTCAACTTACAATGCATGGGGTTTGAATTCAAAGTCGTAGACAGTTTGATTAATCCATGGACCTATAATACAACGAATTCGATATTTCTAAGCACATTGCGTTTAGGTCGACGGATAATCCACTTACCATTCTTTCCCCTGAAGCGGGACGCTTGCTTTGTCAACGTATGTTCGGATTTGGCAAAGAGTGGTTCGAGCTCATCGTAGCCCCAGTCCGGGTGACCCATTTCCTTCCATCTGTTGTAATCGGCTATCCCGCGTGTGTAAACACAAGAGTTGACCCGTGAGCCCCCTCCAAGACCTTCACCAATAATTGTATCCAGCGTCTGACCATTGGCGTTGGTGACAGGTGCGCTATCGAATATGGCACAGAAAGCGTCTTTTGCATATATGTTTGCAGAAAGCAGGGGAACCTTAGAGGTCCATGTGTCACCTACGCGACCACGCTCGATGACAAGTACCGATGTATTGGGGCTTTCACTGAGGCGAGCTGCAAGGCAGCATCCTGCCGTACCTCCTGGAGATAATATCTAATGCTCAACAATTTCGTTAAATGTCATGGATGATGCATACCTCCAACGATGATATAGTCATAGGTTTGATTTGCGACCTTATCTGCTCTGAGTTCCGGATAACTGCTGAATGGCCACATAATGTGATAGTAACGAGGACTTTCTGAATCCTTTATATATGGCCCGAGACAAAGAAAAAAAAAGATGCGGTACCTTCAAAAGGAACTTAAGGAACGAGAAAGGGAATTTGGAAGACTTCAATCAAGCAGCAGGGAAGAATCCATATATTTCTTGCAGTTCACATCATTTCCAACGACGGCGATTTATGTGATCATGCCATCGACTCCTCCGAGAATTCAGCATGTCATCGAGGTATCATTCATCTCCTTCTGACCGAAACCAAGAACAAACATTGATATTCCAGAATCCACGTAGGCGCTGATGAGGTTAATTTTATCCTTGCTAGTCCGCTTCCGTGCATTGGCTGTGATACGAAGTTAATGCAGCGCTCTTAAACCCCGTAACAAGTTGGGTGGAAATGAATCAAGTCTGACTGGACTGGATCTTCTTGGTTTCTGGGAGATAGTAGCTATTCATATACTGCCTTCTTCTTTCCCGAGAGTAATGGCGCGCTGGCCACCAATAATCCCGGACTTGTGCTTGGCTGGCATCACATTTACGACGGCTCGGAGACGGTAGCATAAGAACTACCAACCGTCGTCTCCCATGCAAATTTAGTGCGTTGGAAAGTAGTTCCAGCAGGGGCTTGATTAATATCGCTCTAGAAATAGTCGTTCTACGAGTGCCAAACAGCTGCGGATCTCCATATCCAAGACTCGTTAGTGCTATTTGGTCAGCTGCTAGAGAGTCACAACCTTGATAAGAGTCTAAATTTAGAATTATATTCTTAATCTGCCTGTGCGCGTTTGAAAGGAATGATGTCAGTGCGCCATTCCTTAGCATTGGGGGGCCTTTGATATATGTGATCGTTTTAGTTTCCCTAATCGAGTTTCAAGTGAGGAAGTGGCGACGCTTTGCATATTCTCCTAAAAGGACTCGGGGAGCCTCCGAAAGAAGCATTTCTGTTTGCAGGCGCCATGCCACCAGCCGTCAAGGGCTGGGCGCTCGATACCTTCATAAAGGGCTATAGATAGTTCACGGGTTTGACCTCGTGTACGAGTAATGGTTCTTTTGAATGGAAGATCCTTTCATGCGGGTTCGAATTCACAGGCGGAGAGGGAACACATACCGTCGCTCTATCGCCTTGCTGAACTATATTTCGATGAGCGCGGGGGTATACAGAAACCCAGCCTCATGAACCTTGGTTACTTTTGGCGGTGATTGCAATGTTCCCTTGTTTAGGCAAGCGTTCAGCCTCCACCACCCGTCCGTCTCGAAAGCGCTGCATCAAGGTCTCAAAAGAAGGTGTGCATCTGGCAGAAAATCCCCACGCTAAATCCCCAAGCAGCTCGAATGACCCCCCTTCCGAGTTTGGGTTCCCTTCTAGAAATCACTATGCGCAAAGTTCTCTTTCGAATAAAATTTTTCATTTCCCATACATCAGTTCTTACTACTATTCGGTGGTGTCGCCATCGAGTCCACTGATTCGAGTTCGTGTCGAGTTGTTCTATGTAGATGAGATGCTGCGATATATACACTACATCAATACTACGCATGCCACGCATGATGCGTAAAGATATCAAAAAGGCATATCCAGCATCTCAAGTAGATACCGAATGTGGTTTAGATGAAAAATCAGCAGGGGTTTTCAAACTCGAAAAGGCTGTTCGGGTCTGAAAAAAGAGTCCATAAGTTAGGGACCCTGAAAAGTAGAAGAGCCTGTCAAGGCGTCGCGAACATCATGATAGGAGATAGGTAATTTTACTCACAAGATACTGAACGGCCAACTGGGCGCGAGTTAGCGCACCAGGGGCATTTCTATGCGGAGTCCATGTAGTACATGCCATGCTTGGACTCCATAGAAGTAGTTTTCAGTGCTATGCTTGGAAACACAGGCACTAATAGGGTGCTTCAGACCTTGGCGAGTCTCTCTGGTCTCAGAGAAAATGAAAGATCAATAGGCGAGCAGTATATTTTTCACGGATCCCCGGGGCCCAGGTGAATTCATCATGTCTAGGATGCACTCAAGTTCCGAATAAATAATTCAGGATGTGCGCTATCAGCAGCTGGCTGTTTGACCTGTTTACAGCAGCGTAGACGGTCTGTTGCAAGGCAATGTGAGCGGAGCGACGAGGATGAGGGCGCCAGATCTTTTTGACGTGGTTTCAGCAGGGAAGTGAAATATCTGGAGGCTAAAATAAATCAGAGAACTTGACATTTCTCGTTATAAGCGTGTCTTGCGGCAAACTTGAACTCTTCCGTGAAATGTCCATAGTTGCAATGCCTTCGTTGTGTGACCTACTCTCTGTCAATAAAAATGCTTAGAGAGGCTGGAGGATATCTTCCCTCGCGCGGAGACAAATTTCGGTGTAGCTGCGGGGTTCAGTGGTGTTAAGGAGATGATGGTTTTTCAGAGGAGTTGCCAGGGCTCGGGTTATCGGCAGCGAAAATCAAAGCGACGAAGTTTCGAGACTCGATTTGGTCGTGGACAGTGAGGTACTGTACCATTTCATTCAATTCGGCAGTCAGGCGTCAAATTTTCGCCGTGTCACGGCCACTTTGGGCGTCTGCCGAAACCAAAATTTCGGTAGGTCCGTCACGGGTCACGATGCCTGCCGAATTGAATGAAATAGTACAGTACGAGGGAAGAGGTTAGGGTGATGACAAATACAGAAGAGGGAGCGTGACATGTCCCGTCACTGCCGCCTCTCTTGCTCCCTTCTCCCTCTCCCCCTCGACCTCGACCTCGACCTCGTCGCTGGGAGCGGGCTCGAGTCTGCTCAAAGCGCGCTGTTAAGCCGCTTTTATTTTCACCCAACCTCCTCTCCCTTTTAGACACACAGCCCTTCCCCGTATTGCCTTGGTACACGGGCCTTTGCGTCTTTTGCAACATTCTTACATCCGTACAAATATTAGTACTACAAATCAAGTACATAGGCGCATCAGGAAAACCCTGAGAGCGAAAATTAGGCTAATCAGACCTCCTTGATCCGAATGCGGCTGCATTGCGCAATTTATGGCATAATCTATCGGGATGGCGGACAAGTCTGTCTAATCTTTTCATAATTTTTGCGAACGTGCAATAATTACACACAACTGAACCAGATGCTTCGAGTAGCATTTGAACTTAATTCAGATTAGAGTACTTAATGGTTGGTGTCTCATGGTATTATTGGATAGCAGATGATACTTACTGTCTGGCATTCAGACTCTAACGAGTTGTAATCATTTCAATTTTTCGCACATCTACATTGTGCAGCAGTGCGCGACTCTAAGTGATCAAGACCAGCCCTAAAGTAGGAACATAGTCTCGTAATCACTTTCACACACAAACCAGGTGACCGCGCATCGCTGGAAATTGAACTTCGTCTTCGACCTTGCCACCTGCTGCATGCCGTCTCGTCAACGCTGGAACTACTGGGTCTCTTCATCTCAAATGCCACCACAACGCAAGCTTCGGGCCCAGTGTGTTCCGTAGAAACTCACCCCACCACCCTAACACCCTCCAAGTCCATTCACAAATGATGCTGGCACCTGCCATGTCACTCCAACACCCTCAATGCTGCTCGTAAACGACACCTGTGCACAACGTCTGCTGCCCACCACGTAACCCGACACCATGCCCTTCCTAACAGCCGCCCACTGTCGTTCACCACATTGGGCGCCCGTCATATCACCCCAACATCCTCAAGCACCCAGTTATTGGAAGCGAAACAGTTGATCTAATTTGGTGTGTATTGCATTGACCAAACATTCCCCTTCAATTAAACCGCCAATTAATGCAGCGCTTCTCAAACAGTCGTCTACTTCCCCCCTAGAGTGTTCCCTTCATTACAAACTGAGTTTAATTTCCTCAATGTCAGATAAGTTAGCTCTTAGTATACGAGATGTTAGTCTAGTATACCGTTCAACAGTAGTACCTATTACCAAGAGTAGTCATGTTATAACAATACTTTGTGAAATACATTTATTTGCTACAACTTCTATACATCGTCATTAATGCATAAGACCCATGAAATGAGGAGAACAACGCGTAACCAATGATAATAGGCATTTTGTTAGAGCAAATTAGACATAAAAATATCAGCGAGAGACTGCGACGGTTCAAACGGGCTTATTTAGACAAAAACACGCTAATCTAGAAAATTAGACCAAAATGCGCAACATATTGCCAAATTATGGCAATTTTTTCGGAACAGGGTTTTCCTGATGCGCCTACGAGCCGCAAGTGTCGTGGACCCACCCACCTACTGCAGCTCGCTTTGGATGACTTTCAGGAGCCCAGTGCCGTGGCCTGGGCCGATCAGTGCTTCGCACTTTTGCCCATTATCTGCCCCATTCACACTACATTTACAATATACAACTACACTCTCTCACGAGATTTTAGCCCACTGAGAGTGGCGTGACGTCGCGTTTGACGATAGACGTACAAAGTTGAACATATATCAATCAAATCATAAACATTTCTAGTCGTGTGAGATGGACCCGTGGCGAGACTAAAACAGTAGAAACCGGAATAAAAAGCCAATTCCTTCGCAGATCGTCTCAAACGGCCATGTATCAGGACTATGACTAATTTTTTTTTCTCACATGCGAAGTGCTGAGCTAGCTACGACTACGCTACTGTAAAATACTGACCAATAACGCCGATTGAAGCTATTATTTAGCTGTGGTCTCAACAGGATTGGAGTCTTAGTTAATCTTAACATGAAGGAAACAATACGCCCCAATATACAACTTCGTAGGCCCAGACATGCAGAGGACAGCTTGATCGCCAGAGAGTATGGAGTTTGGAAATTTGTATAGTTGCTAGTGGAAATTCTTTCAAGTAGTAATCACTTTCCAGTTCGTTACTACTATGTGTATTAGCTACTGGGTTTTATGTATCCCTTCGACGAAGTATGACGTCGGCTTTGAACTTTGGAAGGGGTAACTGCAGTAAACTATTATGGACGACCTCTAAAGCTGATTCCACTCCACTATCACACCTGATTTCGACGTCGTATAAGCGAAGGCAAAGGATCACAAACATTCGTACATTGGCCTTTGCCAGATAAGCTCCGGAGCACTAGGAAATCTGCGGTCAACGGCGGTCAAGTGAATATTTACAGAACTAAACTTACAACACGGGGTCCAGTACTGAAAGCAAGTGAAGGTTTTGGAGTATGCTTGGCTCTGTTATTCGTTTCCTGTAAATAACGATTAGGTTTGAATGTCTGCGCATCCTCGAAATGTTCATCGCTGAGATGATACCCCTGGGTATCGGCCATGATGTAGTCTCCCTTCGAAAGCGGGATGTCAACTCCGTTGTCAGCGACGATGTGCGTGTCCACAGTTGCCTGACGTAGTATCACAGATTGGGACACAAGTCGGATCACTTCGTCAACGGTAGAAGTTAACAAAGGAAAGTCTGTTCCAAGGCTTCGAGCTTCAATGCCAAGCATCTCGTTGAAGTGGGCGTATTTGGTGTCCACCACTTGCTGCACCTCTAGTTGTATCGCCTGATGTAAATCGGGATGGACCAAAATGTAGCGCATGACCCAGTTCGTAAGGCGGGCGATGCCGGACGATGCTCCCCAAAGGGCATAATTGATTATGCGGGATGTTTCTTCCTCTGTGGCTGCAGATTCCTTGACAGATCGAGTCAATGCTGACATGAGCTCGGATGCTCCATCCAGGTGTCCTTCTTTGCCACTGCCGATCCAGTATTGCCGGATATGGTCGGAGACGGTTTCCAATAACCCTTCTCGGCCTTTGGTCGGAGCGCGAGAGAAGAATGGAAGTCGGCGTATTATATCATGAACCCCGCTATCGAACGCCTTCCAGTTGTTGTATGTCCGCGCCTCACGGGTAAAGTGTTCTCCCATAAGCATACCATACACCGCGAAGTGATTGGTGCGGAAAACGAATTCTTCCAAGCACAATGTCGCCGAATCATCTGCGGTCAACCTTGTGAAGTGCTGAAATACCATGGTGTTGTAGGATTGCACAAGAGGACCTACGCGGTGAGGGGTGAGGAATTTGTGGGAAATGTCGAAAACCTTGAGAGTGGCCGGCCAGATAATGGACATCCGCGATTCATCGAAGCCCATGATATGATGTATATTCAGAAAATCAGGAAACTCGAAGTCCTTGTTCTTGGAATTAAGCATATTGAAGATGGCTTTTGGCGAGGAGGTTATTAGAATGGTTCGACCAGCGGCATGAATCTTGTATATGAGACCATAACGAGCTCTATTGACCTCATTAGAAATCTGCAAGGAATTTAATATCGGATTGAACATGGACATACCTGCAGTCCTGGAGAAAATTTGCGGGTGCGCGTACAAAGTCAATGGCACTTCCAACCCATGGGAATGCGCTTTTTACGACAGGGATCCCATGTCCAGGGATGTAGCGCGAAACTCTTTGGTAGGTTATATAACCAAGTATACCGAAGATAGCGAGGGCACTTGGAGGAGGTAGACGGGAGCTGATTCCCAGCCACCATGACTCCCATTCTTCGAATGAGAGTGTAAGAGACGAGATACTCGAGGGAGTTTCAGCGTTCATTGTTAGATTGTCGTAGACTGTCCCCTTGCTATGAGACTTTATAGTTCTAGTAAACTTGAAATGGTAAATAAATACATCTTTCGGGTTATTTTACTTCAACTCGTACTCAATACCAAACGCATACGGAACTTTCTAGAGGATCAGAGTCCGCTGCGTCCAGTAAAAGTGTTTCGCGCAAAATCACGTAGTATAAATGACATTCACGCCCAAGAACCCAATTGTGATTCTAGTGGGAGCGTTCTAAATTTAAATTCAATGTCAACCGCAAGGGGGCTGGGCGCGAACCGGCGGACGTTCAGACAAAGGTGTGGGACTCTATGCAGCATGGAAACATGTGAATCAGCGCTCAGCGCCGAAGAAATATAGACCATGCATCTAAATGATCCACCACCTCGGGAACCAAAATAGAGTGGGGCAGTTCTCAACTCTCATTCTACAGATCGCACGTACACATCGATCGTGACAGATAAGAGCTTAATTTAGAAAACCAATGAGACGACAGCGCTGTTCAATCTGTTAATCGGTGACTGCTTTTCTACGGAAGGCTAGTCGTGTCATCTTCCGGCAGGCAGCTGACTACTTAATGTTACATAAACCAGCTCAACTGTGGACACAACTGAAATGTTGGAGTCTCGACGATTGATAGTTGGATGAGTTATATCTGCCTCGATTGATGCGCCAATGGACCCACATGTGATCAACGGGCTAACAACTGTGCAATCTTTCCTTTCTGACATACCTATTCGGGTTTGAAGATCAGGAGCATTATGTGTCATTTATAAATCCCCGTTGATTCATTGGTTTAATTTAATTTCTTGGGTCAATCCTCCAGGAAATTCCAGCGGTGCTGTTTCTCATATTCTCAATCCCTCAAGAACTAACGATATCCCGAAATTTTCTTACCTCGTACGGTCTCGTCTGTTCCGCGCTATTATGGGCCCTGCCACCAAGTGAATTAAAAGGGGGGCTGCGTTCTTCTTCCCCTGCACTTCCATACCATCCAAACACAGGACGACATATTTTTAGTAGATCTCATTTTTCAATGGTGGGTCTTCATCAAGGTGGGCAATGATGCTCGAACTAGATGCTCTGAAGGCCATCACGTATGTGGGCTTCCTGTCAGAGCCAATTGAATTCTGGACGTCTAGTTCCGGTCCAAGTCATGCGGCCATTGCGAGGGAAGAGTTCTTACTTACCCGCCCGTCGTGCAGCCTTGAGCGACGAGATTTTAAACAGACGCTAGGACTGTACATGGTGCTACCTTGTTCCGTCAATAGCGGCTTGTCTGAGCCAATCGGAACCAGGATATCTTCTGCGCCGTGTAACTGAAGGTTAAATCAAACCAAACTGTTGGATGGTAGCAGATCTAGAGCCAAGATTAGCCCTTCTAGGCTATGAAATTTGGACCCTGTCAGGGTAATTGTTTCGGCCAATGGGATCAAGTTATGGCGGTGTTGTTTTCCTTAAGTGACATAATATAATTAGTAGGATTGACTTCGAAAGAAAGTGTTCAAGGAAAGTTCTCAGCTGAAATTATCCAGAACAGGGATTCGCGGCGCGAAGCAATGGCCCAAAAATTGGACGACTAATCGTAGACTTGTTACTTGCCACGCAAAAAATGATACCCAAAGGAACTAGTATTTCCAGTGATGCCCCCTAATACTACACGGCAGGAGATGTCTCCGACGGGGCGTGAACTTCTTTGATATGATTGCTGTTAGTACCACACCATAGTCTTTATAACGAACAGCAGTGGCTGGGGAAGGCAAGACCTGAGGTTGAGCAACACCTTGTTTATCCCCCCGTAGTACCGGTGATGTACTTTCAGCACGTCTTATGCAGCTAATTTGCGGGTGGAGAGATCTCTCAGATCGCTTCTGAGTACCTCACGTCGGAGAAATGCAGGGAATTAGAGAGGTTCTCCCCCAAATATGGCAGGTATCCTCTTGAAACAACAGATGTGCACTCCTCAATATGCATGCACCATCAAAGAATGGCTTCCCCGGCCTAGAAAAAAACCTTGCTGTAAATGGCAAATTTTTTTAGAATATGATGAGGCGCTCCGGAATTTCACCGTCTCAGTACTGGTTTGTATTGTGAGGGATGGAAGACTTCAAGCTCTAAATCTCTGATCAGTAGATGACACAGCTCCGGCCATTCGCTTAAGAAGTGGAATGTCTGAGGGTGATTGTCATCTTACCCAAGTGCATCGTTGATCGCTATTAACATGGACCTAAATGCTACTGCTACTCCCAATCCCATTCCAAATACCTTTCCACTTCCACCACCCGGCTTAAACTACATTGCTGCTATTCAACCCTCCATCGTATTTCTTATGATTGGTACAGCATGGTCCGGCATTCTCCTCCCTTTGCTCGTGGCAGTATTTTTCTTCTCCACCAAGGACAGTCGACGGAAGCCGATCTTTATCATGAACGTTGTGTCAATTGCCCTTGGGTTAATCATGGGTATCTATAACGGCATTCTAGAAGTAAGTCGCTTGAAAAACAGCCGACTCTGGCAGTCTAAAATTGGCCACCTCAGATCCACGCAATACTATCGCCCTTGCAACCATTTCCGCCTACCAATTTCATGGCTTTTGCTGTTTTCACCAGCTTCACTCCATGGCTAGTCGAAATGATACTCCTTGTCCGGCTCACGGCCGTATATCCTTTTTTACAAACGCCCAAGCGACTCTGGTTTTCCATATTTATCCCATTGGCGTTGTTGAAGCTTGCACGCCTTGTTAACAACATAGTATTCGTGGTTCAATACGTCGAATATTTGCAGGGACCTGGGGCGGGAAACCCCATCACAAACGCCCAAAAAGCATGGGATAGCCATCCCGGTACCAAGATTGAATGGATATTGCAGGTGATAGACAACGCGTACTATTCATATTCTCTCTCAATTTCTTCTGGTGGCTCACAAAATCTGCAGAGCTAACTCTGCTTTATTCATTAACCGCCTTAAAAGCGGACTTGGGGAACCCGAAAGGCCAACATTTTCAAATAGCAACCGCAGTGAGTTTTCCGTCCTCTGGAAATCTTCTGTCGCCTTACTATCCCATTCAATAGCTTCGTACACCACACGAATTAGAGGACTATTCTGGATTGCGTCATCCAATTTTGTCTTCCCGGTCATATTAAGTGTTGTCCAGCTCATTATGTTGTTTCACGACCCAAATTTCCTCAAAGGAACCTACATATTCGTCATCAATGATTATGTGGAGATAGTTGGGGTTTTGATGGCAACATTATGGGCGTCAGCCAATCATTGGACTGACCAGTCATTCCCAACACAGGTCAGAAGTGACCGCCATTATGGATCGGGTCCACACTTTGCTATTGGCCCTTACACGAGGGGTGGTTCGTCGGAGGACACCGCGACCATGAAAACTCGGACCCGGACAAAGAGTGATGGTGTGATAGAGCTTGGGCACATGAGATCGCAATCGGAGCCTGCGGAAGTGGAGAAAATTCTTATATCTGATTAACCGAGTAACCCTCGTGCCCATTATTTAGTTCAAATTTTCTCTGTATGCTTTCTATCCAACTATTCATTTCGCTGGAGATGGGCAGTGTGACGTGTCAAGGTACAGTAGTTAGTGTACAAGGTGTATGGACTCTGTTTCTCCATTTCTCCGTTCACCCTCCATCCCACCTACAGTTATGGCCACCATACGAGGCTCCACTTGCCCTTCCATGTTGTATCCTTCATCCATAAAACTATCCATCTAGTTATATGTTTGTTACACTTCCTTTTTCGTGCTGTCGGTTTTATTTAAGCGCCTTGGTGATCGGGCTTTTTGTCTGGCCCTCTCTTGGTATTTTAAGGAGCCCGACACAGCTGAGACTCGAAACACCCGCACGCACACGCACGCATCGAGAACAAGCGCCCATTATCCAAATCAGGCGAACACATCAAGAACCCCAGATCATGCATTCGACACTCCTATCCACCCGAGCACATGCCTCTCGATCGTTCCCCTCTCTCTTTCCCTAGTTACAGTTTCTCCTATTTATCTACCGATTTTAGGTATAAAAACTTGTCTAAAACTATGCTGTACTTCAGTGAATACCAGAGAGTTTCCCTCACCAGTTTAGTTCGACTCGGAGGCTGCGAAAGCCCCGTCTTAGTCCGTCGCTCATCGCCTAGAACGCATCAGGAGCCAGGTCCATCAGCAAGGGACCAAGTCTAGCCAAGGGCACAGAGGCCCTCCAATTCAGTACACCAGCGACACCCCATTTTTCGATCAAGCACTCGATTTAACTCCAACTTCTCCTGTTTCGGCAACTTCCTCGGACTTCTCACGCCTACCACAGACGCCCGCTGTGGTACTCGCGCCGCCCTTCGCACAAACTGAGAATTCGAACATTTGATTCGCATACGTATACCGTCCATTACAGTATTCCCGACTTTCTCTAAATTTAACATTCCCTCCTCGATCGTTGTGCAATAACCCGCCCTCTTTTTTGTCCTTTTGTTTTATTCCTCCTTTTTTTCACCTGTCTCCAACTCAATAAAGCTACGTCACAAATTTTTGCTCAATGCATCCCGTCCCATCATGTGGTTGTTCACCCTCATCAGTAAAACATCATTTTGGATTCCGGTCTCCCACGGTTTTTGGCGGTTTCGGGGGTGGTCGTGCCGAATCTTGGAAACTCGGCGTGGATCAAAACATACATTTCTTGGTTAGTGTTCCGCGATATAACGTAACACTTTTGTAATAATCAATTTCTTGGACTGGTGGGTTTCCTTAAAAAAAAAAACCTAGGTTTCCAGGATCCCAGTTTCCGGCAATTTATAAACCGGTGGAATCCAGTTTTACATAATCCAGATACTCATTGGCTTTTTCGCTCTCATTGGCGGCTCAAAGGTCAACATCCTCAGGAAAAACACTGCCAGGTTCACGCCTAGGAACTTCTGGCGAAAGTGACTCCAGCTCTTCACTCTATACCTTCTTTGCTTTCCCGGTGATCCAGAATCCGACTGGTACCCCCAGCCACGCCTGAATGCGACGCCTCTGATCTTCGCTGTCGGTCATGCAGCAATGCATCACGGTTTGAAAGCTAATGGACCCTTCATTCTCTGTAAAAACATTTGAGGGTGTCACTCTCCGCGAAAAATGCAGGCACAAGCAGCAAGATTATTGTTGCAAAGAAGAGCGTGAGGGACTAATTTATCAAACAAATGAAGCAGGAATTGAAGCAGAAAATCACTGCTAGGTAAGCTCTCGCATTCACTATTTGACTAAAAAATTGATGACTATTTATGATAGATGATCCTAGTGAATATTTCTCAGGTCCCGAAGTCTACTCGAACGTCCGATAAAATCCTCTGACAACTCGATCGCCAAGGCGGAGCGAGGCGCTTGACATTTTCAGAAATAAAGCTATCCGGAATTGATCTTCGGTGATGCAAAGACTGGAGTGAAGACATTAGTATGAGGAAACGCCTCTTGAAAGAAATACAAATTATTGTGGCCACTCTACAACCCTCAGACTACAGTTCCTCTAAATGTCTCTGAGCTAGCTATTTTCCCCCTAGGAATTAGAATAGCCGCAAAAGATGCTAAAGCACTAGCAGGAATTCCAATAATAAAAACGTTGTTGATGGCGACGGTATACGCATTGAGGACAGCTGACTTCTGTGCATCAGGCAACAGAAACGCGACCTTGACATTTGATAACACTGCTGCTTTCATTTCCGGAGTAAGGTCAGCGGCGACATTGAAGATTTCTCCCTTCAGCTTGCTGGAAAAAACAGCTTCAGCCACACTGGAAAGGATCCCGTTAGACAATATATTTGGTTTAGGAGAAAAACTTACGCCAGAGCAATGGAGCATCCTATGAGCTGCATAAATGTCCAAGTTGCCGTTGCTTGCGGAATGAGTAACAGCTGTTCTTGATACACAGCCTGAACAACGACAAGCTATGGCCAATGAGCTGAGAGATGAGGAAAATCACAGAACAGACTTAATGCATACCGCATTCTGAATGACGGATCCCAGTCCGACGCCTAAAAGAATCTGATAACCAACGATACGAGCGAAATTTGTGTTTCCATCAGCAGTAAAAAGCAAGCCAAAAGAGACTGAAGCGATGAGTGGAGGGAAAAATAGGAAGAACCATGGCCGGCCTGTCGCCTTGAATAAACGTCGGTGAGCTGATAGAACACAAAAGTCAGCGAACCTACTGATATAACACCTCCACTAAGAAGAGCCGCTGTACATGCGAATATCAGAGACGGAAACATGTGTTAGAACAATAGGTTTCTTACCAACTACGCCGGATCTGGATTGAATGTGAGAGGTGGTATACAAGACAGACTATAAAAGCTTACACCATAAAAGGTATGATATCAATTCCCGAATGTGTCGCCGAGTGACCTCTGACTTGATAGAGAAATGGCTGATGAGCAATAATTTTAGTCCTGAATCCCCACGCGTTGGTTGAGGCTCACCAAGTAATACTATGGAAAGCATTCTGAATAAGTTAAAGTAGGGTAAAAATGAGATCTAATGGGCTCACAGCCGCCAACACAAACGCAAAGTTAGTCATGAACTAAGGATATATAAAATCACCGGCGTGAAAAATGCGAATCAATAACTCACTCCTACTAGACAGGCTCCCAGCATACTCTTCTTCGAAAAAAGACGGAGAAGAAGGACAGCATCATCGCCTTGCAATTTTTCCCACACAATCAGTGCGGAAAGAAGGACGCCAAACTACCGGAAAATGACATTTAGAAGCCTTTGGGCAGGAAGTGAAATTTCTTACCAAAACCAGTGTCACAATGACACCCGGATCGTTCCAGGGCCTCACATTACCAGCCCATTGAAGCGATAGAAGTAGCATAGTCACCATTGATACACTGAGGAAGGCACCAATCCAATCCAAGCGAAAGACTCGCTTCCAGAATGCTGAGTTTTCAGAGATAGGAGCTGGGGTGAAAGGCAAGAAAATTAAGATAGCAAGGATGGCCATAGCCGCAATCTTGAAAGAGCATAAGCTGAAACTATGGTGACGCCAGGTTCAGAAACAAACCGGTAGGTTTATGTCTGCAATGGCGATAAGAACACCGTGCATTGGGGTAATATCGCACTGGCAGAGTACTCACAGAAACACCAGCTAGATAGCCCTATAGTGAGATCATATGTTCGTTGGAAAGAGAAAGTCCCGTCGACTTACCGCCAAGAAACCTTGTCGGCAAACACACCTCCAAGAAGTGGTCCTACAATGGATGAAAGGGCGTAGACAGCACCAAAGATACCCATAAGTGTTGGACGTTGACCAATAGTGGTAACCTGGTTTCTGCGTATTAGCACAAATGATCTAAAATATGGCCTGAAACCATGCCTGTGCAACAATCGTCATGATCGACACCCACAAACCAGATGCCCCAGTACCAGCCACCGCACGGCCGAAAATGAGAAAATCGACAGATGGCGCAATGGCGCAGAATAAACTTCCCAATGCGAAAACCCCAATTGAATAGAGGAATACAGATTTTGCTGCCGCAATTGATAGCAGCTTTCCAAAGAACAACATACACGCAGCCTATTCGAGTTGAGCATAAGGTTTCTGTTGAAGATGAAAGGGCAGACAAGGACCTGAGGAAGGAAATATGCACTAGCGATCCATGATATCTCGTGAACGGCTTCGAAACGAGAAGCAATTGTGGGCAAGGCAGTTGAAATAATAGTTTGGTCTATAGCAATCAGCGAAAACGCCATGCCGAATGAACTAGATTCGAGTTATGAGTATTCTCAGTTCCGCTTTCGTATAACGCACCCGAACACTGCCCAAAGTCTCCGTCCGCTAAGCAGGGTAGTTGATACTTCTTCATGAAGATTTTCAGCCGACTTGACTTTAGTTGAGGCCATGGTCGCGATTGTTGAAGGATGCTCTACCAAAGGCCATATTTATCGATCTTTAGCGAATGCATTCAATACATTGGCAAATATGGCAGATGGAAGCTGCATGGGCGCTGTCTTAACTATTGGTTCCAGAGGTATTCCTTGCACGCTCTTCTTCCCTCTCTATGGGATTTTGCGCGGCCGTAAAGCGGTGACTGAGTGTGCTACATCTTGACTTGCAGTTCGCCGCAAAAATTCCTGGGCGGTGTGTGTCTTTTTCTCGAATTAGCCTCCTTCTCCCGTTGCTCATATTATGTGATAGAAAGGTCTATGATCTCTTACTCTATCATGGTCTTTTCCGCTCAAGACGAGAGAACGTGGGATAAAAATAGATTCCGATGCTCGTATCCGATGTACAGATCTAGACACGTGTAGAAGTAGCGTAACAAGCGTGACAGTCTGATAGTAGATCTCGTCGACGACATCAGGAAACCGTCCATTTGGTTTCCGGTTTTTGACGGTTTTTTCTATTTTTGGAGTTTCGGAAAACCCCAAAACTCGTGAGATCATATTTTTGTAAATATTTTGCTACATTTCGACTAGTCTTTCGGCGTGAGGTTTTTGCGAAAAAGGACATAGGTTTCGAAGTTTCTGGTTTCGGAGGTTTTTTGAAAATTTAGAGGGTTTTTTGTGTTTTGAAAACTCAAAAAATCAAATGGACAGTTCCCTGATGGATATTCAACCCTACTCGTCGTCTTTTTCGTATTCGTCGTTTGCTATGCAAATTAGTTATCGGATAGCGCACCATCACGCGCTGTATTGTTTGTAATTAGATCAACTGTTAACTTACAACGTCCGACTTGAACTGAAGTTTGAATTTCGAGTGCTTCGAAGTCCGGAATATAAAAGAAGATAGTATCAATTGTGAAGGGGCATGGTTGTACATTAAACACGAGGACTGCAGCTGTAGGGTATGAGACATGGTACGACGGATTGACCATAATGCGAGGCCTGGATGAAAGGTGTAACGAGGAATGAGAAATGAGGAGAGTCAATGAGAAACGACCCAGACGACTGGAGAGGATGTCCATGAGTGGGTGGAGATGCGGTGGAAGTGATAATCGATAATGGTGAATAAGGGTGTTATATCGTGGATGTCGGATGCCAGACATGAATAGGGAAGTGGGTCGGGTTATATGTGAACTATACAGTGTGTGTCACTTCAAGTCGGAAGCAACGAGAGGATGCTCGTAAGTGGTAGGGGTGGGACGAAAGTTGGCCACGGTATGGTACGGCTGCAGACATGATGATGTCAATTGTTCATCGAGATGGTGAACCAGTGCCAGTGGGCCGAGAGTGGAATCAAGTGCATGATACCAGGAAGGGAGGATACAATGGACGACCGACATCATAAATGGACTGGGGCGAAGTGGGTTCAGGTCGGGATGAGGGGGCGAGTAGAGAAGACACCGGTACACGGCTGCAGGCACTGTGAGAGCCAATATACGTAGGTAAGAATGGGATAAAAGTTGTTGTGGTATAGTATGGGTGCACAGACACTGATAGTGCCAATTATCAACCAAGATGGTGAATAATAATACTGTTGGGCCGGTGGCGGTATATGCGTACATTTACACTGGATATCTATGGCGGTCCAAGTGGGTAAAAAATATCCCGCAACTATCTTTCGAGTGCCGCAACTATTTTTTGATGTGCCGCAACTTTTTCTCGAGCCGCAACATTTTTGGCAGGGTCCTAGGGCCCAAGATTTTCAGCCAGGGTCGGTTAATGCCGGGCCGTGGGCGCTTGCTGCCAGCTCATCTGATTCTCAGCTCATTGATCTCCCCCCTCCACCACGCCCTGCTACCCAGCTCGCCCCGTATATGCCGTCCTGAATCCAGAATCAGGCGAGTAGTTGGTTCTACAATTCTCCCATGCTCTACTAAAAATGTATGCTAACTCTAGGCACCTCCCGGAGCTCGTATGTGCTGTAAAACACGAACCGTAGCCGCCACCGCCTTTCCTCTTGTTGAGGTGTGAAATAGGTGGCACCACCTGTGCAAACAAGCAGGTGGTTTCTCCCCTCTCCGGACGCGCCATCGCAAGTTAATGATCCGACCAAATATTGGACTACCGCCTACCAGGCACGCATAGGTGGAGGACGCCGTTACGAAGGCGAGCGTGTGCTGAGGTAGGAGGTCTTGGAGGGAAGCCCTCTCCAATTCGTGTTCGACGAGGATTTGCGCGTGTCGTCACCCCGCTCGCTATGATCTGGCAGTCGATGCGGGTGTGTGGGTGCCGCCACCACCTCTCGTTCGCGTCTCGCATTCGACGAGGATGTGCCAGCATGACCATCACCTCTCGTTCGCTCGTCGCGTGTGCTAGCCACCACCACCTCTCACTACGTCTCACGGTCAGGTTCCTCCTGTTCACGTGTCCCATTCGTTACACCTATATTAATAAGTTTGATTGTAGTTAGATATGTAGCACCTTCAAATATAATGTAGTATGTACATATGTCTCGTCCCGTAGCTACTAGCTATAATAGAAGGATATTTGAATACTGTACCCTTCGATCCTGCACGGTCCATGCCAATCGGAGCTTTGAGTGGCTATTTGAACTCTACCTCCAATCGAGACCTCTAGTTCTGCTGAGGTTATCCTTTGTACGACCTCGCTGAACATGCTATTGTATCGACCGACGCCCGTGGTGAGCGCAGGCGCCGACGGCCCAGTATCAGCCGACCCTCGTGAGGCTGTTAGACCCTTGGACCCTGCCAAAAAAGTTGCGGCACTCAAAATTAGTTGCGGGGGATTATTTACCCACTTTGACCGCCATAACCCTTCCCCCACCGTCCGTAATTTACAGGTCTACACCATGATAGCTTGCAATTTAATATACATGAACTAGTACCAAAATGTCTTGCTATCTTCACTGTAGCCTACCTGCTTCTCTTCCTTGTGATTCTTTGTAAATGGTGTGTTGGAATCTCGAGCAGTGGAACCCAGTAGATTAGATTATATTTCCGTATCGTGTATCTACGGCTTTTATACTACAAGAATATGTATTAGTAATTATATTGATAACGTCGAATATTCGAGCATCCCGAGGCGTACCCGATTGCATTCCCAACATGTTGAGGTTTAGAGTCACCGCTGGTGTGATTAGTCTTACCTTCATACTACCCTGATCACGAAATCTCACTGTTGCACACCGAACGGTTGATGTTTGACCCGTAGGAACACTTTCGCGTACCATTCGCATATTTATTGGTGTGACTCGCAGAGGCTTGTCTTCTCATCATACTTGGTCATAGCCTTGAGACCTGAACGTCTGATCTCGAAGATGTCAGAGTGCCTTCTGCGAATCAACACGTGCATTGGCCCAGAAGACAGATACGCACCATGGTCATGTGCATCTTGGTTGACATCGGAACGCTCGTGATGATTGCTCTGGTGCTGAAGAAGTAGTCATGATCTATCAAAGCAGCACGGTGGGTAAAGATCAAACGCGCAATAGGTATGGGGCTATGAAATGGTAGATGCTGCAGTGGATAGCGGAATGGAGAAATAGACAGGAAAGATGCCCCTCAGCCTATGATCGGCGATGACATTCACATGTCTTCGCTCGTCAAAAATAAATAGATAAAACCCCGTGCTTGACGTTGAGAGCATCTGAGATGGTATATCCAGTCTTTTTTTCCATTGATAGATACTTTATTCTTCAATTGTTCCTCCAGGCGGTGATTGAGGATTGCACAAAATATCCACCTGGGCGGCAGTACTAGAATGTTCAACTTGAAGAGAAATTAACTGAGTCATCAGTAGTCCAGAGAATTCCAAACCATTATCTCCGTCAGATTTTCCACAGCAAAGGGCAATTATAGTACTTATCGCTCGTTGGTCAAGTCGCGAGACGCGGGACGCGGGACATACCGAGACGTTGACTGAGAGTCCATTGCTGCTCAACAAAGTATCCTACATCTTGGAAACAATCGTATCACTTACGTCTTATCGATGCGTCTTCAAACCTCTCGTATATAGCACAAAAATTGGCGGCCATACTGACAGATTCTGTGGCTGTGCTCCTTACACAGACCAGATGTATATTGTGGATGGGGGTTGCGCCTGAATTCGGACTTACCTCGAGAGAGAAAGTTGTTTGGATTCACCTTGGGTAGCGCAGGAAAGTGTTTTCTAGTTGATAGGATGGGCGGTAGTAGTACCAATTACCAATTACAGATTGCATGTGACTTGGGATATGCAGACACGGGTGGGTGGGTGGGTTTATCGATTCAGAGTTAGCGTTGTGATGGCATTGTAAGTGCCCGGAATCAGAGGCGAAAGTTACTTGTACACTTTCGGAAGAATGAGTGCTTAATTAACGGTGAATAAGGTAGTGGAGGGGAAGCTCCAGGGACTTTACATGCGCTCTAAATATTAGATTGATAGCACTGGAAGACTCATTGAGATATTTGACTAACCTTGCTTCACTTGTATGTTTGCCTATGCCTAAGGCCACCGAACGAGCGAGGTATAGCCATATAAGTGCTAGCAGCACCGCAGGATCAAGGCCTGAGAACTCGTAGATGCTCTGATAGCATTCGATTATAACTTGAGCGACCCATTCTGCAGGAACAGTGTACATCGATGCAGGCTGTATGAGATGATGAGACGGGTGGGTGATGAGGAACGAGGATGACGGATTGGTTAACTTCGATGGAGAAGAAGAGGGCGAAAGAGAGATGGGATGGCGGAGGTCCGGTGCGAGTACTTGAGTTCTCGGGTGTCTGAGCATCGGGGGACACGGAGGTGGTTTGGGGTTAGGGGGCGGCGAGCTCCAGATCAGTTGACGTCATCCACGCGCCGAAGTCCCTGGCCGCTTCTCTGTTCTTGTTTGTTTAGTCGATTTATAGTGATCCTGCGGGAGAACCCGATACTCGACTACACGCATACGGCCAGTACCTAATGTAGATAAACAACCCCCGATCCAAACCTCGACCCATGTAGGGAACCTAATCCCTTTCCGGCCCGTAAGAACTGGT
>Ga0247741_1000500_pt1 | contig 22392 bp, 20 predicted proteins | sample UWRJL213509R2_FD_180945 | JGI IMG/M metagenome (GOLD analysis project Ga0247741, IMG submission 180945) | Plant litter microbial communities from Arlington Agricultural Research Station in Wisconsin, United States - UWRJ-L213-509R-2 | ecosystem: Environmental > Terrestrial > Plant litter >... | reverse complement strand
CCGGAAGAGACATTGGATGCGACTGCCAACGTCGCACGGTCGCGCACGGTCGCGCCCAGTGACGCTCCTCTAGCGACCGCTCATAGCGTGGAAAGACTCGCCCGCCGGCTGGCCGCAGATCCGACCTACGGGTACGCTTGGCTCGTGGGCGTGCAGCATTGGGTGTCGGTATTAGGGGCCCGCGGGGTGCGGGAGTGACGATGTCTGGCTGACGCCGCTCCACACGGCCGCGAATTTCTCGGCGTGCCCGGTGAAACTCTTCATCGACACGCCCATCGCTGACGCAGCTGCGTACACCGTCAGTTGACGGGTCTCCGCCACGGCGATCAGTCCGACCGAGTACGACGTGAAGGCGAGCCCGACGGCCCCCACGACGATCCTCGTGCAGCCGAGCGCGCAGAATCGCCCACGCTCGGACCTCTACGCCGTGTTCTCGAACGTGGACGTTCCGGCGTCGGGTCCGCTGCACGTGACGAGCTGGAATCAATCGCCACCATCGCACCGCGTCACTGTTACGGTGCCCGCGACGCTCGTCGACTTCTTCGCCTTCTACACCGGCGAGATTCGCGGCGGCCTCTACGCTGCGCAGCAGCATCAACCCGCAACCGGCGACGCACATCGCGTTTGACATGCAACTTCCCGAGGTCAGCACGGGCGTGTACATCCACTTGTACGCACCGCTCGCGGACCACAAATCTTCGAGCTTCGCGCAGGTCCTACCGATGCCGCTACCCGCGACGCTCGCGACCAACCTCGCGGCCGAAACGACGACCCCGCTCGACAGCATCTCGATGACCGATGCCTCGACGCCACGACCGACCGTGGAATGGAGCCGCGGGTTCGGCGGCGTTGCGCCCGACCCAGCGACCCTCGCAGTCTTGTGCGCTCAGGGGCCCCGCTTGGACACGCCGCGTCGAGCTTTGCAATGTTCTACCGTTCTCGCCTGTGGCACCCGCGCTACACCGTGAAGATCTGCGGCGCCGCATGCACGAGTCGCCACGCGAACATCGGCATCCACACCCAGCCCGCGATGATCGCGATCCGCTGCGCGATCCCGATCGGCGGATCCACCACCGCCCCGCGCGCGTCGCGCTCAGCCAGCACTCCGGCGACCACGAACATCACGAGCATGATCACACCGCTCGCGATGCAGTAGAGCGTCCACGCGCGGCTATCAGAGTGCGACGCGGCGACGAAGGTGGCGAGCGAGAGCGCGAGGAACACGATCGCCCCCGCTAGGTTGTGGCGATTGCCGCTCGGCGAGGCCTTCCGAGGCCACGAGGCCGGCGCCGTGGGCGGATATCCGAGCCCGCCGTCGCATCGATACCGGGCCGAGAAGAGGAGGCCGGTGCCGAACATCCCGAACAAGGCGGTGAGCGCCACGCTGTCGATCGCGCGCGCCACGCCCACCGCGAAGCACAGCGCGAGCACGCCGCACACGAAGAAGTTCAGTGTCTGCACGTAGCCGCGCTCACCGTGCGCGAGCAGGCTGACGAAGTGCCGCCGCGCCCGATACCCCGGCCGCTGCATGCCCTCGACGAGAAACACCAGAACGAATAGCGCGGGCCCGACAACTCCGCAGAGCAGCAGCGCCTTTGTCATCAGCCGTTCACAACGCGCGCCGGTGCGGCGCTCAGCGTGGCCTGAATCGCCGCCACGCACTTGCTATGCGCGTTCGTCACCACCGGCCCGATCTGGATCAGCTTCGAGCTGCAACCGACGACGATCCGCGATCCAGTCCCGGCCGGCATAATGTGCACCGGATAGAAGAACCCCCACGAAAACAGCGTCACCGGCGACGACAGCACCAGCATCTTCGTCGCCTCTTCCGCGTCATCGACCTTGAACGGCGTGCCGATCTGCCGCACCGCCGCGAACACCGCCGCCGGCGACGCCGGGCTCGTGAAGCTCTCCTGCCTCCCCGGCATCGACGTCCCCCGCACCGACCCCTTCCGCGAGAACGAGATGACGTACGCGAGCGCAATCGCGATGAGAATGAAGATCCACATCTGCTGCATCGGCGCACCTTACTCCGTCACGACCATGACCGCGTAGCCTTTCGCCGCCGCCTCGCCGTACAGCGCGATCACCGCCTCGAGATCCTGCTGCGTCTTGCGCGCTTTCCCGCCGAGCGGTTCCCATGCGAGCTTGTTCTGATCGAGCGCGCGCAATCCTTCCGCGAGTTGCCCGACCACCGGCGCAAGTAGGAGCACCGCATTCGTTCCCGCCACCCGCACGCCCGACGCTCCGATCACCGCCTCGGCGAGCGGCTTGCCGAGCAGCTCCGCGATCTGCGGCGTGCGCATCCCCAGATCATGGAGCCCGGCGATCGCCTGCTCGTGCCTCGCATCGAGCAGATCGTCGACGAGCTCGGGCTCCTCCTTCAACAGCGCCTGCCGCTGCGGTGACATCGCGCAGATCACCCGGATCGAGCTCCCGAGCTCGGAGTAATCCTCCACGCCGACGACGATCATCCCCGGAAACCGCTTGCGCACCGTGGCGAGCCGTTCGGTCAGGTCGCGTCCCGACACCCACTCCGCATCGCGCAGCCCGAGCGCACTCGCCACGCCGGCAGCGCACTCGTCACTCTGCAGCGCCTCCTCGAGCGCCACCGCCTCCTCGTCGTCGAGGAGCCCCGCCTCCATCCACGGCTCGCGATCGAAGCGCACCTTGCCACCCTCGAATGAACGCGCGATCCGCGCGAGCTCCGCATCGCCGCGGAACAGCGTCACGCTGAGCCCGTGGTCGGCGGCGTACTCGTACATCATCATCAGGCCGCGCAGCGTGGCCCGCACCTTGGGCACGTCGGCGCGCCCGACGAGCACCGTGGTGTGGCGCCCCACGCGCGGCAGCACCGCCGCGACGACACCGAGCGTGCGCAGCACCGTCGCCACCGCCTCGGGCGCGCGGTCGACGACGTGCAGCGAATCAGAAAACTCGCTCATGCCGCATCGTACCTGCAGGCGAGCGCGAGTCAGATCGGAACGATCGGAGAATCCGGCTCGTCCCACCGGAACCGGTGACCCTTGACCGAGAACTCCATCCGGTAGTCGTACGCGTGCGCCGGTACCTTGCGTCCATGAAACGTCTCGTGGAGCTCGTAGCGCGCGTAGCTGCCGTAGCCCATCCAGCGACTCATCCAGTATCCACCCGCCGGTTCTTGCGGATCTGCGTGGAACAGCTCGCGGTGGTCGTCGGGATGGAGAAACCGCATCCCGATGTCGCCCGATAGCGCCGGATACGGCCACCACCACTCGACGTTCGCCTGCGCGCCTTCCACGAGTGTCTTCAGGATCCGGCTCACGACCCTCTCGACGACCGGGCGCAACGGCTTGGGAAACGACTCGAGCCGCGGCACGTCGAGCTTGTCGGGCACCCGCTTCCCCGGAACCAGCTGGTAGACACCGACCTCGCCGCCGATTCCGCCCGGCAGCTCGCGATACAGATGCGGGCAGTTGCCCTTCCACGCCTAGATCACGACCGGCTGACCGTCGATCGTCGTGTGCAGGTACTGCTGCTTGTAGACCGGCTCGATCTTCACGCGCTTCGAGTCGGGCAGCTCGAGACAGAGCTTCTTCCAGGAGTCGGAGATGCCTACGTAGCGATAGCCGCGGCTGTCGGTGAAGTGAACGGTCGCGTCGAGAATGTCCAAGTCCATACGCCCTCCATCATTGTGATCACATGCGACGGAACATACTGACGCAGAAGTCTCCATCCACGTCGCGAGATTGGCGCGAAACGGGCTTCGGATATCCGAAGTGTCGCGCATTGCGGCAGCCCCTCAGCGAGGGGGTACCCGGTGAACAACCGATGACTTGATCTCGCTGCGTATGGTGGCGCAATGAATGAAACCGCGCTCGACGAAATGCAGACGTCCCGTTCGATCCATCCCCTGATCGCCAACGAGCTCGTGAAGTTCTTGGACCGCGTCTCGACACCAATCGCCAGGGATATTGCACCTGCATTCCCGGTTGTCGTGGCTGGAAAGATCGACTGCAACGACGACGAAGTCGCGCTCGTAGACGCCGCCTACGCCCGGCTTCGTACGGTGCTTAGCAGCCGCCAGTTCAAGGATGCGGTGGTCGCGGCCAGCTTCACCGAGACGAACGACCTCACGCCGGATGCGATCTATGATCTCAGCGTCGGCAAGTCGCCCATCGCAGTCGATTTCACGATGTTCACCGGCTCGTTCAAGCAGAACCATATCTGGCACACGATGGGCTACGAGGACGCGCGCTATCCAACCGTGTGCTTCGCCAATCGCCACTTCATCCAGGATCCGTCGACCTGCGCGAGCTTGATCCTACACGAGACGATGCACATCCTCGGCTTCACCCACTACGGCCGGAAGGACACGTCGGTTCCGTACACGATGAACCGGATCTTCGAATCCGTCTCCGCGCAGCTTGGGGTCTGAGACATCTGTAGCGCGCATCTGCACGGGTCCGCGTACTACTGCTTCACCTCGGCGCTGTAGTACCGCCGCAGGAAACGCCTGCACCAGATGCACTTGCCCTCGTATCGCCGAGTTTGATTCCGATGCGGTCCGGGTAGTCGGCGGTGATTCCGAGCGGTCTGGCAGCACAGTGGTAGCGGCTCTGCTGCCTCAGAACGGTAGGATCATCACGTCGACGGCGGCGAAGACGCCGAATTGTAGGGCCGGCGCCCTCGATCAGCACGGTGTCATCCGTGATCTTCCGCAGTTTCGGCGTCATCGAAACGCCCGCACCGATGGCGAACCGATCGATGCCTAGTACGAACTAAACAGAATCGCATGGCCTGTGGATCACAGGAACCGTGCCACGTGGTTCGCGATCAGCTTCGGGTCCTGCTGGAACGTCGCGACGGTCGCGCAGAGGGCGGCGTCGCGCTCTTCGACGGTCTTGTAAAAGCGGTTGTGGGTTATCCGTTTCTTGGTCACTTTCCAAACGCCTTCAATCCCGTTGAACTCTGGCGAGTACGGCAGCAAGCGGAATAGCTCGACCCGATGCCGGTTCTCCGTCAGCCATAGCTTTCCCTCTTCCTTGAGGTTGTGGCAGGGACCGTTGTCGATGATGAGGAACACCTTGCGCCGCCCTCGGGCGACCACCTGCTTGAGGAAGTCGAGAAACGTGAGTCCGTTGAAGACCGGGGCGAAGCGGTAGTGGAACTTCGGCCGTTGCTCGAGTGTGACGACGCCAAAGACGTGTGCTGTCTTGCTCATCCCGAACGTATCTAGGCGGGGCTGGCAGCCGACTCGGGACCACGTTTGGCGGAGCGTTCCGTCGAGCCAGAAGCTGGCTTCGTCGCCGAACGCAATGACGCGCGATACTGGCGCGCTTTTCTTTTATCTTCGGCAAGGTCTCGCGAAGCCACGTCGCCTGCCGCGCAAGATCGGCTCGAGCCAGCCGTTTACGCGGCCTCTGAACCGAGAACTTGAGCTCGTGCAGGAGTCTCGGCACGTGGTGGTTGTGGTAGCGAACGCCGAACCGCTCCTCGATCAGGTCGCCGATCATCGGGCCGGTCCAGACGCCCGACTGATAGCCAGCCTGGATCGGTCCCAGTTCGATGATGATCGCCAGCGCCTCGCGCTGCTCGTTGGTGAGCTTCGGGACCGGGCCTTCAGCGAAGGACGTCCGAAGGCCCTCGACGTGATCGGCGTCGTACCACTGGAGCCACCGGTTGAAGTTGCCCCGGTCCGGTGGACACCCCTTCACTCGGGAGAGTCCAGATGCCGAAGAGACACCGAGGTCCATATCCACCTGAGTACCGCCGCCGGATTATCGAGCTGGTTCGAGCCGGTCGCACGCCGGAGAGCCTGTCGAAGGAATTCGAGCCCAGCGCGCCCGCGATTCGAAATTGCGTCCGGCAAGCCGACCGCGACGCCGGCACGCGCACCGACGGCGTGACCAGCGATGAGCGCGAGGAGCTGAATCGGCTGCGCCGCGAGAATCGCGTCCTGCAGGAGGAGCGCGAGATCTTAAAAAAATTCGCGGCCTGGTCCGTTCAGGAAGCGAACAGGACGCCGCCGAAGCGTTCCGGTTCGTGAAGGCGCACCAGGCCCGGCATTCCGTCCGCACCATGTGTCGGCTCCTCGGCTTCTCGACGAGCGGCTTCTACGCCTCGCTTGGGCGTCCCCTCTCGACGCGGGCGAAGGAGGACCTTCTGCTCTCCGCGAAGCTCGAGGCTGCGCACAAGGAATCACGCGGGACCTACGGCGCGCCGCGCCTTCACGCTGAGCTTCTCTCCGACGGCGTGAAGGTCGGCAAGAAGCGCGTGGCCCGCCTGATGCGGAAGGCCGGGCTCGTCGGCATCTCGCCGCGCAAGTCGACGTTCACGACCGTCCGTGATCCTGCCGGTCGTCCGTCCGACGACCTCGTCCATCGCGACTTCACGGCCAAGGGGCCCGACCAGCTCTGGGTCGCCGACATCACGTACGTGCCGACGTGGGCCGGATTTCTCTACCTCGCCGTTGTCCTCGACGCCTGGAGTCGCCGCATCGTCGGCTGGGCGATGTCGACGAGCCTCAAGACCGACGTCGTCCTCGACGCGCTGAACATGGCCGTCGCGCAGCGCCAGCCGAGCAACGTGGTCCATCACTCGGACCACGGCTGCCAGTACACCTCCATCGCCTTCGGCATGCGCTGCAAGGAAGCCGGCGTGCGTCCGTCGATGGGCACAGTCGGCGACGCGTACGACAACGCGATGTGCGAAAGCTTCTTCGGCACGCTCGAGTGTGAGCTGCTCGACCGCCGCCGCTTCCACTCGCAGGTAGAGGCCCGCATGGCCGTCTTCGACTACCTCGAGGGCTTCTACAACCCGCGTCGCCGGCACTCCGCGCTTGGCTACGCGTCACCCATCGAGTACGAGAGAGCAAAGGCGGCCGCCGCCTGACCGCAAGCCACCAACCGTCCACCGGACCGGGGCAACTTCAGGTTTACGGATCCACGTGTGACGCCAACATCGGCGGCGATGTCGACCACTCGTCGACCGTCGATGTACGCGCGAACAGCCCGACCGCGACGCCACTCGCCGAGGTCATTCTTGAGTTGCGCTTCGGCAACAAACTCGTCGAGCTGTTTGAGCTGCGGGCCACGGCGACGCGACCGACGGATCGCTTGTCCTGGTTGAGATCGAGCCACGATCGCCACACGATGACCTCTCGGGATGATTCGTCAACGCCCGAGGATCTCATCCTGCGCGATCCTGTTTAGCCCTCCAGCCCGTGCCGCGCCGCAAGTTGCGGCACCCCGCGCCGGGGTCTGCTCACAACCATGCGTGACCGCTGGAAATCGGGACTCCCTTCTCCGGCGTCGGTTTCGAATCGGAGTCGAGGCCTGTCGATCCGTAGTTCGCGAGCGGCGTTCGGAAATCGGCTACGGCGGGGGGCCGCCGAGCGCCTCCGCCTTGTTCTCGCGGGTGAGCCGCGCGCGAATCGCGGCGATCGGAATTCCTTGGTTGTAGCGGGGATGATTGAACGCCGGATCTCCGTAGTGGTGGAGCGCAACCAGATTCCAGTCGAAGTCGAAGCAGGGTGAACCTGACGAACCGGGTTCGGTGTTCGTTGCATATCGAACCCGCGCATCAGTACAGGTCTGAACCGCGCGAGTGTCCATACCGATCTGAAGCGGCGCCGTGCGCGGGTGCTGGAGGATGAGCAGCGGCATCCCGACCCGCAGTGCTGGCGATGCTGGAGCGACCTCGATCCAACCGCGAACAGCGGCGCCTTCGGTAGCGGCCGTGATTTGGTTCCCGAAGTCGGTCGCGAGTCGCACCAGCGCGAAGTCCAGGTCGTTGGTGGTCGGCGGCGGCGTGTCGGGCGTGCCCGCGCGTTCACCCGTTGAGCAGTCGCTAGCGTCGACGAGCCAGTTCGTCGCGTGTGCGCGGACGGTCGCACCAGTTGAGATCTCAACGTTCGACAGCTTTTTGTAGCCGAAGCGGAACACGAGTTGCGACGGGCTCACCGTCTTGCGAATCACCGACTCGACCACGTGGTAGTTCGTGAGGAGCGTGTCGGGTCCGACGAGGAATCCGGTGCCGAGCGGTTGTCCTGCGAGCTCAACGCGACACACGCAGCGCTCGCGCCGCTGCCACAGCGTGCGCCACTGCTCCGTGTCGAGGTTGAGGAGTCCGGCGTTTACGAGCGCCTGAAGCCCGCTGACCGGTCCCGCCTCTATGCCGGGCATAGGAACACCGTGCTCCTGCACACGCACCGGCGGCGAGAGGCCCAACCCTTCGTAGGCCGCTCGCACCTTCGCGTCGACCTCCGCACCGGCGGCTCCGCCGAGCACGGCTTCTGCATACTTCCGATATATCTCGATCACGTCCTGCCGCAGTGGTCGCACCAGTGCGACCTCCTGTATGAGCTGCCAAACACGCCCTTGCTGCATCAGCCGCCGGATCACTTCCTCGACGACGTCGATGAAAGCGCCATTGGCGACGTACTTCCGGCGATCGTACTTGAGTTGATCGGCGAGGAATCGGTCGAACTCGCGGTCGTCGAACACATCGACGATGGTGTCCCGCACCTCCGCGAACGCCTCCCTCGTCAGATCCACACGACGATGCTAGCCCGGTGGCCGTCAGGGTGCGCGCAACTCGCGACGAAATATCCGAACCGTTCGTGGCGGATCTCCTGGTTGGGCGCTCGCAACCCAGCTGCAGACGAGCGACAGCCCCCGCCGTAGTAGGTTACTGAGATCTCGGAGCGCACGCTCGACGTCGATCGGCCGTGTCAGGTCGGAGCCATGTGCAAACCGGTTACGCTCCGAGCGCAACAAGGTCTCGACGTACGCGGGCGCGTCAGGATCCTTGACCATCGTCCGTTCGAGTACACGTTCCACGGCGGTTCCGACACCGGCATCTCGATCCTCACGCGCGAACCCGCCGAAGACAGCCTCGAACGCAGCCAGCGCGCAGAGCAGTCGCGACCGCGGATGGAAGAGCGGGTCCTGCGCGCGCTCGAACGTACGGATGATCCGAATATTGTGTCGCTGTCGACGGTGTCTCCGACATGCGTCAAGCAATGGCAGCCACGCATCGATGATCTTGGCCACGCTCTCGGTGAGCTGCTGCAGCCCACCGACCTCGCCACCGTGGCGCTCGCTCACGCGCACCAGCCGAGCGAGCGCTGTCCACGCCATGGCGCACAGTTCGGGCACGCCGCCATCTGGCGCCGTCACTACCTCACCGTGGAGCACATCACTCCGGCGCTTGTACAGCGTGCGACTCGTGGCGAGGGCCGCCGCGAGTCCATCACGATCCCGGGCGAGCAATGCCGCCGTAAGCTCACTAAACGTCTTGGCGAGCGGCGCTTGCTCCGCTGGATTGACGATCCCTTCAAGCGCAGCTGCTCTAGCTGGACGAGGATGTCGCCGTAGTCGATGTCGGGCTCGCGAGCGAATCGTAGGACGTCGGCGAGACGGACGGCGACCGGCGTCTGCCTGCCCACCTTAATCGTCATGAGACGCCGGTGGAACAATTGGTACGCAGCGAGTTGGTCCGCGCTGATCCTCTCGACAATCGCGGCGGAATCCCCGAGGTCGAGGAGATCGTCGAAGACCTCATCCTGCGCTTCGCTCGTCCGGCCTGGGGATTCGTCGACGACTGGGAGTTGCGCGATCAGGGACGTCGGTGCCGCGACGGAATATCGCTTCTTCTGATACTCGAGCACGGAATCCTCAAGAAAGGCACCACTCGAATGGTAGCGAGTGCAGAACGCTGTCACCCGCAAGCTCCAGCTTGGTGTCAGGTGGCAGCCGGATTCCAGGAATGTGGCAGATCGCGTCGACGCGCATCAATGGAGCACTCCACGCGCCTCGAGTGCCTTGATCAGATAGTCAAACGCGCCGCGCTTCCGCAGGAACTCGACGAGCCTCGCGGCGCGCTCTTCGACTCCGTCGCCGCCAATCGCGTCCGCTCGCGCATTGCCTTCAACGCCGTGCTCCTCGAGCTGGTCGGCGAGCTCCGCGCACAATGCGATGTAGTCGACGAGGCCTAGCTGCTCTGCGATCATCCGCTTCAGCGTGCGCGCATCGAGTTCGGCCCGTGGCACTTCTAGATCAGAGCCGGCCACGAACGTTCCGGTCTTTCGACGTATATTGGGGCGAATATCGAGCTTGCGCAGCTCGGTATCGAGAACCATCCGCATTGCTTCAAGATCCTTGGCGGCGCGGTCGTCCTGAGCGGCGATGACGAGTTCTGCGAGGAGGTGCTGGCGATCACGATCGATCTTCGTGACGCGCGCAATGGCCGTGTTCAAGTAGGTCTGCAGCGCGTCGGACTCCGGAGAGCGCGGCGCAGGTGCGAGCTGCCCCGTCGAGACCATCGTCAACACGAGCCGCAGCGCTTCGCGCTCGCAGTGCAAGCGGACTAAATCGATCCGTAGTTGGCGCGCGAACGCGTAGTCCGCGACGTCGCCGTAGTCGTAGCCGTAGCCGATGGAGAATACGCGTCGCTGGGTGCCGGCGAAGTGAAGCCACCAGTGCGCGAGCTCAAGGCCGCGGTGCTCGGCCGACGCGGGTATGACGGTCGCATCCGTGGGAAGGAGCAGCCGATCGCGCCGCCCGTGGAGGACCGTGATCACCGGACTGCCCCCGCGCACAGACCAGTCGGCAACGACGCCCGAGAGTTTCGCCGAGGTGCTCGCCCGCAAGTACGCTCGCGCCAGCTGGGGGCCGACCTGGCCGAGTCGACTCCGTGCGTGCGTATCGGCCAGCGGCACCGTCACAGCCAGCTCCGCGACGCGCCGCACGATCTCTTCCGCCTTGCGGGTCTTCTCGCTCGGTCGTCTTTCGCGTACGCCTGCGACGCCGACGTCGAACTTCGCGAGAGCGCTGCCGTCAGCGTAGAAGCCGCGAAACACGCAACGCAGTTGACTCTCTCGCCAGCTCGGAAACCGAAGCGCGCCGTCCGCACGGCAAACGGTGCTTTCGCCCACGAATAGCTTCGACCCACCTTTGACCCTTATGCGCAGAGGGCCGAAGTGACGGACGAAGTCGTTGTTGGGATCCGGCAGATCCCACTGGGGGCGCCGAAGGCGTCCGCCGAGCTGGGGCAGGAAGCCGCGAGCGTCCGCGCAGGGGAAGTGAACCGACAACAGCACAAGGGCTATCCCGCTACCCAAAAAACCCCCTACCCGACAAGCGGAGTGGGGGGGAACGACTCTCCGTAGAGAGGGTTTCCCCTCCTGACGGAAGCCATGTTAAACCGCGATCCGGTGTCGCGATTGTTAGTAGCCTACGCCAACTCTGGTCTACGTCAATCGCTAAGGTGGTCGCTTACGACGCGGCATTTCAGAGGCGGATCAAGAATCCACCGCCGATGTATGCCCCGGGCGTGCCGCGAAACGCTGCACCCTTGACAGCAGCGCGGGAGTGCACGCGTGCCGACAGATCGTTGGCGGAGAATCCGGCCCTTCGGCCCGGTCATCGGAACGGACCGACACGGCGCGGGAATTCGATCGCCGGTGGTCGCAGCACCAACTTCCGCTTCACTCCGTCGCCCTCCGCGCGGTAGGTCACGTCGAGTCGCTTCTGGCTGAGCCAGTCGTAGTACACGAGCTCGACCCCGCCGCCCTTCAGCATTGTAAGCTCGACCCACCCCGGGTTCGTAAGGTTGTCGGGTAGGTGATAGCCCTTGGGAAAGCGCGCGGCGTCCTCGACCCACGTGACTTTCGCGGCGCTTGGCCTGTTTTTGTCGACCTGATCGCCCGGGAAGCCGGCGTGGCCGATGCAGCTGCCCACGAACTTGAATGTGTCGTCGCGCTCGAATAGCGCGCAGTAGTGGTCGTCGCCCCAGAACCAGGCGTGAAACAGGCCGAGCGAGTGCCATTCCTTGAGGTCCTCGAACAGCTGCGTGGTGCTCGTCTTCCCGTAGCGATACGGAGCGCTGCCGGTGAGCAGTATCGTCGTCAGGTGCTGACCAGTGCGCAACACCTCGCGCAGCCAGTGACGGCTGGGCTCGTGCGTGAAGCGTTGCCGACCATTCCAGTTGGCGTCGATCGCGACGACTTGGTGCTCCGGGAACCGCACGCAGAAGTAGCTGCCGTCCTGAATGATGCGACCACGGGCTCGCTCGTTCTTCAAGAACGCCTGGTACGCGAAGCCGCCGCTATACAACTCGTGATTCTCCGGCATGCTGAACAGCAGACTCTTGTTCATCAACCGATCGAGCGGCGCCGAGTAGTGTGTCGCGAATTCGTCGGGCGTGCCCCCGTAGTAGACATCGCCGAGGTGGAACACGTACGGATAGGCGCGCTGCTCAAGTTGCCGCGCAATGTAATGCGAGTGGTACTGCCCCACACCGAAATCTGCCATCAACGCGAACGATGTACTGTTGCGCTGGTCGTCGTAGATGAACGTCCGAGCGGGACTGTCGCTGATGTACATCGCGAGGCCTTCCGGCCAATGCCGCCTGTCCCACTTGTCGGCCTTCAACAAGTGCCACCAGCCCGGATCGCACAACTCGAACGTGTGATCATTCGGATCGATCGCGACGTCGTTGCCGAGGTTGTAATCCTCGCGGAGCGCGTCGAGGCCGCTCTGCTGATCGGCGGTGATCGGATCGGGCAGCGAGAGCCCGGTCTTGAACACATTGCCGACGAAGCGGACCGCACTGCCGAGACCCTCTTCGACCGGCGGCGTCTTGACCTCGTCGAAGTACCTCTCCGGTGTGCCGATCGCGCGCTTCATCTCGTCGAGTAGCGCCTCAGCATCCTCCACCGTCATGTCTTGCTTGTCATAGAAGTTGCGGTACTGCTCCATCGCAGCCTCGCCCTTCGTCGCAAGTTCGGCCTGCGCGGCGATGATCTGACGCAGCCACTCGTCGTCGAGCGGGCCGGTGTCGTTGCTCGCCTCTAAGGACTCCTCGACGCTGGCTATGCGGTCGAGCTTTACCATGTTCGCGATCAGCTTGCGCTTGAGGCGGTCCGACTCCGTGACCATCTCAACCGCTTCGAGAGCGAGGGGAACCGCGCGCAGCAAGCGCGTGCGCTGGTCGGCGCGACCAGTCCGGTCCTGCAGATTCCAGTGGGCGCCGCTGGTCATGATCACCGCCGGCTTCCGCTCGTTCTTTCCGCAGCATTGGGCGATGTCGAGGAGCGACCAGTCCGGCTTGTCGAGCCGAAAGTTCGGTGCGCGATCGCAGCCGATCACGATCCCGACGTGCCCGATAAAACTCCGACCATCGTGCCGCACCGTCGGATAGGCGATCAGGTCGCCAGGGCGCGGGCGATCGTCGTCGGCGACGAAGGTGAATAGCTCCTGCGCGTGCGCGGCGTCCTCGAGGATGCTGTTGCAGTTGATGTCGTCCGAGACCGTGGCCCATGACCCGCGGTTGTAGCCGGGGCGATGACGGCGCAGCTTGTAGCACCACGAGATCGCGAAGCCGGCGCAGTCGGCGCCCGTCAGACCGCCGCGCGTCGTCCACGGCGGCTTGTCGTCGCCGACGTAATCCCCCGTGCCGTACACATACTGGCCACCCTTGTCGACGAGCGAATTCGCTCGCTGGACGGCCTCTACGGCCGAGCACGGATACGGATTGGTCGAGGCGCCCGTACCCTCGAGTCCCTCCTCGATCGCAGCCTTCGGCCACGTCGGCTCGAGGACGGTACTCGTGGAAACCGGCTTGCCCGGATCGGAAGGCGTCGCGTCCCCGACTAGACCTTCGAGGGAACTCGCAAGCTGCTCGAGCTCGATGTAGATCCGCTCTGCGTCTGAACGCAACAGGTCGGGCGAGAGCGCAGCGGCGGTGCGGAATGCCTTTAGCTTCCCGCCGAGCCGCTCCTGGTCGCGCGGCGTCGCCCGCAACTCCTCCGAGACCGCGCGGTACGCGGAACCGACGTCCGCGATCTCGAGATAGTCCATCCGGTTGGCAGTGACGTCGATCGAGAAGATGACGTACGGCTCAGTCACCAGAACGCCCTGGCGATACAACCGATGATCGGCGTCGACAGTGAGTTCGGCGAGCACCCCTGGCGTCGCCGGCATCGCTGCGAGCACGTAGCACCCGCTGCGTACCTCGCTAAAGGTATTCGTCACACCGACCTCGAGCGAAGCCTGCGCACTCAGCCCGTCGATCCCCGCCTTGACGGTCTCGACAAGCCCGGCGGCCGTCGTTAGGTAGGGAATGCCGAGCAGCGGTGCGAGCTTGCCGAGCAGCGCGATGTAGGGCGCTGCGAGGTCATCGCGGATAGAAAACAACCCGAGTTCGAAGCTAAAGTCGCCGCCCCGATACGGTACGGGGCCGAACAAACGACGGTCGCGCGTCTCGATCCGAGCGACCTTCTTCCCGGCGAGATCTTCAAGCTCCAGCGGCGTCGCCAACGAGCGGAGCTTCAATCGTCCCGGGTCGCCGTTGTAGCCCAGCTCCGCGAAGCAATGGACCGCGCCGCTGTAGGCGTTCCAGCCCATGCGTGAGTACGGAATGCGCATGCGTCGCATCGTCGCGGACACATAGGCCTGGTCCTTGGTGACCACCCATTGCTTTCCATATTGCTGCGCAACTTGCTGCTCGCCGAGCAACCCATAGACCCAGTCCGTCGTCTCTGTCTTCCAGAGTGCATTCCAGAACCCCATCGAGTGCCTCCCTTCCTCTACGAGCTAGTCAGGTGTGTGATGCGATCACGAACCGCTCCGAGATCTTTGAGAAGTCAACGACGCCTCCTCTCAAGCGCTTCCGTTAGCCGTATCGACATCGGGAACGACACGTCCGGTCGTGCCACCGATTCGAGCGACTCGGCGGTAAGGAGTGGGGTCCGATGCCCTTTGAGCTTCGCGAGGGTCTCCCGAAACACCAACTCGTCGGCGTAGGAGCCGATGGCGCCGGTGCCAACCGATTCTAGGCCGAGCTCCGCGCTCGGATCACTCTCGGTCCGCTCGGGAACTGACTCGGTGAGCGCGACCGGATCGGGTAGCTTCGCCGTCAGCAGCTGCTTCATGTCGAGGAGGCCAGCTTTGCCATCGCTATGAACGGTGAGCGCACGCACGAGCTGCTTCGCGATGCGCGCGAGGTTCGTCCGTCCATAGCGGGCGATCAGCGCCTCGCGTCCATGGAAGCCGAGCCAGTTCGCTATCGCGCCCGCGGTGCAGGCAGTCGCGAACGATGTTCCCGATCCCAGATCAACGATAATTTCGGTCTCGCCCTTCGCGCGCAGTGCCCACACGGATTCGCCGGGGGCCATCACTGTGACGTGCTCGCCGCGTTGGCCGTTGGACCACCGCCACGTGTTGCCTTGATGGTTGGTCGCTCCGCACGCGATTACCTCGTCGAACCGTGCCGGCCAGACGACGATCTCCGAGTAGTTCCCCGCCGCGGCGACGATGATCACGCCCGCGTCGACTGCATCGCGCACTGCGCGGTGCACTGCGGCTGACCATAGACCGCCTGCGCTAAGCGAGATGACGTGGACGTCGCGCTCCACCGCCATCTGGATCGCGCGCGTCATGTTACGCATCGACATGTGGACTACCGACGTCGAGATTCGGAACGGGATCGCGCTGACACTCGGGGCCGTGCCGGTAACCTCATCCTTGATGCCACGGCTACCTATGATGCTGACCGTCGACGTACCGTGCCCCGGAAACTTGAAGGTGCCCGCGACGAGATCGTCGCGCGGATCGTTGTCATCGGAGTAGACGTCCCAGCCGTACTGCGGGAACAGCATCGGCTGTAGGTCCTCGTGATCGAGGTAGCCAGTGTCGAGATGGCCGACAACTATGTTCTGGCCGCGGGTGGTCCCACCCCTGGCAGGCGTGAGTGCCCACGCCTCCCTTGCCTTCACCGCGTCGAGGTGCCAGTTCTTTGGTGGGGGGGCGGACGGGACGTCCTCTTCAACCTCGTCGATCTCGTCGATGTAGGTCGCCCACAGCGGATCGATCACGATGCCCGGATATCGCGCGCGCAGATCGTGCACGAGATCCCAAGCGACATCGACCGGCATCCTTGTTGGTGGGTGCGCCTCAAGCGCGTCGTCGAACCACGGCTCCGACGTCCAACCGTGGGCCGCGAGGTCCGGAAGGAGCGTGCGCGTTCCGATGTAGAGGCCCTCGAATTCCACCTCGCGTGGCGCCGCCAGGACCGCTACGCCCTCGAGCATGGATTCATCGGCGGCCTGCCGATCGGCGAGTTGCTGCTTCGCTGCTTCGAACGCGGCGTACAGCGGTTGCTGCACCAGAGGCGGAGAGACCGACTCGAGGTCCCCGAAGTCCGGTCGCGGGATGGAGCCGGTGAACATGGGCATGTCGCGCGCCTTGTCGAGCGAGAAGCCCGACCCTGGTTCGAGGATGGTCGCAAAGCCATTCGCGCCGCGCACGCGCTTGTTCGCCTGGAAGATCGGCTCGGGCGCGCAGAAGTTGTCGAGCACGGTCCGGATCAGAGACGTGTGCTCGAACCGGGTGGGGCACACCTTGCCACCCTGGAGCCAGGGCGAGACCAGGAATGCGGGGACGCGGAAGCCCTGACGGCGCTCACGATCGTCGTCGACCGCCTCTGGGGGCAGGTGATCGTAGAACCCTCCGCTTTCGTCGTAAGTGATCGCCAGGAGCCAGTTCTTCGTTTCTAGTTGCCGCAGCGATTCGTAGAGCTCGCTCAGCATGCGCTGGCCGGGAAGGACGCTGATCGGAGGGTGGTCGTCGGTGCCGGGCTTCTTGCCAAAGTCGGAGATGTTCGGCTCGTACCAGACGACTTTCGGGAGCTTGTTTGTCTGGATCGCGTTCCGGAACATGTCGTACGAGCGGACGCGTTGCTGGTCGAACACCCAGCGGCGATAGAGCTCGATGAATCCAAAATCGTCTCGGTAGTAGGCCCAGTCGATGTGCTGCGCTTCGAGCGCGTCGCAGATCGTTGGGAGCGTGTAGAGCTCGAATGCGTCCTTCCCCGGATTGTCGCGGTAGGTTTCGAACGGCTGCTTGTTGGCGTCGAGCTTGACGATCTTCTTCGACGCTCCGGAAAGCGAGTACAACCGGTTCGGCCACGTGTGGCCGCGGAGCGAGGCGCGCCAGTCGTCGCAGATCACGCCCTCGCGCGAGAGGAAGTCGAAGAACCTGACATTCTCCTTGGCTTGATAGTTCAGGACCTCGGAGGCGAGTGCGCGGTCGTGCGGATCTTTGTGGTCGTCGAGGAAGCTCTTGACGAACTCACCCCGCGCCTGCATGTCCTGGTGGGCTGAGTCGTGAGAGGGGTCGCGAGTGAGCCGATCGATCTTCGTTTTGGCGCGCGTGAAGGTGTCGGTGCCGACGTGCTCGGTGTGGCCGTCGAGCACGAACCGCGCGTCGGTGCGGCCGCGAAGGACGTCCGCCATCATGTGATCGAACGAGCGGTTCTCGAGCATCACGATGATCAGGTGCTCGAGTCGGTCGGACTTCGACTTCGGCGTCGTCATCACGGCGGGGGCCGGGAACTCCGGCGGCTTCGGGTCGTACTCGAACCGAATCCCCTTTGACGAAATCGAGACATCTCGCAGCCCGCCCATCTGCATCGCATTCTCGATGCGGTCGCGTACCCACAAGAGCGCACGCTTGGTCTTCTCGCTGTCGAGCGCGCTCTCGATCTTCTGTGTCAGCTCGTTCTTCACGTCGATGCCGAACAGCTTCATGCCGACCGACGCCGAGAAGTCCTTCTCCAGTGCGGGCACCACGAAGTCCAGCGGCTGGACGGTCAGGCCGTTGAGCAGGGTCAGGCCAAACCTCACTGTGAACACAGGCTCGGGGATGGTGACGTCTGCGATCAGCTTCTTGATCTTGATCGGACGCTTCGAGGTGAGCTCGACCGCGAGGGATCCTGCCGGGAACGCGGGCGTGGGATCCTCGAAGACGAGCTTCACCGACGAGGCATCGAGCGCGACGCCGCTCACCGTGAACTTCAGCTGCAGCTTCTTGTTAACCCAGTCCTTGGCGAGCTCGCGCAGCGACTTGTCGCCGGTGATCTTCACCTGGTTCTTCTCGATAGTGATGTTCGGACGCAGCTCTTCGTCGAGCACCTTGCGCAACGTCGGTAGCAGCTTCTCGGCGGGTAGGAGTGCTTGCTCGAGCTCCTGGTCCGTCGGGAACCGAACGGTGAGCACGGCAAACGTGGTGGCGCTCGAGCGATTAGTGACGCGCGCGATCAGCTCGACGCTATTGCTCGGCTGATAGCTGACGCCGTCGTTCTCCAGCAGGTCGCCGCGGACCAGCGACTTACCGCTGGCATCGCAGATCTCGATCATCACGGGCGCACCGCGGTGACCTCTGCGCTGCAGCTCTTCGGAAGACCCGGCGTGAACTTGACCTCGAGAACGCCACCTGGCGCCAGGGTCGCCTTCTTCTCGATCGCGATGATCCGGTGTCCCATGCTCCCCTCCCCTGTTTTGGGACCAATGAACCCACGGTTCGTCTCGATCCTGCAAGCGACGCGTGTGCAGCCTTTTGCGGCACCCAGCCGCAGTCCTATTGACGAATTGGTGTGTCGTCCACTCAGCCGAGTGCGCTGCCTCGTTGCAACCCCCGACATGCAGCGCGGCGGACGAACAACATCGCGTCGCCCCGCGCGAGATCAGGCTGGGCCTTCCGGGCGCCGTTGAGCAGACACAAAGCATCGGAGACGCGATCGATTGCTGGTGCGCACGCCCCGTCGAAGACAATAGAAAACGATCGCCGCGATCTGACCGCGACGAAAAGGATAGTCGTGCTTTACCACAGCTTCGCTAGCCGCTCGGCGAGCCGGTCCCGGTCAACACGCACTCAGGATGAGACCCCATCCAGCCGGGGGTGCCGCAAAACGCTACGTCCGTGAACTCGATCGGGGCTCATGTACTTGGATAAGCTCGCAAGGGGAGGGGGCAGCATGACGCGTCTTGGGCTACTGAACTTGCAAGCGGTGCTTGCGGGGCTGTTTCCGACGAATGCACGGGCGCTAGAGATCGCGGACCAGAGCGGGTTGCGCACCGAGGAAATCGAACAGCTTGCACGCCCGAAGTCGACGTGGTGGTCGATCCTGCGCGAGGCCCAGCGCCAGAACCGGCTCGACGAGCTGCTGCGTATCACGCAAGCGAATTACCCCGACCACAAGGGCTTGGCGCTCGCAGCGCAGGGCGCGCTGAACGACGCCATCACGTCGCCCGATGTCGCTCCTGAGGACGGGATGCAGTGGCAGGTAGAGGCAGCGCAGAACGAGGTCATCGTTGGTGAGAACGAGCTCCTTCCGGCAGCGTTCCTCGCGGCGGGCGCAACGATCGCACCGAGCGTCGTGCGGATCTCCCTCGGGGCGACCGGCTTCGGCACCGGATTCCTCGTCGCGCCGGACCTCGTGATCACGAACAGCCACGTGCTCCCGTCCCGAGCCGTGCTCGCTACGGCCACATTCCAGGTCGGAGTAGAGGACACGCTCGACGGCATCGCCCGTCCGGGCACCCCGTACCGCGCGACGCCCAACGGGACGTTCGAGGTGGACCCCGTCCTGGATCTCGCGGTCGCACGCATCGACCCCGTGCCCGAGTGCATACCGATCTCGCTGGCAGCCTCGGCTACGGCGACAGCGGCCGTCCGCGAGCGCATCTTCATCATTCAGCACCCTGGCGGCCTCCCGAAGCAGGTCGCGCTCGGGATCAACGAAGTGGTGTACGTCGACGCCAATCGTGTGCAGTACCTGACAGACACCATGCCGGGATCTTCCGGGAGCCCGTTGTTCGATGCACGGTGGAAACTGGTCGGTGTCCACCGCCGCGGCGGATGGATCACGGAGCCGGCGTCGAAGCGGCTTCTGTTTCGCAATGAAGGCGTTCCAATCGCCCGTGTAGTCGAACGCTTCGGTCGCTTGGTCCTGGGAGTGTAAAAGTGGCCAACGAAGCCGCGCTCCGTTACGAGCTTGCCGGGGAACTCGGCCGGCTCTACGGCAACAAGACCGAAATCCTCGGACTCGTCGAAGGTCGCGCACCGGGCGTGGATCGCGCTGACATCCCCGATGGCAGTCCACGAACCATCTGGTTGTTCGTCCTCGCTGCGCTGGCGAGGCTGCGAAAGCGCGAAGAGATCGGGCAGCTGCTCGACCTGGCAGCGCAGCGATCGTCCGAGGTCGATTGGCGCCGCTTTGAGGTGCTGCGCCGCGAGATCGCGCCCGCGGATCCTCAGGCTGAGGCCGTTGCGCAGCAGTGGACACACCTCAGTCTCGAGGTCCACTGGGCTGGGGAACGCGCGGAGCTGCGCGAGCAGACATTCGTGGCATCGGGACAGGTGCTGGTGGAGGTCACCGCGACTATGCAGTGGAGCGGGCCTGCTCGTCCGACGTTAACCCCTACGACACGAACTTCGGACGGTATCGCTGCACTGTGGTGCAACGTGCAGGCTCTCGCGTGCACAGAGACCGCGAGCGACGGCGTTGCTGTGTGGACGGCGCAGTTCGTCGCGAAGCCTCATCGCCTGCGCACGCGCACGATCATAGTCATTTGGCAGAACGAGAAGCAGAGATGCTTCGAGCGCCGAAGACTCGTCCCACGCTCCGGCGCGATGCTCGCCGCATGTATCTGGCTTGTCGGTGTAGGTCTGTTTCCGCTGTTCTGGCTGCGGCCGCTACACATCACGCCGGCTTATTTGGCAACGTCTGCTCTTGGAGGGCTGACAGCGCTGACCGCGTTTGGCGCGCGGGCCCTCGACGCGTCCGGCATTCGATCATGGATACAGAGTGCCCTCGCGATCTGGGAGCGTGCGTGCATCGCGGCGATCGTTGTGATCGCAGCGACGGTCGTTGTCCCGGTGCTAGGAACGGTCCAGATCACCAACCTGACCGGTGCCGAGGTGGAGCTCGACGACGGCACGACGCTGGCTACGGCTAGCATGCGGGTGCTGTGGAAATGGAATTCGCGTGTCGCGACGGCACTCCTAAACACAGAACTCTGTACGTGCGGCGAGAGCGTCTGTCACTGCACTGCGTCCTCAGGTGGTGTCCGTTGGGTAACGCAGCTCGGTATCCGGTGTCACGAGGGCGACTGTGGCCACTCGGTAGAGCTGATCAAGAACGGCGGCACCGGGACTATCAAGTCTGTTGCCGGTTTCACGCCGAACGGCGAGATCGTGTTCGGCGAAGGCACCATGACCTCTGCGATCTCGATCCTGAGCGGCAAGCCGCCCGCGAATGCACTCGAGCTAGAGAAGGTCGAACAGCAAAACGTCGTGACGGTGCCTGTGGGGGCTGTCCGCCCCTACTCGATTTGGTTCCACAACGACGGCTGGCTGACGTGCGACTTCCCGAACCCTCACGTCCGGACCCTTGGCCTTGCCGGCAGTGATGCCGCGTTGCTCGACGCGAAGCAGATCACCGGTCGCGCCGGCAAGGAATCGTTCACCTGGAGATGGGACCCAGAGGACTCTGCCGCAGACGCGCGCGCGTGCGTCTCGGGCAAATCCGAGCAATGGTCATTCGTTGCGCTTGGCCTGCAGTGCAGCGGGCCGTTCGACCGCATCTTCGCCCTCGACGTGAGTCCTCCGATCCGGTCCACGCTCAAGATCCTGAGCGGAGAGAACAAGGTGACGTCGACTTCCACACCGAGACAGTCGGCGGTGGCGTGGATATGCACAGGAGGAGACGGGCCGGCGCTCTTGCCGAACGACCTGCCAAACGGCACCCGGATCGGCTTCGCCCGCGACGGGCAATTCGGTTTCGCGGTGGGCGACCGCGTCGCCACGTGCAAGAAAGGCTACGCCTGGTTGGTCGCGGTTCCGCCCAACGTACCAACAAGCATCGGTAGTGCGCAGGTCTACAGACTCGGCAAGAAGCGCGCGCTCGTGTGCACCGACATGGAAGCGCTGCCGAACGACAGCCAAGTGAAGGGACAAGAGACCTGTTCGTTCGAGAGAAACGAGATAGTTTGTCGCAGGTCTCCAATCGCCTACACCGGCGACTGCGTCCAGACAGGCAGCGGCGCGGTCATCAAGAGAATTCAGGCGCTGTGTGCAGTGAGCAAGCAGCCTGTCGATGGAAGTAGCGAGCTCGCCGCGAATATCAAGGCCACTGCTCTCAAGACGGAGAGATACAAGTGCAAGAACGTCTTCACGTGCGCGGATTAAATATTCTGGCTGCGCTGTGTCTGTGCGCAACCGTGGCGCATGCGGACACCGCCCGCTCGAAGATCCTGGTGTCCTTGGACGTCGAGGACGACGCGGCACCCGACTGGGTCTGTGTCATTACAGATACGCGCGTCTGCAATCCCGGCGGCGAGTCTCTTGGAAAGGTCTCGAACCCCGACCGGTGCCTGACCTCGGAGTTGTCGGCGTTCCGCAAGATCGTTCGAGCGCAGGCGGATCCTGACCGGACGTCGCAATTCGTCGAATCCGCGAAGTTCGAGGGGTTGTACGGCGCCGGAATCATCGGTGCCGCGGCTGCACTGACCCGACGAGCTACCAGCAACGACTGCAGCAGCCTCGACCATCGAGGGTGCGAGCCAGT
>Ga0247741_1000499_pt1 | contig 22409 bp, 25 predicted proteins | sample UWRJL213509R2_FD_180945 | JGI IMG/M metagenome (GOLD analysis project Ga0247741, IMG submission 180945) | Plant litter microbial communities from Arlington Agricultural Research Station in Wisconsin, United States - UWRJ-L213-509R-2 | ecosystem: Environmental > Terrestrial > Plant litter >... | reverse complement strand
GCTGCATAGATGGGTCGGTTGTTAAAGTGGGATCGGTTGGTTTCTCTGATGCTCTGCACTACAAATTATCATCGTGAAATGACGAGGTGGTCATTGATTCTATACATCTGCCCTATTCTAATCCGGTCATGGGCGCTTATTCTCTCCGATTCGATTTCCGATCAATCACAGCTGATTGCTGATTTAACCCCATTCGTGGTTGTTGTTTTGTGATAGGAACCGCCTGAGGATGCTGGCGCTGAAGGCGTGGTCAATGCTGAACCTGCGCCTGCGCCTCAACCTGAGCCTGAAGCGTCTCATGCACACTCGCACGACCATTCACATCCGCATGAACACGGTGCTTCGTGCAACCACTCGCACTCGCACCCGAAACCAACAACAACGATGTCCTCGTCGTCGAAGCATAAACTCAAGTACACACTCATATCACACCGTACCTCCGCCCATGGGGTGCATGATGTGAACTGCGTGGTGTGGTGTCCGCGGGTGGGGATGGAGGGGGTTTTGGTTAGTGTTGGGGATGGGGTAGGTGCTGGTGCGGGTGATGAAGATGACACGGAGGAGAATGCGGGTGGGAGGGTGTGGAGGATTGTTGGCCGTGGGTAGAGTTAGAGCGATCTTATTTAGTTACTTAAATAGATCTAACGCGCCATGTTACGAGTTCCCTTTAGGGACTCGTTCTTTTCAACGTTTGAGATATCAAACGCGGACCCATGTCTTTTTCCCCACGGTCAGGTCAGGAGGCTCTTTGTAGTCTTTTAATTCAAAGGCTTCACCTAGTACTGACTATGGGATCTGCACTAATCTGATTGTGAGAACTCCTGCTTTTGGAGAGCTTGCACGGCCCACTTCATCTGATTTTTAGAGGTTCACGACGAGCAGCCCACAGATTATTTGGTAAATTAATGTTCACGGCTAGAGCTCGTACCTGCCACGCGTATGCGATGGCAATTAGCACAAGTCTATAATTAGCTCACACAATGACCAGCCAACTTTCACGAACCACGGGCGCTTATTGTAGAAAAGACAACTGTAGCTGAATAGTAACTGAATTCTTGCTCTTTGCTGTTGCTACGCTATACTTTATACCTGAGTGCGGCTAATTGCGTTGGAAACGAAGGATTGTCTGAAGGGTAGGAAATCAGTGAGTGGAAGGTATGATCAAACGAGAACCATTTGCCTGGTCACGAAATGCTTCGCCGTGGCTCCCAGTGGCGTGGGGATCATTTGGGTCTTTCCAGTTGTAGCACAAACTCGCGAAGAGGCTGGGAGGCACGGCTGTTCGTAAGTCTATGCCAACACACCCAACGTAAGAATGTGACGTACGCATATGATTCTGCGTTCATCTCCATATTCTTCACTGAATCTCGTATCTCAACGAACTTGGTATCCGCGTTAACCTGAGCTACGGTCTTGTGCATGTTCGAATTCGAGCTGTCTATTAGGATGTCAATAGTAAGCGCCTTCGGTGCGAATGCTTGACGGAAAATGTGGGACTGGACTTACATCCAGTTTTGTCTTCCGCGGGCTCTGAAGTAGCATCAAGAGGGTCAATAATTTTTCCCTGCATGCTCACTTTATCTCCAGTAAGGCACAGCTGATGCGATGCTTCGTGGATGATGGTGCCCGCCCGCCCGAGGTTACTCAATCTTTTGAGTGAGTCAGGCCCGCCCTCCTCCAGATCTTCCATTCCATGGAACTTTGGCCCGAAAATTACGTTACCCGCAGCCCAAGACTTGTCGGGTTGCTCTACCCAAAGGGTGCTAGCAATTTCACCCTCAGTATACTGCCAATACGTCGCAGCCTCTGCCCTCAAGGTTCCTGCATGAAGCTTCGCGATATTTTCTTCGACAACAGTGGCCTGCTTAAGAGCTTTCTTTCCGAAAGCTGCCACGAAGAGCTCAACCAGGTGTGGTTTTTTTTCGATACCAGTAACACCTTTGATACAGTGTTTCATAGTGAATATCTGGTGATTTGCTGTTGACGGGTAATGTAAATCGGTAAGATCCTCCGGAGTCTTTATTGCTCACCTTGCTCTATGGCAAAGCTTAGTCGGTCCATATTTTCTTGTACTTCTGGGTACACTATCTTCAACGCCGCTGCAAATACTAGAGACATTCCGTGTAAGCTGCAACGGAAGAAACTCCATAACATTTGTATACGCACCGCTACACATAGCGAGCGCTATAGCTGTTGAGAGGAAGACTCGAAGGTGCATAGTGGTGAATTCCAAAGGACTGCTGTAGAAACTGAGGGGGTCAGTTACTTTATATCGAACTGCTGATGTACATATCAGGCAATCGGAGCTCTGTAAAGCGCGATGATTGACACATGACACTGCTGGCATGGAACTATTGAACGTGATCTAAAATGTACTATTAAATCTTTCAAACATGCCAAAGTTTTCAGCAGCATTTTTCTCGAACGGGAACCCAACGACAACAATAAATTTTGAGAGTGCACAATTGACTGCATGACTTTACCTTTTTTAAGTCGAATTTATGTACACATCAAATGAGGCATTTTCGTCATATTGTTGCAATGGAAGAACTTCTGGTTCAATTTTACATTCACATTGTAATTTTTTGTACTCATAATTCCAAGTTTAGGTTCGCTTTTTGTATACAGAACAATAGCATTAAAAATGTTCCCCTGCCAAACTGAATTGATAAAGTTTTTGATGCATTTTATGTTACATAAAATTTACGCAAAATGCGACGTGCTGAGCCCACAACAATAAAGAGGAAAACAATAGCTTTAGCGTCACAAGTTAGATCTACTCGGAATTATATTGAATTTTATTTATTTATGGGTGCTAAAAATCAACAATAAAGGTAGAGTTTATGGTGAAATTGTCTCGCTCATGAGACTTATCGGCGTTGATACGTTTCTGAATCAGGTAAAATGCACTCAAAAAATGTTAGCATGTTTGAAACATTTTTGTAAACATTTTTGGTCGCCTACAATTGTCCCATGCCAGCAGTGTGACAGTAGACCAAGCCTACCCCTGCTGATTATGCAAAGAAAGGCACTGTACAAGTCGCGGAGACAAGTCCAGACCTATCGCTGGTCAGAAGCATGTCTGTCGGCTGAGAATACTTCTCAGGGCATTTCTACCCTGACTGTTAAGTGACAAATGCTTGTCACCGTACTGAGACGAAACTGCCTGATTTGCATGAAATCTGACATTCGTGTTGCCGGCGATATGCAGGCGCCGGATATGTCACATTATAGCACACGCGAAACAATATTACGACAGTAACTAATTATCACTACCGTAGGGCAAGTCTGTAAGCTGTAAAGCCAACCCACAGCTTTTTTGCAGACGTTTTGAGTTTCAGATTCTCTCACAGATACTAGCTGCCTAAAAAGATTATTTGTAAAATAATCTTTCTTATTGATCAAATGCGAGAAATGCGAATTGTGTGATACATTTGATATTGACCAGATGAAAGACATGCAGGGGAACTCGTCGGATTAACGGGTACGACGTAGGAGACCAGTAGGCCTTGGCGCTTGACGGCTACCGCGATTATTCAAAATATATTGCATAGACGTACTGAATGGTATGTAATGAAGGTCCCCGCTCAACTATAGTAACCCACACTCTTGGCGCTAGTAATGGCGCTCTGAAAGGATGTCAAAGCGAGCAGCCGAAATTTTTCGAAAATGGAATGCTCGAGAACGGAGGACTTGAAATGATTACATATTGATAGACTCATTCTGAAAGTACCAAAGATGCTGAGCGCCACAATTAAATGTGTCTTACCGATATGAAAACAACTAGAAAGGTCGTCCAAATTATCCTGCTCTTGAGGAAAGTTTTTGTATTTCAGTAAGCGCTCGCGCAATCAGGGGAGTATGGCGTGGAGCTTGAATTGGAAAAGCGAAATGTGCCGCCATTTACAGATGCACAAAGTGCCGCCATAATCCGATATGGGAAGTATGCAAGATAACCTAATAGGACGAATGCGACACACCTTGCTATCATTCTGGAGCCACACCTCTCAGAACATTGTTTACGCTTTCCTCCTGATATTGCTGTGCCGGCACTGGTGATCGAGCGGGTAGAGCTGGCGAATTTGCGTGCGCTACCGGATGGACGGCGTAGATATGGGTCCGAGCATACTGAGCCTGGTTTTACCAAGTGCGAAGGAGGTGCATGAGCATGTCGAGCCTGCGCTCCTGTGGGAATGTAACATTAATGGGCAAGCACTGTAGTGTGGCTCGTAGAGCGTCGAACCATCCGTGAAGGAGTCGAGGAAATCCTCCTCAAGTACTAGGAAGCCGGATAGTGTGCGTGCACAGAAGGTGTACAAGAAGTTGGCTGAGGAAGACGGCATAGTTGTCAGATATCGGGGAAATGAGCCAGGTTATCAAGGGTGCCCCAGGATTACAGTCAGGACCGGCGAGGAGAATACTTATTCACGCCGACAAAACTGGTGTATTCTATTATTAGAGCGCCAAAAGAGCGCCAGCGGGCGCTTATGAATGCATTATATCACTGCTGTCAATCAATTCGGCTCGGCCCTGCTGGTACGGACCTGATGTTTGGGTGTGCGCTTTCCGGTTCCTTACGGTGCACGAGTTGTATCTTGCAACCCTCAACAAAGTTAATTAGAGAATATCGAATAATTGTGAAAATGGGTAGGGTGTCAAATACGGCGTTGAGTGATATTTTGGCAATGATTTGAGGGCCGTAAGCTCGTCATATGGGCTAAAAAATTCCTGAGCAAACATGTGCATACGAAAGTTTAGTATTTGTAATAGGAGAATGTTCAAATTACCAACTTTCAACACCGACAACGAAAGCACCTCCCTCAGGCTCAATATCACCTCTCTTCGGCTGCACCGACCCTATTTAAAACACTCACAGAATATGTCTGGAAACGAGAACCAGCTAGACGCCGCGCGTACGCAAGAAGCCAATTCCAGTATGAACCTACGCCCTTTTCCCTACCGCAAGCTGACAGATGGTTGCTAGAGTCCGCGATGTATTATCTAGCCGTGGAGAATAACAGGCAGTTAAACGATCCCGAGCTACAAAAGGATATTATAGATCTCCTGCACAGTATCATAGACGACTTCAAAGAAATTAACCAGTCGTTCCAAGACAACATCCTCGGGGAATCGGCCATGCTGATCAACGGCAACCTTAGGCAGGCCAATATGGCATTTTATACTTCCAGTCAGACTTCTGGGGGTCCCACCATTGATAGGTTCTCTCCCCTCGAGCGCAAAGAAAGTCTTCGTTTTGCGATTCGCCTTTTGATTGTGATGTCCCCAGTTCACGGGTGACGGGATCGAGCTAGCTAATACAGTGAAACCCCATGACCACCCGCAGATACTGAGGAGTGCTGCCCACAACTATGAGGTTAGGAGCTTTCCAGTTTTTTTCAAACCCGATGTCGATGCGTACGCTCACGATGACATACTCGATCTGATTGTCTTCTACGGCTTGGGCTTTGGTATCAAAGCAGGGGATTCTCTTGAGGAGCGAATCGCAAAATTTCGACGCTTCTTGACGGGGGATGATCGCGTACTTGGGTGGAACAGGCACGATTTTTTAACCATCCCCATAGTATCTTCATGCGATGTTGATATAAAGTCCTGTTAAAGCCTTATAAGACTATTTATGCTGTCCCGCCCTTAGTATATTTATGCGATGCATATCAATTTTGACCCTTGAATTAACTAGAGGAGTGCCCCCTTCGGCGGCGGATACCTTGCTTGCTCACATTTGGAAGAACACGTGATGGGTCGGAAAATGGCGAAACCTCGGGAAAAGGTTAGGAACGCTCTGCTCCACCGTTCCACGCAACAAACCTTGCAAGCAAGGTAACGTTAGGATCATTGCCCCCTCCTCCCAGTTCAAGCTCAAGCTTTAGCTTGGGGAATCTCCTGTTCGCCGAGTTACTCGACCTCTATTTTCAAGTTGCAGATGTGCAGAAATTTTTGAGACCTTGAGGCCGACCTGGATGGGCTGCATGGAGATCTGCCACATCCTTCGCTCCTTCAAAGAAGTAAATTCGGGCAGCGGTAATCATAGTCTGTCCTGTCCGACAATGTTTACAGGACAATTTTAGGGGGCCGTCTTACAGTGTTGTGGCAGATTCTTACGAGCTACATACTGTTCAGCTTTGGGAATCGTGTTGCTAAATCTGTCAGCACATAATTAACTATTGTACGTGGATTGCCGAATGAGTAAACTCAAGAATATGCCTCTGAAACGACAGACAAGCATCGATGAACACAACTTCAAAGTGAGCAGGAGTACTGAGTACAGGCGGCGAGGTCTAAAGCACTAGGGATGCCTATCAAGCGCCTCTCGGCAGCGAGATAACATAGCTGGTGAAAATCTGGGCGCTAAAGCGCTTACCTCCAACCCTGCCGCGGCACTGCGCAAATTTCGGTTCATTAATTTTAGAAGCCGCGAATCTCTGCAAGAACCTCGCGCTTGTGATTACGGTCAAATTACAGTTCAAGTTGAGACCCTCATAACCCATACCCATCGGTGGACAGCCCAGGCTATAGGTTATCAGGGGTTATAGCCTGTGCTAGATTCATAAAACCAATAGATATTTTGCAGATGATAGAGCGCGGACAGAGCGTGGATGTGCGCTGGAATGTGTTTTGGTTATGGCAGCACTATACAGTTGAACCTCCCATAAGCCATACCCTTCGGCGGATAGCTCAGGCGGGTTCTGAGAGGTCCATTTCGCGGTAAATTTTCGGTTTAGTAGCGGCCCAAACATATGGGACCCGGGGATTATGGGTTACGAAAAGTATGAGAGTTTCGACGGTAGTCCGTTGTAGATTGTAACCACTCTCGCCATCATACTACTAGGGTCATATAAGCATCGTGTGAAAGCCATCATGTTAAGTAGGTTAAGTGGTACTACTTCGAGCGCTCTGCGTTGTTTCTAAACGTTTGCTATTTGTGCTGCCGTCTTCATCCTGGGTAATGAATGATATTTGTCCATGGGTATAACTAACTACACTGCACCATCGCCTCTTACTTACTGAAAGAATTCAATCAAGAGCCTGAGAGAGGGACGTCATCCCGACGTCTCAGTGAGGTGCCGCTAATGAATACCAACCCCCTGCCCAACTGTATGCGCTCAAAGGACTGCCTGGGAGTCCAATGACACTAATCAAGTAGTCTTGAACCAAACCATTAGTCTCGCAGAATGTAACCTACTGTCACTGTTCGGTAACACTAGCTATCTATGTACATCGGCAGGACTCGGAATTGAATTATGAGCGGATATTCTGATTGTGGTGACCGCTACGAACCCCAAACCCTGTATAGCAAATGAGTCAATCATCAAGTTCCAGCTGCGCATATAATGGGTCGACAGACCTCCAAGAAATGCAGTTCCGTTTCTTCCTCGTCCATATAACACTAGCCCAAGTAGTACGTCCATGACGCCTTCGCCGCTGGTTAGCTCTTCAAGAGCGCTCACTCCGTTTTGACAGAGACATCATGGCCATGAAGGTCTACGAAAGACACGCCGCTGGTGCTAGCACCCAGAAACCAGTCTCTGCTATGCCCGCTCACGGCGACCAAGCATGTGCTGCCGCCGCGGGTACTGATGCCTCCAAGCCGATAGAAGAGGTACCGAAAGCTCTGGTGGTTGAAGAGTCTCGGGACGAGGTCGGACACCTCCAAGACTCTTTAAAAGAGAAAGTTACCCGAGAAGAGCTGGAGAATCGATGCGACAAGCTGGCGACTAATGTTGAAGAGATTCAGAAAGAGTGCATCAAGCTTCAAGCGCTGCTCAAGGAGTCCGAAAACGCTCGCGCTTTCCTACAGGCTGAAGTTATCGATTTGAAGGAGAGGAGCGACACGCCAAAGAAGAGGCCTGTGCGTGCGTCGACTACGGAGTGATAATATGCTAGCACGGTGAAAGGTGAGCCGCCTTCTATTTCGTCCAGTCCCACTTTAGAGTTTCTTTTCACAAAATTCTTAGGCCCCAAAAAAAATTCGGGTAGCGGTGATAATAATGGAGTCAGTCCCGTCCGACAATGTATATAGGACGTGCTTACGAGGGCCGTCGTGATGCGCTGTGTTGCATTTTTTTTTTGGCCAAATTGCGTTCGAGAGTGGGCAATATCAATATTGTATTTGGCCTTTCAAGTTTGTTCAACTGTGTAAAGTGTTCATATAGAATAGAATGCCCCTGCTATGACGAAGGCCCGAGTGTCAGTGAGGCAGCCCTAGGGAACCTGTATGTGTGGTGTGCGCAAAGTTTGAAATCGCGTTTAACATCTGCAACTGACACAATCTTCGTCCAAGTTCGCATCTGCAGCACCTGCCGCAAAGAAGTGGGGTTCAGAGCCACACCCGTATCTGCACCCGCGACTGTGCAGTGGTAGTAGGCGTATTTTCATCATCCGACGCGTCCCCGGCGAGTGTTAGCACAGCAAAGAGGTCGAGTTGGCGTGTTGAGACGATCATGGTCATACGGCACTATGTGAATGAGATGGGTTTGGATGTGAGAGGGGTGGAAGGTGAGGGTGTGAAAGGTAGTGAGGGGGTGGAAAGGTAAAGAGAGGAGAGAAGGGCGTACGTGTTTTTTTTTCTTCGAGGGCAGTTGCGGAAGCATCTGTAGGTGAATATTAGGACAGAGAAGGGGATGTCACTGGAATCTCGTGAGGCGTGCACCGTACCTAGTGTAGACAGAGGACACGGTATTGGGCTAGGCGGTGAAGAGTCAATGACTTGGAAGGCGTCTCGTCTCCAGGGCGTAGGGCCGATGCAGATGCTGGCTGATGATCCCGTCCAGCCGTAGTATATGCTTTTCTTAAGCCATCGAGCCGTTGCAATAATTCCTGTTGGAGACGTCCTAGAGGGACGCTCTCGAGTCCCCTAGCAGCGCAGACGCGTCGATGTGACAGTCGGAAGGCAAGGATGATCCTATTCCGTACTGACTCTTACTGTCGGATGGTTCGAGCATGCTGACCCTAGTTTTACAAAATGCGAAGGAGGCGCATGAGCATGTCGAGCCTGGGCTCCTGTGGAAATGTGAGCAAGCACTCGTGAAGGAGTCTCTTTATCTCGAGCTGGTCGGAGAGGGAATGGACTTAGGACGCGGGCCGGCCGATAGACCAAACACACACAAATGTGATTCCTTTTCGAGTCAACGGCAAAACCCAAGCTCAATAATGTTTAGAGAGGTCTCCAGCTTTTCAAGCGGTCAATAGGGCTTCATGGTGCCAGTGAGTTTGCAATGAACTTTGTCGCTTTGGCGCTTTGGCACATCGCTTTCCATAAATCTCCAACTGCAGACTCGAACTCCGAGTAAATCCGTCGACAGGATGTAGCGCCGAAAGCAATGCGCTAGATAATGGCCCACACTCTTCCATCGTCTCATAACACCGGTACTCTCCCCTTCAAAGAAAAGAAATGCCCATTCTTGGCCTCCCACCGTCTACTCAACCCCTGCACCCACTGCACTTCGACATCGAGAAAGTCATTAGACCAAACATTCTCGCGTTGCATCCATACCGATGTGCCCGGGATGATTACAAGGAGGGTATACTACTAGATGCAAATGAGAACGCTCTCGGACACTCCATAGGCATCAGTCCTAACGGCGGCGCGACACAAGATCTTTCAGGAACTTCTCTACCAAAGGATCTACTTGCAACCCTCGATCTTGACCTTCACCGTTACCCAGACCCATCTCACCCGCAGATCAAAGCGCGTATCGCGTCTCTTAGAGGGCTAGCCACCGCTACATCGCAAGGAGAAGACCATGTGTTCCTCGGCGTGGGCTCGGACGAAGTCATTGACTTGCTCATGCGCGTGTGTGTTCGGCCAGGAGAGGGAGGGGACAAGGTCCTGACGACACCACCGACGTATGGGATGTACGCGGTCTGTGCACAGGTGAATGATGTGGGGATTGTTAAGGTTCCGTTGGAACTAACAGGGGAGAAGGGGGAGGGCGGGGAGGAAGGCAGGTTTAGCGTGCGTTTGGATGAAGTACGTCCCTTCCTTCGTTATATACGTGTGGAAAACTTATGATAGTTTGCGTAGGTGAAAAAAGCAATAGACTCTGACTCAAGCATCAAGCTGATCTTTCTGTGCTCGCCGGGAAATCCTACCGGGACGCTCATTTCACTGAGCGCCATTCGCGCACTTCTGGAGTATGAGCCTTTCAAGGGAATCGTAGTCGTCGACGAGGCCTATATTGATTTTTCAGACGATCCTGCGGCAGTCAGTGCTGTGTCCTTGGTCAAAGAGTTCGCCAATATTTGCGTAATGCAGACTCTAAGTAAGAGCTTTGGCTTGGCTGCGATTCGGTGAGCATTCTATGATATCCTCCGTAGGAGGTTGAGACTGACTCCACCTCAGTCTAGGAATTGCATTTGCCCAGCCACCGCTAATACAGATCCTTACGAATACCAAAGCACCTTATAATATCTCCACACCCACCGCTCATCTCGCCCTCTCAGCTCTCTCGGATTCCTCCCTCACAATTATGCAAACAAAAATATCTACGCTAAAATCACAACGCTCGCGACTCCTCTCGGCTCTCGCTTCCCCCACTTTTGTCGAGTTGGGGGTGGGGAGTAGTATTGGAGGGAATGACGCCAACTTCGTTGTAGTGCCCATACTCGAGAAATCCTCCACAGGTACTAGGAAGCCGGATAGTGTGCGTGCACAGAAGGTGTACAGGAAGTTGGCTGAGGAAGACGGCGTGGTTGTTAGATATCGGGGAAATGAGCCAGGTTGTCAAGGGTGCCTCAGGATCACAGTCGGGACCAGTGAGGAGAATGGTGTCGTGCTAAGGAAGCTAGAGGAGGCTTTGAAAATAATGTAATTAGCTTCTTCCATCTGGTTCTCGAGTGCGATGACTATTTTACGTAACAAAAAAATCTGTCAGACCTATACGGCGACATCAAACTCAACCCTAAAATTGAGCGAAAACCTTTCATATTTGGAGGGACATTTTGCAACTCACTTCACTCTCTCCAACTTCAACTATGATTCTATTTACCGTTCGCTTCCTTCATCCTTTCCTACTGCTGAGGACCTCGTGAAATGTAAGCGCTTATCTTCCTGTTACCATCAATTATATTGGCGAATGCTGAGGTTGTAATGCAGATCTTACTAGGGACCACGGCTTTCCTCTCGAAGAGCACAAACTGAGCGCAATTGCAGTCAGTCGAGGTTTTCATGGTGAGATGATGTTCTTCAGCTAAAATCGCCTTGAATGTTTTCTTCAAGCTCCCTTAGATGGAAGGAATGGTCTAGGTTGGTGTTGGTGTTGATAGGCGTGATGGATGGGGCAGGAAGATGTCGTATTGGCCTCATAACGTCGGAACCAACGCAGTTATTACCTAGCGGACTTCTACATCGTTTTTGCATCGACGAGGAGCTTCGGACGAGCCCAAGCGCGACCTAGGCGGTGTCCTCGTTGTCCCGCTACGTGTTTGTGTTGCGTGCAAGGATTTAGTTCAGGGGGTCCATTGGATGAAGTTGATATATATGAATTATTAGAGCTACTAAGCCATACGTAGTTGTTCGTATGTAGTTTATTCAGCAGAAATACAAGAAATCCTGAGTGCGACTATGCTCAACCAACGCCCATCGGCAGGAGCGGCGCCAACCCTTTTACGTGTTGTCCAGTGTCGCAAAACCCTGGCGCCTACCTATTCGAATGCAGACTGCGACTGCGTGCGTATTTTTCCAATGACCTATCGTTATGAAAACAGCTGTAAACTCGATTTATTTCTGATATCATGGCCGAAGTTTACTGACAATGGCTACTACAGGTAACATTCCACATGATGCTAGAGAATTTGCTGGGGCAATCAAGTGCGAATGGCCTCTATCTTGAAACCCCTGGGCTTGTTGGGCTTGTTGGGCTTGTTGGGCTTGTCGGGCTTGTCGGGCCGGGCACTACGCTCAAGCTCAGGCTTGTAAGGACTAAAGCAGCCATTGCGGATTTAGAACGTCCCGACGCGGCCGCTATCGCATCCGCGCGACTCTGTCGCCAATAGTTATACAAGGGAGGAGTAGTGGCTGATGATGGTGAGGGTGGCTGACTTCCAGACCTTGGACCCCTCCGTGGTGTCTGATCTTTAACGTTATTGAGGGATTTGATGGCATCGTCCTTGAAGATTTTTTTCGGACTCGGAACTAAACCATTAAGATGAGTTTCGCAACGAAGATGGTGGAGGAATTTCAAATGGTCAGATACTGACGGTTCTCATTTACCAGGAGCAGGAGCCGGGCAACGCGAATGGCGCCTTTTGGGTCATTCCGCACCTCAGGCACTTCTTGGTCTTCACCCATCAGAGTCTTGAGAATTCGACGTTGTACATCAGCTTCACGTAGTTTCTTTTGTCCACCATCTTATTTACTCTTTAGAATCGATGCGCCCGACTCAGAGAAAGATGCCAACTGAGGAACGTACCAGAACGCATTACAGTTTCGAGGCGGTACATCCATAACTCCTCTTCCCCTGGGTTCGATGCTATTCGTTTGACAGTTGTTTCGATCAAAGAGACATCGAAGACATCCAATTCAAAGATCCATGCTGACTTGGTAGTATTCGTGTCCCATGCTACCGACTGCTGCGTAAGATTGTCCCATGTCTCTCCCCAGATACGAGGAAGTTTCGCGTAAGGTTCATATTCGCCGGTGCAAAAGGAGACTGAAGCATGAATCTTTTGTTCGATGAGGATCTTTCGCCCGCGTCCGCAATGCAAGCTAGAAGTGCAGGTTACTTATTCAGCAACTCAAAGAGAGATATAGAGATCCAGTATGATAACGCTCACCGTCTCGTTGTTTCGGAAGTCACTTGGAGGTGATGCTTATACTCTAGTCTCTTGATAGGTAACCATTCGAGTAGACGCCATCTCTTTCGCAAAGAATTTTCCCCATTACCTGGGAGCTCCCATGGCCAGGCCCATGTAAAATCATCGGCAGATCTAATCTGGAGCCCGCTGCAGAGTGCTTCAAATGACATCCACATTAAAGATATTCTACCGCGTTCGCGGTCACCCTTCGGCCCTTGGCCGCCGCCGCTTCAAATCGTTCAGAAGAGTCATTCAAGAGTAAAGAGACTCACATGTCTGAGTGTGACCCGGAAAACCAGACCTCTTTCACATGCGGCAAGAATTCTGGTTCAGCGTCTTGTGGTACTGTGCGCCGGATACTATCGGGCAAAGAGTTGCTTAGGCACTCTGGAAGAAATTTGACTCGGCGTTCGTCGAGGGCAAGGGCATGTCGAAACAAACAGACGTGCGCGGCGGAATCCGTGAGAGGCAGCGTCTTTCCACGAACGATGCCTACCGAAGAAACGGTGTCCCTGCGGTACGTATTAGCAAGACGCTACAAGACGTGTGAGAGAACGAGATTAACCATGCACCAAGGAAGTGAACTCGAGCGCTTTTATGCGAAAATGTGCCCTTAAAATGTTTCGCAAGACCAGTCACCTGCAGGGTAAGTGCGTTTGAAAGTGAGGCGTATGGGCTTCATTGACAGAGGAACAAACCTTTTCCTCCTTGCGATACAGTTCAAAGGCACTGGATCCATCAGCAAGATTTGAGGAAGTCGGACGCCAAATAACCCACTATGGAATTTGTTCTTGGTTTCCTTTATGGAGGAGGCCCACCTAAATGAACCGTACATGCGTTTAGTCCGAAGAATACGCGCGCCGAATGAATTTTCTCACTTTTTCAATCATGCCTGCAAGAGCCCGTATTTGATATGCGCCACGGGAAAAGCCTTTCGGGGATCTCGCAACCTTGAGAAAATTGAACATATCATCGAGCGCTTAAAAACAACCCACCGAAAAGAAATATCCTGTCCTCGTCCTTGTAGTTCTCCGAAAGCCAACGGTAAGCATTGAAGATGATTGTCTCAAAGTTCCTACGCTGATGTTAGTAAGGTTTAGGGAACGCAAGTTATCATGTACGTACCATGCTACGACCAAGTCAACTGCATTGTCAAAAGCCTTTATCATATTTGACAATGACTTCCGTGAAGGCTTTGGATATGTCCCAACGCCGCTATTGTAGTATGTGAGCTGATTGTCTGATTTCACAACTTGGCGGTAGAGTTCGATAACGTTGGTATTCTGAGACGAGGAAACAGTGAATATGATACAAGCAAATGGGTTGCAGAGACGAACTGCTTTGCCGAACTTATTGGATGTTCCGTCGATGCAGACCACAAGATTACGACCATTTGTTGAGCAAAGGCAATTCTGAGCTTTCATCGTGGACATTGGGATATAAGTATGCGCAGCCTACTTATCGAGAGTGAGGAGGGATCGGAGAATGCGGCAGCCTTCTCATGTCCATCTAACTACTTATAACCTTATACTCCACCGATTAGACCCTGTTGTACAGAATCTTTCCTTCCTTCACTGAGGCACTCCGGCCTCACGCTAGCCTTGTGGCAGGCAGCAGGCTTGGAATCCGGGGGAACACATTCAATGATACTAATTATATGCAGTATCCGGGGTGGAAATTTTGACAGATTGTCAAGGTTGGGTATGGTGGATGACTATTTGACAGCGCACATTTACTATTCCTATTGGCGAGACCGCAGAGAGTAGTTATGAACCCATGAGATGAAATCAGGGGCTGATGACATTCCAGTGAAGGCGGACCTAGGTCAAGACCTACGTGTGGTGCCAGAGCAGGCTTGCTGCAGTACCGAGATGAATTTATGACAAGCGTACTGTCATTTGAATGGATGTAAATCGTACATGCGGCGGAATACGAATAGGGAAAGCTCACTTCTTATGACAGGCATACTGTCATTTGAATGGGTGTAAATCGTACATGCGGCGGAATGCGAATAGGTATATTCTTGAGTGTGATGTCTATTTTGCATAACAAAAAATGCGTCGGACCTATACATCAAACTCTTATTGTTTGTGAAGGCTCAGATCTCAGAGCTCCCCAAAGAGCCTGGAGATGTAATTTCAGCGTCGACTTCTAACTAAGCATTCGGTTTGGAACCAGTTGTGCACTGGCATTTTGACCGAACACCCTTCAAGTGCGAGTCCCCTGAATTTTTTGTTAGTTTAGTTCCAAGTTCTTCTCAAATACTATATCATCTCAAACTTGCTGGTGAATGGCACCAGCTGCTACATGACATTCGTCGAATATCCGGCTTCCATGAATTTCTTCAACCTCTTCAGGCGTCGACTTTCTGAAAGATCTCCACCAGACGGTCCTATCACCCTCATAAATGTTCATGAAACCCGCTGTGACGCCTTGGCTCTTATCTCTGGCGAGCTCCGGCGTCGATACCCCTGTCCATATTCCTCTCGATAATTTCACTCACAAACTGGGGTCTGAGCTCAGAGAGCACCTGGGTAACTTTCTTTCATTCCGTGGGGTTCGATGTCTGGATGACGGTCGTGGCCCACGTCCAGTCTTCGACGACGGTGTTGAAACGTAAAGTGAAATCCATTTTATTCTCGAGGCACTCTGGCGGTGTGTGATACCTACGTGAATAAGAATAAATAACAAGATGTGGGCGGGTGGGGAGAAGATATGTATAGGCTGAACTTAACTGTACGGTGCAGTGACGCGTGGTAAGAAACGTTGTGGCTGTGTCGCACCCGTGCTTTCATAAACCATTTGATTTTGGACTCAATTTATCTCGTTCGTGGCACTCAAAGCTGCGAGGGCATCAACTCTTCGTACAGTAGGAGCGTATAACAACGTATCACCTCAAGGTACAACAATCGGCGAGGACAATAGCAGAAAACATCTTTTGGTGTGCTTTCCCTCTATACGCCAATATGTTGCTACTTAATATCGGATAGAGCGGGAGAACTGGCCTCGATCTCAATGATATTCTCTACTTTCTTCCTGGAACCTCCGGAGTGAAACGGACTGAATGACGCTCGGAGGTCAGAAGCGCTCTCAATCTGCTTGAATGATGCTTGTTGGGCGAGACATCACCCTCCCTATTTGCCGTTCAACAGCCATAAAAGGCCTCGATAGGTCCCTCAAATCCTAAGCCCTTATCGACATCTCTCACTTCTTTCCCTTCTCCTTTGAGATCCCCCCTCTTGCATTTGAGACGATGAACTGCTTTGACTCTTTCTTTCAGTGGCTTTCGGCTATCGTTCTCTACCTAAGGTTGAGACTGACATGCCCTTCGACGGATGTGGACCCCGAGGAACTGCCTGTAGAGGAGCGCTCCGTTATCTTCCTGCCGCACCCATCCATACGCCAGTTATCTGAGAGGTGTTGCAACTTCTTTCCACGTGAGTTCCTTCGGTGTCGTGTCACGGCGAGTCATCATTAACGATGTATCTCTCTAGCCAGAGTACATGTACCTACATCGTTCTCTCAGCATGCGGCAGCTACGCACGAGACTTTGTTGCCCTTGTACCAGACCGATTCTTCGCCTTCGGTTGTCAGCAACGTCTCTCCTCAGTTGCCGAGACCGTACTTGCCTGCTTACTCCAGTCCGCAGTCATCTGTGGTGATGTCTCTGGAAACCCCTTGCTCAACTTTCGACGAGACTCGTCTTTTGTCACCTCTCGAGGCTCTCGCCACCACGACTTCAATCCTCGGATCCTCTCTTCCCTCACTTCACGAAAAAGCCGCCTTGACGCCTATCATAGCAGCTTTTGGTGCTTCCAGTAGCGACGATAGCATGTCTTTCTACTCTCAATCTTCCCAATCTTCCTTTGCGGATTATGTGGCCGAGTTATCAGACTCATACGACAACATAGAAAACCTCTTAAACGCCAACCTCAAGTTCACTGCTCCAGTCGAAACGCCCATACAGGAACCCCAACGCCACCAAATGGATCTCTCCGAGGCCATTGGATCGCCAGCTCTTACCCATATCCATGATGGCGCGATATTTGGATATGCGGCCCAGCAGAAAATCCGAAACAGCCTGGACGAACTTGTGCAAAAAAATTATGTCGTATCTTCCCATTCACTCAAATCCCTCGTCACTATTCCCGATGCTGTTGAGGAGGACATTGCAATTGGTACTTTCTCTAAATCCAATGTCACTTGGCTCTTGACTGATCTCGTTTCAGCAGCTTTACCTGTTATTTCCCCTTGTACGGCTACCATGGTGCCAATAGTCACAGACTACGCAAACAAGCACCTGCATACATACGCAGCTCGTACCGTTTTCTCTCGGGAACAGAAACCACGTCACCAAGGCCGACCACTTTCCTTGGTACTGGAAGAAGAGTGAGTCCGATCGTGATTTTCGCTTAAATAACAATAACACTATTCCTCACCAGCTCTGTGGTCGTCGACGAGGTTGCCACCGAATACTGCTCTTCGAAAGGCCCTTTCGCAGCTGCATCCCCCTGCGAAGCTGTCGCTCCTATCACACTGGTGCCTGCTCCTCACGATGAGCCCAAGACGCCGAAAAACATTTTCTCCTGGGTCGATTTTGCCGCATCTCCGAGCATCTCTCCTGGCTCGGAATATTCTACTATAACCTCTGGCGACAACACCGAGCCCTGCACGCCACTCACAGAGCATGGCGACTTCGGATCGCCTAGCAACGCGTCCTCGTCTGGAGGTAGCAAGACCATTAGCCACCATGAGGATGACTATGCCACTAGCTCGCGACGTGTCAGCCTCTACGGGGGTGTTCCTAGGACTCGTTACTCTGATTCTGCAGCGCTTTGGGTGTCAACTTTGGGTTCAGCTCGGGCTCTGGAGCTGGAAGCTGCTCGTAAGCAAGCCGACAACGTGGCCCGCTTCCGTGCATCGTTTGCCTACACTCGACCTGACTCTTCGAGGCGCGCTTCTGGTCTTCGTCCTTTGGTTCTGCCGACTCGTCTTGCTCAGCGTGAGACCGCTCCCTCTGTTGCTTAAGCGGACTCCTAAGTCCCTCTCGTTTCTCGTTTCTCGTTTCTCGTTTCTCGTTTCTCGTTTCTTTCGCTTCACGTTGCTTTCTTCGCATTTTATCTCTTATCGTTACTTTTTAAAAAAACACCAAACAGCTTTGCGTCGTATTGCTGTTGGATATTTATGTTTATATTTCCCTAGTTATATACAACGCACACATATTTCGATTTATTAAAATACTGGATCTTATCCCTCCTTTGCATTACCTTTATTGCGCGGCACTACGAGCAAACTATAAAATATCATCACTTTTTATTCTGATAACCCGCACTCGTACCGGGATCCTTGCACTTGCTCAGCGCTCATGATTGATGGGAACACTTGGTAGGCCACCGTCAGGATAGCTGTCTTTCTCAACCGATAAACAACACGTTCATTCATCTCCCATACCGAAATATCTGGACAAATATTTGGAAAACGATAGCACCAGAATAATTACCCTCCCATTTTGATGCCTTGGGACAGTCTTCATGGGAACAACTTCTCCGTCTCCCTCCGTACCAAGAGGGCCATCCACAATTTTTTTTAAAAAAAAGGCTTAGAATATATGGAACAGTATAGAACTGAAAGTAAGATGTAATACTGATCGCAAGGTAACAGATGCAAGGCAGATGCAATGCTAATTAGACCATTCGCATCCAAAGCTTGTATCTTTCGTGGATCAATCCGGAGGAGTAGAACGTACCACTGAGCGTGGTCTGCATTTGTATTGTGAGTTGCGGTCTATGCCCATCTGTACTCACAGGGCGATGTTTAGAGAGTCGATTTGCCTATCCCGTGAGAAATATTTTCTATAATCTGGAATTACATTTTACATGTCATGATTTATAAATCACTCACGGTTTACTCCAAGTTCACCCTCAACTTGGTAGTTACTCTTGGTAGATATTCTATAGCTAATGTATGGCCAAGTACTATACTCTTATTTATCTCAATCTTAGATTGCATTCTGTAAAGCTTGTCATACATTTCGGGACTCGAGGCTTGATAGCCGGTGCCGATCCGAGTCCCGAACATCCCCGTTAGGCTACGTCAAAATGACAATGTACTCACGTGCTCCGAACATAGACTTCCGCAAAGATTTCGAAAATTCTCTGTCTGACCACCATGTCCTCAACCTATGCGCACTATCAGGGACCTTCGTCTCTGCCCTCGGACTATGCAATTCTTTCCGCACTCAATCAAGACTCGCATGATGCATCTCCACATCCCGAACGTGGACTAGCTCGCCGCGAGAGTTTGAATGCCATGCACCGTGATCAGTATTTAAGACCTCCAAAACCAACCATTGGGACATATCCCAGGGAACAAATGAACACCCCAGCGTTGGGCTTGCCGTCGGAGACGACGCCGTTGTTGAGCAATCCACCCGTGCCTCGGATTGAAGAGCCCATAGACCGCGACGAGGCAGCGGACGATGAGGCGCCAGTAAAGATGTTCTGGGAAGAACTGTTTATCCTGACTCGATATGCGCTTCCTGTCTTTGGGTAGGTTCTTCGTGTCTGTGGTGTGAAATCTGATTCTTAAAATTTACAGAACCCATCTTCTCGAATATTCTCTCGTTATCGTGTCTGTCGTGTCTATAGGACATATTTCCACCTCCGCACTGGCCGCTATTTCACTTGGTTCGATGACGGCCAGTGTCACTGCTTTCAGTGTCATCCAAGGCTTTGCCAGTGCCTTGGACACTCTCCTCCCTTCTGCATGGACGTCGTCTCAGCCCCACCTCGTCGGACTCTGGTCACAAAGGATGAGTGAGTCATTCTCCTGCCATGTTGGCTCGATCCACACCCCACCTATGTCATCCATACTATTCTTGGACTAATACCATTCATCTCTCAGCGGTGGTGATGTTCGCTTGCCTCATTGTACGTGCTGTCTTCCTTGTCAATAAGCACCAAAATTAACTGGCCCACCTTGTAGCCGATGCTCCTCATCTGGTTCAACGCGGAATCTCTTCTCATACTCCTCAAGCAAGAACCCGAAGTTGCGCACCTAGCGGCAATCTACCTCCGATGGGTGTCGCTCGGACTACCTGGTAAGGATGTTCCGTTGACTTTTCTGGTCTTGAGACTGATTGATGTCTTGTAGCGTACGCTTTCAACTGTATCAGCAGGTGAGTTTACTTTAACATCCAGACTGCCATTCATTCTTGCTAGCCTCGAGTGCTTGAGTCAGCCGTCGGGATCGGAACTGAAGCTTCTACCTTGTTCTCCAACGTTATCTGCCCCACTCTAACATCGCATCCATTCATTTTATACAGACGCTATTTCCAGTCTCAAGGTTCGTACTTGCCTTATCTTCTTGCCCCATATGAGGTTTGCTTCGATTCGGTCCGCTTACGCCGGCTATGGGCAGGTCTATTTGCAGTGCCGACGCGCATCGTCTTCATCGTCGCGCCTACCAACGTACTTTTGAATTGGCTTTTGGGTAAGTTCGTTTTGAAGATGTCTTATGCCTGGTAATGACCCATCGCCACCGCTAGTATGGGGTCCTCCACCCTTCCGCCTCGGGTTTATTGGGGCACCCATCGCCACCGCCATCTCGTTCAACCTCATCTCTCTCCTATCAATCATCTATGGCGTATTCTTCACCCCGAAGACTGCCTGGCATCCTCTTAGTCTGCGGATGTTCAAGAGTCTGGGCGTCATTGTGAATTTAGGCCTATCGGGTGTTGGACAGACCGCGAGTGAATGGTGGGCTTGGGAATTAGTGGCACTTGCTGCTTCCTTGTGAGTTGTTTTCTATAATTTCTGAATAATTATTCTGAAATATGATGGATTCGAGGCTTGGACCGGTTTCGCTTGCTACTCAGTCGGTGCTCCTCGTTTCTGCATCTACGACATTCCAGGCGCCGTTCGCGTTGGGTGTTGCTACTTCTGTTAGGTGCGTGGAATCGCGGAGAAATCTTGTGGAATCGCAGTTATTCAATGTACCACCTCTTTCACTAGGATTGGTAACCTCCTTGGGGAGCGAAAGGCCAAACGTGCTGGTGTCGCGGCAAATACCTCGATTCTGATGGCGTTTGTCATTGCATGCTTTACAAGGTGCGTTCTAGCTGCCTCTGTTTATCAAAAAAAAAGAAAAAACTAGCTGATGTTGGCACATCATTTATATAGTGCCCTCTTCCTTGTTTTCCGTCACTCATGGGCATATCTCTTCAACGACGACCCCGAGGTGGTGGCTCTCACGGCATCGATCATCCCTTTGCTTTCACTTTTCCAAGTGTTTGATGGCACGTCTGCTGTAACTGGGGGCATTCTGAGGGCTAGAGGAAAACAAGTAAGCATAAGCATCTCCCGTTTCTTATTCCTGATATGTTTTTATTAACCATCCGACCCTCAGTTCTTGGGTGCACTCCTCAACCTCTCCGCATATTACGTATTTGGCATCCCTCTTGGAATCTACCTGGCCTTTACGCATCACTTCGGGTTGCATGGGCTATGGATTGGATTGACGTTCAGCTTGGTATACTGTTCATTGATTGGGACATGGGTTTGCGTAACGACAGATTGGGACAAGGAGGTCCGTAAGGTTATTGAACGAAATTCGGAAGTCGGAAACAAGGGAGGCAGGAGGGATGTTTCACAAGGGGATCCGGAACGGTTGAGGGAGGATTAAGGTCCAAGTTGGGAGTTGGTGGCCGTGAGATCTAGGTGACCGTTATATTTCGTTCATTTCTTGTCAGCTTTGGCTGTGTAACAGACTAGAAGTGGAGATGGAGCTACTACAGCTAGCAGTGACGACTTTACGAATTTTGTATACGAAATGCTTGAATATATTGCAAAGGTTGAAGTTGGTGAAGGAGTGGCGAATGGGTTGCGTTGCATTTCATTCAAGTGACTCTCACAAAATTCAGTTGGTGAAGACGTGTATATTGAATCATTATTATATATCATTCACTAGGAACAATCAGAATTAGCCAGAATTTGTCACTGAGGATAAAGAAACTCACCCCTCCCGCGTCTACCGCGCTCTGCAAATAGCTTCGCCAGGAATCTTGAGCGTCAACGCCTCACGGGCCTCCAGCCACTCGTGCTCCTTGTCCTTCGTTCGAACCATAGCGACTTCACCCATACCCAAGGGTTTCACCTGCCCACTATTCCTCCCGGAGCAAATCAATCTAATGCCCGCCAAATCCAAGAATACTCTGCTGCTGGGTTTGCTAATGAGCTCCATATTGGACAGCACGGGTTGGTCGTCACGGTATTTGAGTGTGGCCCATATACGCCGTTCGCTTTCTTTTGCACCGTCAAAGTCTTTGGGCGAAGGCCCAGCGATAGTTCCGCGTGTGATGGATGAGAAGAACCCAGCACGCAGGAGGATAGAGAGAATGCCGAGGTTTTGGGTGTTGTGTGTTAGGGAGACGACCGCATGGCGAGCCCGGAAGGCATTTTGAATTTTAGAGCAAATGTCGTGCGGAAGCATGTTGGAGGCTGAGATATGTTTTGGGCAGGCTGACTGTCGACGCGAGACTTGAGTTGCTCGTCGCGTTTTTTCGCAAGCGGCTGTTTGAGCTTATTTGCTACAGGTTC
>Ga0247741_1000496_pt1 | contig 22443 bp, 33 predicted proteins | sample UWRJL213509R2_FD_180945 | JGI IMG/M metagenome (GOLD analysis project Ga0247741, IMG submission 180945) | Plant litter microbial communities from Arlington Agricultural Research Station in Wisconsin, United States - UWRJ-L213-509R-2 | ecosystem: Environmental > Terrestrial > Plant litter >... | reverse complement strand
GGACGTGGAGCTTGTATGTGTCAATGTTTTGAGGTAACGAATGCTGACGGAGTGAGCGAAATAATTGAGTGGTGATGCCATAGAATCGGTGTCGAATACTGAGATCGATGAGTAGATTGTAGCAGCGTGTCGACTGCAATTTAGGATATTGATGAAGATAGTCGATGAGAGCAGGTAACGAGGCAGGCGGTTTACGGTCGTTGATGAGGAAGAGTAGATTTCGATAGAGAGAAATCCGGCTAGTCGGGGTGAGGAGATAGGATGTATGGGGTTCCGGAATAATCGAATTGACGGTGGTGGCTACTTCCGACCAAATTTCTGGGGGTATCTCCGCAGAGGAGATGAACTCAGTCGTGTCTTCTCGACAGGTGTCTGATAGCAGGGGTTCATAACCATTAATTTGAGGGTCAAAGTAAGTGATGTTGGTCGTATCTTGTTGCCACTTTGCTTGTATGGAAGTCTCCGGTGAATTTCCGGGTCTCCCATGGACGTGTTTACTAGCTCGGGGTTGGTTCCTGCGAGTTGGTAGTCGATTACTAGCAACAGGTATTACTGACCGCTCAGCTGGTTGTTTGTGGGACAGCGAGACCTCGTCTCTGCTAGGTAACGGAAACTCCCCGGAGACACCCTTTGGAAAGTTCAACGACGAACGCAGATCTCTGACACTAGTTTTACATTAGGAGTCTATAAATGGAATGAAGGATGTGCAACATATCCATACCGGGATGGACCAGCCTGTGGAGTGCTTTCCTGATCATTAGGCTCGGGCAGGGTTCGACAATGAACAGCAGTCCGTACTCCGCGTTTCCGGACAGGTCTTATGGGAGAAGAGGCTGCTACACGTCGAGTCCACGCTTGACCAGCGGCAAGCTGCAATGTCGAGACAAAGGAAAGTGAGCTGGCCAAGGTTGGCTCGGGAATGGTCGGGAGTAGGCGAAGCACGCGAAGGGGCATGCATAGGTATTAAGTCGCTGACTGGTAGATAGTCTTGCGTGCCTTGTTCCTGAATCCTTCACCGTTGCCTTCAGAGACGATGAGGAGGGTATGTTCAATGTCGTCGGCGAGCACGAGCACGACGCGAACCTCGCAACTTTTTTCCTGCTCGTGACCGATATTTATTGATGTCTGTTTGGCACCAAGGGCATCGTCGAGTCACTATATATAGAGAATTTCAATCTCCAGGCTCGAAGTCAGCCATTTTGGAGGACAATTCTGCTATATGGTAGCCAGAAACGCCGAAATTCATACATAACATGTTCTCTTAACTAGCAGGTAGGTACATGGATCCTTTTTCTTCTTTCAATTCAAATTTAAGCCACGGGCTCGAAAACCATTTACTAAATCTTGACCACGCAATCTATGCCAGTTCTTGAGATGGGACAGACACTGAATTCTTAGCCGAGTAGAAAGCACTGAGCACCCCAGAATGAAAAAGACCGGAGAATAACAACGCAGAGTGAACGAGTGACAAGGTAGTCACCACGCCCAACGATCGCGCCCTAGAGCAACAGGACTCGATTGTCACGGTATCTTGACACCAAAACTTACATTTCAGAGTTTCCAATACGTAGGGTCTTCCGAGTATCTCGTAGCAGTCAAACAGGCCTTATTTACGAAACGATCGTCGCAGGTTCGTCATACAGTCCGTTTCTTTCGTTCGTTAGCGAGGATTTCGGTGTTAGAAACCCGAATAAAAGTATCACATAAACCAGAAGTGTATTGGACGGTTGGTGTTCTCGGACGATATTTAAATAAGAGTGTCGTGATAAAACAGTGCATGGGATTGGGTCGCGGGAAATTGAGTACGATTCCTATAATGACAGAGATAGCGAGTATGTGAAAGTGTCGATCATCAGCAGAGCAAGTAAACTTTATAGTCCTTCAGTCTTCAAGGCTCTACCATCATTGGCGGCGACCTCGTCGAGAAAGCCCACCCTTGTTTCACAGGAAAATGCTGTAGGACGCCGCGCATGAGGTTAGAAATGCCGGGGGCCTTCCCATCAACCAACCTTTCGATTTCCACCTCCCATGATCGAGCTACGGATGGAGCGACCATATTTCCCTCGCGATTTGCGTGTCGATCCAGGTTCTCTACCCACGTTTTCCACTCTTCCGAGAGTCGAGGAAGTATCAGTGCCTCCAATTCTGATATAACGAGTGAAGGTTGGTCGATTATGAACCTCGTGACGGTACTAAGAAAGGTGAAGCTCTCGGCAGGATGGAACCTTTCCTTTTGTAAGGAGTGCGTTGAGGAGCCCGAAGAGGATTGGGCCGCGTGAGAGTGTTTTGACGGGGATGGAGGTACAGGGTATTTGTATGAGAAGTACGGGAAGTACGAGAGGCAGGTTGATACGAACTCAGTGACATGAGGCCGTATCCGACTGAGAACGTAGTCATCCCGCATTGGTGGTTGTTGTGGTGCACCAAAGGAATGGTGTGTAGAGAAAGATGAGGCATTCGAGAATGGATATGCATCTTGTAGTTTCTTGGTAGCTTGTCTGAGCGCCTCGATCGCATCTTGCGACGAGGGTCTGGGAATGAGAGGTAGGATGATCGACTTCAAGTTCGGCTGCATCTTTAGCAAGCCTGAAAGAATAGGCAAGAGTGATTGTGGTGGCAGGCTCGCTGTAAGACACATCAGAATTAGTAAGCCCTCCAGACACATGGTAGGGAGTCACGAACCTAACAGAACACCTATATCAACACTATCTTCATCCTCTGAGCTCTTTCCATCCTTCGATGAATTATCGTCTTTCGAGTGGAGAGGATTGGCTACTTTTGCCCGCTTCGGAGCTGCTCGCTTAGGTCTCTCTGGGGTCGGACTTCTGTCCATGTTCTCATCCCTCGGAACTGAGAGTCTGCCAGTCTCGTGGTCATCATCAGGATCGAGTCTTCTCTTCTGAGACTTGGATGAAGACGCTGACTGTGTCAGCGAAGATGCCAGCTGATGGAAAGCGGCAAGATTGGTGTGGCCGGGTGTGGCAGAGCCCCAACCGGTGGAACTCATGGACGAGGAAGAGCCGGTACTCAGCCCAAAGCCAAAGCCAAACTGCGACGGTGCATGCGATACTTGTCTAGGGTGGAAACCGATGGTGGGGTGAAGAACGTTGGCCATGGTGGAGAGCGGTAAAGGAGGATGATGGTGAAAGACGAGCGACACAACCTCCCTGGTCACGGCCACAACGCACTGACTTGCCAAATCCGTCTGTCACGTCTTTCTCCGGCCGCGTATCCGTCACGTGCGTGATGTGTCCCTTAGGTAAGCGGTTGAACAAAATCGGTTGAATTTTTCTTGCCACACCTTAACCTTTCTTTTGTACATGGTGGGTCCATACTCCCTTTTTCGCGATATATGACGAGACAAACGAATCGCTACTTCGAAGCCTATGGGCTTATGAACTTCATTCATATACCCAAATTTCTGATTTGCTTCTTTCCGTTTAATGACAAGTTGCTGAACGTATCTCACAGGTGGATTTCTTGCGCCCTCTACAGAGTTGTATTTTTTCTGGCTCTTGGTTCACGCCACCTTCAACCTTTCTTTCATACTTGGTAGGTCCGTGTTTCCTCCTATGTGATATACGACGAAACAACAGAATCGCTTCGAAGCCCATGGCTTATGAACTTAATCATATACACAAAATTCTGATTTGTTACCTTCTACTCAACAACAGCCTGCTGAACGCATCCCATAGGTCTCGTGCCCGTGTCCAGGCTCTATTTGGTGAGACCTTCCTCCTTCTCTAGTCAAAATGATCGAACAAAATAGAAGTCAAGCACTTACCCAGTCTGAAGGACTAGGGAATGCTGATAATACCATGCTAATTCTGATTTCTTCTGATTTTACCTATGTCAGAATTCATGCTGACCATTTCTCATTTAGACGTAATCCCACTCCTTCATAGATACATGTTAGGCACGAGTATTAGATTATCTGTACTTTATCTAACAAATGGGATTAAAGATCTTTGTCTATTGAATGTAAATCTACTTAAGAAGCAGTGTCTGGTGGATACGACCAGAAAATATTAAACAACCAAATGATCACCATGAAGAAGCCTAGCTTTGCCGCCATCTGGAATGTTAACCCTCGATCATCTATCCACTTCCATAGACCAGGTTTGGTAGGCGGTTGCGATGAACTGGCCGCGAGTCGATCGACCCATCGCGGTCGGATCGGCGTGTCGGGCTCCATTGGGATGGGGTTCCCTGCTTCATCCTTGCGGCCGTCGTTGACGGTCAGTAAAGGAATCGTCACTTCTTGGCCTTCAGAAGCATCTTGGTCAGCAACATCGTTAGAGAGGGCTGCAGTCACTGGAGGGGGGAGATCGCGTGGTCTAACACTGCAAATCTTGTTTGTGATCTCTCCAGTTGCATATGCAATTCTGTCGCAGAGATAGATGAACATGATCGAAGTCAAGACGAAATTGACGGGTCGCCATTGTGTTCCGGGAATGACGAGCAAGACGCCTTTGCTATCCCCCGCAAGCCAGAAGTGGAATTGGACGATGAAGGTCTCCAGAGAGCATTTGCCGATGAAGGCAAATGCCCGGGAGGATGCTGACCTGAGGAGGGGGTTCGAGTTGCGAAGGACGGTGAAAGCTAGGACTGGCAGGGAGGCGATGTACGGATGCCAGACGTTGTAGGTAAACTTCGAGGCTTGGTTCAGTTCAAAGATGAAGAACCACACCATAACCAGACCCGAGGCTACGATCGATGCCTTCACCATGAGTGGCCAGCGCGGATGCTCCGTGAAACGTTTGTCGCGGATTTTGATCATGGCTATCGCAGCAAACATGCCAACATACACGATCCAAATATCGAGATTGACGCGGAACGACCATTCGCGTGCTGACCAGTGGATGGCACAGAATCGATTGAGGATGTCGAACAAAGCTTCTAGTAGCCAGGTTTCCTTGAAGAACCATGTCACGAAGGCAGCTGAGAGGAGGATTTTGATGATAAGGAGTGGGGTCCGATCGTTAAAGCGTGCTCCCACAAACATCGTTGCATAGACGATGAGGTACCACATTGAAACGAGGGGTGTGAAGTAATAGCCAATGTAGTCGGTGTTCAGTGTGTAAGCGAGCACGATGGTAAAAAGATTCAAGCGGATTAAGACCTACAGAAATATCAGTTTTACGCTCGACAATCCTGCTAAGTGACACTCACTTGTGCAATGCGCATAAACCCGAAGTCCGCTTTCTTGAGGTAGAAGGTCGTATGCCCATATCCTGTCATGAAAAGATACGCCGCCACCAGAAGACGGACTGGATTATAGATGCCAGATATCTTCGAGGCACCAAAATAATGATAGATCAGGATAGCAACTGGTTTGAGATTCAGAATATCTCTCGAAAACCTAAAAAGAGCGAAACATACTTTGCATCCAGCCTTTCCACTCGTCAGTCTGGTCGCGGTTTAAGTAACCCAGATCTTTATCCGCGCGCTTAACTGTTGCCAATCCGACGACCAGGGACAGGATACATAGAATGCCGAAGGCCCACGGATCGAACTGCTTCTGCTCCTTGGACCACAGGGCTGTTCGGTCGGCGAGGTAGATTAAAGCGATGGAGACGCTGATAATAAGGTACGGGAGTGTTTGCGGCCCAAACAGAGCTAAATGCCAGCCACCAAAGCCTGTTCCACGATATTAGTCGTCTTTAATGCAAGGATGAATTAGACACCTACCAGATCTCAGGACTTTGTAGCATAAATAAGGACCAGAGAGAAGAACGAATGCGAGGATAATTATATGAGGTAGTGATGGTATTGGGTATCGGTTGCAGCAAGTGCTGCTGAGAGGGAATGTCTTTGGCATGGCGTCGTTGCACCGTAGGTTCATCAACATGGTAGCCTGTATTTTGAGAAGAGAGTCGGCATAGTGCAGCCCGTCCTCTGTTAAGGACTCGTCCACCATTTTGTTGAAGACGAGGGGTAAAGAAACAGATTTAGGAACCGATGGACTCTTGAAGATATCCCCGTAGTGTGCTGTGGGTGGGTTTATGCGATGGAACAAGTCCGAATTCATGGCTTCGATGTCGGATGGATGCATTGACGACGCGCGGTCTGGGGAGAGCTTGGAAGTAATAACTTGTCCGACGGGAAGTACGATAACTTCGTCTGCAGGTTTGGGGTCTTTAGACAATGACGCAAAAATATGGTCCATTCTGCTCTCCCAGGCTGAGATACCTCCAGACGAGTTTGCATAACGCAGGTACCATAGTCCTGAGCCAAGCACAAGCATGGCAGGAGCGGGTGAAGGTTCGTCTTGAAGTCCTTCATTCTGCTGAGCTTCATTAAGGATGTATTCCGTATACGTGGAATTAAGGAAAGGGTCCCAAGTGAAAGTGAGATTAGTCCCATATTTCGTGTGTAGAGAATGGTCGGCATGCTTCTTATTTTCGTCCAGAGGTTTCGCGGATAATGTTGAGTCTAATGATCTGGCGAATTGGAAAAAGAGCTTTCGGGTGACAGAATCACCAATGAAGATGATTTCCTTGGATTGTAAGCACTTGAAGGCCTCTTTCTCTGGATATGAATGAAGTATGCAGCCTGTTCGAAAGTTTAGCTACTACGAGTCAGATAGCAACGAAAGTGACAGCGTACCATCAGGTTGCCAATTCCGATGATTCCAATCCAACCAGCTACCCTCGTTTAACAAAGCTTGACAGTGTGTTGGGTCTGCCCAGCCTGTATTGAAGAAGTGCGGTGTCAGCTGCACTACGATGTCAGGAAGAGCACAAAAACGCACCACTAAGAACCCAGTGACCCAGTCCAATCAGACATGCTAAACCAAGAGTAGCAATTCCCGCAAAATGTGGCCAAGCAGGATTCAAAGATTTTAGAGCAGGCATTGCTGGATGCGTGCAGCGCGCCTTGAAGTTTGAACGTGTTATGCAAAGCAGGTATTAGGTTGTGAGCGCTAGTCGTCGAATATTCGTGTGCGCCGACACTGCATGCGTGGTGCTGGAGTACGTGTAGGTATGGTGGCGACGGCAAACGTTCAGGTTGAGTGCGAGCACGGTGTCTGCAGGCCGAAAGGGGCACTGACACCGGGGGCAGTACCGGAAAAGGAAAAAATTGACAGTGCGTTTCTTGAATTTTACGGATTTCAAGGAAATTTCACTGTCAAGTCAGAAACATTTGGAAATATGTGTATTGCATGACAATGTCCGTGCTAATTGTAATAATTATTGAACAAGATGCTAGTAGAGTTTAAGAGTCCTGAGTATTTAATGATACGTGGTCGAGCTCGATGAAAGGCGCGCTTTCGAAAGCGAGAAGGGGTTGATTTGAATTAGACGCCTGTATTGGATGATCCCGTTAGCCCTATATAAAAGGTAAGACATGAGTGAGTATTCGGGTCAACATTAATATGACAGACCGGTTCTATGAGAGAGGAGTAGATTAGTAGAATACTAGGTCTCAGATGGTGGAAAACTTACCCTTGGCAGCGATTGTTCGCAGATGATGGAATACATGACAAATAACGACATCCCGAGCAAGCTATGTTCAAGAGGACATTAGACGATTGACCACTACATGGCAAGGAAAAAGATGACGCACCGGCGTAAGGGTCATTCGTGTAGAAGTTTCGAGTGAGTGTGACAAACAGAACGACAGCGAGTGGAATGGCGGCCAGCCGGAATGCCCACATAACGAGTCGATGCCTGTTTGTTGTGCTAATAACAGGGTAAAATACCGTCCCTACCAGAAGGCCCATGACGAAGCCCCCAATATGTGCTGTTTGGATGGTCAAACAGAATTCTTCTCAAAACGCAACAAACTGACCGAAATTGTCGACATCTGGAGACAGTGGTCAGTCTCCATGCAGGGAAAGTGTTTGATAGACTCACATGGGATATAGCCAATTGCAATACCAATCAAAAGTTCGATTGTCATGAAAATGAGCTGCTTCGACATCAGAATGGGTTTTTGCCAGATATAGGCGTCCTTACCTTTCGTACAGGTCGGTACTGAAATTGCCAGTGTGCAAAGAGGTCCACCCATGTTACCTGATCAGTGGCAAGGCGTTAGACGAGGGCCGCAAAGCACTAAAAGGATGCCCACGCACTGCTACCGTGCCAAAGATTGCACCACTTGCTCCGACGGAAGGGATACCGACTAATGAGAAGTTACCGCCTAGCACATTCCTGAAGGACGGTGAGCAGAGAAGACCAGTCATCGGAGGCACTACATACCCGAATATCCCGGCTGCGAAGTATGTGAACAGGAATCCCCCAGAACCCATTTCTCGTTCGATCTAGCAAGGTTGAGATTTAAACTCACCACATTGAGATGAAACGCTTACTTGTCCTGAGAGACTCCATTGCGCTATCATATTGATGAGAATATGAATAATACCAGCATGTAGGAAGATGGCAGTGATGAATCTGAGGAAGTTATGTGAGACTAGCTACATCGTTGGAAGTGATCAAATGTACCTGAACCACTGGTTAGGTTGGTCGTTTGGGAAACCTAGATGCAATTGAATGACGGAAAATGAACGTAAAATCAAAGATGCTTACCACCAAATCCACACAGTTCTTCGACTGTACAAATTTGAGTCACTGGATTGGCAGTATTGTTCATGCCTGGAGTACAATGTCAGATTCACACTCCAACGAAGAGATATCCGAGATGCAACGAACAGCCAAGCGGTGTTGTGGGTGGCACTTGCTGAACAAACTTCATGCACGGAGGGAAGCGAGCTCCAAGATTCACAAGAGCACTTGATGAGGGCCCTAACATGGGGTTGATAACAGGCTGAAAAGTTGTCGTATGAAGCAACGGAACGAAGTGCTATTAAGTCCGCACTAACCTTGAAAGAAAGTGGACTGCCTTGCTCCCGCGAATTGAGAATCAATTCATAGACAAATACACCGAGCATCGCGGCAGTCAATGCATATACTATTCAAGGACATGAAAATAGCATATGGCTAGAAGACGCTGGAACTCACCAACGAAAGGATGCTTTTGGCGACCAATGCCACGCTTCTTATCTTGTATCCGTTGCTCCAGTGGATACTTCGCTGAGGCGAAGAACTTTGCCAGGGGTTTCTCCTTCGATTCCGGCATTGGCGCCGTCTGCGCCTCGGGATCTGCATAGTCTACGGGAAGAATATTTGAGCGTCGCATGAGAGGCAAATGAATATGTACATACCCATGTCCTGGAAGCGTGTCCTCTTCTGCGTGGTGCCCCGTACAAGAGGTGTTTCAGGCGAGTCAGCTGAAGGTTGATCTTTAGAGTGGTGGTTGAGATCATCGTCCGAATAAGTTTGCGGCAGTCCGGATGTTGAAGGAGCGGGATAGGCATGGCTTGCATAACCTGTTTCGCTGTCCGATACGGTCTTTCTCCTAGACACTCCGACGTTCGTTGGGTCGTAGTAATCGTCGTACGAATCGTCGGCTCCATAAGGATTCTTCTCGCTCGCTGGAACCTTATCCTTGCCAGACGTTGAAGGAAATGTGTGGCCTGCATCGTACTCTACACCGTAGGCACTCTTGCGGTCTTGTGGGTGTTGGGAAGATTCCATAGTGTATAAGCCAGAGTGAAAGAACGGAGGATGTGGATACTGGCAAAGAAACGCCTCTGGAAATGCTGTGTGCCGCGGTGTCTTGACGCCATAACCAAGACTAACATTACCCCATTCGGCTGCATTGGTGCGGCCTGGTGGTCAATACGCAGGAAACCGCAAGGCTGGTCGTGGAGATGACATTGGCAACGCGCAGCCGGAAGCTTCCATTCCGGAATATATAACAGATAACTTGGACCCATGATGTAAATTTACAGATGAACAGTACATAGAGAGCAAATGCAAAGCTTATTGGCGGACAGCAGGTGGCAGACTCTGGTCAAAAGAGGTCTCTATAGGTGTAACCTCCCCCATCATACTCGGTCTGCCTTTCGTCCTTCCAGATGGTTTACGAGTGAGAGGCGTAACATGTACATGGGTGTTGATTTTCATCGTCACGTCGGCGTCGGCATCGTCCTGATCATCCGAGTCGCTCATGTTCATCTTCCTAGCGTGATTCTCGTTATCTTCCTCTGGTTCATAGTCTGGCGCGACTGGTCGACCCCACCGAGAAGCTGACCGTATGCCATCTACCCACTGTAGCGTACCAACACCCACTTCCCGCACCTTTCTGTTCCTCGACTTCCACGAGAAAGGTGCACCAGCATTGCTATTGCGACTTGAAGCCTTGTCGGACCTATCAGAACTGGAGCTAAAGCTCTGTATTGACATTCTCTTGTTGTCTTCAAAATCTTCTGGTTTCCCAGGAAGGGCGGAGAGAAGGCGTGGGTCGGATGGGAAGAGTAAAGGAAGCATGTATCGTGAGTCTAACAATTCCCCAAGAGCCTGTGGAGGTCGAATTGGCTCCCACATCGCTTTGTCAAAGTGCTTGTCGAATAACGAATCGATACTCTGTTGAGCGGCTGTGTTCTCAGCAGAGGGTGTGATTGAAGGCGCCTGGATACTGGCGGTGTCGCCCATCATAGACGGAGAAACGCTGCCTTCCCTGTCACGGTCCCGTTCCGTAATCTGCAGGACGATGAGCCTTGATCTGAGCTGTAAACAGGGACACAATCACCTCCTTTCGAAGAGCCTCAACTCCAAGCTTGACACGGTGCCTCTCCCAGTCCTTCTGCAGCTGGGTGAGGTACTGGACACATTCTTCCGTCATCCTCCCTTCGTTAACTTCGTATTTGTAGTCGCGAACTGCACGACGCATCTATGGGCATGGACCGTATGAGATTCTGAACAAAGGATCCAGTTACTAATTCACCTGGAGTGGATTCATATGCCTCATTGTCTGTATCGTTGCGACCAAATCAGAGAACTCCGTTATCGATGAGAGGCACTAAAGACAGTCAGCACAAGGGAGCACCATAAGGAAGGTCACACATACCTGCAGCCAGTTTAGCAAGTCTCTAACGGCGCCGAAATGAGTCTGAATGCCAATCGGAAGACCCATTTCTTCTATCCATTCTTCTATCACCGTCAGATTCATGCTGATCTGAACAGCCCTAGATCTTATTACTCTGTGAGCGGAGTATCTTAATTAATAGAACGAGAAGCTGGTACCTGCAAATGTACTTTTTCCGGGTGATGACTCTGTTAAAGATTTCACCTGATCATAAATAAATCCGTGAGCTCGGTCCATCAAAGAAACGAAACTCCACAAACATGAAGTCCAATACATCACCTGCGACCACAATTGAGTGATGATCGCGGGGTTTATATCAGAAAGAATGAGAAGCATGTGCAGAGACGCTAGGAACGACGTCAGGTCGAGGGGTGAAGGCGGTGGTGGCGCATCTTGGAAGATGGACGATAGTGGAGGTGCAGAGGATTGACCTCTCCCTCGAGTGATAGTCTGTCTGAGTGATGAGAATGCTCGAGAGTTTGAAGAAGACATCGTAGATTGGCTTTGAGTAGGTGAAAGAGGCCGACTTGGACTTGTTGGAGAAGAGGGCATTCCACCAGGTTTGTTGGGTGAGGGAGGAGGTGCTGCCTTGCGTTTTGCAGTGAATGGGCGTAGAAATGACCATTCGGACTCGAATTGGACGGCTTCAAACTCCGAGGGCATTGGTGTATACGAAAGGATGGTGGTATCGAGCAACTGGTCTATTCGCCGCTCAGCGACGCGGATGATGAAGACTAGAATTTAATGAGACAGTCAGAAGATATAAACATCGACATTTGAGATATTTCACGCACCGAAGACGGAATTAATAACCTCCTCGATTAGTTCGAAGGAACCTAGCATCTCGCATGCTTCACTTATTGAAGTGTCACATTCTAGAAGATGTAGCCACATCGTTGTGTTATAGAGCCAAAACACGAGGCAAGGGAGGTCTTCAGCACGGTTCTAGACGAACTTCAGGATGGAAAAACAATAGATGGAGACAGACACATACGAAGAAAGTTTCTTCAATTGCATCGGTCGCGCCAATTATTAAGTCCTCGAGCCACGTATGATCGCATGTCAGTGCAGCGAATCTAGCCAGCATGTATAGGGTATTCGCTGGTGTGGCATCTTTGAAAGTCGGGCGGTAGTTGGTAATCAGAGAATCAAATATCTGAGGAAGGCCTTCTGGGGAGAACACAAGCATTGAGGCATAGTCCAAGCGTGGGGTCTGAAAGCGTGTTAGATTCAATATTGAGCGTAATAGTTGCCACTTACATATACATCGTCGTTCACGTCTTCGTCTTCATCAGACCCCGAATCAGAGTCTCCAAATTCAGATGGCATCCCCCACCAATCTGGACTAACACCTAGAACTTTGCCGACGTCTTCGCGTAGCTCTTTCCGTTTGCCTTTCTTCTTCTGCTTTTGCTCAAACGACCTCCTCCTTTCCTCCATATGCCCGCCTGTCCAGCCCTGTCCTCGCATAGCCTCCTCGAGCAGGAGTGCAACATCCTCTTTTCCAGGTAGAATGGAATGAGCCGTGACGATGTCCAGAGGTGTGAGTTTCCTTCCCGTCAAATCGAAAGGGGAACAACCGTGCGTCATGAGATAAGACACTAGGGTGGGCGGGGAAAGGACGGCAGCATAGTGTAATGGGGTCCATCCAGCTAAAGTTGAACGAGGATGAGCATTAGTATAGGCAATGGTTGAAACACTGACCTTTGTCCGCCGTCATATCAGCTCCCTGGGATACCAATAGACGAACACATTCCTCCCGTTCCATGTCTCGATCAGGATCACCACCGAAGCCATGGATAGCCAAGCTAACCAACCCAACCCCGTCGTCATCACGTAGGCCTAGATCGACATGAGCGCGCGCTTGGTTATCACTCAACAGGTGCTGGACGACCGAGATGTCCCCAAATGCGCAGGCTCGAGTTAGACAATGAGCGACAAGCTCAGACTTCTGTGGTGGGCTCAGCCCCGAGTCAGAGCTGAGTTGCTGGGATATCTGTGCGATTGTGGGGTAAAGAGGATGTAGATCTGGTTCAGGCGATAGATCTATGGTGTGGGTCGGTGTTGTTGGCATTCCCGAGGGGTATGACACGGTCGGCGCTCTGGGGAATGACCTTTGACAATGGTGACCTGGCGATCTCAATTCGCGGTTCGGTCCACCGGGTATACTGCGACGCGTTTACCACGCGTCGTCGTTGCAACGGTGATGTCGTTAGAATGCCGGCAAGGGTGTATGCTTAGGGTGCAGTTTGCCTTTGAGAACCGTCTGTAAGCTTGCTAGCGAGCTGTTGCTTTGAATGGCAGTAAAATGGTAGTGGGCAGGCCGGATTCAAATCGCTGGCGACACAGGGCAGGCATGATTTGTTTACCGAGACAAATTTGATCGCATCCGGCTTTGCTCATGCCTTCTCATAAACGACAAAAGCTCTCACCTCCAGAAGGTCACGATAGTAATGACGAGGAAGAGTCTGAACTATCCGTGGACGACGAGGACGAGGCGATGGATAGCTCCAGTGATAACGACTCCCAGATCGACGAAGACGAAGAAATCGAGGGACTGAGGCCTCAAAAATCACGTCAAACTTCAAAGAGAAAGATACGGGCCACTGCAGGCTCGAAGTTTGGTGCTACTCTAGAACACCTGCTGAGGACGGATGCCCCGTCGGCGCTACCTCTCTCACTCAAGCCTTCAATAGCTCGCAAGAAAAATGATGAAAAGCTGGAACTCCGAGCAAAGAAAGTCCTGCAGATGGAGAAGAAGGACAAGGAGGACAAGGCTAGGGTAAAGGACGTGATTGGAGGCTGGGGAGGAGAGAGTGAACGTGCTCTGCGAAAGGTTGCTCAAAGAGGAGGTATGTCTTCGGTCTTCATCTCCTGCTGGACAATTCCTCACTTTGCTCTCAGTTGTTAGACTTTTTAATGTGATACAGCAATCACAGGCCTCTGTTTCTGCTGCGGCTGAGGACGCAAAAGCTAATCGTGGCACTGGGAAGCCTTCATTACCTGCACCGGTGGTCGAAAGTAAAAGCAGTAAAAGTAAAGGGAAGAATAAAGACAACATAATTGGACGGGGTAAAGAAAGTAAATTTCCGTGTTCATTTCCACCTTCTATTAGCATTGAACACTTGGCTTTACAGGTGCAGTCGACAAAGACGATTTCTTCAACATGATCAAGTCAGGAGGGGTAGTGTCGAAAGCGTAATAACCATCGTTGAGTATGAATGATATCACCTTGCGACCCCTTGCGAGCGACTTCCCGACTCTACAATGTAGTGGCAGTGTCAATTGATATGCATGTCTCACAATCTCTCGGTACGCTTATCTTTCAATCCATTGGTGGTATGACGCCGTATGAGAGAAACTCGTAATCGCATGAGGTGCAAACCACACCAACCTCGGTCGTTCTCCGAGTTTAGTAACCAATTTCTTGTTTTGGATGGGGGTGCCGCAATACGTGAGGTGCAAATTTTGGTAACTCCATCGGCTACTCTTCTAACTAACATTTTCCTCCCTAGACACCGTATAATGGCTTATGGTCTGGTGCTGGCCAGAACCTTGACGCTCCCCAGAGCTACTTCACTCTATAAGCAGTCAGAATTCTATTTCTGTCAAGCTCCCACAAACACCAAAGCACGCCATTGTTGACTCTAATTGCTTCAACGACTGGTAAGCCATTTACTAATCGAAGCACTTACCATACTAATGCAACTTGGAAGAGCCTCACGGCAGAACTACTGAAATCCTCAGAGAGAGAGCGCAACGAGAGAGCGACGGGGGAGACTGGTCGTAGCGAACGACCCAATACATTCGATCTACCTAGGGTTATACACACGCGAGACCAGACGAAACCTTGGGTGCGCAGCGGTGCATTCATCATAGATAGGCGGACTCGCCGGGGTCGCTTATCAATAGGATCCAACATATACTTCTGGGGGATATATAAATCTCCACGTTGATATGTCAGTATGTTGATCGCCTTCCGCCATGGTCAATATCTTGCGCTCATTGACTTCGTACCTTTCGGTTCAGGAACCTTTGCAGCAATTGCAGCATGAGATTCGCCCACATAAGTCGGTCGCCATTGTCGGGGCGGGCAGCGCAGGTCTAGGGATGCTCAAGACACTGCTGGAACTACCAGATGCCATGCGTGATGGTTGGGAGTTTTCTCTATTCGAGGAACGAGATAATGTCGGAGGGATTTGGTACGTTCTTCTATCAAAAGAGAGCGGATTTAGCACTGAAATACGATCACCATAGGCTTCCAGAGCAGCATCCAGTCTCACCACCTCATATCCCAGAAACCCCTCTCTACCCCAGACTGCACACGAACACGCCTGTCCCTTTCATGACATATCCTGGTTTTCCATTTCCAGCCGGCACACCCCTCTACCCAAACCATACACATATTCAAGCATACCACTCGCGATACGCGCATCATCACAAGCTCTTCGATCATATTCACCTGAAACACGGGATACAAAGTGCTTCGTGGACTGGCACGTCGGAGAGAGGGTATTGGAACCTCACCATTGCGAACAAAGAGCGAGGTATAGAGCATAGAGCATTCGGCCACCTTATTGTGGGGTCCGGCAACAACAAGATTCCTCGCTATGTAAGCTGGTCTGGGCAGGACTTGTGGCTCAAGCATGGGTCGGATAACCGACCTCGAAGAACTATTGTCCATTCAGTATATTATCGCGAGCCAGAAGCGTTCGCAAACCAAAGGGTCCTAGTAATCGGTAACGGTGCTAGTGGGCGTGATATCGCCACTCAAGTACTTGGAGTAGCAGCGGCGGTATGTTGATCGTTACACCGTTTACTCTCTGCCGGTACTCAAATAGCCTCACAGACATATGTCTCTCAAAGACACGACTCAATGATACCATGGGATCCTCCAGAAGGTCTTTACATCATGTCGGAAATATCTCATTTCACCGCTGATGGTGTAGTGTGTGCGGATGGGGTGTTGCTGGATGTGGACACAGTTGTACTTGCAACAGGCTACGAACTCTCCAAGCCATTCCTGGAGGCTGGTGGTATACTTCGCGTTGACCGTTCTGCTAGTGACAATACCTCTGCCGGAGAAGGCTTGGTGACCAACCTGCGATACATCTTCCCACTATTCAAACACATACTCTCGTTGAGCGCCGAACTTCCCGTGAATGCACTCGCTTTCATCGGCCTACCGACATTTATTGCCAACTGCCCTTCTGATGTTGCACAGAGTCTGTTGGTTGCCCACGCCATAGTGCAGCCGCATCTCCTACCTTCTCGCCCTGAGCTGCTCGAAGATCTAGCTCGACAAGAACATGAAAGTCGAGAGTACGGCGTCGATCCTTACGTGAGGGGACATAGAATGTACAATGGGACCAGATCGAATGACTACCAGGACGAGATCGTCGAGTTCCTTCAGGACAAGGTTAGTGTTTATCACTCGATGTCGTACATTTATCTCATATACGCCTGAACAGGGAGTTATACCGAACACGGGGCGGAAATTTGTCGAACAATGGCGGAGGGACACCTTCACTTACGAATGTCTTAAGCGAGGCTGGAACCGGATCGAGGAACTTGGAGAAGGCGAGAAGTGGACGAAAGATGTTGAAACGGAAGAGCAGTGGGCACACTTGATGTGGAGGATCAACGAGTGGCAGTGCAAATGGGAAGAGGCGAACGATATGGTATTTGGAAAGGATATCGAGGCATTGGACCACTGGACATTTCTATCATATTGATAGTATATAGCGCAATTCCCGTGTTCAACTCCTACTCTCAGATACTAGAATAATATTGATGCAGTCTGATCAAATCACCGGGTTGTTCCCAGTCACTTGCTGCGTATGCTGTCAAATATGGCCATTATTACCAAATTTGCTACTATGAGATTAGCCAGGTGCCGGCGAGTTGGCACCAGTGTCCAGCCGAGCCCTGAAGTAGAAACGGCGATCAGTTTCTCACGGCGCACCTTTCTTCCTTCTACCACATTCTACGGCTCGAAGTTGCGTTTACGCACTTCTCGCATCCACATTCGTTATTTTACCCAACCCTCCCTCCCTTTATCAACATTCATCATATTAGCATTATATTTCGTTGCTTATCAGAAGTCGAAGTCGTCATAACGTCGTACCTCATCCTTGAATAGTTGTCACTTATTCGTGCTACAACTCAATCGTCGCAAGTTACACATACGTTTAGGAGGATACATAATATGAAGATTTTATTGAACACGTATGCTACAATCACTACGAACAAATTTCATCGAGCAAATTGTTCCCGCCCACCCAGCGCTCAATTTGCTCCGTGTTCCGGTCTGAGCTAACGCTCAGCCCCAGCCCAACCTCACACCTCGTAGTGATCGTGGTTCGATGATAGACGAAGCTGGATCATCGTCAAATGCCCTTCATCATGGTGAGAAAGTTCTAGACAGATCGAGAACAAGAAGTTTGGGTGATGCATTCTTGAGGCGCAGGTAAGAGCGGGCCCAGTTCAGGGGATAATGGCTGAGTCTACCCCATTTGCGATACTTGGAATTAGCGCCCGCCAGAGTCCACATGTCATTTGCGCCCACCGCAAGCTACACGGCCCGCACAAAGTAAGCAACGTCCAATTGCTGGTCCGTCCAAGCCTTCTACGGAATTCCCAATGGGTGTCGGCTGTATCCCATAAAAGCAATGCCCAGGAGTGGTGCAGAGCTGTCCTAGGGGTGTCGTATCGTTGACATCGATGATATTTGGAATGCTTTGTACTTCCATTATTAACGGCGATAATCATACTTCGCTATATAATCATATCGGAAGCTGCCAGTAGAGGATAGATTGAGAACAAACGATTGCAGAGGAAAGGCATTCTTCTCCCGACGGTGTGGCCAATTATGGAGATTCATCCCAGGAATGTCGTGGTCAACGAACGGACCCGGTGTCGCGCGAGCGCTTCTTTCCGAAATTTGCCCCTCAGGAGTAATGTACCATCTGGTGCAGTCCATTGTGTCATTGGGACCTTGTCCTCGCTTCCTAAAGTCGTCCTTAATATCGGACAACGGGTAGATTTCTCCGTGGCCTGGAACAGTTCCTACGGCCGGAGTTAGTGCGAAAGCAGCGAGGCACTGAAGAGAGCCTACTTTGACATATTTCATAGGATTGAGGTGGATATTTCCACATACATTGCGTCCAGGAGGTAAGGTTGAGGCGCGTTTTAGGGGACAATACAAAGGCACCGAGCAGAGTGCGCGTCCAACACGTGACGCGTGACGCTTAGAACCTGCCCTTAAGTGGAAAAATCGACCTTAAAACGTGCACACCACCTTCGCAGCTCGCCCGATGGTCAGTACGACTTATGTTCCAAGACACCACGATGTGCTTACATATGGGCCCCATTTTAGCCTCCGAAAACCTCAATTCGAAGGGAAGAATGGGAAAGACGCCTCCATGATGTGCAGGTCACAAAAACGTGAGTGAGATATGTCTTTTCTTGCGATAAGATGATAAAAAATTGGGAATCTCTCTGAAAAATTCTTGACGAGACAAACAATTTTGCATGTATTATCTGAACCCTCATTCTCTCCTGTTGTATATTTGTGTGGCGCGGATCACTCACCGAATTTCCCTTGTCTCTAGTGATCTCAATCGGCTCATCATGGACTACCTCGTGATTGAAGGGTACAAATCTGCAGCCGAAGAGTTCAGCCAGGAGGCGAACCTTACACCACCAGTAGACTTTGAAAGCATTGAAAGCCGGATGGACATCCGCGAAGCTCTCCAACGAGGCGATGTTGAGGATGCAATTACCCGCGTGAACGATTTGAACCCCGAGGTATGTCTTTACTCTCTGAGATGCGCTGGGCACCCAGACGAAAGGATTAAACCGTTTCATGCACCACTCATAAACCTCTTGGGGTTGGTGATGATATTTGTAAACCAAAACTTCAGTCTTCAATATGATCTTTGTCTGCTTTTGTGTTGTTCTTTCGAAAAGAACAAAACAGCTGACCCATTGTATTTGATTGACGACAGATTCTGGATACGAACCCTGCTTTGTACTTCAAGCTCCAGCAGCAGAAATTAATTGAATTCATTCGGCAAGGCCGAATTCCAGAAGCTCTGCAATTTGCGCAGGATGAGCTCGCTCCGAGAGGCGAGGAGTCGCCAGAGTTTTTGTCGGAACTCGAACGGACGATGGCGCTTCTTGCGTTCGACTCCACTCCGAACCCTCCAGGTGCGATTGCCGAGCTATTGTCGCCGGCGCAACGGATGAAGACGGCTGGGGAGGTGAATGCTGCTATCCTAGAGAGTCTGAGCCAAGGCAAGGAGGTCAAACTCGTGGGTCTGCTCAAGCTGTTGTGTTGGGGCGAGACCATGCTCGAAGAAAAGGCCGATTTCCCAAAGGTGAAGAACAATGTGTATTGTTTTCTCTCATTTTCTGATATTTTACAGCTGAATGTGCTGGATGGGACGTTTACAGAGAGTGGAAAGACATAAGTTAATAGCCATGTGTATTTTTGTAATAAATCGAAAAGGAATCCGGTAGACGCGAGAGTCCGCTCACAACGTGTGTTCGAATCGAAGCCTGGTGTTCCTGAGTGCATGTGGTCTTAGTCAGCACGGACCCAATCTCTTTTCGTCCGCACTCTCTGTCCTCGCTCTCAACCTCGACGACGCCGCTGTCCGCCCTCCACTCTCCTCCTCCCGACCACCCTCCCCACCATTCCCGACAGCCTCCTCCTCGCTGTCGAGCCCAGCGGCGGCCAGCACATCGTCTGCATCGCAGACACCACGATCACACGGCCACCCCAACCCCCACCCTACCGACCACCCCTCTGCCATGACTGACGCTGTCTCTTCAAGGCCTAGGAAGGTCCTCTACGTGGCGAATCCAGGCTCAGACTCTGACGAAGATCGTCGTGCTCGCTCCAATTACCCCCCACCAAGACGACCCCAGCAACCTCAACCAGCGTCTTACTTCCAGCAGCAATATCAGCAGAGACCATCTCCCTCTCAGCCAGCTCCCCTGACCACTGATCTTTCTCATGTCAACGGGAACGGTACTCACCACCTTGCTCAGTCGTCTCAACCTCCCCTTTCACCAGATGACAGCGCCGGTTCGCCTGTTGCCGGGCAGTCTACCCCACCGCCTGCGACACCGAGCCTGCACGCTCCCTCAAGCTCGCTCGATCTACCATACAAGTCCGAAAGTCCATCAAAATCACTAGCACCGGAGCCTACTGGTTATTACGATCGCACACCAAATGAATCCACATCGCAAGCCTCGTCTTCTCGCAAAAGCAGGCCTGGAATTCTTCAGACACTCAAGGCTCCGTTCGGCAGTCGCCCAAGACCACCAGCCGACTCTCCTCGTCGGAATAGAAGCGTATGTCCCTCTTATATTCTCCACGTTGTCCGCTCATCTCACGATCCGCCAGTCACCAACCGCAGCAACACCCGAACCTAGCACGTCTCCACCAAGCGTCGCTTCTTCGGCTATGGCTGAGCTATCGCTGAAAGTATTTGCCACCGCCGATTCTGAGCGTTATACTGCGGTGGATATCAGTGGTGCAAGGTCTGCACCGCAAATAAGAGAGTTAATCCTAAGCAAGGTGCGTGATTATGTGATACAATTGAGTACCAAGTCACCGACTCTGCGCCAGCTGAACATTTACAACGAGGACGAGTCTCACCCATATGCCATCTATCAAACCGAGATTGGATCACAAGCTCTCGGTCCCCCCTTGGCAAATGAACAACTGCTGTCACTCTGCCGTGATCATGGTGATTCATTCGGAACGCTCAAGTTCTTTGTCTCCGTTGCATCGGCGCCTGTCCACCGCGAGTACTCCCCGCCAGCCCAGGCTCTTGAATACACCCCCATCCCACCACCTGTTGTCAATATCAACCCATTGCGAGTAAGACGTCGACCTAGCAGGTCAAGGAATGGCAGTTTCTCCTCGCAGAGCGATAACCTTCCATTGGAGGTTGGGTATGAAGCTGATTTGGAGAACCCTGATCGCGAGTCAAATAAATCAACACCTCGTCAGCAGCCTCAGAATCCACCGTCCGTGATTTCTCCGAATGCTCAACCAGTCTCTCAGTCACAACGACGACCCACTGTCGATCGTCGTCCGTCATCCCCCCGTTTGCCACCTTCAGAGCAAGGTCCTCCACCGCCTCAGCCGTCGATGCCTTGGTCCCAAAGGAAAGACGATAGGTATGGACATGCACTACCCCCTCTTCCTATCGCGCCTACCCAACCACCCGCACCACCTCCACTGTCTCCCAACCGCCCATCTTTCTCTATGCACGACGAAGGGTCTACCGGCTTGTCAGTTCCCCATCAACGACAATTCCATTCACGCTCCGGTTCTGATGCAGCCGCTGAAAGAGAGGCGACGCTGAAAGCCACCGATCATCTCTCGGATACCTTGGTCAGGTCTTCGCGTGTTCGAGAAGGTCCGTCATTAGGCAAGTTGAAGGCAGAACCTTCACGGGACAACATCAGGTCGTCTAGAAGGCCATATGACGAAGATGATCCTGCTTTGGAGCCTGCACCTAACAGTGGTGGTCGCCAGGTGGAAGAACCAGAGCGAATATCACCATCGGTGGCACGTAGCACGCGGCAGCCACATTCGAGCCGCTATCCTTATCCGAGACTTCAATCACGTACGGGAAGTGGTCCATCTCTTCAACAGGAAACTCGACCGTCAACTCAACCTCGGCCTGGGCGCCAGCCTTTACCTGCCAGCTACTTTGTAACATGGAAGGGTGAAGAGGGCGGTAGTAGGAAGGCGGCTCCTGCAGTCAGCCCTGCTTGGCAATCATCAACGCGGCTGACGAAGAACTTCACGAAGAGTATGGATAACCTCAAGTTGACTAGTCCAACATTATCTAGTCGTAGGGTCCCACCGCCACAGCTACCTGTCACTCGATCTAATGTATATTCACCAAGTACTCTCACACTCTCTGGTACCCCCAAGTCTTATGAGCCTCCTCGAGGGAGTTCCTTCGCGAAGCCTCTACCCGCTCAAGCCTCACCTCATGCTATGTCCTCCGATTTCCCTGGAACCTCTTCAAGCTATAGTTCACGATCCTACACGTCTACACTAATGTCTCCCAATCAAGATCCTTACCCAAGACCGCAGTCTGCAACTGGAGACCCGATGACATCGCCTACGCGCAGCGGATACTCTCGAATGCAATCCCCTGTTTATGGCTCGACGCTGGATTCTGGGGATTCGAATCGCTCGCCTCGCACTGTTTCTCCTCACAGGCCATATCATTCACCCAATTCTATCCCTGGTCCGCGGCCACGGCCTAATCACTACAGTGATCGTTCTGACAGGTCGTCGCAAAGTGGACCGGAGACCTCGAACACTACTCCGCCTCGTACGCCAGTCAGTCCACAGAGCGATCCTTCCGAGAAGAACGGCCTGCGTGTCGAACCCTCGTCGCCAGCATCATCTGATAACCCCATCATCAAGGACAATTATGATTCCAATATGACGCTCAAGCAGGCGGACCAATT
>Ga0247741_1000495_pt1 | contig 22448 bp, 15 predicted proteins | sample UWRJL213509R2_FD_180945 | JGI IMG/M metagenome (GOLD analysis project Ga0247741, IMG submission 180945) | Plant litter microbial communities from Arlington Agricultural Research Station in Wisconsin, United States - UWRJ-L213-509R-2 | ecosystem: Environmental > Terrestrial > Plant litter >... | reverse complement strand
TAAGGTGGCGCTGTGTAGCACTCTCAGCTGCTGTATTGTACCGGATTGAAACGAAGGACTTATGACCTGATTACAACCAGGGTGAGTTGCATTGAAGAACTTCATTGGCATATACTAGTACTTTCTCGCATTGGATGTCATTGCAACCCATATCATCGTCACTTCCGTTCAGACCTTGAAAAATAATAGCTAGCACACAAAAATGTGAGCAATTAACATTTCAGTTGTGTGGGGTGCGGCAACGACTTGGCAACGATGGGTCAAAGACGTCAATAGAAGCTTACGCAAAGATTATGCAAAGCTTACGGCCCAACGGCTGGCATTGGCATCGAAAGTGGATGTAATCAGAAATTATAGTTCCCAAGGCTGTTTTGTACCTCTACACACGTGCATTTCAAAAAATTAGAGTATTCTGCATATGTTTTTAGGCTCAGTTTGAGCATATTCCATTCCAAATTAATTATATCTTCACAAAAGTACCAATTTACTACCATTTTGAGCCACGATCAGTTGCGCGTTTAAGACCCTCAGGTGGACCCCCCCCTCCCCTCATGGTGTCTCGGCAATTGCCGCTTGATATCCCTTGGTTCCGCGTCTCTGCGTCGTCCGAGCCACCGTCCGAGTCACCTTTTTAATACCTGGTGATCTTCCGGTATAGAATCAGAGAAGACCCAGTGCAATGAAAGCATATCAATAAATCTAAAGAGAGAGTGAAGTGGACAGAGAAAGATTGGATGACGAAGCAGCATGTTTGAATAACCGTCCGCCAAGTTGGAGTATAAAGGTTCCATAGCGCACTCTCCGAGGAACTACAGATACGTGCAGTGATCACGCAGAACCAGTTGGCACTGACGGACGGTTATAATCGTAGCTATTGTTGCTAAGAAGGAGGTAGGCGGAGGAAAGGAAAGCAACAGCAATCTGGAGGGAAAAATGGACTTACGTTTGGCGTTGGACCGATTCAAACAACGCGAGCATAGACAGATGCCGTTTGAGAGAATGGCGACATAGCACAGACATAGATTTGGACCTGTAGAGTCCGAGTTCTGGATAGAAGACCGTGGAGTGTTTCTCGACAGGAATGAACTGGGAAATGTCTGGACTTGGTTGAAGAAAGACGTCGTGGGTTCGGCCAAGTTGTCCGGATAAATTATCTGGAAGACGGGGAAAATAAGCCCAAGCGGGTGAGAAGCTGCACAATGCACATACGCGGCGCCGTGCGTACTCAGATCCAGACTCGAGTACTTGAGTACGTCGGGTGTGCGTCGAACTAGGCTGTGGTCGGCGAGGAGCGGCAACTCTACTCGAACTGGCGGCTCCGACGGTGGCTTGGTGCATATCCAAAGATCTGCGACAGAGATCTTGGAGATCTCGAAGAGAGGATCGCAGTCTGTGAACCAGTTCGAGTGTTGAGGAGAGCGACGATGAGTGGGCGGGCGACAGGAAAACGTCAGGCACAACCTGGCGTCTTCTATCGGTCCAAACAATCGGCCCGGTGCCAAGCTATGCTTCTTTCCCTCCGACCACCATCATCGTTGCAACTTGCTTTTCGGGCTTACTCCTCCACGCACAAAGTACTGGGATCCACAAACCTCGACGAATCCGCTCAGATCTAGATGATCAGCTTCTTGGGATTCGGTTCACGTTTGCGCGCTCGATCCATTCGGCCCATCCTGCCGATGATTCGACATACTTTCCTCCGTATCCTCTGACCGGCTAAACTCGGTAGTATGCCTCCACTGGCTTCTCCTCGACTCCCATAATCATCGCTCAGCACTTATTTTTCAACGGCTTTGCACCTCGCTCAGAAATAGCCGCAAGGTAGCCCAAGGAGGAATGGAAATGAGAGACAACGATCGTGTGATCCTTATTTCCAACTGCATCCTTTTCTGTCGCATCTTCTTTCAACGTTCTTTACTTTAAGAGTAGATGGATTCACTGTGATAGAAACTCCATTGATCGACAGTGGTTTCTTCTACCCCAACTTACGGAAGGACGCCGTCAACTCTCACTTTTACCTTTGATCGTACCTTTTCTTCCGTCTTCTTCCACTTCTCTTCTATAACGCTTCAAATTTTATCCCCATTATCATGCGTCCCTTTTCCAAGGATTTCAACGCCTCGAGTCTTATTGATCCCTGATTCGCAGCATGGCCGCGATATCGCCCATTTTTCCATTGCAATTCATCTGACGACAATAGGCGAGGACATTGGGACTTCTGGCGTCAAACTTCTATTGAAAATCTCTGAAAAACCACCTACAACGCCATAGTCAACGGCCCCCAGAGTCTCAAACTCTGTGTCATGACAGTTACGCACCGTTTAGTGCGTCTTCCATTCAGGATTGCGGGCCCAAGACCACCCTTCTCCGTGTATTCCTTCTACCATCTTTCACGTTTGCACCTGCGCTTCTAGCGTCTTTCCAGTGCTTGCGTTATCAACACTTCTTTTTATATTTCCGTTTTAATTGTGTTCAAGTTTCGATATCACTCCTCAAGTTGCTGGGCTGGAGTTGACTCGCCGATCGTGGTCCTGCTCCATGTTTTTCTCTCTGCGTTGATCACTTGTATTGGCGATCGATGTGTCCGCTTGGCTCCACAATAGTTGTTATTCATCATGGCATATCACATCGTCGATCCACCTATTCCGGAGGTTTAATCAATTGTAGACGTCAATGATATCCGAGACGCTGCATGTCTACCCTCGATGTTAGTGTTTACTCCCTTCGAACGAATTCGCGGTTTCGAATTGCTTATACTTTCACTTTCCTCACAGATGACTACTATGGTTCCAAGGGTATCGCCGAGAGGTCGAGGTGCGTGAGTTCGTAGTCTCGAATGATGATCCCACCAGAACGCTAATGATCACTCTTCAGGTATTCATGCTGCTCCGTCTTTTGTATCCGAGTCAAAACCACTCGCTATGGTGGCTCGTATACCTTTCGTGGCCCTGAAGGTATACTCAAACATACGAAATTGTAATAGAATTAATTAACAGTTCTCCGCCTGCCAGCGACGTGCGTTAAATAAGCAACCATCCACCGAATCAAACAATCACCTTCTCGACTGGCGGTCGCTCTCAATGCCGTTGTTCGTGTTCAATGATATGTCGCACTAGATTTGATTCGGGATGTCTCTACAATTGACGGAGGCTTATTCCCAACGAGAATCCCGTTGGATCTAGAGGCCGCCGGGTTGAGTGTGGTCGGACGAAACCCTACCATAAAACTCCATTAATTGCACCCAACCAGACACTTCAACAGCTCAAAATATAAATATTTATTCCCTATTTTAGTGAGCCTGCCTGTGTGAGAGTAAGTAAAATTGAGTGTGTGACGAAAAGTATCCCAGTGAACATTCAGTTCACATAGCAGCACTCACCACCCACAACTAGTCTTGCCTTTTAAATTCCACGGATCCCGTTCAGACCTATCACTGACGACCGCTGTGATTCTCACTCCGTCGTTCGCCCAAACGCACATACGAGAATCAGACATTCGATCCTCGGACTGTGAGGTCCTTCCGCACCATTTTTCAGCGCTTTTAACGTCTCCTTAAGACTTGTAGCGGGATTTCTGAAAATTTATCAGACGCATATGAATGAATTTGAATGGAGGGGCCTATTGAAGGTAGGTAGAGAAAAGGTGGGTAGGATAACATCACAACTACAAGTAGACGACACGGCAAGAAGCAGAATGAAAGAGAAAGAGAGGCGGTAAGTGAAAAGGATGTATAAACAGTTCGTCCAATTTCTGATTCGACGAACTGGACATGGAGATCATTGGCCATAGTGTTTTGACGCAGTAACCGTTTGCAAGAAATACCTGATTATGTATTTGAACTGTCAGTGTACTGCGCTTCTGCTGTGAACGACACTGGGAATAACGTACGTGTAAAGTCGCACTCAATGGTCTGAATATACGGTTGTAGTCTTTATTTGCTATTCAGCTGTCATAGTCCACTCCTCCTCCCCCGTCTTCTCCTCCCCCTCCTCCTCCACCACCACCACCACCTCCTCCTCCTCCGTAGCTTCCCGAGTTTCCGTCATTTCCATCAGCAGGAGGGTACCCGCAGGGAGAGCCATCGGCTCCATCAGCGCCATCATTACCGTCGTATCCACCCCATCCACCGCCACCGCCACCTCCCCCACCTCCGCCCCTGCCACCACAACCTGGGTAGCCTGCTGAGCCCGAATCGCCTGGTTGATCGCTCATGATGTAAAGGTTGAAATGTCTCGATGTGTGGGTGTAAAACTGAGGGGTAGACAGAACATCTCGTAAGGTCCTTATTTATACGCTACAGGTTCACAAAAATAAAACAGCAACAGCATTCCGTCATTACCTGCTGTCAAAATATTTACTGGAGCTTTAGACGTGCAGTGCACAGAAGCATTCAGCTTTCTGCCATAAAGGACGAACAACATGGAGCGTGTAGATAACGAGCGCTTGGGAGTGCACCCCAGTTTCGAGCGAGGGTGTATCTTGAATCTTGATCATACCTCCTGATCAATCCAATTTTAGGCGTCTAATAGGAAATACCTCGTGTGTGCCTTGTGAATTCTAGAAATACTGCACCACTTCATTTAAGATAAGCGATCAGGAAGCGCCGACAGCTCGTACTACCCATTCGTTGTTCGTTTCAGGGTGCACCCATGGCATGACCCCCAAATGCAAAGATAGCTGACTCCAGCAATTCACCTGTCCGCAATTAATCATTCCCTTGAGGTCCACCATGTCCGAGGGCGAGTTCTTTACTGATGATATTCTTAAACCCCCTCATTCGGGAATAAGCGCCTGTTGGGCGCCAACCAATTAGGCCGTTGAAAGAACCGAAGGCGCAGCCTTCGGTTCTGCTGTCTCATGAGAAGGAGCTGCCGCATGAAAGCGACTCCTGCGAATGATAGGACTCTATTACCACTACCATTGCCAGCTCGCCTTGGGAGTCGCGCCTAGTCGCACTCAGCTCCGTATGTAAATTTTCTACCCACCCACCCATCACCTTGTTAGGTACCCTACTAGGTGTCACATAGAGAACACACTTATCTTATTTCTGTTTTCAAAATATAGTTGGCCACAGCCGACTTTTGTAGCTCATAATTTTGAGTCATCTAAATTACCGAAAATGAGTTCACAATGTACTCTAGTAAAAATTTCAAATTTTTATCTTTCCCTTTTTGATTCTGCTGAACAAGCCCAGGATGCTCGTTGTGTTTGGTATAATGCAGTGAGATTTTGCCAGTTAAATCGAGGCTCCAACAAACTTTGAAGGTTTTTTTTAGATAACATTCCATCACTAACGACCTAAGGAGACAGCGGTAGAGTAGGGTCTTTGGGTCTGCCTCTCAATGGGGGTCATCCACCGGCATCCCCACCGGCCCTACGCCCTGGAAACGAGACGGCTTCCGAGTCGTTGACTCTTCATGCCCATTCGACTACCGATGTCTCCTGTATATACAGGAGGCACGACGCACGCGTCACGAGATGTTCTAACCATCCATTTCATAGAGCAGCTGCAGGTGACATTATTTTTTTTGACGTTCTTTCTCTCAAAATCATACGGCTACCAATCGTATCCTCTCACCTGAGCGATCTCATATTTGCATACCTGTTCGATTCACCCTCTCATTGTGACCGGCCAATGCCACATTAATGTTCTACTTCCATCAGCCGCTAGTATCTCTTTGCTGACACATAACTATAAATCTCCTGCTTCAGAGTAATACTAAAGGTGGTCCACCGAGGTGAAACACTGGTCGCTATTAGGGAGGTCAGAGTAGTCGATTCTGGCCGTTTTGATGTCGTTTTTAGTTCCTACCAACACCCCATCCGCCGCGGAGAACAAGGTGAGTGAAAGATAAAGGATATACGATACAGTTCAAAATCGAAGTTGGATGTACTCCATTACGACGGCCTGAAAGGTGAATAAGTAATAAAACAAAATCCTATAAACTTTGACACTTGAGTGTCCTTATAATATTTACACCCATCTCAGATGTACTCGTGGCCTGAGTTATTGCTCTAATGAAGGTTGGTTTTGGGTACACCGTTGGTATTTTCTTTGCGAGGATAATGTTAGCGTCGAGGGGCAATGGAAACCTCAGGTTGGAGTGGAAGTAAGTGTAATATAACAAGTTTGATATAAGATTGGATTCGTTTGGTTGATACCTTAGCGCCTCATAAAGATGGATTGTTCCAGTGTATCCTCCTAGAGTGGTGAAAAGATGGGGGGGGGGTCCGCCAGCGTTTACGTGCGGCATATTCAAAACAGCAAGGAATATGTACAGTGAGGTGCGAACATCCACTCGAAGTGTAATGTGCCAGAAAAGGATCCGATAAGTATAGTATGAAAGCCGTTAACAGAATGTCTACCCAAGGACACAACCAAAAGTAGAACCTAGGATAGGTTGTTAATATGCATGTACTCTTCGACGTCGGACGGCTCCGCAAAGCGCTGAGAATAGATAGAGTTCAGTTCGATGGGCTCCAGCATAAGTACAATGAAATATTGTGTGTACATACCTTGTAATAACCGAGAACAGCGTCTCGAGCGGGTTGGATGATATCATCATTCTGTCCGTCCAGAGTCCACCTCACGTGAAAATTCTGTGACCATGTCCAACTCCAAGGGTGATCTTGATTTGGAGGGCGGATTCGTTCCATAATTTTATCAGACTTACATGCAAGAGGAAGCACATGGGCAATGCAGAGCAGAGCAGAGAGCTTGTTTGATTGCACCGTCTTTCTCGAATTGTCGGCTTGGCGGTATGAATCAGTGGTTTGACAGAGGCTACAATAAATCATCAATCAGTGTGAGTCAAGTGGAAAGATGCGATAGGCAGTGACTTACTTCGAATATAAAGTGGAAGACAGATAGGTGTCCATAAAATGCAGGGCAATCGTGGCATAATGCTGCTCTATGAATACAAATCTTTGCCGTTCGGGATGCAAAGTAACGATTCTCCTGATAATCAGGCGAATTCGTCGTTTGATGCCAGATACAGCACTGAAAGCGAACAGGGAAGCAGGATTCGACGCCTCAACCTGAAGAATGCGAGAATGATGCGCCTCATAAATCAGCAAAGTCAGGTCTTTGTCCGGTTCAGCCTTTTGGAAAGCTTGAAAGCAGACAGTTGGAATGTCGGAGATAAGGTGAGGGAATTGCTCCTTGAGGTTCTAACATTGATTTGAAATGTTTTCATAATGTAGTCAATCATTGCTTACTTTGTTATGCAGCCTCTCAATGATCATAGAGGATAAACGCCAGAACTTCTCAGTAAGCTGGTGCTTTTCGCAGACTTGATAGAGTCTCTGAAGCGTTAATTGATTTAATTCCTGTTGAAGTTGAGGGGTGAAGGATGGGCCACCACTCATGCAACACATAGTGACGTCATTGTAATAAAGATAATCTGGAACAGAATAGTACAAAATCAGCTCTTGAGGAGTGAACATGCGACAAAATAACATACAATATTTATAAAGTTCCTCCTGACGCATATGGCGCAATCCAAGGGCTGCGGAGTCACCCAAGATGGACTCCCGAGACAGATGGAACTGATTGGATCGGGAGGGATCAAGCAGGAAGTCGGAAAGTGAGGCATGAAAAATAGATATATTGCCACCTGCTTTACATTCGACGACGGACGCGAGCTGGCTTAGACAGGCTCTTGTTTCACCAGGGCCCCAAAAGAGGAAACTATCCATGGCATCTGTTGAGTCTATGACATCACCACCAAATGGAAGGATAGGGTTGACAATGATCAAAACTCCAAGGACCTGCTTAACCCTCTCAATGTTGCGGACCTTAGACAGGACATAATTGTAGAGCGAGTTTAACTCCGCATATGGCAGGTCCTCCTCACCCCTAGGAGGTTGAAGGCGGCGTATGACATCTAGACGTCGTGTTGGAAGTTCATGAGGGTCTCCACCGGCGTACTTGACCGTCGTCGACGCGAAGATGAACTGGCCTGACGACTTACGGGTGAGTTCACGAAGGATATCGGCCGAAGGCCAGGAAGATGGAATGTAGGAGGCGAGGGGATGTTCATGCCTGATCTTGTCGAACGAATCTTCCAGGAATCGATAGATATCCCTTTCCGCGGAGTAGTTGTCGGATAGTGCGAGGTGTGCAAGACGGGGTTGGATCGAAGATGAATTAAAGGTGGACTGGAGGTGGACTTCTGGACGACTGGCGATGAGGATGCGGATACGGGGTTGAGAGCCACGGAATGCGGCCACTAAAGACTTCACCAGCCCAGATTGTATGTCATTTCCTTGACACTCATCCAGACCGTCAATGATAATCACGAAAGGGGAATCTTTAAAGTCGAATCCAGCAGAATGAAGGCACTGGAGAGGTTCAATGATGAGCTTGGCGAGCTGGACATCCACGGATTGGTGAAAAATCATGGGGTCGGCGTCCACAGCAGCTTCAATGTGTGGGCGCGAGGCCGGAATTGCACGAGTAATTTGATAGCAAATGGTGGCAATGAATCGAGTAATGTCGCTGCGCTCTGCCGCAGTCTTCCAGAAAAAGAAGGTAGCCAGAAGTAGTCCGTCCTTTTCGCAAATCTCTGCAAGGGTACATGCGATGGCCGACTTTCCAGCTCCTGCGGCGCCGTAGAGCCATAGAATCAATGCGTCAAAGTTGATCTCACATTTGATCCAGCTGATTAACCTCTTCATGACGGCGACACGAGTGTTAGGATGGCATTTCGGCGCGTCGAGCTGCTGACGCTCCAGAGAATTGTAAGTAGCGCCCATTGCTGAGTTCTCGCAGAGAATACGAAATCCTTCATTGTTGGGGGCCCGTAAGCCTAAGAATCGAGAATGACGACCTTACGCACCTGTCATTCCTTGAACGTGGATATGAGCATTGATTTGACTATTGACGATGTGGGTATTTTCGGCGTTGTTGAAAAGTGATACTAATACCTGCGGTGAGTATGTAGAACATAGGTACCGAATCTCGACGCACCTGTGGGACCACCGTAGTAGACTTGATTCTGCCCAGCAGATGTACTTTCTCTGGGTCCCCCAGCGCCGCTGTCCCGGGACATCTTAGCTCCGATGTCTCCAGCAAGGTTCAGCTACTCAGAACAAAATATGTATACCTAATCAGCAATAGGCCATGTTCCGTTGTGAGGGGATTGACGCACTACAAAGGTCCGCTGTAAAAGTGGGAGGATGAGAAGGTGTCTGACGAACAACGATACCAGCTGGGCGTGAAGTGACTGGGCTGTGCTTAAGCACTGCCCAGATCTGTCAATGCGTCAACGTTTCAAATTGAAGGTTGTTGCGTCGCTACGTACGCGGGCCGTTTAAGCCGGTCCTTGTCCAGAAGTGAATGGGGCAGTCTCTTGTCTTCTCCACTTGAGCACGTCCTCAACAGATGAAAGGTAGATTGTGTATACCGTCGTCCTTAGCGGCAGAGCTGCTGAAAAGGCCAAGCTATAACCTCAAACTTGGCGCGCTTCCACGGACCGTCTATTTGTACATGTTTCATATCGTGTGAGGCCCCGGGAAGCTCTTGAGGGGTGGTGTCCGCGAATTTGCGGATTGGAGGCCCAAATTTGTGAAATCTATGTCCACAAATTTGCGGATTTGAGGCACCAATCTTGGCTGAGCTCGGACAAGTATTCGCGAAACGCACCGACGGGTTATGAAACCAGCTATTACGATCATTACATAGGCAGGTTAGCGATAGTTGGCTACAGTGTTTAACATATTTTGCTCCGATCTAGGTCACGGCTCTCCACCCAACAAAAGACCCTTGCCCCTTGTGCTAGAAATTTGCGGATTTAAGGCCGGTTTCGCGGACACCAACTATCAGGAGCTTCCCGGGGTCTACCGTGTGGCTTTCAGACGGCTCTCAGAAATTGACTTTCCTATAGTCGAAGTTAACGCTATCGCAATATGATGATACTTTCAAGTCTACGATCGGTCATTCTCGGTCAACGCGTTTACTAATGTTAGCTTCACGTCAGTATTTGATTCATATTCAATTTATTGTCCTTCCGCAGACCCGTATGGCGCTCTCCCTCAAAGCCGCAAGGGAGAGGGGAAGCTTCTGAGTATACAGTACCGATGTGGTGTTGATGAGCCCATTCGATAACACTGTCTATATTGCAAGATGGTTTCCTCTTGTGAGATAGGCAGGGTGAGATAAATGTGTGCGCAGGGAACGCCCACGTCGGATATCAGAGTACCCAACCTTTGAGCAAGCGCGGGGATAGGGAACGGATTTGAAGCAGAGAAAAGACCCAAGTCCTAGACTATGAAAGGGTGAATTACAAAGTAACTTCAAGCAGCAATTCTGCGGATTCGAAGGTGGCTGAAGTCAAAGAGATGTTGTGCTCTAAGCGCATAATATCAAAGGCTAGCCGATGAGTAGTATGGATGGGATACAATTATCCAGATCCTGAGATCGTCTCGGACTGCATAAACCAGAGGCTCTGGAAGAAACCAAACAAATGTATGGTCAAAGGCCGTAATCAAGAACATGAATGTGAAGATACATGGTCAAATCTGAAAGAACGCGAAACTGAAATGATGGGGAGCGGAATTGAATGAACAGAAATGAAAGACGAAACATACAAGAGAATGGTACGGAATTAGACTCCGTGACTCCTGCGTTTACGCAGGTCCAGCGTAATGAGATCGCGAATAGTTCAAAAAAAAAAACCACGTCTCGATCGAGCTCTGAAACTTCGAGTGAAGGATGGTTGGGTCTGAAAGGAAGCAATAGAATGGATACCCACCCGCCAATGCGCATACAGCTCTTAACACACGTCGGGTTATCCGACGGGCAACAGGTGTAGGCGATAATATCGTCGCATCAATCGACGGGCATGTGTGGGTATTTGGCCACTTGTGGACGTTGGCCTGATTATAGAGCGAGAAGGGCAACAAAGCAAAAACAACAAAAAAAACCCCTATGTAGAGATATGAACGAAGAGATTGGAGATAAAGGGTGTAAGGGAAGAGAATAGAAGCGAAGAGCAGTAAAGAATGTGAAGATATGGGACATACGTTTGGGGTCGGAAAGTCATGCGATAACCGCAGGTCCTGCTAGTGAGTTTATCGACGTGGGATTGACCGTATTTTCGGTGTTGGAGTTAAAGGGGTTCTGGAAGAATTTTTCGTTCGTTGAATGGGAGGGGCGATTGCAATTTGACCTATGAAGGATAGTAGTCAGTGAACCAAACTATATAGCCGAAGGGAGAGAAAAGTGGAGAGATTCAGATTACAGTGCAGCAAATCATGAACACCCATCCGCCATCCGCCGAGGTAGCCAACATCACTTAGGTCCCACCTCACACTCTCCAAGAAATCGCAGATATGTGACGATCACGTGGGACCAGTCGGGACTGGAAGACGGGTATACTTGTAGGAATTGGTGCGAATATGGGATTGGACGAAGTTGGAGGAGCAAATGAGTGTATCTGCCATCCGAAAGAGAAGAGAAGTAGGGGAAGAGATGAATAGATATGGAAATATGATTAGCTTTGGCAGGATTCAAACAACCCGACCATAAACCGCTCCAGCATAAAAGAACGTTGAAGGCCAATGCGAACCAGCGGATTCCAAGGTCTGTTCAAAGATCGCAGAGTGTTTCTTGACTGAAATGATCTGTATGAGGGGTACTAGAAGACGAAAGACAACGAAGCTGGGTTAGTTCCACAAGATACTTTTTCGATTGACGATGAGAGTAAACACGACGTACGTCGGTTGAGACTGCTGTGACAACGCAGAACCTGTCGAGCGGACGCACTTGCTGAATGTGGGCGCAGATTTGAAATTTGCGGTTCGTTTTCAGTGGTGAGCCCATGTGATGAGGCGGCACGAGAGTCGACGGACTATGTGGCAGAGTGCGCGCCGATCATAGAACCAGACTTTGATCGCCAGAGAAAGCTAGCTCGGGATGGCAAGATTCGATATCTCCGGTTCAGATCTCTCCAGCAGCGCCAGATCCAGGCGGTCAGAGGACGCAGAGGGAGGGGCCGTCGTCATCGACATGGAGGAGCATGGCAGAGGTGAACCAGGCACACTTTGGCTGGTCGGACTGAACCAAACATCCCAAACTGGCCAGCCAAATTGGTTCCATTCTTCTGCCCAGTCTTTCCTCAAGCTCGCACTCAAACTTTCGCTCATCAAGCTGCTCCAGACACAATTTAAGCACTTTAATTTCTTTCTCAGGCATACTCTATGTCTCTTCCGCTCCTTCCTCTGTCGACCATGTTCAAGCTCCCTCCCCTCTGCTTTCTTGTTATCATGACTCCAGATCTCCGGATACCTGAAAGCCGAGTCTCACATCTCAAATATCTCTCTTGATCGAAGCTCTCAAAGCAACCGAGCTTGAATCTGTGGTCCTAGTAAGCTCAAACATGCCCACCGCCAACTCTCGACCTCGCTGATCTTAATCGACATCTCCACCAGTTTACTCTTGCTGAACCGAATCAACCTCCACTAAGGCCACTTCGTTTCATGTATCTTCTCGCGTCTACCCTCTTGCAGACGCTGTCGGGCCCTTACACTGGCAATTATTGGCGTCAATTGGCGTCAGTACTCTGGATGCTAGAACCTAGATAGTGTATTGCAGGACCAAGGAGACAGGTTTGCCGTATCATAATCATACGCATTCCTACTTGATTTATTCTCTACTCTCTCCCTCGTACATTCGATGTCGCGGACACTTTCTTAGGCTCTTGTCTCTTCTGTGATAGCAGATTATTTCTCGGCTTATTATGTCGACCTTGCGTCTTAAGTTCTTATATGACTGATCTATTTCGAAAGTTTAGATTGAGGCACCTGCTCTTAGTCTGAATTCTTTCTATCGACCACGGTCGAATTTCGCCCTCGCCTGTTGAAGGTGTTCGTACTTTTTGCGTTCAGTGTTTGTTGGAGAACTAAATCCCGCTTACCTATTCCTTTGTTGTACACGTTTTTCTCTTCCAACCCTCCTGTTGTATATTATGCGGACTCTTCACCCATATAAGTCCCCTCTTCTGTGCGATTGCCTAATTTGTGCTCTGTGAACCAGGGTCCGGCGTTTCAATGTTTATTTACCACCTCAAGAATCATGCAAACGATGAAGAAAGGTGTCGGTCAGCTTCTAGGCTGAATCGTCTATTTTTGGGCTGTAACCCTCGTATTACTTTTTAATTTTCCAGCGTTTCTGATTTTTCCTTGTCGTTTATGTTTTTGTTCTTACGAGGGATAGAATACTCTATTCTCCCACTTGTTGCAATATTTTGCTCTTCATCACCCCTCGCTTTCCTCTTTTCACTTTCAATTTCATATTGGAAGAATAGCCCCAACGCCCTACGTCGACGCCGCACTCTGTTCTATAACCAGTCTCCAACTCAGCTATTCTCGATATCACGCTCGATTACCACTGGGTGGTAGTTGGTGATTACACATCGCACAACGGCTCGGCCGTCGACGTTCAACTTGGCGTGCATATCTTGCCCTCGCGGGACTTAGATTTGGAGCAGCGTGTGTCTTGATACACCGCTGCGACACTGGGACCTTTCCTTTGATATACGATGTCGGATTGTGGACATATTCGAGTCGTTGTGCGGTCGGCGAGCTGTCTACCTTTTTGACGTCAGCAACACAAAAGTCGTATTGTCTCTAGGCCAACGTGTGGTCAGACCTATACGTACGTCCTACGCTACTATTGAACTGCTAATTTAACACATTGCTGTATAAATAAATATGAGGCTCGAAGAGATGATGACCAGAAGAAAAATGCTTTGAAGCTATATACGACTTGACGTGACAGGAAGATTGCGGACTAGCAGTGATTGTAAAGTCCTAATTGGAAGATAAGGTGGTAAATCGTTCCCATGAAACAGCAGGACGGAAGGTGTCACCTCCGGGTCTTATACCATTGAGATAGAGCGTAACAGAAACTTCCACATCTGCTCGGTTCATCGCTCTCCTAAAAATTTCGCACATAGCTCTTTCGAGCAAAGTGTACGACTCAGCTAGTGCGCCTGCGCCGCCCGCAAATACATCAACTTCGACTTCAACCAGCAGAAGACGACTAAACCCCGACCACTGAACATGTTTCAAGTCGAGGTCCTCGAGGTACCCAAGAAGGCCCGCCCCGCCGGTCAGCCCAGAGTCGCACTGGAGGTCGAGTCGAATCCTCTGTAGAACACTTCTATTAGATAAAGAAAGCTCTCTGAGCTCTTCAGAAATTCCAACAGGAGGCGTGAAACCGTGGAAGATGAAGCAGAAGGCGAGGGTCTCGAGAGTTGATAGAGTTTGTGGGCAGTTGATGATTTCCCCGGATAATCCCATAAAATGTGAATCTATGGTGGGGTCTATATGATTTTAATGAGATCGTTATTATTTCTTGTATAAATTTATTGAGAAATACGTACCAGAGTATTGTGTTACTTTAAGATGGGCCAATCGAGGTGATATCTTCAGGAACGATCTCAATGTACTTTGGGGATCCGGTGTCCCATCCCATGACATGGCCAAACGCCTTGTAAGACTAGGGTAAGTGTAATTGATCTCAGGTTCCTCGATCCTCCACCCCACAATATCAATAGATGTAAGGGCTGGAAGCTGCCAGACGACTGATGGCAATAGACCGCAATCCTCAAGATCTAGTCGACGAAGAGAAGGATGACAAAGGATTGCGCTGATAACTTCACGCCATCGTGGACTCTTTTCCGGATAATTATTCCAGCTGGGGTGGATGATTCGCAGACTTCGTATCGAGCTCATTTTTTTAAGGGCCAGGGCAATACAGGAAGTGTCTGGGTAGGGCACCTCAAATTTGATATTGAGATGACAGACGTAGGTGGCGAGATGAGGAGAAGAGTTGAAAATATCGTTCAAGGTGGAGTATTTCGGCTGTGTTTCATCGCGGCTATGTGGGATCACTAGGATCTCTATTGTGTTGAACAGCCGTCTTTGGGATGGTTCGACTATGGCACGACATGTCATGGACAATGCCTTGAGAGTTTCGACATCGGTGTCAAGATCAGAAAGCGAAATGATTTCGGTTAAGATATCGAATGGTAAACTCGACGACTGGAGTGAATCCATGCTGGCGATGGTGGAAGTTGAAGATAATAAAGAGATGGCCGCATAATTAGAGGGTCTGGTTTCTCGTTCCCATGAACATGATTGGTCAGTCGGTTCAGCCCCGGATGCCAGACGAAACCCTAATTTATTTCTAAAGCTTGGATTTATCTGCACTGTTGTAACCACCTTTAATTTACCATACATAAATTATCAGTAATAAAGTTGATGTGTCTTCTTCTTAAATGACCGCCACAGTCAACCAGTCACTGTAAGAAACGGAAACCTGGCAGGCGGAAACTCACTTCACTCTGCTTTCGCCGTACCCTAGATTCAAATCTTCAGATCTCCGGCATCTGAGGCTCATACCCCTCGATCCATGCGTTCCGGCAAAGCTGGCTTGGATTGGACTTTGGTTCACACAAGCCGGGTTGTCGCCCAATTTCTCAGTCTCTATTTCGACTAGCTCGTTTTGGGCGTGGCTGCATAAGACGCGAGGCAGACTGATCCAGGTACCACCTCAATACCAACGAAGAAAATGCCTTCAAGCACCTCTTATTTGCCCTCGTATTCCGAATATCAAATAGTTTTCGAGTTGGCGGCTAGTCATGGTGCTGACATCACATTGTCGTTTAGCTATGCAAAAACTCACTGTATTAACTCGCATCATTCGACGATGAAATTATCTGTTCAGAAAATAGCAACTTCCATCATCATAACAGGAGGAATTCACACCCAACTATTAGCCCAACACACATGGAGTGTGATATATAAATAATGTACAATTCACTTTTATATATACAGTCTCAAAATTTACCTCCTCCTTAGTAAAAGTCTAAACCTTAGGCCCGTACACTGAAGTCCTGGATGACACTGCGCAGACCTCCCCGTCACAGTCAAAAACTCTCGGGCTCCGAGTCCCAATCTCTCTCAGGCTCGCAATTTCACCCTTACTCGCATTACACCCCATTCTTGCTTCCAACACCGGGTCATTTCCGAACTCACTATGAATCGTCCACCCACCGCTTGCAGCATTCCCATTCCCATTACCACTCTCGCTATCTTTCTCTCGGCAATCGCTGGACTCGTTGTCACCCGTGGTAGTTTTCTTGAAATTGATTTCAGTCCCAGTCCCACTGCGGGAGAACTCACTCTTGTCCGTAGAGTGGGATTCCCAATCTCGAAGATGTAGGAGGAATCGGGCAGTCATCATGCCGGAGACACTGCAGGGTGAATCGTTCGGAACAGTTGGGTTGTCAACATATGAGTGGTACTCACGGAAGACTGATGGCGTTAAGGAGTTTTTGCATGAAGGATCCTGGCTATTGTCGGAGATTTGGAAATGTGGAAAAATTAGGCGACTGCAGAGGGCGTCAGGTAGACGTAGACTTACAACAGCAGCCTAAGTTGAAGGTTAGGCGTTGTTGTCATTATATTGTTGTTGTTTTTTGCATATTAAACTCACCAGCTGGAGAACGAGGGCTGCTGTTGAAAATGCAGTCACGAAGCTAGCAAATTTTAGTGTCTAAAACTAAAAGGTAAGGTTCAAAAAACTGACAAAAAATATAGAAGTCCTAGAGCCAGTCAGAATTTATCTTCCTTTCCTCGAGTGGTTGCAACAAGGATACCTTGTTCAAGAACCAGGTAAGTCAATCCCTTCTTCTGCGTTTGCAACTCTCTAGTTGCGCCCACCCGGAGTGCTTGATAACTCCGTAGAGTAGTGAAGGCAGCTGATAAAACTTCGTAAACGACAGTGAATATCGCGAGAAGATCATCAGCCACTGGCAGTTAAATGTGAGACACCCTCAAGAAAAGACACAACTACTGGGGAATGGCGTACCGCTGAAGTTTCAACCGCGAATAAATCAGCTAAGATATCCATACACATACGATTTGAAGAAAGATCGTTTGATTTACCTTTTTTTGCCTTTACTCCCGCTGCAAACTACATTTGGAACATGCAGCTAGTAATTATAGTCGATTAATTGGACAATGTAAACGAGAAGATTGATCTGGAGACTTACCGCCCCCAATATAAATACTGTGAACCCCAAAGACCCAAAAAGAGCCAATATCCACCTGTTTCTATTAAAGACTGCATATGTCCTTGCACCCCATACAACTTCATGAATCACAACTGAGGTGAGGTAGAGTCAATAAAATGAAAAGGGTAATTACTCACTAAGGATGGCCGCTCTCCCAATAATGCCCAAAGCAGAACATAGTTGGTAGCCTGCGTCGCAGCTGTTTTCTCAAGATAAATTTCATGAGATTTCATGCCGCTGGGATATATACTAAATTTACAGAGACGTCAGCAACTCGTCCATGCTTAATTATCAGGATAAGTCACCCTTAGTGTCTTGAGCTTGTTACTGATTGCAAGTGTATAGATAACGTTGGCGACCAAAGCATATCTACAAGCAATGTAGAGCGCAGTTGACAGTGTGAATTTCCTCCGCCAGAAGTACTTGACTTCACGCGTCCATGTGAGACTGTAGTCGTAATACAGTAGAGCTTTCACGGTTATGAGTCTGTCAGGCCATCATTCTAGGAGATGGGAAATAACCAACCAAGGCTGGCGTATTGAATGGAAAACTTGATGACGCTAGCAAAAAAATGTGTAATCTAAAGAGTTTCCAAGGACGAGAGGTAGTGCTCACCGAGCTGCTTGGGCGCTTGGGGCCATATTCCTTCTGTGAGAGTTGAAACGACGAGCCGAACAAGTGGACAGATCCATGGTGTAAATCCTCTTAAATGATATTACTATCACTCAACCAACAATGTCTATATCCATTTGGCAATTTGGGGGATCAGGACATCTTCTATCTGCTTCCATATCACTCTTTATGCAATAATAGCACCCAAGGACTTCGATAATATGATTATCTAGGAGATGCGAAGCAGAAGATCATATGGCCCGGTAGCCAAGCTAATACCAAGGAAAGGTGAGTTCGCTTCAGTGGGTGCGTTGGCCTGGAAGTCGTGAAAGCCTTCTCGAGAAACAAACGACGCTCGCCATTCTGGATTCCAATCAGGTCTTGTGGTACAGAGTAAGTACCCAGGTTAATTGTATGTAGTTCTCTTTGAGGTGATGCTATCAAATTTGGGACATCTAGCACCCGAGAATTACTGACTAGCATCATGAAAGCGGGAGAAGCACAAGAACACAAGTGACAACGAAGGAAACCCACATCAGTGAATACTATGATATGATGAAACACTTTCCAGGATAAACTTGTGTGCCGAAGTGATGTGGTCAACATCATCGGAAAATAATGTTAGGCATCGGAGGACCCCCCTCGGAATATGTGCCATGTAGATTGGAATCAAACTGTGCATTCACTGGAAAATTAACAGCTTAAAATAATAGCTACAGAGCTTGAATGAATGAGTCCATTCGGAATAGAAGGTCGATGCACCAATACAAGCTCTAAAGATTGGACGTTGCGGCGGCCGCACTATCTTCATGGCGGCGTCTCCTCCAAATGGGGCGATCATCGCTTCGGACTGATCTGGGTTATTTGAAGTCGAGTTTGTTGGCGGGCTTTGCTTGCTTCACATCTTTCAAATTGTTAGCGTGTCAGTTGGAATACCGTCCATAGGCACTCGGCTGCTGGGCAAGTGGCGGGATATGCCGTCAACCGTATTGGGCAATTGGCCTGACCCGTTGTTAGGTTAGATTGAGCCAGCCAAAGCGTGCCACCTCTTCTCTCCGAGCCTCAGCTCATTGGTGTCCCTGATGTCTTTCGCTGTGGATATTATTATTGTCCTGGTGCGATCTGTGCGCTGGACCTTGAACCTCGTGCTCAACCAAGCTGGTTCCATCTGGCCCAAGATTGACGTTACCAGTCGATGTCCCCTCCGCGTAAGTCTCCTCGTTGCTTCTCTGGTGGCCAATAGTCGCGCATCTGACGCAGCAGAACATCTCAGATATACTGATTTACTGAGTGGCTGAAGCGCCCCATATTAATTTTCATTTGAAGGTGGCAGTGCCTGCATGGTACTCACAAACAGAGCATTTGTTCTTGCAGGATCTGGCTCTGCCAGATAGGAGTCTGAGGGAAAAGAGGCTTGAGAAAACATGTATGCTCTGGCTTCATTGATCATTCCGGCCGGAAATGCGGTCACTTTCATCTTTTTATCTTTCCCTGTTGAACACGCTATGATAACTCCTTCGTCTTTGACTTCTAGGTATACTCTACGCACTGTTACACAACAACGCACCAAATGTGCTCGAAAGTCTTTCACAGTATTGTACTGTAAAGATTCTGACTCTTCTTGTTTCTATTATCTCAGCTCTTTCTTCATCTCGTCCAGAGACGCATCCGCAAGGGTTGCCACCCCTTCATGCGTCTTATTATCGCAGGCATAGGTCAGTTGAACCTCACCGTATGTGTGCGCGGCTTGGATCTCAGCGCCCTAGACACTACGCTTCGATTCTGGGTATCAGTAAACAAGCGTGTGTCTGTCATTTTACTTTCAGTTTCCTTTATTTCTTCGTTCTCCTTCGTATCGGAGTCTCTGAACTCTTTCTTGCCTGCATGACTGATTGGCTTTGCTTGCACCTTATATTTTACTCGCATCTGGAATTTATTTTTGTTCTGTTGAGATAGTGCAGTGGACTCTGTGAAGTGGGATGATATTTTACAGTAGCTACATAAACCTTATATACTTTACTGCCGTGTATCTACAGTATTCTAGAGATATCCTACGTGCCATGTACTGACTCGTATAAGAATGGAATTAATAAGTAGATAACTAATCATGCCGAGTCCGATGCCTGATTACATTTCCAACATGTTCATTTCACTGGATCTTTCTTTCCAACCTGGATCTCACAATGTTGGCCTCTGGTCGTCTAACGTGGTCATTTACCTGCACATTAATCTATCGTGGGTAACTCGGTTTCACTCATTTGGAATGAATAGACAGTCATTTCTCCGGTCACAGTGCTGCATTCATGCCCTATTGTCCTCGATCAGTCTTCGGCGAATTCAAATCCTTCGTCAGGTTTCGTGGCATATCATGACTTGGTTTCCTTTTTCTCCCCTCTGACCTTCAGAACGTGACTGCGTTCCTTCTCATCTTTACTCCCATTCAAATTTCATACGCACTCATACATGAATGAAGTCCAACACCAACACCAATACTAGCTGCATTACCTCCTCAAAATAGTTCTCTCGGACGTTTATGTGCGTCTAGACTGCAAGTGTTGCCATTGCCGTATGATGGTGGGGTGTGCCCATGTCGTTTGCGATGCTGTAGTTAACAACGTGCGGAAGAATGGAACGGACATAGGAATTTCCAAGTCGAGAAAGAGAATGAACCGTTGCGAACATGCCCATAGCACGAAATGACAGAGTGAATGCATCATAATTCGTAGCTCCAAATGAAGGAAGATTCCGAATGCAATGCAACCCCTGGGTCTGTCTCGGACTACCAGCCCCAGGCAACCTAGAGAAAATAGACTTGGTTCAGAAATGTGAGCCGAATCAACTGGGCTCGAAAGAGCACAAACAGACTTCAGTAGAACGAAGGGAGACGGGAGACGGAAGAAGCTAGAGGTCATACTGATTGGTGACCAGTTTCAGAGTCCCCAAACCCGACGGGAGACCTCTTTTCATATTACACCCTGTTTATGTCCAGAGAGAAGTTTTTCTGGAAGTATAGCCAGAGTGAGTGAGTACGTTATAAGGTGAGAGTATCCACGTCAGGTCTGAGGGTAGGTCTGGTGTTTTAGGAGCACCGCTCAGCCTCTGAGTGAGTAGAATGAGCAGTGACAGAGAGAAAAGGTAGAAATATAGATTCAAAATTCAAAAGATGGGGTCCAGCCTGTGCAGTCAGACCGAGCCGAGTTCCAGCTAACTACCGAATGAATTCCGCCATTTCGAAGGGGGCTATATTCGTGTAACCCATAGCCACCCAACGAGTAGAGAAGGAATGAGAAGACAAGGTAGTGTGAACTCGTCTCGGACTGCGAGACCAGAGATTGCAGGAAAAAATAAGTGCGTTCGCAGATCATGATCGATGAGATGAAAACCACGGTCAGATTAGAGACCGAGGGAAAGGTAGGGAATGAAGACAGAAGGAATCGAAATCGAAATAAAGAAAAATGGAAGTGAAAATGCGTTCGGAGTCATGACCCACACCCGTAGATGTAATGACTGGGTCCAGAAATTCCAGCCGCAGTGGTTATGAAACAACCAAGGTTAGAAAAAAGCGCGAATAACGTCCCAAGTACGGCTCATAAGCCAAAAACGATACGTAGATCAGAAGATGAGAGTGGCAGGGTAACCCCAAAACTCTCGCTTTGGCGCGGATTTCTCGCAATCCATGAATACCCACCCGCCAAGCACTGGATGAAGTTCAGAGGACCCACGTTGCATTATCTGAGATACCACAGATATATGGGATGATTTCATGGGACCAATTGGTACTGGTGGATGGGTATATCGCATACGCGTAGGCCTGGGTGCCACTTTAAAACGGGATGGGGGAGGGAGGGAAACTGAAGAATGGTAATGAGTATGTGGAAAGCAAGAGAAAGAAAGAAACGTGGAAGAACAGGAAGATGTGCGACGTACTTTCGGCTCGGACTTGTTCCTAAGACAACCTCAGCTGCTGGTTAGGTTTCTGATGTGGCATTGGCATTGGCGCCCCTTCCGAGAGTGGAGTCAAAGGGCGTGCTGGATGAGCCAGGGCAAATTCCTTAGGGCGTGATGAGTGGCATGTCAGCTAAGAAAGATGGTGGTCAGCGCAACAAAGAAATATCGATCAATTGAAGAGCGAGCGAAGTGAATAGAGGAAGATCGAACCGGGAAGCCGCATGCATGAATAACCATCCGCCTTTTGGAAGGATAGCTTAGGTTCCATAGTGCACTCTCCGATGAACCACAGATGTGTGCAATGATCGCGTGGAACCAGTTCGCAACGACGGACGGTTATACTCGTAACCACCGTCACCGAATTTGGATGGAAGGAGGTAGGTGGAGAGGATGAATGTAACGGTCATCTGGAAAGAAGAATGGACGTATCTTTGGCATTGGACCGATTCAAACGACACGAGCATAGAACGCTCCTGCTTCGAAGAATGTTGATGTCGCACGGGCGTATATTTTGACCAGTAGAGTCCACTGTCAACTCTTACTTTCACCTTTGATCTTCCTTTTTTTCTTCCGTTTTCTTCCACGTCTCCTCTGCCACCACACTTTACCTTTTTATCCCCCTTATCCATCCATCTCTCTTCCAAGGGACGTCGACACCAAGAGTCATGCTAATTCCTTAGTCGCTGCATGAACTCAAGCCTATCACGTTGAAGTACTTGCTGCGAGATGGACTAGAAATAGGTATGCCCGCGGGAACGCGTTCTAACCCACAGTGCTTCTCTCTGCAATACCTAATCAATTTAA
>Ga0247741_1000494_pt1 | contig 22538 bp, 16 predicted proteins | sample UWRJL213509R2_FD_180945 | JGI IMG/M metagenome (GOLD analysis project Ga0247741, IMG submission 180945) | Plant litter microbial communities from Arlington Agricultural Research Station in Wisconsin, United States - UWRJ-L213-509R-2 | ecosystem: Environmental > Terrestrial > Plant litter >... | reverse complement strand
ACTGCCCGGGTCGTTGACTGTTCTGCACCACTGCACCAATCCCCACTTTGAACAGGGTGGATGACTTTGTGACACTACATCTGTTACCACAGGCTCAAATTAGGGCCCAATATCTCAGTGTGGACTCGAATCGAACAAGCTAAGTATTTCTGTTCTCTTCAGCTTTGACTTCTACCTCCTCCTAATATCTGGGTGCCCTGAGCTTCGCCCGGCGCGTTGTCGGCAGACTCCTAGTGAAAACGTCCCCATTCAGTTATCCTGCGACTCATTGATCAGCAGGTGTATGTGTGGGAAACATATGCTCGCTCGGCGCTCGATAGCTTTACACCCCAAATGTCCCTGCTGTCCGTTATCGTCTATCAATCCCGGACGGCCGATTACTGAATTGTGCAACTTGCGGCATCGTTGTGTCAAATTTTAATGCACAGCACCACAGGTGCAACATCCTCATGGGATTCACATTCAAATCTGGAGGCAGGACTTCCAGGAATACATTGCCTCATGAATGTGCCGTTCCTATTCAATTGGATTCTTGCTAGGGGCAAGGAAAATTTCAGTGTGATTGGGCTTTTGGCGTTGCACCCGAAGCTACGACACTACATGGTTGTTTGAGACTTTCAAGTTGGTGCATCATACTATACTCCAGCTCTTTGCCTTTCCCGCATGAACAGTATATGAGTAATTCAGACAGTACCTTGGTGCTTAAGTATTCAGAAATGTGCGGGCCAATAGCATCTTTGTAGTTGTCTCGATCAGGCACTCTAGATATTCACGACATAACTAGGATATTACTATCAGAAATATAAGTTTCTTCAACAGGTGACGGGTGGATGGGTAGAAAATCAGGTATACGCAGCAGAGAGCAAATGGACGCAACTCCCCAGGCGAATGCAAACGAGCCAAGTAGTGATATTGGTGATAATTGTAAAGGTAACGGAGTCGCGATGTGCCACATGCGGAAGCGCCTTCTTGTAAAGTCGTTCATCACGCACGCGCTCGTCTCCAAGTTTGTATCATTTTCTTTTATTGCTTATCCCTTCCGTAGTTCCATTATTCCGGACTCTGACTCAAATTTTCCCCCTGTATACCATTTTATTTACTGTAAAAACCCCATGTAAATTACATTGTCAGTAGTGGAATCGATCCCCCCAGCCACCAGTCATCATTGTAGCCTAGTTTCGTTCAGTTCGCCTCCATTCGTCACCATTTCACGTCCAGTCGTTGCCCATCCAGCTCACAAGAAGCACCCAGTTCACTCCGCAAGTTCGCGTTCACGTTCGCGCACGCCCAGTTCAGCTCACGAGAAGCACCCCAGTTCGCGCTACGACCCACACCTTTAGCCTCCATTCCTACCGAACCACGGATTCTGTTTAGCATCTATCAGAATCCCGCTGAGATACTCGTCCCGCTCTTCGCACAACAACTATGAGCATCTTTTTTTTTATTCCCAGACCATCAGGTCTTTCTACATTCTGATGGCATACAAGAGTTTGTCGAACGCATCAAACATTCCCGAGTCTTCTAAAAGTGTACTAAATGTGTGTGATTCCTAAACATACCTAATTCAGTAGTTAAGCGCCCAAGGTCAGCTGGCAAGGGTTCTCGTTGATCAGCAGTGTATATGCGGGCGGAACATGCTCGCTCGGCGCCCAATGGTTTGCACCCCAAAAATCGTTGCTCTCTGTTATCGTCAATCAGTCCACTGACGACTGAGTGATCCAGCTTGCAGCAATGCCATTCAAAATCTCAATGCACCGCCTCACAAATTCAATGTCCTTACAGATTTATAATTTCACAGCAGCATTTCCAAGAATGGATTGGCCCCATTAACTTGCCGTTTCAATTGAACTGAATGTTCTTCCAGTTTCGTCTCTCACTGAACCATGGATGATACAATGTCAAAAAGTGTGCTCATGTCAATTGTTTGGGTTATGATCTGAGCGTTCGCTCAGATATGAACACAGAGCAATGGGGCCACTTACCCAAAGCCATCGAAGACACCGGACATAAACAGAAGACTTGAAATATATGGAATGGAGTACTTGTTAATCTTAGGTGAACTGAAGATTCCGACATTTCTATTAGATTGTGGTTTGGAACAAAAGCTGAGACCCCTCGTATCTACCCTGAAAACAGACGGCATGCGGAGGACCGCTTTCGACCGTCTTCTATTCATGAGATTGACGCCCAAGCTCGTTTGATAGCAAATTTACTCGCTATTGAAAGGTCAGGTGTCAATGATAAAATTTGATCAGCTCCGATGAGAGTGGATGTGATCTCCTCGCATTGTCGCCGGTCTTCGCTTAAGTAGTCATGGCCTCAATCGAACTATCCCAACCATATTCTCCGTCATTGTCCATCCATCTTCAAAGCATGAGTTTTTCTACGTCAAGTGATCCAATCCAGCTTCCGGCTCGCCATATCATCAAATTAAAAGATCATGTCAATATGAAGACGCATATCGAAACGCTCACCACCAAATATAATCACGAAAATCAGATCCCGTACAAGGTGACGCACGAATGGGACCCTAATTTTGTCAATGCCTACGTTGGTAAATTTGTTCTTCCTCCACGGGCCGACCATCTCCCTCAACAGCTAACCTACCTTTCAGGCGAATTTAGTGCCGATGTCCTCAAGGCCCTGGAAATCCACTCCGATGTGGAGTATATTTCTGAAAATAACGAAATCGGCGATTTCGAAATAATTGACCAGAAGTACGTGTCAGCATCATGAATACTACTATTTCGACTGAATAATTGGCACTAGGGACGATGCTGGCAATGACAGTGCAGGTTGGGGACTTTCTCGTATCAATCAAGAAAAATCTCTTGTTGGCAAGAACGAAAAAGAGACTAATTTCCCCTATATGTACGATGGGGAAAAAGAAACTGGAGCAGGCGTTGATATCTACATCCTCGGTTAGACCCTTTATACTGAACATTTTGATGACATAGGCTAACCAAAGAGTAGACACGGGTGAGCTTATCGTAATAATCCAATTGTGAGTTCTGCTACTAATACTATTGACTCTCACGAAGGGATATATATTGGACATGTCAGTCATCTGGCCGTTGAATTAATTTGCTCTAACGTGATTGCTTACTCAGGACGATTTCGGTGGACGCGCAAAATGGGGTATCACCATTGGTATGCACTTCTTTCCACTCCAACGTGCTACAAGCATATTGATGGTGTGCGATCTTCGATTCAAATAGACAAGGAAGAGGGTGACACAGTAAGTCACGAACAATACTGAAAAGGAGGATATCTTAACGATTAGAGTAGGACAACGATCAAAGTGGCCATGGGACACACGTAGCGTAACTAAAATCCGTCAACATGGTTTCTTTATGCTTATCACATAATCATAGTGGAATAGCCGGCGGAAAACGATGGGGAGTTGCAAAGGTAAAGATCTGCGTCAGATGTTGATCAATGCTGATCATATCATCTTGATTCTAGGCTGCCAGCTTGATCGCAGTGAAATTCCATGGCGATGGGTATGTGTTGAAATTCTTTACAATATTTATTCCGAGTTCTAACCTTGCTTGATAGTGATAGGTCTGGCTTTGTTGAGCATGCGTGCGCTTGATACAACAATCGGAATCATCCATTCTATTGATGCACACCTGTTTTTTTATAGAGTGAAAGGCATTGAATGGATTCTCAAACGTGTCAAAGCAAGCAATACCCCCTCGGTTGTCAACATGAGCCATGGTCAACCTAAACGCAATCGGTTTTGGAATGAGCAGGTAACGAAGGTACGTTATTACGTTCTAATGATAAATATCAGGTCAGAAAAATATTAAATTCAGACATAGCTTGTTCAGAACGGTATTCACGTTGTGGTAAGAGATAAATTTAATCATTCTGACGTGATTTTCTAATATCCAAGCAGGTAGCAGCGGGTAACAGGAGCTGGGATGCTCGGAATACAAGTCCTGCCAGTGCTCCTCTTGTTAATACTGTTGGCGCGACAAACATCAAAGACGAGAAAAGCAAAACATCCAACTATGGTACGTAGGAAGTTTGAAAATTATTTCGATTGAAAACTGACATTCGATAAATTAGGACCTTGTGTCGATTTTTTCGCACCTGGAGAGGAAATTACAAGCTGTGGAATCGAAAGTCCATCGGTGCGCATTGATTATTGAATCGCCTCTATGTTCCATTTATCATATCTACTGTTCACTAGGCTACAAAAATAAAGAGCGGGACTTCAATGGTAAGCAGTTGGATGTTCGTTCGATACCCTTATCCATAAATTCTGACGACGAATACACTGGAAAGGCTGCACCAATTGTTTCTGGAGTGATTGCCACATTCATTTCTCTGCACGGCAACCTTCCACCACTCATGATGACCAACATCCTTCGGACTCTCAGTTCAAAAGGAAGTAAGCGAAGTCTCCTTCATACCTCATTTTTAACATTGTATTCTGAGGCAACTCCGCGCGCAGCTTTAGGAACAGTAAATGCATTAATTCGTGGTGCTCTTCATATCGAAGCAACAGTCTCAATAATGTCATCGAAAGCTATGTGGGGCAGTATACGCCTCCTGGATGGTACACCTCCTTTCGACATGGCGGCCTTTATCAAGTGGCTACAAGAGAATAGCACGTTCGACGCAAATCATCGCACAATCGATATCGACCGATTCATCAAGAATACCAAAGATATCGATGCAGCATCCAAGTTGAAGACGGTCAGCATTTTTAGTCGTGCCATTCTTAGCAAAGTCAACAAGGGTGCCACTGTCTACGAGTCTAACGTAACAAAATTCGACGAAATGCAACTTGTCTGCCGTTCTGACAATCCTCAAAACACGACTATTGTTCCGTGAGTAACCTGCTATGTCTCCTCTTTTCGGGTTTACTGAAGTCATACATTTACAGGTTCATGATTGTGAGCACTCATCCAGACATCGATATCGCCCTCGATCGTGATTCTGGGAAAGTCAGCGTCAGCTTTGCAAACGTAAGTTGACGGTATTTTTTCTTGACAATCTGTTTCTAATACACTCACTACAGAGGGATTATGTTAACGAGAAATTTGATCCTAAGAGTAAAGGTGAATTAAATCAAGTTGTATTCAAATCATGCCCTCTAGTGTAACATAGTGATCGCCTGATATGCCAAATACGCTACCTCCTCGTTTTTGCCTTTTGAAATGATTAACACCATTCGGAGAGATTTGATTGAGAGATGCGAACCTTTCAATGGCAGAATATTTAGTCGGTCTGAAATTCGATCACTTTGTTAAATTGGAGTAGATATCGAGGGTCCTGTGGGGAGTTGAGGTTAGTGTACAAGCTACTTATTGTCCGCAAACTGAGGCTAAATTTAACTTCCCTTGTCATTATCGCTTCTAGGGTCAGGCTCGCATGTCAATACGCAATGAAAAATGAATAGCCAAAGCTCGAGTAGAGGTTGGAGGTTTTTGCCTCGCGGAGCAAGGACGAAAGTAGAGATAGATAGTGCAAGTGGGAATTGAATGAACCGAAGGCGCAGCCTTCGGGTCTGCTGTCTCGTGGGAAGGAGCTGCCGCATGAACGCGACTCCTGCGAATCATAGGACTCTATTACCACTACCATTGCCAGCTCGCCTCGGGAGTCGCGCCTAGTCGCACTCAGCCCCGTATGTCTTGCGCGACAACCTATAACCATATCAGGTCAACCACAATCTGTTACCCCGGGGTGTTCTCCGATCAAAAGTACTACTAAAGAAATGAACGGTATATGGGAGATTCGGTATATGGGAGATTCTTGAGTCAAAAGATTGTAAGTCTCTTCGAATGGAAGGAGAAGTAGCAACGATCAGCCGAGTAAAACTCGAGATGGCATCGCATCCTTCGATTCATTTCGCGTGTCAGGCGAGCCAGGACGTCAAGAACCCTCTAATGAGTGGATTTTACCTATATGATGGACGGCTCGAGCTCTCCGAGATTATGAAGCAGAATATCACCAACTGCGAGTTGGCATTTTTATCGGCTTGTCAGACAAGCACTGGAGATGAAAAGCTTTCCGACGAGGCCGTCCACTTGGCAGCGGCGATGCTGGCAGTCGGATATCGAAGTGTTGTAGCAACGATGTGGCCAATCACACTGCGGGCAATTGCCTATCGATGTCTGGATCCGATACTAAGAATATACGGAAAATATTGTGAATTGAATCGCCGAATTTACAGTAGATAATATGTCGATAACATTTATAATATTTTCATGCTATGATCTACCACTAACTTAGGAAAAGATTAGAAGAAAATATATAATTGCTTCAGCCTCGATGTCCAGATCACAACCTGGAAAGACCGGGGAGATATTTAGAAGCCGATTTCAATATTTTCGCAGAATCAAGAATGAATGTCTGCCATCGCATGTGGCAGGCGCGCATCGGGCGCGTTGCGTGAATGTTGGGCCTGTTGGGGCCTTTGAGTGCCATCTGGGATGTTTCAGCGCCAGTGGAGGCGGGATGGGGTGCAATTAGAATATCCGGTAGTGTCAGGACTCTGGGACCCCAGAACTCAGCCTGAGCGCCCGTGAAGTTATCCCCTTCAAACAAACGCACGCGTCCAATTTATTACTGGAGGCACAACGCGCGGCCGATGCGCCAAATGCGCACCTGCCACATGCAGTGTCGGACATTCATACTTGATTCTGCGAAAATATTGAAATCGGCTTCTAAATATCTTCCCGGTCTTTCCAGGTTGTGATCTGGACATCGAGGCTGAAGCAATTATATATTTTCTTCTAATCTTTTCCTAAGTTAGGGGTAGATCATAGCATGAAAATATTATAAATGATATTGATATATTATCTACTGCAAATTCGGTGATTCAATTCACAATATTTTCCATATATTCTTAGTATCGGATCCGGACATCGATAGGCAATTGCCCGCAGTGTTTGTACTATCGGCCAGGAGAGTGTCGCCCAAAGTTGAATCGAATTCAATGTGCAACGACATTTATGACGAGAAATGATCTGCTCAATTGAGTATGAGTTGCGTTGGGCTTAATCAGCAGAACATTCAGGTGATAAGACAATGTGCATGTGGTCAGTAAGGGTTTCACAATCGCGAGCATACAATCACCCAATCTCCAAAGCGGGCAAAACCCCCTAAGGTGGATGCGCCTTCTAGCACACGTTCTTGGGTCGCGAGTAACTCTCGTTACCAGGGCTGTCACGGTCCACGTCCACCTAGCTCCTTAATTTTTGGCATGGTTTGCACTGACATCCTTCATCTTCTCGCTTGCAGACTCCTGGCAGGCCTCCCTTCGAGTGCCCATCTGCGTCGCCCTCACTTCAAGTTCTGTGCGTGGTGATCAAGGCTCAGGTCTCAGTGCTTCACCACACTCATGAGTCGTCTGGCTCTCTTTCCCCCATTCACATTATCCTACCATCTTTATTCGACCCTCTTGGCACTCCACAAGTCATATTGCCACAGATGCCAGCACTATCACATCCGGCATCGTTGGAAAAGCAACTTCCTATTTATTATGAGCCCAATGTCTTTACGATGTATGCATGAAGGTCGCAAATAATCCCAAGTTTTCGTGTCTCCCTCACGCTCGGTGCGTGATGTTCAAGCTCAGACACTCAGCCTTATGTTTCAGCGCTCTATACTGGCTCAGCTTAGTATTGATGTACTTTCAATTTTACCCTATCGTGATATACGTACGCCCAAGTGATCAGGTTTACACCTCTAGGCTCTGGTTCATCATGCATCATGTTTTGAACGTTGGATATTTGTCTCCTTTCCACTTCAACTACCGCCTCATCGAAGCGTTGTACGCCTGTGATCATCACACTTTTCTCGTATTTCACGATTCTATGAACTCGAGGATCTCTCAAATTTTGAAGACTTAGATAGAAGAGTATTTTGTTATCAGATCACGAATGAGCTGATATTTCTGTTTGATGCCAGGTTGACAGGATGCGGGTACCTATTCCTAGCCGCTTCAACTCACTCCTTTGCCCAATTCACTCCGCTCCTCAACTTTTTTTGTAAGGAACCACCAGCAAGAGATCTTTTCCATTCAGAAACCAAGCATAGGTTGCTAATTCTCACGTGAAAGTATGTCTCCAGTTTGGACGGCTAGCATTGTATAGCCTATTAGGAAAGTATTATTCGGTCGTAGTTCAACCTGTAATTCGTGTTCGGGATCAAGCTCGACAAGATGCTGTCGTCGAGAAGAGTTGGCCACCAAATAATAAAAAATGGGGTATATACACGGAGAGGGATCCTATGCTCTAATTTCGTAGCTCAGAGTTCCATGTCGACTGATGGCCTAAACGAAAGGCGGACTTTGACTTCTTCAACCCCAAACAAGTTCAAACGCCCCTACGGCTGCTAGAGGTTCTTAAACTGAACTATAGTATTACCAGGCTTACTCCTACACAGAAGCCAGTCAAAGCATCTTGTTTCATCGGCAGAGTTGTCGGGGCTTGGTAGCCTCAAGATGTACTGTCCCTGACCGTGGGGAATGTCTGCGCCTGGAACGTAGTGTACCGGATGGTAGTACCTATAAGGTTGGCCATTCTCATAGGACGAGCCAATTTCAAGTCGATTTTCTGAGGTTGGAGTTGGGTAAAAGCTCGAGCCTAAAATTTGGGAAGGTGGTGTTCCGTATGCATATGAATTCTGCAGACTTGGGCTCTCTGCGGAATTGCCATATCGTATAACTGATGATGGATAAGCAATTTCGATCTTCCCTCGCAGCAGGATAAATATTCATACCAGGCACGGACGATGACTTAGACTCATTGTAGCGACCTTGGCCCGTTAGAGGGCGAGGTCCTGGTCTGGCATCACCTGCAATTTTTAGGCTTTACTGGATGGTTCACGAGAAGGCGGGATACTCACTATATTGGAGATAATTTCCGTTGTTCGAGTTTGACTTGTGCGTATTACTGGAGTTAAAGGAATCACTGACGTGGTTCTGGTAGCTCGGACTATGGTACTGGTCTTGATCGCCATGTACGACGCTGAAGGAAGGAGACTGTCCCCCGATGGAAACATTCGACGCATTCTGAAAGAGATTCACTTTGAATGCCAATGAGCAAAGCCACGAAAAATCATAGAGTAAAACAAAGATTCTCATTACCCAGATTGCAAGAGTGTCCAATGGAGGAGGTACGTGAGTGGTCATCAAGATCACTTGCATGGCGGGGGGAGTCAAGGTGTTGGCTACACACTTAGTTCAACGTTGATGCAGAATAAATTAAGAAACACACCTACTGAAGGGCAGCGAGCGAAACGTAGGCAGTGTCGCAGAGCTCGCATACATGCAGATATCGTTCATGACCCTTCGCATTGCAATGTGACCACATTCCCCGGACAGTCTCGAAAGATTTCGAACAAGTTACGCAATAGGGAGAGATGGGCATTCTAAATGAGTGAAAAGAGAGACGATTTTGACCGATAGGAGGAAAGAATGTCAGTTGATAATTTGGTAACTTGACCTGATATATATCTAGATTTGTCAATCAGCGCCCGCGGCTTCTAATCACTTGGCCTGCAGACCACGATGAGAGACAGGGATTCCAATACTCAATATATGATTGGTACCACAAAGTTAAACCGACCGTGTTAAATGCACAGTAGATAAATAATATAAGATGTTAGTGTACTTCACTGCCTCTGAAGTGGAAAGTTTCCATGTGTCTGGTACAGGAACCGGCCGAAACACACATGATGAGCGGTGAATCATAGACTCTTTCATTTGAGGCAAACGGCTGTGATCTGAGCTTTGGGGTGCAATAGGAGACTGACCAAGTCGGAAGTTGGCTAGAGCGGGGGACGTTCGGTGCATATGGGACGTACAATGGTACGCAGGGTTGGCGTCCAGACAAGCTGTGCTGACATAGGGTGGGTGGCTGAGTTCGTGCATATGGTATCTAGAGCGTCGATCGGAGGAGAGGGGCCAAGAGAAGGAAGACGTAGAGTGCGGTGTGGAAGGCGCGGCGGCCGAATTACACAGCCCACTCAATCGTTCTGCAGCAATTTACAGCACAGGAGACAGGGACGCGCATGCAGCGATTCGAGTAAGTATAGATTTTGTGTAGTATTGTGTTGTTATCTTATCTTATCCTCTGATAACCATTGCATGCGGGCGCGCGGCGGGCGCTAAGTGATTTCGCGTTCCCGTCGGGACCCAGGCTCAAACATGGAGGTAGATGGTTCTTTCCAGAGTCATGCAACTTCAACTTCCATAATGAATTAGAATTCTATCTGGTGTGAATTGTCGTGTTGGTGAGGCTGGTCCTGGAAAATGCATGTTAAGGTTGATTCGGGCCTCTTTGTGGGCTTCTGAGATAGTTCCAAACAAAAGACTGGATGAAATGAGATGGATGTAAGGGTGTTGGAGGAATGATGCGGGCTGTATGTCATGGAGGAAAGGAATGAAAAAACTGGTGGGTAAACTGAGAGGAACTTGAGTGAGTTGGGAGGTGTAAACTAAGTTGAGACCGAACGTAAATATCGACGATTGGAGTTCAGAAACTCTTCACCAATAGCCTGTAGGTTACCGTTCGACAATATTTATTCTTGACGGGCACTAGTCACCAATGGTCAAGGATTTCAACCGAGTTTTCAAAAATTTCCAGTTGGTCGACTATGCGTTGGGAATGGTGTCTTCCACACCATGATTGCGATTATTATGCGTCCGGAAGCAAGGGCGTTGAATTCATCAAAATATTGAGATTTATATGAGTAATAAGAAGGAAACCCATCCGTCAAGTTAACGTTACATCCAAAGAGCACGCCAGCTGGCCTCGCATATCCGCTAGACCACCATAAACGTCGGCGTTTAACACGAATACATGACGGTTGCTTGAATCGGGATTGACGTGGATTGGTGAGTCTTCTCTCCTCCGGATCGCTGAGCTGACGAGAGGAAGTCCAGGGTTGACTGAAGGCTGACAATGATGCTGACGTCGACGTTGGATACAAATAGACATCCAGGATCCACCAAGAGGAACTTGAAGGTGCGATCATGGGCGAGAGGAATCCCGAGGCTAGAGATCCAATCGAACAACCAACTTGAACTCGAATTTGATCGCCTGGAGGGTGAAGCTGAGGGTGGCGAGGACCGAGTGCTGAACCCGGATGACGAGGATTTCTGGCGGGTGTCCGGCCTCCACTATCGCCCAGCAGGCGGCATTGACATCGAAAGTTGAACATTGACCAGGACGGTTATAGAGGCGTTACACTGTGGCGATGCAGTGCTGAGCGATGAAATGTGAGATTTGAGGATCGAAATGAGGACCTAAACCCGAGACTACAACTGGTGTGCGTCAACCATCGACTAGTACACCCACCAAACCAAAACGTAGGCTTTTCGGATATGTAGATCCTTTATATAGCAGGCCGCCTTCCGGTTCTCTCGAGGTCAAAGGTATGAGTGCTAATGCGAATCCCCGATGGCAGCTTGATAGTCAACAGTGGTTGAGCGATGATCGACAATCCTCTCTCGTCGTCGTTGTCAAATGATAGACCAACGTGGACCATGATTTTGACCATCAAGAGTGGCATAGCTTGAAGCAACTCGAAGTTAAGGCCCGAACACCAAGGTTGTAGGTGTGGCTTGACGTTGTGTGGCGCGCAAGGCATCCAAATCCGAAACCGAACGATGGGGATAAGGACGGGGATGCAGTAGCAACGCGGAGGATACCAGATCCCAAATTCAGAGCAGCGGCGCCAGTGGAGGAGCTTGAAGCTTGAAGTCGCAAGACGCGGGTTGAAAAACAATGCGAAGAATCAAGCTCCTAGTTCAGTGGCATTCACTGTCCATTGCTCGAACGAAAAGACGAACGTTCGCCAGCACCAGCACGTCTATCAGCGAATGTGAGTCAGCGTGGGCAGAGATGGAACATGAAGGTCGTGTACATACCGATCTGTTGCCGTGGCCAGGTTTTATGAACGGATAGACTCCTCATCACCTCACTTCTCCATATCTGCCCAGCATCTTTCCCTCCTTTCTTCCTTCTACTCTCTCTCTTGCATGCCCCCTCGTTCCTCCGCATTTCCCTTAAACGTCGTACATCATACACGGTCCACCTCTCCACCCATCCAGCGTCACTCCAGACGTCCGGATGCAGAGAGCACAGACCCTAGGATGTACAAACCTCCGGCCCTGATGCCTGCCTCAGCAGAATCCCCTAGAATCGGCTCGTTCAGCCCTCCTCTCCGGACTCATACAAGGCCCAGACGACACCCGGAGAGAGGACTCCGGTGGAGAGGCGTGAGTAGGAGAGTGGTGTTCATCGGGTAATGGATGTATTCTGCAGCTGTGCACTGCTTCGTTGTGGAAAGGTTATGATGGGTCAAGGGTTTGAGGTTGGGCGTTGGGCATGGTATAGCGACTCCGGGGTGCTGAGACCGGCTTCGACGAGTACGATAATTAGGCGAGCGTTGGGCGTTGGGTATCAGGCGTTGACCACGACCACTGTCAGAGTATAGACATATGTGGGTTCGCTATGCCTCTTGAGGCCTGGTCGTCAACGGTGACATTGATGGCGACAGTATCTACATCAGCGGTCTTGGACGGTGCTGCTGCAGAGGTGCTGAAATAATGCCGAGAATGTATGCTGAACAGCCTACGCGTCGACGACTTTGAGACGGTTACGATGTCCGAGCACAGAGGGTGGCCGTGTTATGAGGGCGAGGAACATCGAATTCGGTTCTAGAATGAGCTTGGGCTTGGGCAGTTCTGTGATGCGTTGGCTTCTGTGAGCGTGCTCTGGTTGTGCAGAAGAATGTGCAGATGGACGAACATTGGGGCACAGTGATAGTGCTCGTTCAAAAGCATGGTCAAGCATTTGAACAGCTTTCGTCCAGACTCTGCGTGGCGGCATCGACGAGACCAAGGACAAGATCGTCAGATGTGACCATGGTCTGGGAGACGACGATGTTTGTAGTCCTGCTAGAGGCACCTAGCCGGCCAGAGGAGAACCTGACACAAAAAAAATGTGGGGGACATGAAAGGGGAAAGCTTACGTGATCATCGCATTCCACCAAGCATGAACTTTTCGCACCTAGTTCTGCACCAACAACAACGTCAATGCCAGCTGCAGTTTTCCGCGTTCCTCAAGCCTTACCTATGAAATGACGAGTGCATTTGGTTTTTACAAGAGTGTATAGCGAAATGACAACACACTTTATGCCTAAAGCTGAAAGCGAACAGCCTCAGAGGACAGCATTTTGTGCATATCACAGATTCAAGGGAATATTATTCGTATGAACACCACACCGATATATGAAGGCGGTGCGTCGGGGGTATTCACTCCACGACATACGGACATGAGGCAGATATCTTACTGCCTCCTAAAGGCGCCATCCGAATTCCGAAAGGCATATACAATGTAAGCGGTCCATCTGTGCAGTTGATCCAAACGTTGAACCATCTGCCCCGCAGCAGGTATCGAAATGGGTATGCCGATCGTTCCAAAGTTCCTTTCTCCATCCTTTGATCAACGCCATCAAATCTTACGGATAATATCACTAAATTCAGTGCAGACGACGCATCCAAAGCGGAGATACCCAACCAGTTCCAACCATTCATATCCAGCGACGAGGGCAGAGACCTCGCTAGCAATAAGCAGGTCAAGGATGATATTCGAAGCGGTAAAACTGGTCAGCACAACCAGGTCTGCTTAGACTAAGTAACTGCCTAATCATGGCAATTTTTAGCTCCTACGTCTGAGGCCCTGGGACGCGTTGTGGGCGATCAACGTGCACCTGATAGTTTGCCATCTGACGAAGACCTTTCCGAGAGGGCGATGCGCCAGTTAGAGGGCATAAGTGGTGAAGTTGCCGATAAAAGTGCGAATCTCAGACTTTGTATATCGGGTAAGTGTATCGGCAAATCGAAGTACATATCTTACAGACCGTTATTGTCAGACTTCCAACTGCAATACGCAACAGAAAGGTCCGAATTTCCCTCCCTCGACTCGGTCAAACTCGTCGTTTTTGGATCTACAGCCGAGGCGGGAAAGGTTTTGACATCGGACAAAGCCTCGCCAGAGGTGTGGAAGCAGACATTGCCGATTGAAGTGTAAGAACTTGATGGCAAATGGGAACTTCTGGTTTTGACGTTGACCGTGTTTCAGAAACGCGGACATGAACCGCCTCAGAATCGTGGCTACATCTGAGGAATGGACGGACTTTGCGTTCATGACTTTGACGAGGGATGAGTTAATTTCAGGGTTAGAGACCCGTAAGTGTATAATCAGGATTTCACTCGAACGATTGCTCAGTTAAAGTATATATGGTAAAATTCAGGAATATCGAAGAGCTTCATGACTGAGACAGACGTACCGGCACTCAAATTTTCATTCCTGGTCACTGTTATTGCTCAAGAGGGACAAAGACAGGAAGGCATTGACGAAGTACGAGGTAGGCTCAAACTGGGACTCTGAAGGGAGCATACAAATGCTAAATATGTGCAGCTCAGGAACTATTTCACCGTGGTGTTGACTTGCTTCGTAGCTTTCAAAGCACAGGAAATCTGCCTGACATGTTCGAAGCTATCTCTGTGAACCAGCAGGTAGTTCGACTCACCCCTGATGACCATCCTAACATGCCCGGACGGCTGAATAACCTTGGAATCTCATTTCAGAGTCGCTTTAAACATACAGGCGACGTCTCGGACCTCTCAGAAGCCATATCGATCCAGCACCGAGCAGTCCAACTCACCCCCGATGGCGACCTCAATATGCCAATGCAGTTGCATAATCTTGGACTATCATTTCTGAGCCGCTTTAAACATACAGGTGATCTCTCCGACCTCGAGAAAGCTATCTCAAACGAGCAGCAGGCAGTCCAGCTCACCCACGATTCCCATCCTGACATGCCAAGGTGGTTGTATCACCTTGGAATTGCATTTCACAGTCGCTTTGAATGTACAGGCGATCTATCTGACCTCTCGGAAGCGATCTCAATCCAGCAGCGGGCAGTCCAACTCACTCCCGGTGACCACCCTAACCTGCTGATGCGGTTGAATAACCTTGAAATCTCTTTTCACGACCGCTTTAAACGTACAGGCGATCTTTCTGACCTCTCGGAGGCCATCTCAACCCAACAGCGGGCAGTTCAACTCGCCACAGACAATAATCCTTACATGCCAGGATGGCTAAACAATCTTGGAACCTTACTTCGGAGCCGCTTCGAACGTACAGGCGATCTTTCTGACCTCTCGGAAGCCATCTCAAACATGCGGCGAGCAGTCCAGCTTACCCCCGATGGCCAACCTGACATGCCAACGCGGTTGAATAACCTTGGTTTTTCATTTCAGAGTTGTTTTGAAAGTACAGGTGATCTCTCTGACCTCGACGAAGCCATTTCAACCCAACAGCGGGCAGTTCAACTCGCCCCCAACAGCCACCCTGACATTCCAGGCTGGATGATCAATCTTGGAATTTCATTTCGCAGCCGCTTTGAACGCACAGGCAACCTTCCTGACATCTCGGAAGCCATCTCAATCCAGCAGCAGGCCGTTCAATTAACCCTAGATGGCCACCCTGACATGCCGATGCGGTTGAATAACCTTGGAATCACATTTCATGGCCGCTTTAAACGTACAGGCGATCTCTCCGACCTCGAGGAAACCATCTCAAACATGCAGCGGGCAGTCAAACTCACCCCTGATGGCCACCCTGACCTCCTAATGTGGTTGAATAACCTTGCTTATCCATCTTGGAGTCGCTTTGAACGTATAGGCGATCTCTCTGACCTTGAGAAAGCCATCTTAATTCAGCAGCAGGTCGTCCAGCTCACCCCGGATGGCCACCCTTACATGCCGATGCGGTTGAATAACCTTGGAATTTCGTTTCACGGTCGCTTTAAACGTACAGGCAATCTCTCCGACCTCGAGGAAGCCATCTCGAACAAGCAGCGGGCGGTCAAACTCTCGCCTGATGGCCATCCCGACATGCCGATGCATTTGAGTAACCTTGGAAATTCATTTCAGAGTCGTTTTGAACGCACAGGTGATGTTTCTGACATCTTGAAAGCCATCTCAACCCAACAGCAGGCAGTTCAACTTGCCCCCGACGGTCACCCTGAAATGCCAGATTGGCTGATCAATCTTGGAATCTCATTTCGGAGCCACTTTGAACATACAAGCAATCTCTCTGACCTCTCGGAAGCCATCTCAAACATGCAGCGTGCAGTCCTGATCGCACCTAATGGCCACCCTGGCATGCCAATATGGTTGAATAACCTTGGAATTTCATTTAAGATGCGATTTCAACGTACAGGCGATGTCTCTGACCTCTCGAAAGCAATCTCAATACAAGAGCAGGCAGTTCAACTCGCCCCGAATGGCCACCCTCACATTCCAGGATGGCTTAATAACCTTGCAAACTCATATCACAGTCGCTTTCACAACACAAACAACCTGGCAGATATTCATGCCGCTGCATCAACCTTTCAAGAGTCTGCAACCACGTTGGGACTGCCGTCAGTTCGTTTCAAGTCTGCTCGACAATGGGTAGAGCTCTCAATGGCTCACGATCTTCCGCATTCTTTGACGGCTTATGGGATTGCAATTGATCTCATCTCCGAAATCGCGGGCATGGACAACACCATCGAGCAACGTCATACCCATCTCATCGACATCTCAACTCTAACCACATCCGCCGTTTCGGCCGCCTTTGCTCAAGATGAGACAAAGAAAGCTCTGGAATGGCTTGAACAAGGTCGTTGCCTTGTCTGGAGCCAGCTCAATCAACTCCGTACACCCCTAGACTATCTTCGTGCGCATGACGAACCCTTGGCTCGGCGATTTTCGGATATCTCACGCGGATTGGAGTCTTCTGGGTCTCGCAGTGGCTCTGGAGGTCTTAGCATAGATGCTCCGCTATCACAAAAAATCGTCTTACAAGAAGAAGCTCACCGTCACATCACGCTTTCACGCCAGTGGAGTGAGCTCCTCGACGAAATTCGCAGCATTCCACAATTCCAGGACTTTCTTCGACCGCCTCAGACATCAGACCTTCTAAAAAATCTCCCTCGGGATGGCATTGTAATTTTGGTCAATGTTCACGAAGCCCGCTGTGACGCCCTGGCTCTAATCTCTGACTCCGACATCCCCACCCACATCCCTCTTAATGAATTTACTCATAAGGAAGCATCTGAGCTGAGAGGCCGCCTGCAGCACGTCCTTTTATCATACGGTGTTCGTACGAGGGAAGCTGATCGTGGTGGACGCCCGGTTCGGCGTCCCGACGCTGAAAAGCAGAGTGGAATACATTTTGTTCTCGAGGCACTTTGGCTGCATGTGGTGAGACCAATCCTGGATGGTCTTGGGTTTTCCGTGAGTTTTATCAGTTCATTATTTATCATTTTGTTGATACATTTTCCAAGTCTACACCGCCTTCAGACCTAGCTCGAATCTGGTGGTGTCCAACTGGATCCCTTGCATTTCTTCCGCTCCACGCCGCAGGAATCTATGGCCAGAATGGGCGATCTCTACCAGGCTCCTGCATTTCTGACTTTGCAATCTCCTCGTATACACCTACTGTCAGCTCGCTGCTCCAAAAACTCAAAGGGTCGGACAATATACAACAGCCCGCATCGTCAAAACTTCTTATCATCAGCCAACCTGCCACCCCAGGCTGCTCTCCGATTCCTGCAACTACGGAGGAAATGAACTGTGTTTGGAAGGCGGTTGCGATCTATAACGGCGAATGCTACCGTCTAGAAGGAGCGTTCGCATCAGTCAGCCAGGTGAAACTCGAGATGGAATCACATGGTTCGATCCACTTCGCATGCCATGCTAGCCAGTCTCTCGAAAATCCTCTCAAAAGCGGTTTCTATCTCCACGACGGACGACTGGAACTTTCGGAGATCATGAAGCAGAAGTTTACCGTTCGCGAATTGGCATTTTTGTCAGCGTGCCAGACGAGCACTGGCGACGAGAAGCTTTCAGAAGAGGCGGTCCACTTAGCGGCGGGGATGCTTGCAGCTGGATATCGGAGCGTGGTGGCGACCATGTGGTCCATCAAGGACCAGTTTGGCCCCGCTGTAGCGGAAAGTTTCTACCAGAATCTTATGGAGAGGGGAAAGCTATCGGGACAGCCAGGACTCGATAGCAGCCATGCTGCGCACGCTCTTCACCATGCTATTCAGGGTATGCGAACGACACTCGGTGATACGGAGCAAGCTCTTCTGACTTGGGTGCCGTACGTCCATTTTGGTTACTGATTTTATTTTTCGTTTTCGTCTTTATTGTGAGGTTTGCGCTACTCTGAAAATCCAAGTTTGTGTAAATCGTCACTCCTGCTGTATCTCTTCCTCCCAAAAATATCTTCTCGTATTTTTACGTACAGTCCACAAAGATTAATTATTTTCCCTGCTCAGCATTCAATAATTTGCTACTAGTCACTTGGTGAGGCCAGTAAGATATCAATGGATCGCCAAGCACAGCACTTGTGCCCACTTTAGTCATAGCAGTGGTCTTCTGGTTGTCCACTATCACGAGTGGTAGCCTCTTGCAATTACCGAAAGAAACTTCAGTATCTCTCAGTGAGCCACCCGTTGCATAAATATTGCATTTGTGGGACATAACAAGTACTGTACACAAGCACCAAAGCAAATGAAGAGTGACTGAAGTTAATGGTGGTGTAGGGTGCGAAGACGAATACTTGATCCGGTAAGAGCCTAAAGAGGACGCCTAAGGTCTCGGGCCCGATAGACGGCCAACTTGGATGACCACTCGCGGCTAGGCGTCGTGGAGGCTGAATATTGAGTACTGAAGCCGGACGATGATAATTTCCGTCGGGGAATCTAGGTCCAGCATGAGAGGTGTTGACTTTGAAAGTTAAAAGTTGAACGCTGACAAGATGCACAATGAATTGGCGATAATATGTCGCTGCAGTGTTCAGCGAAGATGTCAAAAAGGGCTCTAAGAGCATGCCCACAACCAGCGTGCATCTATCCTCGACTCAGTAATGAACGTGGACAGTGACAACAAAATTTATTATGATTGATGATCCATGCTTGAACGTAAACGATAACTGCCGAAGTTCGCTGCGATCGATAATCCTCCTCTCCTCTCCTCTCCTCTATATCGACAACGATAATCTCCTCCCATCATCCTTGTTGATGTTGACCTTGAGTACCCATCTTGGATCCATGTTCAACGAGAACGCACGGGCAACTCGAATTTGAACTTGAACACCTGAGGCTTGTGGGCATCGCTGGGCGTGGTGCGGTGGTGAGGGTTTGGAATCGGAATCGAGATGATGAGGAAGATGGAGTAATAATGCAGAGGACCGACAATGGGGGATCCAGGTTCCAGAGCTCTCACCCAGCCAGTAATGAAATATCAGGTGAGATTCATCGCCAGCGAAGGGGAATCAGGATGAAGCTGCAGGACGCGGGGTTGGAAACAAATTCGAACGGTAAGGCTACTTCAAGTTGTTCACTCGCGGTTTAAACGTTGAACTGAATATTCGAACGATGAACATTCACCAGCACCGGCACGTCTATCAGCGAGCACGATTTCGCGTAAGCACAAGTACAAGGCGGGCAGAAATCGTGTACATACGATGTTGTTGCCAGCTATAGCAAAGATTTACTGTGCTGGAAATTTGCCCGCACTTGGGGCTGAGCATGTTGTGGTGAGCCAGAATCCGAATCCAGACGACGAAGACGTGGTAGTGACACGGATGATAGAGGTCGAATCGAAATTCTAGTTCCAGCGAAATCGAACGACTAACATTCACCAGTACCGCCTACTGACAAGAGCGAGTTAGCACAAGGTAGCAAATCGTAGAGTTATGAAGGTCGTCTACGTACCCGATCTGTTGCCAGCTGCAGGTAACATCAGCGGAAATGAGATTCCACCAGTTTCTACGCATATCCGACATTTTTCCACGGCCACCCAACTTGCTCCGTTACACGTCGTCCACAATCCATCGTATGGTACACCCATTCGGACGTAGAGTAGGCTCTAGGGTTCCCCAATCCTAGTCCCCAGTCCTCAGTGCGCATGTCTCAGCAGAACCGCCTAGAATCGTTCCTCCAAATCCAAACACATACAAAGTCCGACGACACGCAGAGAAGGGAGTCCGGAGGAGTAGACATGAGTAGGAGGGCGGTGTATGCTTCGGGCGATGGGCGTCTTCCCCGCGCTAGTAAGTAGTCAATAAGACGCGTCGAGGTCAAGGTTGCCATGACCCTGATGTAGCGACTGCAGCTTCGAGGTTATTGACGAGTACAATCGCGAGTAGTTCAATAAGGTGAGTGTGTGGTGTCAGGCGTTGATGTTGACGATAGATATATGCAGGTCCGCAACGCTTCTTGAGATCTCTTGACGTCTCTTGTTCGACGTCTGCAGACTCGAACACTACTGGTGAACTTTGATAATGAACGTTGAACGTCGCATTCGAACGTTGCGCCAACGCCAGCGGAAGAAGCTTGGCCCGCAGACGTCGAGCTGAAAGGACCGGTCACGCCTTGCCCACTATCCGAATGAGGAGCGTTCGCGTCTAACGATGTGAGTTAGTACAAGCACAAGGTGGGCAGAGATCGTTCGGTACATACCTATCTGTTGCTAGCTGCACCTGCAGGCAGACGATATCGGTTCCTTTATCCTCTTTCCTCCCCCTTCGTTGTTCCTTGGTCTTCCATTTTCATCACGTGTACCCTCCAACCTCTATCCAGACGTCAATTCAGACGTTCGGACGCAGAGAGCATGATTTTTAGCTCCATTTCCAACGTATACAACGCCCACATGACGTTCGAAGAGGTACGATGTGTTCCGCGCCGTATTCCATGGCTAAAAGCACCTATGATGTTACGGTGCATCGACATCGAGATTGAGCGGGCATGGTGTAACGATTATGGCTCCGAGATGTCGGGGGCGTCGGGGTGAAAATGACCACTGTAGAGTGCGGATAGATGCAACTCCGCCACGCAGTTTGGTGCCTCTTGATGTTTTCCATTGACCGCTCGTTGATGATGATGTCAGCGGACTCGAACGGCGCTGGTGAATGTTAAATGTTGAACATAAGCCTTCGGCTACAACCCAAGGCTTCCTCCTCCGTGTCGAAACCGAACGTGATAACGGTCGAGCTTTGAGACCGATGTGGATGTGGAGGCTCGAGGAGCCGGAGACAAGAGGTAGTAGATACCAATGCTGGCGAAAGGTGCATAGAAGTGCTGGGACGACTCTGAGGCCAGCGATGATACAGATGTCCAGAATACAACGTGTAGACTCGGTTCTGGAGTCGGCTTGGGCTTTGGGCGCCTCTGGGTTCCTCGGGTGCTCTAGTCGTGAGCAGACGATGCAAGGAGTGAAAAATATTGGTGAGGATGAAGATTTAGACGCATTGATTGCAACCCGTTGGAAAGCTTTCGTCCAGAGAATCTCCTGCAACTGGAGGGTGCAGACGCCAGACTCGCCGAATTGACACGACCCCGACGACTAGACTATGACGGGGCCATCGCGTGTGTGTGTATGGCGCGAGGGGAGGAAATGTTCATGTCCGTTGTCGCTGTGTTCCATAGAGTGAGGCGGGAAGAAAAGTGCACTGTCACGGCGGACATTTAACTGTCAAGTCGGCTCGCCGGCTGTCATGTCAAGTCGTGCAGACGTTGTCGGCAGGTAAGGTGTCAGGTGCTTGCCGGTCACATTGATTACCGTCACACCTATTGACGGGAGGCGGCCCGACTTGACAGTTGGATGTCCGCCGTGTGTGAGAAACAAGTCCCGTCGATGAACGGCGCCCTTGCGCGATCACCCCTCCTTTACTTTTGGACACTTCAAGTCCGGCCGCTTCAAAGAACAATCATATGGCGCATGCATATCTCGACAGTGCCAACATTAACGAACTCCTGCTCGCGGTTAAGAACAGACTTGACGCCCAGCCTTTGACAAACTATATTCCGGACGAGTGTGTGTTCATCCTCTCATAATAACGAGTATGGTGATTTAAATCCGGTTTAGAAATGACATTAAACAGGCAAGTCTCCTCTTAGTATGAGTACCTTCAATTTACATCTCATACGAATCTTCAAGCGCACTTCGCTCTTCGAACTCTCAAAAGATATTTCCGCTAAACTTCTGCGCTACAGAGATGTAGCGTACTCAGTCAATCGCCTTCCGATCGAAATCTTGTGGAAGATATTCGAGCTTGTTAGAGGCGAAGATTACGATGCTTCGTTTTTCCTGAGCATGCCTCCCCCAGACAACCTCGATGTACGATCTCACTCATGGATAGTTATCAGTCACGTCTGCCAATATTGGCGACAGTGCGCGATCGGTAACCCGAGACTCTGGCAACTTATCCAGATCGGAAATCATATGAAGCGCCCAGGTCATCTGGCAACCATGTTCTTCGATCGTGCCGAGCCCCTCCCAATCACACTTTTCCATGAAAGATCGAACTCACCCACGGAAAGAAAATCGATCGACCACTTCTATGCCGCTTTGGAACGGCATCTTGAACGAATATCTGGGATTTTTCTTTGGGGTGAATTCCACAAAGCCGCTTGGAACATCCTTAAGGGCGACCTTCCCAATGTCACCG
>Ga0247741_1000493_pt1 | contig 22540 bp, 25 predicted proteins | sample UWRJL213509R2_FD_180945 | JGI IMG/M metagenome (GOLD analysis project Ga0247741, IMG submission 180945) | Plant litter microbial communities from Arlington Agricultural Research Station in Wisconsin, United States - UWRJ-L213-509R-2 | ecosystem: Environmental > Terrestrial > Plant litter >... | reverse complement strand
GGTGTCTAGCCATACACGTGAGAAGGGATCGAAAGGCAAAGCAAGAAACCCGGCAGCAAGAGTGCTGGCAATAGATAGGACATTTGGGTCGTCGGCCGGGTTACCCTGGTGACATTAAACGGTACAGAGGTGTGGATGGTGTCGTTCCGACAACCTTGACGTTGTGCTTTTCGGAGGAGAATACTGATCTCAAAAGGGGACTATCCATAGAGGTGTCGGACCGTACTGAGGACTTTGGTGCACGTTCCGGTTCTTGTTTGGCACGTTCTGGGGGGACTACTATCGTGGTATTACCTGCCGAATAAATCAATCACCATGAGGCTGTTAATATGACTGCCTGACATAACCACTCACTTGAAAGCGAAGTTCTCCCTTGCTCAACGTAGGAAAATGCGTCACGGTCCTTCTGCGAGTGTCTGCTTGAAGTGGAATATTGTTAGATGGTAGTGGTTTCAACGAGACGTCAAATATAATTACCTCCTCATGGGTCGGTCATCGTGATAGGACGGTGAGAATGCAAGATGCGCATCTTTCTCGTAATGTCTGAGAAGCTCAATCTGACTCCTAGTCGCTTCTGGTGACAGTGACGAGAAAGACAGGGAACACAGTGGGTCTTGAGTCAAAGTATCTCTATTACCAGTAAGCTCTGCCAGCTTTCTGAGAGCGGCAGTCATCCTGTCCTGAATCGACATATCACGAGGTGTGTAGACGTCCGACCGATGATGAGGTTGCCGTGCTAGAAAATTAGCGAACACTTTATTGACGATTGAAGCGTTCCCAGGTACGACAGAAAGCATTGACGTTCCACCTTACGATGACTTATAATAACGGGTAGCATAAGAAGTCGAAAAGACTCACCCTTGACAGAGAATAGAACCACACCATCCTTCACGTTTGACAGTTGTGATGCGAGTTTCTCGGCGTATTTCATTGGACAGAGCTCATTTTTTTCACCCTGGCTTGTCGTCAGTCATGACGTTGAGAACGATAGACCTACTGACCTGGATGATTAGAACAGGTTGGGTAATCAGTGAATATGCTTCGGGGTTTAACGGTGTCCGCTGACACGAGATAATGGGTCAGCTCAGTTGCAAACAGAATACTTAAATATTGCACCAACATTAATGAAGACGCTAGTTGTCTCTGCCGTCCTTGCTCGTTCAGACGGTGGGTGAACCCTTCCCCAAAACAGGAGGAGCTGCCCAACAAAACAGTCAGACGCATAAGGGAAAAAGAAGGATGAGTCATGATGCCTGACCTCGTCTATTAGATCTGGATCGGTGCGCTACAGCCGTGACGTGCGTCGGTAGAAACTTTAAAGATACAATGGAAGGACGTACGGGCCCAAAGAGAAACTCTATGACCTCAAAGGCAGCTTGCTCGAAGGTCTCCAAATCTTCCGAAAAGCACGACGTGTGGACTAGTTCGTCGATATTTTTATATATCCATTTCAACCTATGAAATTTGAGTAATTTAATCAGAATATCGCATGTCCACTCACTCAATGGGAGAGGGAACGTTGACTAGAGTCAGGCTTAAGCACATCTCGGAGAATCTGGGATAGCTTTCAGTCCAACTGTATAACTCAAGGAGCGATTCAGTCCACACAATACCGCAAATCTGAGAGCACACGATATGGATGAACCCTCCAGGGCAAGGATATGACTTGGGGGTAGCTGCAGCTTCTGTTAGAAAGAGAGAAACAATTAGTTCAAATGTAGAATAACCCAGTTCAGATCTGCCCACTTGAAAGCAGAAGGCCAAGTCGGCGGCATCCACCCAACTATCATGACGACCACTTGGTCGACAAGTAGACTTCCCAGAAGAGCGCATATCAAAGACGATGATGTTGTAGTGGGCCTGTAGCCTTGAGTCGTTGACCTGGAGATCCATCCATGTCGAATCTAGGAAAGCTGGGTGTAGCATGACAAGGGTTGGTTTCTCCGGATCGAAGCCGCTGACATTATAATGGGGTGTATTGGTGGCATAGTATATGGATGCATAGTCAGCCCTGCTATGGAGATCGACGGTGGGCATTATTGTGAAGGAGGGTCGCCGTCGTGGCTAACGAGGACCAAGCCGCATGAGTATGATGGACGAAAGGGAGTGAAGCTAAGCACTGCAGATGTGACGGAGAAAACATTTCGCATTCGGCAGCTCCGGCATCTATCTAACAGCCGTGCCTAATTCAAGATTATTTCTTCTGTCCAATCTCCTCTGCGCCACAAATTTGGAAGAACTCCTTGCACGTATGATATATTGTACGTGCTATGGTTCTATAGTTGAGAGACTCAGAGCCTTTACTCAAAGATATCCCAGGCAACCTTCATGCCGATTTTATTCGTCTGATCGTCGAAGCGGAAGAAATAGTATTTGGGCTGGTACTTCTAAAAAGCCTAAGTAATGATGGCTCTGGGTACTGAATAGAAGCCCTGATTATATAGCCATTCAAAGTCGCAGTGCTTTGAAAGCATGGCACCATGACGCCGAATAACTCCATATTACACAGCTGAAGATTTCCAACGCCAATCCACCTAACTTGACCCCTTTGACTTGAGACCATCGTGAAGATCACGCCGGCTTTGTCCCGACGACGGTTTCCAGCACGTTAATGACTTGATGCTGTCGCTGCAACGGATATGAATGACCTTCAAAAATAGGGGAGAAATAAACGCACCTCACGATCTTTGCTATTACTGCTGACAAACATTGTTGGAGTATTTGCCTGGGCCAATTCCAGTTGTTGTCTTGACACGAGACCATCCCATGCTGGAATGACGCGCTCGTGGTCAAATTTGAATATCTCTTTCTTGAAAGCATCCGTCATCATCTAATATCAGAAAGGCCGTTAAGCGATATTATTTTGGCAGATATTGGCAGTGTTCAGAGAGAGTGACGGACGTCAACTTCATGCCGAGAAACAGTCGTGCCAATCAATTGTGCCCTACGAATAACGTGCGCGGTCAGAATACCGGCTAAATTGAGGAAGCCGAACTCACTTAGTTTGTGCTACTTTAAATTTATCGTGATATTTAGTATAGATACCTTCACGTTCGGCCCAGAGACTGCGTTCGAGAGTATTTTGATCTTCCTTCATCTACTTAAAGATAACGAAGTGAGCATAGATCTCGATGTAATGTTGAGAACTGACTTATGCACCTTTTTGATCGAAGTAACGAAGGACGGGTCATCGGCGAGCTTTGACAGCAATGGTAAAGATTCACGGAACGTAAGACCTCTAAGGTCTCCCTTGGACGACGAAATGTTCGAAGGACCAGGTATAGGTTCAAAGAAAGGCGTTAGAGACGAACTTATTGCATCGTCTTCAAAGGGTCTAGGGGCCTTAGTAGTGTGAGTAGCACTTGTGTTGCCAGTAAATGGTTGCAACTGAGATAGTAGCGACGCAACAGATGCGCCGGTGCTCGGGCTGCTCGATATGTCAGCCCGTTCGCTGTTGACCTGCCGCGGTTGCTCATCAGTGTTGATTGATGAAACCGTGGCAAGCGGAGGCAGGTTAGGAGCAGTGTTTGGTGAATTGGAGGTCTCGAGCTCCTGCCACGCAGCGGATGATTTGAGCTGCTCGAGCAGAGCTAATACAGCTGCAGGATCCTGAAATTTGAAAGTTGTCAATTAGTCCTGTCAGGATGTGAAATAGAGAAACTTTACATTGATGTTTGTCGAACTCATAGCATTTGCATTCGAAGCGGAGGAAACGCGACGGTCGTCGGACCCCGCCAAGTTCGTTTCATAGTTCCCACGGTCAATTAATTCAGTGCGGCAACGGAAACATTTCTTTTTGGCGTTAATTCCCCTATTAGAAGCCCTTGCAAATTCAGGGAGAGGTTCAGTACGTTCAGTCATGAGTTGGTCGACAAATGCCCAATGGACATGGACAACATGGCGTTGATGCCATTCATCTAGTTCAGCATGGAATCGAACCTCGGTGTTTATGGATCATATCGCATTTTTTTTACTCTATGATATCCTTCTTTGCTCTACAACCCCCTCATGGAATACAGTGCATTTTCGGGATACCGCATGTTACCGAGGGTCTTGCTAAGCGCCTAAAGCATCTCCTTAAAAGCCACAATAGATAAAGCGCCTAAATCACTGATAGCTACCTGGCCGGTCCGATTCGAATTGACGGGAAGTGGATCTACTTCTACTGAGTAAGTAGGCAAAATCGTTAAGGGACTATCGATATCGGACTTAGCAGAAAAGGTTGAAACCAAGTTCCGGCGCCATCCTTTCTGGTCTTGACATTATTATCCCCGGTTCAAGTACGCCACATTAAGGCATGCCTTGTTTCGGCAATTGTGCCGGACAATGGACAGTGCATTTGGGAAACAAGGCACTCTCTGATCTTGAACGAGACAAGACCGCATTGCATAGGCAGCTAAACCTGAAATCCGAAAGGAGATCCTTTTGCTCTCCGGGACCACCTTCCGAGTCGGTTATCAAAGGACACTGTTGGGTACCTCCAATGAGCGATGTATACATAGCTTGTGACCCACTTACAAGAGTGCCATTGATCCATCGTCGTTAGTGGGGCGTTGGTCTAGTCATGCTTAATTCGGTGGACTTTTGGGGTAGTGAAAGCGATCATCTACATGATACCGCATGATTGTGGTTAACGTACGATTTGAGCGATCTATAATTGCACTTGCATGGAGTGGGATAGACAACTCAACTGTGGGGTCTGAATTTATGGATGAGATAACTGGACAGCGCCAAGATTGTATGTCATTTGCCATCTATACCGCAGATGGAACATGATAAAGACGTTTGAATATGAGATAGTGGAGATGGAGGGATTATAAAGCACCATGAAGAGTTTAAGAATGACGATATTCTTGGCATTTATTAGCCGTGTATGTTACCCATAACGCACCCTACTGAATCACAAGATTAGATTTGCACACAGCAATTGAATGGATGATTCCGAACTTTACGCAACAAATAGATCAGCCGCCGGTGTTGCGCTGCGCACACCGTGACGGATTAGCGGGCGCACCTGTATGACAGTAGTACGGAGTTGAGTACTGAAACGGGGCTGCTGCTGAGCACCGGGTATGCAGGACAGGTGATTTGGTGGGTCGGAAGTTCGGCGCGACAGAAAGGCAGCAATATGAAGTCAGATGAAGACATAGCGACAATGATCTCCGTTAAGAAAAAGGCGATCCGAAGTAAGTTTGAACCATTCTGCCAAAATCTTCATCTGCATAATAATTAACCGTCGTGTGTACTGGCGGTGAGAATTGCAGAGAAGCTAAGCCTCGTGAGAGAGATGTTTCAAGATATTTTCGACGTCAATAGTGAAGGAGCGTTAGCGCTGTCGGCGAGCTCTGAGCAGAGACCGAAGGCCGAAACTGGGGTGCGATAGAACGGACACGGAGCTATCAGCTTCCTGGATGACAGCGTCTGCAGGCTACCAGGTGGAATTTTGCATCGAGTCGAGACTCGAGAGGCAGACATTCGCGGATATGCGGACGAGGATATGTATGAAGCCGAGCACCTAGGTAGAGTGAGGTAGACGGTAGAAGTGTATCAAGGTCCGAGAGCATTGTTGACGCCCGTATTGAAAGAGACCGAACTTGCACCTGGACACAACCTGGACTTGGTTAAGCTTTGCAAAAAGACAAAGCGGCGCGCCAGGCACCGCTGAAAAGGCTTAATTGCCGGATCTATTAAATGCTTCAAGCAACCACAATTAATGAACGGGGCTTTGGGAGGAATTTCGAGGAATTTTTGTGGAAATTTCTGTCGAGTTGGGTGAAGGGCCAAAAATTGCCTGCGGATGATGATGAGTCGAGGGACGACGATGATGGGAGGGTCAGGCCCAAACAGGGGAAGAAGAGCGCCATGAGGCGCGTTGGCCGTGGGAACTTTTGATTAGCAACGGAGCCGATATTCCCAGGATCTCTTCGTCTTCTTTCCCCTGCTGCCGCCTGCCTCCTGCCCTCCTCCCCCACGCAGACTCGGTTTTTCCCTCTACTTCTCTTTCTCTTTCTGTTCTCCCTCGTCCGCAATGCCTGCCGTAACAGAGCCAGAACCTCAGACGACCTCGTCTCACATGATGAAGACAACAAAACGCGGGAGACCGTTCCTAAAGGTGCGTTGCGACGGCGCCTACAATGCCATCTCATACTCATATCGACTTCCAGGATACCTTAGATCTATTTGCTACTCTAATCGTATCGCTTCAACTTGGTCCTCACAAACAGTTCTTCCGGACCTTCCCCCACTCGTTCACTACGTATGTTGCAACTTGAATAGAGTTGATGTGTCCTGGTCTAATTTTCCATGTCAAGTGACGAGGCGGCTCAAAACTTGGCTTCCCTCAAATTTTCGCAGTCAAATCGTGGGCCGGATCCCAGAGAACCTTCACGAGTCGTGACCACAACAACGACCACAACGTTCTCAATGACCCGTGACATGGCTAAGGCCATGAGCCAACATTTCATGGATGCTCGTCTTATCGAAAACGCATCAGATCCAAACTCCAACCTTTTCAGGGATCGCGGCGTGTACCAACTCACACCCAAAGGCCTCCATGTTCTCGAGAGGTTCATCTCCAAGAACGGTATAAATTCCGATCATCTACAACCCGTCTTCAGCTCCCAACCCATCTGCATCAAACTCCTCCATCTCGAACGACGCTCATCAGACGACGAAATCATTGTCACACAATCTGTAATCACCGCTCTATTCCGTCGGTTTGTGGGACGTGCTCCAAATTACCCTCCACCTGCCGATAAGCCTCTTGATGCCTTCCAAAAGTACAACGAACGTTCCAAAGGTATCAGCGTTAACGATATCACAGAGCGTAATCAACCGCTTGGACGAGCTGCTCAGATTCACAAACATTGTTTTGCCGCTGTCAGTGCTTTGGAATGGCTTTGCGACTTCACTTCGGTTGTTGGACGAGAGGAGGCCGCCGAGATGGCAGCCCAGTTCGTACGTTTTGGCCTTATTACTCTCGTCAGCGACAAGCGGAAGAACAATGACTCTGCCATTATCTTCACCGTTCGTGGTTCTGCCCCAGGCGGCAATTCGCCTGTTAGCGTAAGTCCTTGTAACTACTAAAATTCACTCTCCGTACTGATAACTTTGTAGCAACAAGGCGAATTTCGCTGTACCGCAAAGGCCATCTACAGAATCACAGATGAAGGTCGTCGTCTTGCCCACTGGGATAATTCACGGCCTCTCGGCGTTACAGATTCACCTAGTGCATCTACAACCCATCTCGCCAACGATCGTTCGTCCATCGAAGGTTCAGTCGAGAGCAGCGCAGATACCAAGAAGGCCCACGATGCTACTGCCAAGATCCATCGCAGGATTTCGCTGGCGGAGAAGCTCAATGCCAACTATGAGACTCCTGAGAAGAAGTCATCGAAGGAGAGCAATACGGATCGTCTGAGATACATTCTCGAGGAGCCTGGATTACGTTCGCTCTTTCGCGAGTTCCTTCGGGGCAACTTCTCCGAAGAGAATCTATCCTTCTGGGTTGATGTCCAGGACTTCAAGAAAAAGTTCAACATCACTTCAACTGCGATGGCCGTGACACCCATCAGCCGTGCAGGAACAAGAAACACTCCGGGTCAAGCGGCAATGGAGAGACATCACGAATCACTCATCAATACCGCGTTTGTCATCTACAACACTTACCTGGCGCCCTCAAGTCAGTGCGAACTGAACATCGATCATGGTCTGAGAAACGAACTAGTCAAGTACCTCGAGGACGTCGTCACCAACCTTACTGGCAAAGCGTTCCAAGGACGAGTTGAACCTGAGCAAGCGAACGCTTTCAATGCTACGCAACTACAAACTATGATTAAGCTATATGAGCGTATCCAAATCCACATCTTCCGTCTGATGGCCACGGACTCGGTTCCGAAGGTTAGTCTTTTCGTTGCTTCATACCGATCGTCGATTAATCATTATGCACTCTTTAGTTCATTAAAACGCCCAAGTTCTTAGCGATGCGTAATTGGGTCGAGGACTTTGACCCAACAGAGAGCGACATCCACCAATTGTCGGCTGGACCAACAGCCCCACCTGGCCTCAATACTCCCTCGGACGAGGTTGGCGGTGCTTACATGACCGTCTCACAACAAGCCAGCGAACGTGAACACCGACAGCTCGTAGCCGCGACTGCGGCCGCTACAACATAGGGCGTTCTGATCAACCCGCCATGTTCCGTTTCTCTCTCGCCTACCTATGGTATATGAACTCCCAATGCACCTACATCTGGCGACGTCGCCCACTATGCACATGCGCATTTCGACCCACTCCCATCGTCTTCACTACATCATCTGTTGCGCATCTTCATTTGCACCTTTTGTTATTCCTTAATTCTCTTTCATTTCTGACGGATGCTTGCCAGACAACAATTTCCATTCCCCCGGAGGCTTTGTTTACACATTTCGCATTCAATCACGCGCAATACTTTCTCTCTTGTTACATAGTACCATCACGTCTTCCATCTCGACTCTCCCCATACCCTTAATAATTATGCAATACTCTAGTTTTCCTCACTTTTCTCCTACTTTACTTGGGGTCTATGGGGTGGGCTCGTGATTAATTAAACATTGTTCCCTTGTTTTCTCGATACTTTACTTCACTGTATGTATATCATCCAACTCCCTCTGCGGAATACCAATAATCCAAATGGTTCGAGAATTGACAGTATGTCCGACTGTTTAATTTACGACTTGACACTGAGCGCTGGAGCTTCCATAATATGTCGACGAGTAGTTTGACGACGGTGATGATCTGACGGCTCAATATAATGGTAAGTTGCACGAGGTTGCACGCTACATCTACGCCTGTCCTTGGCTTGTCAAAGTCCTCAAGGCCTCATGGAGCATCAAAAGACATTTTTAAACATTTTATGCACACCATGCTGCAAAAGTTGGTGCGGCAAACAGGCGCCCGGAATACCACGTGATCGAAATGTATCTCGACGTGTTCGGTGCCTGACCCTGAGAACTGGAAGTCTTTCTGCACAATCAGCATTCCTCTGTTCTTGTCTTTAGACTTTACCTGGTAACCATCTAGCACTATAGTCGACCAACAAGAGCTCCTGCCTCTTAACCATGTCATGGATATCAGAACTTTCTGGCGGCAACACACCTGCGGCTTTTGTCGATAAGTCTGAAGAGAAAGTGGCGGATCCACATATCCCTAACCGAAAGGTATCCACAAAGGACGCCAACAGGCCTTTCCTTGCGTAAGTCTGCCCCAGTAACACATCAATGAAAAGAATTGTATCCTAACATACCCTGCATAATGAAGCTATAAGGAGTACCGCGAAAAACAGGAGGCGTTACACGCTGCTTGGCTGGAGAAGAAGAAGGCACGAGACGATGCGATATCCAGGGGCGAGAAGGTCGGACCTCTCGAACCCGATCCTACTGAACAAAGAGAAGTTGGCGCTTTGGGACTGCTCAAGTTCTTTGTTGTCGTACTTTTCTGTCTGTCTCTTGCTGGGAAATTCTTCACCGGAAGCTATACTTGGGACTACCAAAACAAATGGCTTCTTGCCAAAACATATATGCCGGTGAGCTTGATTTTCCGACTTTTCTGACGGTCAGCGGTTATTGAACCTAGATTGTAGACAAATCAACGATTGATTTCCGAGAAGCTCTTAGCGACATATAACGGCGACGAGGGGAGACCTCTATTCCTTGCTGTAAGTGTACACGGTCTCTCTGAAACCCGGCATATCTTATTAATTTACCAGATTGACGGAGATGTTTACGACGTTACCAAAGGCAAAGCCTACCAACCAGGCGGATCTTATAACCACTTGTACGTTGCGTGACCTCTTTCTGGCTGTTCGCTTTTGTTCATGAGCCGGATCGCCCAGTGTTGGTGTTGATGCCGCGCGCGCTTTCGGTACTGGATGCTTCCAAACACACCGAACCCATGATACACGAGGAATGTCCAAGAAAGAGCTTGAGGTATGCCCCTTGACTTATCATTGCTCTCGTTCCTAATACCCTGTATCTCATCCGCGCTGCTAGGGCCTCGAACATTGGAAAAAGTTTTATGCTGAACACAAGGATTATGTTAAGGTAGGCAGGGTAGTACATGCCCCGATTGACCCTGCGAGCCCAATTCCAGAGCATTGTGATCCTAAGAAAGCTAAAGCCGCGAAGGAGAGGGAAGAGAAAAAGCGCGAAGCGAAGAAAGAGGGGAAAGCACATGAACATGAAGAGCTTTAAGTATGAGCTTTTACAATATATAATCTACTATCTATGTGTATCATAGGGCATATATGTGATCTATTGGCTATACCGAAAGTTTAAGGCAAACTTCATATGTGGGCATTATAAAAAATGAGACGACGGACATAAGGTTAGATATATGGACCACAAATGAGATCAGTACTTTTGACGATATCCGAGTGCAAAGCCTGCGAAAGGGAGCATCCGAGTCAGGAAGCCTGCATGAGATCGTAAGCAAGAGGTGACGTACCCACTCAGCGTGAGCTTGAAGGATGGGGCACAGGGGGGGCTCCATGAGTCAGGAAATAGTTTTTGAGAATCGGGAAATCCGCCATGGAGGCGTCGATCATGGTTGAGAATGGCGTCTCGCCGCGGTACTTGGCGACTACAATATTGCCGCGCCATGCGAATTCTTCCTTGTATGCTCGGCCTTGAATGTCACGAAGGGTTTTGTTGATTGGGAAAGGCATGCCGTCGCGGGAGACGACGGGGTAGAAGATGATATATGGATTGGCGAATTTACGATTCATCCCATCGAGGGCCTCGACGAGCTAAAATTAGGGATAGCAGAGTCAGTTAGAAGCACATCTGACGCTAAAGGCAAATACCCTACCTGGTATTTCCAGCCTCTTGGGCCAATGCCATCGGCGATCTAACAAGATGTGAATGTCAGTGTCGTGGGGTTCTGGATTAAGTTCCGCCTTACGTAGTCCATGTAGATTTCAGGATGAGGCATGCGAGACTCCGAGGTTTTGAATGCCTGCTGCTGAATCGGGCTGTGAAAGGAAAGCCAGGGGTCATAAGTGAGCGGAGGCAAGTGGAGTATGTGAGCCGTAATCACCTAGTCATAAGACTAACAACAGATGGTGGACGACCTGGTGATGGAAGCATAAACATAGGAAATAGGACACATCTGAAGCATCCTTACCGTCGGACGTGAAGAGCAGGGCATCGTAGGTATAGAATTGGTCCATGAATATCTAGAAAACGGAGATGACCGCGCGAATAGAGGTCAGAACCGACGGCACGTACAGTTGAAAATGTAGTTAGATAGAATAAATGCCTTCTAAAGGTGTGGGCTTCTAGGAGCTTAGCTCTACTGGCTGTTGAGTGGGCGAAGAAACAGTGGTTTTTGGAATAGAATAGGGGGAAGCCGCCCTCCTTTTATGCCCTCACTCAGTAAAACGCAATGAGGACTTCGTGCAGCACTCGGTTGCCCGATCAGTGCCACGCCCTCAAAAAAAGAGAGTAAGTGCAACAACCAACGCTAGTCGACACGAGGTGTCAGGATTTTACATACCGGTTTGGACGACTCACCTGCAGATCAGACGAAAATGAAGACAGCGGAGCCGCTTATATACAAGCAAGTTTCCAAAGCTCGTTCAAGGGTAGTATCATCCTTGCCTCCGTAAGCCCAGAACGTCTAGGAGGCATTCATACTCCTGCCTATTTCCGTAATGGTGGCAATTTTTTTCAGAACCGAGAAATTTCATAGATGGAGGCATCGGGCCATCAGATCAGGCCTAATAGCACTCCGTAGGGTTTTGAGAAACACAGTGACTTGAGCAAGAATGACGATCGCTGTGAATTGTGGGCAAGTTGAACCGCATGCCATTTCGGTCTGAGATCATGGAAGACATTAGCCGGACCGTGATCACATCAAAATTGCAAAATTTGAACACAGCGCTTTCTATCTCAAGCTAGTCAAGTTCCTCCCAGCCGATAATCTTGCAAACTCACTGGCGCCGAGCCGAACCTGTCCCAATTATCATGTTCTGTCTCCTCTTTCGAATTCCTCGGCCGCGTATTTTATTACCTTCTGTCAGTTCAGCCGAAACCCCAGTCGGAAGCCGCCACGACACTCCTCAGCTCCTACTGCACCAAGCATGGACCTCCTGAGTCGGTGGCTGGTTTGAAATCGCGCGATCTACAGACCACTATTTTCCAAAGAGGCTGTTATCGAAAGGAATCTGAAACCTCTTCAAAAATACTTCGAGATTTGAGATGGTTCCGTTTCTGAAAACAAGCTATCATGACCCCAACGATGACCCGCGAATTTATGCAGAGTGTTACGGGCCCCAGAGTTCTGATGGTCTCATAGTCCGCGAGTTAGCTCCTCTGGTGCTAGACGGACGCAAAATATGGCTGATAATGTGATTTCGCCGTACTGTGACTATTCTTCAGCTCGTCGCAGCAGCAGCTGGCCATGATTTTTTCGGGCGGAGAAATATTCCTAAAAGCCGCGTTTTCTGACATGTGCAACTTTATTCCCACTTTTTGACGGTGGAGCCAGGTGGTAAGCACTATCTTGCTCAAAACGTGAAACAACGAACTGATATAAATGAAGAGCCTGATGTCCAGAACCTATCGATGTCCTTCATGCTCCTCAGGCGTGCTAACGCAAGGACTCCGCGCAATTGAGTACCATCCCAATGAAGATGATATTAAAGGTTTCGAAGAACGTGCATTCTGTAAGCCCTTGCATGCTTTCTCTTCCATCTCTCCCCTCACGTCGTTCTGATTTAACTTTTCCCAACCAATTGGAATCTCTTTCACTCCTATCTCCAAGCACTGCATTCCGTTCACATTTTGGTTTTAATGCCGAACGGTGTCGCTATTCTTGTCAAGACCGTCGCTTCTTCTGAGTTGGATCTCGGTATCGATATGTTTGGATCTCGTTATCCTTCGAAGATCACATCCTGAATTGTGCCTTTCGCCTGACCAGCGGGACCCTGTAGCTGTTTCACCACCACAGACGGATATCTATAACTTATCCCCCTGGTACGATGGACAATGTCTTTTCAAATAGAAGATTCCGTGCCGTTTGTGCCCCCTCGAGGTGCCATCTATCTTGACTGGGAAACAAGGTTCTTCATTACACTTGAAACTCTTGAAAACCTAATTGAAATAAATCAAGCTCTTCCTCTATTCCCTTCCACCGCTTGCTCAACTATCTAGTTACGATATCAAATTTGCTGTGAAGTTACAGTATGTAGTCGATCCGTGAGTCAACTCAACCGATGTCGGCGACTGGGTATGATCTTGGGGATGAAGTACTGTTCTACTTTGAGAGGGTCCCATCGTCCGAGGAAGGTCGCATATTTTACGCCGAGATCCCCAGCAGTTGGTTCGAAGAGTGTCATTATGCAATTCAAGTTCCGAGCATCTTTACCACTGGTTCATTCGTGGCTAATATATGTGACCTGGGATGCCAAAAATTTTGCTCAAGGGTTCTCTTCTAATGCAGGGAAGGGCCCCCTTGTCGTCTAGCGAAGCCGCGATGGGGAACGCTCGCAAACAGCATTATCCTCCGTAGTTGGTACCGTCAGGTTCGCAATTGCTTGGCTTGACCGTGGCGTTAAGTGTCTGAAGGCCAAGCCCTCAGTTAATATCTTCTGCGGTTTTCCCAAGCGTATTACTCGCTGCTTCACATGATGTAGACATTTTCTTGCGTTGTTTAGGCCGTGGACCTACTTTCCTCGTACCGGGGCAGACGAGAGAGCGTGGATTTGGTCACGACGAATAAGTTTCATCATGGCCGGGTAAGGTATAAATACTGTATTAGAAATAATGAAGAGCGCAAGGCGTATTTCAGGTTGAAATTGAGATACATTTACTCATCCAGCGATGAAAGAGTCCACAGCCTACACTGGAAGTCAATCAAGGGTGCTTTCCTGTTTGAGGAAGTAGGTTTGAGTGTGCGAACTTGTAGGAAACGTGATCAGTGTATCTTGACGCGTCTTGTATTGAAACCAGATCGCTCACTAGGTCAGCTCCAGGCCTTCCACCACTTCTCTCTCCCTCTACCTCCCTGGAACGAAACACACCACCGAAGCCAATGAAAGTTTGATTCTAGAGACTTCAAATGGACGAACTATGTCTTGTCGCGACTCACCTCTCCTCACTTAACTATTCGCCTTCGTCAAATATTATCGTCCAAACTGCGCGCCAAAACGCTCCTTTACCTTCGACTATACACGACAATGACATCCCATCGGATCATGCAACATGCAGCTTTGTTTTAACGACACCTACCACCGGAACCATCCTGCTACGCGTCATTCATGGCGGAGTAGTTGTGGAACTCACTTCTTTATCCAACCCAGTTCCCCCAATCCGCATTGTATTACCAGCAGTAGTACTTCCAACTCCCTCTCTCTTTTTATGGGAAGAAAAGGAGCTCCATCTTCTGCTCATAACGGATATAGGCTCATTGTACCGCCTGGTCATTCCCGTGGAAGGTTTCAAGCTATGGCAAAACCAAACGGATAGTATTTGGCCGCGAGAATACTTCATTCAGAGCATTCCTCAGGAACATATTAGAGAGTGTGCCGTTCACGCGCAGGGGAGTCATTGTGTAGCTGTCAGTCTACCTAACGGCGCATTGCTCAGGCTCGAAGCTGAGCCAATGGGTTACGATGGTCACGACGGTAAGCACGCTTGCTTTGTTTAAGTAAACCTTGAGCCTGAATTAAACTGATCTTCCCCAGAGGAATGGGCGGAAACCCTCTTCTACCCAGGCTCATTCTTGTCTTCCCTTACTTCATATCTGCCTATTCACACCGGACTCCCCGGTGGCTCCGACATCATCTCCTTTGCATCCCATCCATGGCCCACGGATATCGGCCATATATGGACGCTATCAAGAGATCGGACCTTACGCCTCTGGAAAGCTAAATTGGGCTGTGTCGCCTCGAAAACACTTCCTACCATCCCAAACTCGAAAGACCTTACATCGAGCGCGGCAGCCAGCGCCAAATATTTATTGCTAGATTCCGAGCAGCAAAATCTCCTCAAAGTGTTTTCCTTACTTTCAGATGAAGAAGACAGGGTCGACGTTTATGCACTGGCTTTCATCCCTATATCCTCTTCAACTACAGGCGGATTCTTCATGTTGATCGACACATCCTCTGATCACCTTGTTGAAGTGGGGATTATCGAGTGCCCTAAACACACCGCACATTGTCACCTTCAAGACTTCATGGTTATCGGGCATACATTGTATACTTTATGGGATCGGCAAGGCCAGTCTATGATTGAGAGAACCGAATTCAGCGTGTCCGCTCTTCGCTCTCATGACTTGCAGCCAGCAATTTGGAAAGCATCCCACTTCGCACATGAGCCAGAGTTGACCCCTGCGTACATGGAAGAACAGATTCTCACCGCAGGATCGCTCTCCGATAAATTCCTCACTGCACTCATGAAGCCGGGCGTCTTTTCGTCCCTCACCCTCCGCACTGCATTGGACAAGTATACCGATGCCTGTCTGTCTCTTCCTGGACCACCACCTCCGCAGCTTGTCAATACATACGCAACACTTTGCGAAAATATTGCTGCGGTGGTGGGATGCACGGTTACCCTTAACCGTGACCCTCAGACGGGGGGGTTCCAACATGCGAATTACTGGACGGCGCTCAAACGAGATTGGGAGGGCTTCGTGGCCCGGTGCAGAGAGGTCGAGCGTAGTGCCCGATGGCCTCTTGCCCTCGGCGCCTACGGCTCGAATGGAGTTATTCTCGTCGAACGAGAACGGGTAGGATCCCTCGTCGTTGAGGATCTACCAATATGTCTTCGTCGCATGCTCGAGCGAGACCTCCCTCCCCATCCTCAGTATGACATACTCGCGGTTGTCTGGGCCTTGCGTTCAAAACTTGGCCCGCAGATTCTTTCTAGCCTAGACAGCCGCGTTGTTGATATCATGCACCAGGAAATTGCCTTTTCATTTGCTGAGATTCTGCAAGATCAGGCTCGTCGCCTCAAATTCGACGATGTTCTGGATGAAGGAGCGCACGAATGGTTTTCTGGTCGCCTAAAGAGCATACCGGATATCGACGCAGCAACAAGAATAGCACTGGACTCCATTGGAGGATTCGATCTTGCAGTTAAACGAGAGGACGATAGCGAACTCCTGATCCTCCCCCCGCCATCGGAATGGTTACAGTCGCAGGCTGCAGCATATTCTACGACAACAATTGAGGCGAGATATGATCTCTGTCTTTGCCTTATTATCCTCCTATTCTTCATGGCCGATGAGCTTCCGACTTGGGACGCATCACTACTAGCCGAAGTCTTCGCAGTCTTTCGAGGCGTCGCGATGTTGAAGTTCGTCAGCACTCAACCAGCGGAAGGTGGTCACCCCCGAACACAAGGAACGACTTCATCTCCAGACGATGTTGTCGCCCAAATGCGCAACATGAATGTCTCCAGTAGCAAGTTGCAAGCGGCATCGAAGTCCTCTTTGATCCATCTTCTCGTAGCTCAAGCACCTACTGCCGATGGAATTGCTGCGACCGCCCACAATTTTTTGGATTCTACTGGGGTGCTCCAATCATTGTCCCCAGCTCATGCCATCAAGCATGAAATCCTCTTTGCAGATCACATCAGGATATTTGGCTTCTCTGACGTCACTCGAGAGTTACTGTCATGGCTCCCTCGAACACCCGCCGCCACATTTTTACGGTCGCAGATAATGCTAAAGCTGGGTAAGGTTGATGACGCAGCCCAGCTATTGGAGATGCTTTCTGGATGCTTTGGTGAGCCTGTCATGTTTGAATTGTTGTATTCGACAATTCTCATGGAAATCAGGGGCCCTCAATCTAACATACGAGGATTCCGAAGCCCTCACCGTTGTGCTTCCGAGGACGCATACAATCGACACCCAATATTCGTTCTATGTCTTTGCCGCAGATCTGTTCCGGAACGCCTATGTACAACATGAAGTCCGGTTCTCACAATTGGCCATTCAAGTTGCTCCGGCTGATGCTGATACAAGCCCCCTATGGAACGTGGTCGCCAAAGGCTTGACAGAATTGGGATTGTATGATGATGCCTACGCCTCCGTCATGGCAACTCCTTTCGAAAAACAGTTAGTGGTAAACCCTTGCAATAATACACCATCCATTCATCATCTTCGTAGAAAACGGGACTGTGCTAGTCAATTTGCCATCCACATGTGCGAAGAGAATGCAGTAGACAAGCTCATGTCGTTTGACTTCAGTGGTATCGCAAGCGAAGTCGAAGCTGCATTGGCATTCAAGGCTCGTAATGCTGATCCTCGTTCTCGACCATGCTACTCAAGGATCCTCTACACGTGGTATATAAGGAGAGGAGATTATCGCAATGGTAAGCAACGATCGACTCTTGCTTCAGAAACTCGCTTTGTTTACACTCTGCAGCATCTTTGACCATGTATCAACGCGCAAGGAAGTTGCGGGAGGCCATCGTAGATGCCACTACTTTTGTGACTCTCGCCGAAGATCAATTAGAATCGCTCTCAGTAGCCATTAATGCCCTGCACTTGGTAGATGAGAAGACCACCTGGATACTGATGCCTGTTATCCCGGACCCTGTGTGTTATATTTCCAATTATTTCATTGGAAATGGGCATGAACTCACGGACCGCTTCAGTCACGAAAGCGGCAGAAACTATCGAAACATATTCCTGAATCGAAATACGTTTCGAGTAAATATGACGCTGAAATTGTTCATCTTGCCGATATGCAGCATGAGAGCATTCTTCTTCGTGCTCAAATCGACAGTATCAAACGAGAACCCACCCTCCTTTCATCTCCCGGTAAGTCAAGGTTCTTCCAAAATCCAGATTCCGATTGACGAGTCGTGCAAATCTCTCTCAAGAGTACCTCCTCCCTGCCGCAGTCATTGTCATGAGATTGGCACAGGCAAACCAGTACAACCAAGCAATGGCTGCCGCACACAGTCTCAAGGTCGACATGACAGATATTTTCATACATCTGACGCAGCAATGTATTCGCTTATCCCGAAATCCGGGCTCAGTTCTGTAAGACATAACTGCTTTTGTCTAATTGTTATTCATTTCCGATCCAGGCAGGAAGATACCTCTGGGTGGCTACTGACGGATAATGCGTCATCATGGCAGGGATCGCCTTCGGACCGAGGGTGGAGGCACCTCCAAAAATCATTGGCTAGGTATGACGGACAAGAAAACGATTACCGCTATGCAAAGGCGTCGTTGGAGACAATCCTTGGTGCTGGTCGATCCCTATCACCACCCCAATGGCTAATTGAAGTCCTAGAGGTGATGAGGATAGTTTCTAACCCATCCGGAACCCTTAACTGATCAGTTTGAAGACTCACCAACCAGAATACCTCATTCGAATGAGCCTCCGATACGAGAATATCGCAGATGCTGTGAATTATACCTACGCTCTCGTCCTTAAGGTTCTGTCTTCCCTAACACCGTTTGAACGTTCGTCTGACAATTTTCACCCACAGTCCGATAAGCAAGTCTCAAGAGAAAGCACAAAAAACGCCTCTACCACATGGCTGCCATACGCACTAATCGACCAGGTGCTCTCAGCGGCGGATGGTCAGATGAGCACCCCACCCAACTTGCCAGAATTGCGAACAGCCATCAACAACCGCGTAAAACGCATGCAAAAATTCAGTCAGAATGTTTCATAACATTTCGTTCTATTTTCCCTCCCCCTTGAATTAATTTGTCAATGAGTTGCTCTTATCGTTTGCCGTAGTTATCTTCCATAACTCAATGTGGGTATCGTCAGGATATATAAATTCACTCTACCGCTACATATTCGGCTATCAAAGGACATACAGTCATAGAAGAATCTTGTGGCGGAGTGGTATTCGAGAAAACAAAGCTATACAAATTGTTGAAACAGAGGGTAATATAGAGTAAGCACAAGATGAAGACGATGCAATGATAAACAGCCACAAAAGCAACCAATCGTCGGTGAATAATAGAAAAGAACACGAGAATTTACAATCTATGTGCCTTGCATGAGTCGATTTTGGGACATTTCTGGCCGTAGTCCATCCAAGAATTGCGTCCACTCTCCTTGCCCGAAGCCAATTGCAGCACCCCATATGCTCTCCTCGACGGGCTGAACGAACGACGAATACCGCGCTGGATCATACATATTCTGCATTGGCTGATACTGATAATTCGGAGCTCCCCCCATCGATACCACGCCTTGGCTCTGCTGGGGTGAATGCGTTAAGTTCTGCACATGCGGCTGGGTCACGGTTGGCATATTCTGTTGCTGGATATGCGGCGAGGAGCCATAGACATTTGATGCCGTTGGTGTGTGCATTGAGGATAATGTTTGTGACTGAAGCGAGTCATAATGCTGTGGTAGCGTAGACATCATGGGCATCGGAGGGCTTACCGAACTTGAATTTGCCGGGGAGCTCATGGCGCCTCTGCCACTGGGTGAGTCGCTGAACCGCCGTGGGTCATGAGAGTCGTGGTAGGGGAAAGCCAGCTTTCGTACGGTGCCCAGCACCTGTGCACGTTTCTTGTCGCGAATATCCTGGGTTGCGAGTGGGAAGTCGGGAGAATAGAGTGGTGCGAGTGCTGAAAGAATATCATACGCCTTGTCGGCCACCGCGATCCCTCTTGATTGCTCAAGGGTTGTTATCGCCTTGCGTATGCTCTCCCTGAACAGCGCCGCGCCCGCTTGGTCTGGGTTGGCAATGAGCTGGAACGAGAAGAACATAGCAGCCGAGAAACAATGGAACGGCGCCCAGTTCATGTGTCCGGGTACAGCCAGGGAAGAGTTCGCCAAGAAGTCGGGACGCGACTGGCCCACCATGGTGATGAGCTTATCAGCAGCCCCCACGGCGATTTCCAGGCTCTGTGCAGATTTGGTAGAGTCGTGTGTAGGAGCAGGTGCTTTGCCTCCCCCATTCAAGGATGAAGTCGAAGGGCCAGAGCTGACATAGGGCCGATGCAGCGTGAAGCGGATGTGATAGTATGATGTGCGTATGATTACACTCTGTACTCCCAGCCTCCTGGTCGCGATGTTGGATGAAGCTAAACTGCGCGCGACACGATACTCGTCCAGGTCAAGCTCGTGTGGGAGATTATCCATCCACTGCGTCAGGGCACGATCGTTGGCTTGGACGTTTTCATATGGCACCGGGCGAATGGAAACTGCATCATCCATGATATCGCCTAGAATGAAAGCAAGGCGGAACAATGCGATATTGGGAAGATACAACCGGCCAGACTTGTCCAGTGAAGGGTCGCAGTAGGAAGGAAGCTGGGTGTCGAAGTGGTGCGAGGCGATACTAATGGGTCTTCCGAACATGAAGGCTTGCCATCTGAGGAACGTGGTGCCATTATTCTTGTTAGCCACTCAAAGCTCGAGAATTAAAACAGGTGACTGACCGTTCGAGCAAAATAATATGCCACCAGGCCCATCTTCGGCGCTCGGCCAGGTCCCGGTGCATCCTCCATCTTCCTGGGTCACGGTGGAGGCCAATAGCCGTTCCAATAGTCAACAAATCACCCTTCACATGCCAAATCTCCTCACTGTCTGTTTTTGACAGAGTCAAGAAATGGGTTCGGACAAGCAACAGTTCCACCAGCTCCAGATTATACGTCCTGGCACTTTCCGCAGTGCGCCGCTGGAGTGAAGATGTTGACACCTCGAAAAACTTGAGGCCAATTTCCTCATGTGTGTCGCCCACAAAGCTCTCCAGTAGCTGGTGCTGCACCGGCAGGTAATGGGTGGATATCGCCATCAAAGCACACGCTGTTGCGAGCACGATGCGATCCGCTTTGGCCCCGGACTTGTACTTCTCCCACTGGTGCGTGAAAGATGGCTGGTTGACGTGCCGGTAGACCCAGTTGCAGTACTCAAAGTAGTACTTGATGAGACCATCGATGATTTCGAGCGACGGGAGGAGAGCAAGGAGATCTCGATCGTACTCCTGTGTCATCGACGCAAAGTCGTCGTTGACGCGGTCCTGGCTTTGTTGTCTGCTCTCTGAATCGTCCGATTCACGGCCTTGCTCGCCCTGTCAATATGAGTTGGCTGAACTTCCCCCTCCAAATAGTGGATTACTTACTATAAGCAAATGCATAGCCGCACTAGTTGGTCCTGCGTACAACCCTCCTTGAACCTGGCTCCCCAACATCCCAGGTGCTGCACCGTTCTTCTCCCCGACATCTTGGTCGATGAGCTCCTTCTTTGGTACGATGAACGCAGCGTCGCTCGCTCTCCGTTGCGGAACGCTCACGTTGTTTCGCTGATTTGGGAAAAGGTGGGATTCCAAGAGGGATATGGAATGGCGCAACCGAGCGATCTCTTGGGCAGGATCGACGCGGGTATAGCTAGTCAAAAGACGTGAGCCACTTGAAATGGATGACGATAAATGGGACGGCTCCTTACTGATGATCATCTCCGCGGCTTATACCTTCGCTTCCTTCATGGCCTCTAGCATCTTGATAGCAGCTGGCGGAAGTGCCTAAAAGATAATGTCAGAGATCTCCAAGCCGATAAACATATGGGGTGAGATGTGAAATGTAAGCACTTGCCTCTCAGAACGCAAGACGAACATGGCCGGTTTCTACAAGGAAAGGGATCTCCTTGAATTCTTGCGGAAAAAAACCGGGAAAAAAGAGACACACCTATCGCATTTGAGCTTGCTGTTTCGACATGGCTCGCAGTTGATCGCCTTCCGTGCGCGTTTGGTGGGTGGTCTCCCGTCATTTTCTGCAGAACCTGGTGCAGGGGACGTTCTCTGCCGTATTACACCTGTGGTGACTGATCTGCCTGGTTTTGGACGAGGTGCTGAGGATGAGCCTTGCTGTGAGGCATCGTCGGCCATTGTCGTTTACGGCGATCGGTACGAAATACCAATTCGGGAAGACGGAACCAAAGTAGAGAACCGGTATAGCTATTTTGGCGCTGAAGGCCTGAGTGGTTGTGGGGGATGGGGCAAAAGGGAGATGGAGATGTATGTGGTTGGAGGGAGAAAGGAGAGAAGGGACGGATCGAAATGGATGGGATTTATGAAATAGAAACGAAATATTGGACTAACAAGGTTTGGATGCGTACTCTTAGTAAAGTTGTGCAAACTTGTTGGACATCCTGACACTCATCCACCTGTCCATTGCAAATCCATCTCGAACCGCATCATTCTGCTCACTGTGCTGCCCATCGACGAGCAGGTAGCTGCAGTACTCAGTGCCCGGGGACCCACATCTCCCTCCTCTGCCGCTTCACCACCGCGTGGGACTGCTGGACTGACAGACAGAGACCCGGACGCAGCCTAATGGTCCGCCGATGCGAGTCCACACACCCATTTCCTTTCCCGTTCGCAGGGAGGCTGGTGCATGGCAAATTCCCCCGGGTTCTCTATTGCTGGCGGTAAGTACGGACGCCGACCAACACCAGAAGAATTTCGCCGGAAATGGCGCGGCTAGTACTCGACAAGAGAAAAGATTAAATTCCTTGGTGCTTGCCTCGAGATGAAAAGCTATAAGCATGATCAGTCATAGAAGGAATACTGTAATCCCA
>Ga0247741_1000491_pt1 | contig 22604 bp, 22 predicted proteins | sample UWRJL213509R2_FD_180945 | JGI IMG/M metagenome (GOLD analysis project Ga0247741, IMG submission 180945) | Plant litter microbial communities from Arlington Agricultural Research Station in Wisconsin, United States - UWRJ-L213-509R-2 | ecosystem: Environmental > Terrestrial > Plant litter >... | reverse complement strand
TCCAGGCTCTTAGTGTCCGTATCACTCGCTCATGGGCAGGAGCTGATCGCGCAGTAACCAATGCAGTTCTAATAGGACAATCATGGGGACCAAACTCATGTTGCAAGCCATGCAGTGCAGCCAAGAATTCTTTAAACGGCCCACCGGATAAAGGCTCTTTAGCAGAGGCTTTCTCACTTTCTGTAAATGCGCTCAAGCCTTCTAACTTATAAACTCGCTCGGCCTCATCCGAGAACAGCACAGCATCACCATCGAAGGCGAAACGAATTTGTTCTTCGTTATGGGTTTTGCTTTTTGAGGCTAATAAGGTTGCAGCAGCAATACCATGGTCGAGAGCATGCTTGACATCCTCTGCATGTGTTGAAAGAAAGAGATGACAACCAAAGGCCGTAGCGTATTCATAAGGGGAAGTGCCGCCACTAAATGCGGCACGGGTGATATTGAGCCCGTAATGCTCAATAGAATTGAAAACTCGCAAGCCTGTGTCCGCACTATTGCGTGAAAGGAGAATCACTTCAACGCGCGGCTCTCCTCCTAATCGCTTATTAAGATGCAATAGCTTTTGCACCAGAGGGAAAGCGTCCCCTGGTTGGAGGATTTCATCTTCATGTTCAATTTGATAGCGGGCATAGGCATCCAGGCCGTCGCTCATATAAATTTTATGGCTGTCATCCAGGTTAAATAAGGCGCGCGATGAAATAGCAATAACAAGCTTGGTTCCAAAACCACTAGGCATAGATAAATTCCAATAAATGTCGTAAGCGACTTTAAACTACCATCAAAAGCCATTAATTGGGAATTAGTTCTATGAAAAACATAATCATATTCAGTCAACGTCCTGCACTTTCATAAGGGCAGTGTTTATAAATTGATTAATTAAAATGATAAGTCCGCACTTTGTCTTCTGCATGACTGCTATGGGAGTGATACAAATATACTCCCGGTTCACGTTGTAAATTTAATGGTGTAGAGGGATCAAATAATGGTGCCTTTTTAACTTGTTGCCGAGTCATATCAACATAAATTTTGGTGCTACCCCAACTAATATCTTTGATTGCCTGAGTTGTTATAAGCACTTGATGTCCAAACAACCAATTGCTGGTATCAGCAACGCAATATTGAATTGTCCAAGTATCCTCATCAACCAGCACACTTTGAAGATGGCCTATTTCATCGTCTGTGGCATGGATGCGATAATCAACAATTTCATGGAAGCTACGCAAATGTCTATCGCCATACATGCGACGCACACCATCAATAGCAACAAAAACGTCTTCTTCTTTCGTAGTTATTTGAGCGACAAAATCATTTGGAGTAGAAGATGCGGAATCTTCCAAGCTGGAAGGAGAACTCCGGAGATTATTCCCCCAATAAAAAGCGTAACCATAGTAACTCAGATAATCAATTTCATACTGCATTGATGCGGAGCGGCCAATCTCGATACGAGGGCTGTTTTGAATTTCTTCAATGGACATGTCAACTGCAAAAGTCTTGTGCGCAAGATTAAGGTGTTTAATAACTGCAGGAGTTAGTAAAACTTTATAGCTATTTGATGCAGAACTTACCTCCACCACCAGATATCGAATTACCAATCGCCTGTCATCAAAATAAAAATCCTTAACACTACCGATCTGTCCATCAAGTGCGTGTATTGAAAAATTGTCTAAATCACTAAGGGTATACATCATGGAGTTAACTCCTCTAGCGAGGCTGAACTAAAAGTACCCGTATAATGGCGTGTAGAAATGCACCCTGAGCTAAGAAAAAAACCACATTGAAATATAATTTATTTCTAATAAATTCATAAAAATTTATGGAAATTAATATTAGATTTTTTACAATAGCTGAGACTAATACATTATGGGAGACGAATTTTCTAACCGAACATTTGATTCCAGGGAATAATGCTAGAACCGGTACCAGATCTCGATAAGGAGTCTGCTGACGGAATATGTGTTTTAGAACTGGGATCAGGGCGCGTGTATCCTTGCGAACTACTGCCGAAATCTTCTCCCCATGGACGAGGTTTGTACTCGGTCAATAAATTATTATTGTCATTAAGGTGTCTAGTCATCGTCAGCTCCTCATAAGAGTTGTAAAAAGGCAGTTAAAAAATTAGTGATGAGAAATGTAAACTTAAGCACAATACCCTTCTGTACGTTATCTCGCATAAATTTGGTTAACGCAGGAAAACTTATTGGAATTTTCTAACTCTTGTTTCCGCCAAGCCAATTCCGATCCCACAACCCATAGATCAAGTTTTTTGGAAGTCACCACTTTTGGAAAAAGCTTAATTTGCTTACCCATAAAATAGTCCTTGACGTGCCCACCCAGCACATTAATTTTAATGTCATAAATAGTGCTATCTTCATCTAGGCTTTCAATTTCAGCTATTAAATATTTTAAAATTGAATGCTCCATAACAACCGCCGACACAGCGCTATTTTCGTCAACCGCTTTTTTTAGAGCGGGATGAAAAATCTCTTCTTCAATCTGCATATGTATCGTCAAGGCATCGCATATTTTTTTGGCGACCACTTTTTTATTAGCGTGGAATTTTCCATATTGATTGAATAGATCCAGAATCTCTTTTTGCGCAGCGCTCAAGAAGGTGATTGCATCTAACATTTGGCTGGACGCCTCGAATTGAATTTTTCTTGCAATATTGGTCATGATTAACTCCTGAAAATGTATCTTCGAAATAAACCAGATAGTTATTTCAGAAAAATGATGTTTGATAAAAATATTTACATTGCATTGATAGTGCAAATTTTAAACGGCATCATAGAGATTTAGACGAAAGCATCCGTGCGCTAACGAACTATTTTGATAGTAAAACTGAAATAGGTAAGTAAGTGAGCAGATAGTATTGATTGATATTGTCGGTACCTTAGGTCAGAGAGCTTCAGGCGCCAACCAGCTAGATAATTTACTCCAACTCAATCTCCTACCCCCTTGTTGCTCGCGTTATAAAAGATACTAAACAACCTTTTATGAGCTAAAAACTATCTAATAGATATTTTTTTACCCGTTTATTGAAAATTTAAAGTAATAGGTATAAATTGATCTTTAATAATAAAATAACGTATTAAAAAGGTATAATATTACCCATTATGAATTATCAAATAATGACTAATGCAGCAATCGCAGCGGAACTTGGAGGCCGTATAGAACGCTTGCGCCTTGACCGCAATATGACCCAGGCAGATTTAGCTGATGACATTGGCATCACTACTAAAAGTTATCGCCAGTTAGTCGCCGGAGGGGGGAAACTGGAAAATATAATTGCAGCATTGCGAGCGCTTAACTGCCTTGAACAACTCGACAACTTCCTTCCTAGCGCCCCGCCTAGTCCACTTGAGCTCTTGAAATTACAAGGGAAGCAACGACAAAGAGCTCACAACTACCCTCTTGCAAAACTCCAAAATCATGGGGATGTTAAAGAACCAAATGCGAAAAGCGCTGAGCTGGATTGGTAATGCAAAATCTTGCTGAAGTACGGTTATGGAATAAATTAGTCGGGGCTCTCGCCTGGAATCCAGGCACTTCAATAGCGACTTTTGAATACACTCCTGAATGGATTAATACAGATGTGCAAATTGCCCCGCTACACATGCCTAGTGCTCGCAATGGCCAAGCACTCTTTCAATTTCCACAGCTAAATAATGAAACCTTTAAAGGATTGCCCGCGTGCTTTGCCGATACATTGCCCGATGATTTTGGCAACGCTGTAATCAATGCGTGGCTTGCCCGTAGTGGTCGTGACCCTGGAAGCTTCACGCCCCTTGAACGCCTGCTCTATACAGGTACTCGCGGCATGGGCGCTCTCGAATATGCGCCAGCGTTACGCAAAACCCAAAGCATTAACGGCAAGCTGGAGCTGGAATCACTAATTAGTATGGCGCAACAGGTTTTAAACCAACGAACACTGGCTCACGATCAAATTCCAGCGAATGATGACTTGAGCGGAATTTTGCAAGTGGGTACATCTGCCGGTGGCGCACGCGCGAAAGCATTGATCGCCATTAATCCGGAACGCACCGAAATTCGATCTGGCCAAGTCAATGCCCCGGAAGGATTCGAACATTATTTATTAAAGTTTGATGGTGTAGTAGAACATAGTAACCATCAGGAAACTTTTGGCGACCCACAAGGTTTTGGGCGCATGGAATACGCCTATTACTTAATGGCAAAGGATGCAGGCCTAAATATTTCAGACTGTGAACTATTAATTGATGGACAACGCGCGCATTTCCTTACCAAACGTTTTGATCGTATCGGCAATGAAAAATTACATTACCAATCGCTTTGCGCCATGGATCACGCCGACTATAAAAAACCTGGACATTACAGTTATGAACAATTATTTTCTGTAGCTCGACAATTACGCTTGTCGCGGGCAGAAGCGGTGGAAATTTATCGCCGCATGGTGTTCAACATAGTTGCACGCAACCACGATGACCATACGAAAAACACGGGGTTTTTATTAGCGGACCCACATGATCGATGGAGACTGGCGCCAGCATTCGATATTGCCTACAGCTACAAACCTGACTCACCTTGGGTAAACTCACATCAACTTAGTTTGAACGGCAAACGAGATAATTTTACTTACGATGATTTAATACAAGCTGCGAATATGCTTAGCAATTTCAATAAAGAAGCAAAAAATATTATTGAACATGTTATTCAAACGGTGAGCCAATGGCCGAGCTATGCAGAAAAAGCTGAAGTTGCTGAGGAGTTTGCATTGCGTATACGTCAGAACTTGCGACTAAAATTATAAGGCATAAATTATAGCGCATTTAGCGAAAAACTCTTTCATTTCGTATGTACCGCAAATGCATTTCATAAGCGAAAATCTTTCAGAAAAATTTAGTATTTATTTAAATGAATTTATTTAGCATATCAAGAACAGCTTTAGCTTATTCCCACCGCATAACCAATATTAGAAACCCTTATGACTCCAGCTATCAAATTACTTGAAAAAGCGAAAGTGAATTTTAAAGTTCATGAATATGAACACGATCCCGCAGCGGAATCCTACGGTTTGGAGGCTTCAGAAAAGCTCGGTATAGATGACGTACGCGTATTCAAAACTTTGATAGTTACACTGGATGCAAAAGATTATGCAGTTGCAGTAATTCCCGTTGCGCACATGCTCAGTATGAAACAAATCGCTAAAGCTGCAAATGCAAAAAAAGCAGCCATGGCCGACAAGACAGCGGTTGAACGGATTACCGGATATGTATTGGGCGGCGTGAGCCCGATGGGACAAAAGAAACGTTTTAAAACATTTATAGATGAATCCGCTAAAGAATGTCCAAGCATTTATGTAAGTGCAGGTCGTCGCGGATTGGAAATCGAACTTGGAGCTGAAGATTTAAAAAACCAAACCGGAGCTGTATTTGCGCCACTCACACAGGAATAAAATTTTCATCAGTATGAAATAAAAAAGCCGTCGACAATGCGACGGCTTTTTTTCAGCGAAAAAATTGTTAACTAGGCAGTAAATCAGAAACTGCATCGCGTTCTTCTTGCAGTTCTTTTTCAGTTGCTTGCATTCTTGCGCGAGAGAATTCATTAATCTCTAAACCTTGCACAATTTCCCAATCACCATTTTTAGTGGTTACCGGAAATGAATAAATCAAACCTTTTTCAATACCGTAACTACCATCGCTGTACACTCCCATGCTCACCCAATCATTTGCTGGAGTGCCGAGTGCCCAATCGCGGATGTGATTAGCAGCCGCGTTTGCCGCTGATGCCGCTGAGGATGCACCGCGCGCAGCAATAATAGCCGCACCGCGTTGTTGTACAGTTGGAATGTAATCTGACTCGTACCAAGCTTGATCAACCAAACTTAATGCTGGCTTGCCGTTTACCAAAGTTTGGTGCAGATCAGGATACTGAGTTGAAGAGTGGTTACCCCAGATCAACGCTTTAGTAATGTCATTAACGCTGGTGCCAGTCTTGGTCGCCAATTGTGACAATGCGCGGTTATGATCTAAACGCGTCATCGCAGTGAATTGACGTGGGTTAATATCTGGAGCGTTACGTTGAGCAATTAACGCATTGGTATTGGCCGGGTTACCAACAACCAATACTTTAATGTTACGTGATGCATGGTCGTTAATTGCCTTACCTTGCACAGAGAAGATTGCCGCGTTTGCAGCAAGCAGATCCTTACGCTCCATACCTGGGCCACGTGGGCGAGCGCCTACGAGCAATGCATAATCAGAATCTTTAAAAGCAACGTTAGCATCGTCAGTAGTTACTATGCCGGCAAGCAATGGAAATGCACAGTCGTCCAATTCCATTGCCACGCCTTGTAAGGCTTTAAGCGCTGGAGTGATTTCCAGCAATTGCAGAATCACTGGTTGATCCTTTCCTAACATGTCGCCAGCAGCGATGCGAAACAATAAAGAATAGCTAATTTGGCCAGCGGCGCCGGTGACGGTAACTCTTACGGGTGCTTTCACGATGAGACTCCAACTTGTTAAGAAAAGAGATATAGATACTAGGGGATGGCATTTTGTGCCTGATTTATTACTTTTACGGGCGAGCATTATAGGCATTTGGCAGGAAATTTCACCCTGTTTAACTGCAAACTCGATATCAAATGTCAGGCATTGCCTCGCAGAGCAAAGATCGCTCCGTCACCTGGATATTCAAAAGAACTTACTAGTAAATTATTACAGTGTGTGACCAAGCTCAAAAAATTGCTCAAGATGTAATGAACCCTCGCTTCCCCATGTAATGCTATAAATTATTATTTCAAAATTCATAAATAAAAAAGGTTTACCTTTTCAAAGATAAACCTTTTTCAATTTTATTGATTTTTAAATTATGCGAGATAACGTTTTTTTAGCTCTGCATATAACTCATCTTTAAATTCTGCCTTAGTTGCATCCAAACTTTGTACCGCTTCAACTAGATGTTCGTTATCTTCACGACCATCATGCCAGTGTTTGCGATAACTGCCATCTTTATAACCATTATCCTGTCGGAAAAAATTTAATACGTTTTTTCCAACATATCCGCAATAAAGTTGATCGAAGCTCATGTTAATACCGGCCATTAAGCGACCAAATAGTGCGATGTGAAATTGGCGGTCAGACAAAATTGCCGCAACGAATTTTTCCAAATCCAAACGGAAATCTTTTTCACCAGTTTCAATACGCAATTCATGCTGAATTTGAGCAACAATAAGCTCAGGCTTTGTTCCGCTTTGCAATAAAATACTCAAACCAAAATGCCAGATATCAATTAATTCCAAGGCAACCTGTTCAGTATCAGGCGATTGCTTTTTCCACCACTTCCAACCGTAATGATCCAAAAGCTCCGCGCACTCAACCCAAATAGCGCGATAAAATTCGAATCCCTGCTGCTGCCAGCTAGCATTTACTTTGGTATTCATAGCGTCTTGTAAATCGAGCATGGTTTTTATTTGTTGCGAATTCATATTTAATCTCTTGAAAACGGGATTCTCGCTAGCTCAAGTGCATAGCTAGGTGATTAGAAAAATTTAAGCAGGTAGATATTGTTTTGCTTTACTAAATAAACGATAAAAGTTTTCGCAAGTATGTTCACCAAGTTTTTCAATACTCATGCCTTTTAAATCTGCAACAAACTGAGCAACTTCACGCACATATTTAGGCTCATTAGGTTTTCCGCGATAAGGAATAGGAGCGAGATATGGGGAATCAGTTTCAATCAGTAAACGATCAATTGGCATGTTACGCACAACATCGCGAATTTGATCTGCATTTTTAAAAGTTACAATTCCGGAAATCGAAATATAGTAATTTAAATCAAGCGCAGCCTTCGCCATTTCCCAATCTTCCGTAAAGCAATGCAGCACCCCGCTATGCTCTAAGCTACCGTGCTCTCTAATTAAGGTAAGAGTGTCAGCTTTCGCTTCGCGTGTATGAACAACTACTGGCAGGCCAATTTTTTTTCCGACATTTAAATGCAACGCGAAGCTTTCGTGTTGCAACTCTTTACTTTCCGTTTCGTAGTGATAATCCAGCCCGGTTTCACCAAGCGCAACTACTTTGTCTTGTGACGCCCACTGAATCAGTTGCTCAGCAGTTGCAGTCCCCTCCTTTAAATCACAAGGATGAACGCCCGCAGACGCCACAACACATGGGTTAGCTTGAGCAATATCAATCACCGTATGAATGTTATCCAAAGTGACACTAATACAAAGCATCTGTTGAATGCCACGTTCATTGGCAGCGGCAATAGCATTAGCAAGACTACCGTCATAACGGTCAAGATTTATACGGTCTAAGTGGCAATGGGAGTCGATTAGCATGGCAGTTACATCAAGCATATTAGGATAGCCAAAAGTATACCGGATTTACCTTAAATTTCACGTATTCTAAAAATTAGCTGTTAGGCGTGAAGCTAGCCTGTCGCATAACACTTAAAACTGTTCAACTTCTTCACGGTAAAACTAAAATCACAGATATTATTTATTTAATATTATTCGCAGCTATCAACTTTCAAAAAATAACCCTTATCGCACCAATACTTAAGAGTTGCTCCAAGGTCATGTTTTTAGTTTTCGAAAGTATTTTAACCAAAGCTTCGGTCGGTAAAATCTCTAGACTTCTAGCATAAAGCTTTCAGATAATTATAAAAGTGCAGAATATATATTTTGACCACCATCAATGTTTGCTTTAAATTTCAAGAGGAACCATGCATCAGGTCTTCAATTAATAGAGCCCTCATCCCTCAATTATCTGGACTCGTTTCCGCTCTTTGCATCAAATGATACGGCCAGACTATCTGTATAACTCTTGGGAAGAGCTAACAGGATTAGCGATACTGAACTCATCGCAAGTTGTTTAGGAAATACGCTTGCTGATTTCATCATAGGTTTTTTTAGGAAATACAGGGAGTTGATACTGAAATTCATATGCAGGAAGGTCGACATTACAAAAGAAAGTTCCGACACATGTATTCGACTGAGCAAACCCCTGCAGCGCGATATAATAGACGTGCCCATCACCCAACAAGTCAATGCATATACCAATCATTATTTCCAAAAAAAACTTATCAATCAGGATGACAGGCGCGTTAAATTAGAAGAACATATACGGGTAGTTGCTTACTGCAGCTTTTACAAATTTATCAATATTCATTTTATTTTTGGAGCTTCAATGAAAAGGCTTTTAATTTTATTAATTTGTTCACTACCAATTCACGCATCAGCCACTTACTGTGGAGGCAAGGTAGTAGGAGTTTATATAACACCGACTGGAGATGTTATCATCAGGGGTGATTGGCGAAATGATTGGACAAGAATATGTAATTTAAAATCTGACCCCGCCGTGGATACTTTGGTTTGTTCGCTATGGGCATCGTATGCTGGTAGTGCTTTGCAAAACAATACCAGTGTTTTACTCACTTACGCCGATAGTCAAGCTTGCTTAACACTCCCCACGTATACCGCATCACCAACACCCGGCTATTTTATGCTTACCAAATAATACAGACCGTGCAGCGTTTTTAGATTTAGGAACGCTGCAATATATAGGAGCCATTCCACCCCTTAAAAAATGTCACTATCAATACTCCATCTGATCTGGTCTGACCACCTAAATTATTCAAAGCCGTTTCACCCACCGCAACAACTTCTTCTTGCGATTCCCAACGAATTAATTGTTCCTCAGTTGCGGTGACCTCTTTTACATCACACCAGTGAACTACCGACGCCACAACCCAAGGATGAGACTGCTAAAAATAAGATGGACCAAAAGTAAACGGATTTACCTTGAATTTCACGCACTCTAAAAATTAGCTGTTATGATCGATCTAGCATATCGAGTACTACTTAAAACAGCCTAGCTCCTCACGTTAAAACTAAAATCAACAATACTAGTTAGTTAATATTATCGCAGCCATCAATTTTCAAAAAATATCGTGTTATTGCACCACTACTTACGAGTTGCTGCAATGCCATGTTTTTGGTTTTTGAAAGTATATTAATTAAAACATCTGGCGGTAAAATTTCTATAGACATCAAGCAATTAAATCTTTCAGTTAACACTAAACTATTTGGAGCCCAGCCATTTCCGTCTAGAGGCCAAATAGAAATGTGCGTTCCATCTTGAACAAATTGACTCATTGGCTTAAACCATAACTTGGTTAATTGCGCGCTTGCGTTTTCTCTTTGTAGCTTAATCAGCTGAAATAATTTAACGGGTGAAATTTTTAAAGTATCGGCAATATAAGGAACGCTTACAGGTTCATCAACGCCAGTTTTAGCATTGAACGTGTACCATTTGGCAGGGATGAGCTCAACCTTTTCAGCATTCGGACCACCACACCTAACGGTACCGTAATGAATAAATCTCTGGGTAGGCAAATCTATCATTTGCCCAGCAACGGGACTGCGAAAGGTGCTGTTTATGGTGTAGTTATCTTGGTAATTTACTGAAGATGCATTATTACAAATTTCATTTGCCGCCAAATGCCAGTTAGTCTCAGCAACTTTTGGATCATCCGAATAATATTCAATACGAAATTGATTTTGTTCGAAAGGCAAAATCAAATAACCTTGTCCGTTGTGATAATAACGATAGGGTGCAGAACATGAGACCGTAATTAAAACGATAAACAAAATCAAAATACTTCTGTAGATAAAGTGCATATATATACCTACATAATCAGTGTAACTAGGTAACAGCTGAAATAAACACGGCAGCTAAAAGCTGCCGTGTTTATTTTAACGATCCAACAACTTTTATTCGATGCTTGGCCCGAAGTACCAGTTTTGCAAATCCGCCCAAGCTGGATGTTTTGCATTAGTACAATCGTTGCTCGTATCGCTAAACCACATACGAACATTTTTATCTGCAAGTTTTGCTGCAAGAAGCTGTGAAAAAATACTTTTGCATGCGTCAGGAGCAACGCCGTTATAAATTGAGTTTACGTTACACAAATATACCCAACCCATATTACCTAGCGATGTAGTCACGGTGCCGCTTGGAGCAATTACCAGCTGGTTGACTTTTCCAAGGCAGTCATAGGCAAACGCAGATGAGCTCATTGAAACCAAAATGGATAAACAAACAACTCTAAATCTTTTCATTTTTTCCCCTCAACCAATATATATTAGTAAAACCCTAAATGTCATTTACAAATAGTTTTAAAACTTAGTTACTTGAAATTATTCAATGCTAGGCCCGAAGTACCAATTTTGTAAATCAGCCCAGCTGGATGTTTTGCATTAGTACAATCGTTGCTCGTATCGCTAAACCACATACGAACATTTTTATCTGCAAGTTTTGCTGCAAGAAGTTGTGAAAAAATGCTTTTGCATGTGTCAGGAGCAACACCATTGTAACTTGTACTTACATTGCACAAATATACCCACCCCATATTACCTAGAGAAGTAGTTACTGTACCGCTCGGAGGTATGACTAACTGGCCTACCTTTCCAACACATTCATAAGCAAATGTTGATGAGCTAACTAACATAAAAACTGATAAACAAAAAACATATAACTTTTTCATTTAATTCCTACTTGATAAATTTATTAAAAAAAATTCTCATAGAGAAATACTAGAACCTCAAAATCCAAGCATTAATTGCAACTTGAAAAGGACAAATCAAATTTTGGAGCATTTCCATCGGAGTATTTCCATTTACCATTAGCCATAAACGAATCCTCACCTAAATAGGATCTTATTTTTGCTCGTTTAACTTCAGGAACCTCATTAAATAAAGATTCCTCAGCAACCAACCAATAACTATCACCTATTTTTTCAAGTTTTAAAAAAGGTGCTCTCTTAATTTTTTCCTCACCAAAAAATGAAATGTAGTTTTTGCCGTAAATTGAAATTGGAGGAATGTCCGGCAGTCTTATTTGGAGATTTAAGGGTAGATCCCAGCCTTTTAAAGCCATACTTCTTACTTCCCCATATTCAAATGAGAACTCAGCTACAAGATCTCTCACCAATCGAATGTAGTCATTTAAAATCTCATTATCTTTATGAATATTTTCAAACATAAGATGACCACCAATAAATGAAAAGCAAGGCTGAGATGACTTATTCCATTGAATTTGAAAACCACACCCTTTACTCGCCTCTAAAATTAAACTTCCAGCACGCGGCCCCACTTTTGGTCCATCTTTATTAACTAATACATCTATCACTTTTTCAGCGTCTACTATTTTCACATCCGGTTGAAAATAACCGAATTTTTTCGGCGTGATAGTTTTTGCTGATCTCAAAAATACATCGGTTATTTTTTTAGCAACGAACCTGTCTTCAAAATTTTCATTGATAAACAGTGAAAAAGTTATGCCATTAATTAAGTTACTCATTTAACACCAACCTGTTTAATAACGACACCTGCCTGTCTAGCATAATTCAAAAGATAAGGACTAATTGGGGTCGTTCCTTGCGGAGTGTAATAGATTAACGCTTTTGTTTTAGTTGTTTTGGACCACTCTATCAAACCACGAGCCTGAGCATCAAAGGGAATCTCAAGGCCCGCTTTTGCATCAGCGTATGCAACAACTTCACCTTTAGTATTATAAATAGTGTAATCAGGTTTTACATAATTACGCCCGTCAATGTCGGGGGTAGGTAGTCTTTCCTGCCGTTCCAGTAGACCAAGCTCGTCAAGAGCTTTCAATTTGGTTGCAGCTACATACTCATCAAAAGAATTACCGACAAGATTATTTTGTTGGACGGTGCTTGATGTAGAGTTATTTGTGGCAATTTCGGTTTCAACTATTACCTCAGTATCTGTAGCCGTTCTTTTCGCTCTTATTTTATAAGCTAGTTTAGCCGCTTCCGGCAATGTGCGAAGAACAGCATATATATCACCCGCATTTTTGCCAAAAATGACGCCTGCGGTAAAATCATTGCCCTCACCATATTCTGCTGCTGCTGCATCAAGTTGTTTTTGATAATATGCTGAAAGCAAATTCAACGTATCAACTGGATGGGTTGCAACCTCTCCAAGCCCAGCCATCAACTGAGTCATTTTATCGAAAGATTCTTTGGACCCTCTTAAACCGCCAGATTCAATATAATCTTTAGCTCCTTGCACGTCAGCGACGAGTATTACAGTGTCTTTCAACATGTAAGCAATTGATAACGAAACTCCTGACGCGCCACCTACGAAACGAACAGCGCCTCTCTCAAGAGAATCAATAGCTTCAGTTAGAACGCTAGATGAGGCATATAAAGCTAGCGCATTATTTTCAGCAGTGGTTTCCCCCATGGTTGCCGCTACATTAATATTTGACGCGTTTGCTCCAGCAGCAAATGCTGATATAGCGGCACCCAATTTAGACAGATCGACCCCTTTTTGTCTTAATTGATCCATCTGATTCATCATTGCCTGCAAATCAGTTCTACTCGAGAGCTCATTAAGGATTTCTTGATTCGTATATCCTTGTGCTCGCAAATAACTAACTTGATCACCATTTTCTTCTATATAGCTATCCAACGCATTTTTTGCGTTTTGAACTTCATCTGAGGTGCGATAGTTAGATGCAATAATTTCCCCAACAACTGCTCCTCCCGCTCCCGCATAACATGCACCTTGGGAGGTATGTTCGCCATTTGCTTTAGCGCTAAGTGTACCAACGATGCATCCAGAGCCAGCATGAGCAATATATTTCAGCGCGGTTTGAAGTGTGCTTCCATTATCAAAAGCAATACCTATCTCATGGGCCATCTTCTCGCCAAGAGTATTAATTGCATTAACAGCCAAACCTTGAGTGAATGCTTTCTTATAGTCATTTAGATTGCCTCCGTTGACCGTGACAGAAATACCTGCGGATACGGTTGAAGAAACTACCGCTTGATATGCTTGATTGCCCAAGTTCTGCATAGGTGTAATGTCCTTTGCAGAATCACCAAACATAGTCATTTGATCGACTTTTAAGTAACTCATAGCTCCGGCAGTAGCCATCGAAATAGCTAAATTTTTCAAGCTATCATCACTAGTTATTGCTTTTAATGTTCCTTCAAGTCCTTTACCAGCAGCTAAATTTTGTGCAGCAGAAGTAGCTAACGTTGTGGCACCTGCTGAAAGTACAGGTCCTGCTATCGGACCAACAGCCGTAATGGTTCCACCAGAACCGATCCACCCAGCTCCAGCTGGCCCCATAGCAACACACACAGCAATTGCAATAATTGCCATAGCTGCCGGACTCAAACTCGTGTTGCTTTCGTGAATATGTTTGTAAACAAGTTCTACTTGATCCCAACTAACATTTCCATTCACTTGACCATTGTTGTAGAGCGTTGCCATCCACTTCATGTCTGGCATTTTTTCGTATTCGGCAATTTGCTGTGCGAGGGTTGAATCCTTTTTACCTGTATATTCAACATTTACTCCATGTAATGCTTCTACCGAGAACCCACCAACTATTGAATTAGGTAAAGGAGTTTCAACAATATCTTCCTCAGTTTTTGTTTTAATTGTCCAAGTACCTTTACGCACCATATTTAAATAATGCTGACTTTGCTCTTTGGTTACTAACAAGTGAACTTTGCCGTTACGAGCATAAACACCGGTGCCTTCTGTCGAACTGATTTTCGCCGCACGAAGAGTTATATCACCGGCTTCGGTATCCATAAGAACGCCTTTGCCAGCATTAAGCACTGAGCGCACAGCCCATGTATTAAAGTCGGACGAAGTACCTTTGGTTCTTCCTTTTATTTTTTGGCGATTGACTTGTGTATTGCCTTGCTCGTCCAAAACATAAATGCCTTGTTGAGCCAGTAGTTCTATACCGCCCTGCGTACTAATTAATTCCGAACTAGTAATTGTTATAGCACCTTCAGCATACAAGCTGATTGTGTCGCGGGAACTTAATTTGGAGCCGACAATATTTACGGAAGAGTTATTTATAATCCAGGCGCCGTAACTACTATCACCTTGATAGCTCAAAAACACCGGCTGTATAGAAATATTTGCTGCAGAATTAAGAGTTATCGAACCATTCGAAGCTGTAGCAGTTGAGGCTTCGAACGTAATGTCACCGCCTGTCGAACGAATAGAAATATTACCCGTAGTGGCATTAACACTCGACACGCTACCTAACTTGGTACCTGATCCGTATCTGTCCTGAAATGGAACAACCACAGCTTTAACATTAACTTCCTTAGCGATAATGTTTACATCTTTTGTGCCCGTAATTTTGCTACCAATAAGATTTAGTGTTCCGCCAACAACTAAATTGACGTCGCCACCAGAAGCAATAAGAGAATCCTTGCTTAGCGTTATATTATTTTTTGTTTTCAACATAGTATTCGCGCCGAGCGTAAGCACAGCGTGATCGAGTGTAATTGAACCTAGGGTGACTGCCGAACCGACAAACTCGGTTATCGTTTTAGTAACCTTGTTGTCGTTTATTGTTGTAGTTTTTAAATAGACGACTGGGACCACCACACTTTCATTATTAATGATACGAACTTCCGGCCATATCATATCAATTCCGGTGTCTTTAGAAATTTCATCGCGAATAGTTGCATCCAAGTTAGCGCCAAAATTAATAGAGGGATGCGCTTTGGCAAAAATAAATGCATTTTCATAAAGCGTATTAATTTGAGCTACGTCACTAGTATTTTTATCCGCCGCGTAAATTAGGTGACGACCTAATAAGTCAAAAACCTGCTGACGAATGTAACGATTCTGAACGTATGCATCCCCAATCAATTTGCCTGTTGGATAGGTTGGAATAAATATTGTGATATCAGAGCCGATTGGAACAAAAGTTGGCTTACCCAAATTTATTTTGTTTGCGACAAGACGCTCACGAAAGCTCTTAATATTTTGGCTACCTACATAAGAGGCATCGTCAAAAGACGCTTGTTCATATAGGTAAGCATTTGAAGATGATTTTCGAAATGCCTGTGAGGACATTGCAGCTGTGATGCTTTCATTACTTAATAAACTTGCAGCCCAAACTGCTGTTGGCAAACAAATTTGTAACAGCATCATAGTAACTGTAAATATAGCTACTATCTTTTGTTTAGTTGACACAAATGAAGGGCGCTTTTTCATAATCGATTTTTTCTTAGTGAATAAGTTCATGTGAAGATCCCTCTACTTAAAGAAATTGCGCTAATTTATTTATACATTCAATTAAGAATGTCTTCATTTGATCAAATATACGCTTGAGCGCGTCAACCACTTTCTCAGTTGTGGTGTAGCCCGAAACAGCATTGCCTTGTTTAAAGGATTGTAAACAATCGGTCTGTGTAGATGTACAAGAACTACGTGTAACAATTCGTTCAGTTACAAAGTAAGTTCCATCGGCCGATAACCTCATATTATTTCGCCAATCGTAGTTAAAACTTCCGCCAGTGGTATTATTTGTCGGAATGGACCCACTTGTATAACCGAATGCAGCGTTTGTACCAGAGTGTGCCAAAATATATTCAGAAATAACCTGGTTTTTCATTTCAGTCATTACGTTGTGGTTGGTGACGAACAAATCTGCCTTCTCACCATTAACATTTCCCTTCACAGAAAATAAAGTGCCTTGCTCAGCTTCGACCTTCGTCCCCGGCGCTACGGTAGTTCCACCATACAGCGCATTACATTTTTGCTGCTCATCATAAATTCTTCGACCTTCTGCCTCAGAGGTACCTGCACCAGTGCCTGTCGTCTTTATCTGACTCATACAGTAAACGTAGTTACTATTCACGGAGGTGTTCACAACGCTTTGAACGTTTAAACCGATATTAATTATTCGTTGTGGATTCACATCATTAAAGTTTGCGTCACTCAAGACTTCAAAATAAGACGTGTTATTTACAAAGCTACCTCCTGTGGCAAGGATAAAAGTAAGAGGTGAGAATGAATAAATTACTCCCGGAGGCGAATACACCATCAATGCAGATCTGATTCCTTCATTAGTCACGGCATTAGCGGTATCTTTAAACTCGGTAATTGCGGCTTGCGTGGTATACCGCTGGTTGGCGATTGATGGAGCTGAAGCGTAAAACTGGCCGCCTTGGTTGCTCACGCCCATGTACGCGGACGAATTTAACAAGTAATTACCAGAGCCTATGAGCAAATTGTTATCAGCAAGAATTTGAACCCGTGCTGACTTAAGTGGAGAGAAAACAACTCCATTAACCCAAGCGGCTGGATCTGTTGTGACCTCAACATAGGGATTAACATTTTCGATATTGCCGGATGCGACGATCTTAATATTTTTTCCAAGAATTAATGCAGTTGAATCAACTTTAGATGCACCATTTTCAGCTGCTAAAAATGGTGCGCCATCTATAGTTATAGTTCCCAAGGGTATTTTAGTAGGGTCAATCGGGTCAAAAATTTGTGGTAGATCACTTGCAGGTTTAAATGGATACTTGGAACCGTTACGTATAAAACTATATTGAGAGGACAGCTGAATGTTGTCCGCAAAAATTTTTCCACCATAGCGATTCTGTAACTCTTGGGTGGATGCCATAACAACGCTTTTGCCCTTAATGGTCCCGTTGTTTTCAATATTATTTGCTGAGAAAAACGCTGAAATACAAACAGCTGCTTTAGTTGTGTCTGCGGGCTGATCATTTGGGGAGCATGATGCATTTGAAACAATATAATCGTCCTGGGGTTTACCTCTAGACACTATCCAGCGCGCTGCATTTCCCGGTAGGGACATGACGCCCATTGAGTTTTGAATCAACTTGCCAGAAGCCACGCCAATTAGGCCTGCAGCTTGAATATTGCCGTTGAATATCAAGTCGGACGAGCTACGTACGTCAATTAAATTATCTGAATATAGGGTGCCGCCAATAATTAAAGACCCCGAATCGGCAAACGAATAAATTTTGATGGATTCTTCAACTGCACTTAGATTACCACGGTAATTAACAGCGCTTGCTACGTCAGATTTAGTAGAAATAGTTGCGGTCGTACTGAATGCTTTTGCAGTGGAAATGTGCACAGCCTGAGAAGTAATTTGTGTTGAGCTGCTGATTACCAGATTTGAGCTGGTTTGGCGAACGCCAAGCTGTAAGTTTGAATAGGAAACTGCAAAACCAGAGAAAATATTAAAGCCACCTGCTCCAATTATTAAGCTGCCACTTGAATTACGCTGGTAACTACCATCACTCGACTGTGATCCACGTTCTTGAGTATTTATTAATCCGCTTAACGAAACATAGTTGCCAATTAATTCCATTGAGGCAACTCGATCATTAGATAGACCACTTACCACTAACCAGGAATTAGCGTTTATAGGCGTAAGAATTCCCGGATCATACGAAGAATTAAAGCTAGGTGTTGCGATAGCTAAAGTAGCGCGACCAATATTGGTAAATGAACAATTAGTACAATAAAAACCCGAACCATTCTTGCCGCCAAGAATTAGAAGATCCGCAGTTTCACCTACAATTTCGATACTGCTACGTAAATTGACCGACGTAGCATCTAATATAATTAGTTTCGCCGCCTTACCGTTTGTGGTGCCATGCGTATCTGCCGCATTAATAATTTTAAGAGGTCTATCAATGTTTAAGGTTGTTAGCGTCGTGTAGCTGTTGCCAACTGAATTGGCCAATGAGGGTATAAGCATGTCCAGATTGGACTCAGCCGATGCAATCAACTTGGCATCATTATTCCCAGTGCTCGATAGCACGATGGTCGATGCAGCAATGTTCGTAGCTGAAAAAGCAGCGCACAAACTGACTAACAAACACGCTAAAGGTAGATAGATCTTTTTTAGCAACGCCATGGCAGTAAATATCCTGTTGTTAGAATCGTAAGGTTTGAAATGATTTGGATGGCTGAACGAGCTGTTAGCCGCTCGCGATCTTCCGTGTCATAAAGCATGTACATTTTTAATTCACTAACCTGTAGAAAAATATGCTTATTAATTTCAGGCAATAAAAAACATTCCGTAGCCAATTGAGGCAACGGTAGGTACTGATAAGAAGGGGAGGAGAAAAGAATCTAATAGATCAACATCCTGTCTTCCTTAGTAAGCCGCATGATAATTTAGCGGCCAGAGCTAAGCAATCCAATTTCTTATAAATTCACTGCTTAACTCTTAATGCAAATAAAACAAATATCAAAAATAATTTGCTGCCTCTTTTTTGGCACTAATTTTTTCAACCTAGTTATAAGCGAATACTACAAAAAAAAACCAGCCTCTCGGCTGGCTTTTTTATCGAAGAGATAACTACATCGTATGCGTCGGCTTATCAGAATCTATTGAACCGGCAAGATAGGTTTCGATTTTGGTGACGGCAGTGTTGTCTTGGTCGGTGAATTGTACGCCTATGCCTGCGGCGCGATTTCCCTGGGCGCCTCTGGGGGTTATCCAGATTACTTTTCCGGCTACGGGGATTTTTTCGGCTTCGTCCATCAAGCTAAGTAACATAAAAACTTCGTCGCCCAATTTGTAACTTTTACCAGTAGGTATAAACATGCCGCCGTTTTTTACGAAGGGCATATAGGCGGCGTAGAGCACCGCTTTGTCTTTAATGGTGAGAGAGAGTATGCCATTTCTGGCACCGCCACCTATCGCTTGCATAAGGTAATCCGTCTGAATTTGATGGACTGAAACATAATGTATTAGTCTAGACGTGTCTAGCGCGACCTGCCGACTATTTGGCACATCATATATTTTAAAAATGGCTAAACGCGTTGAGCTTTTAATTGGCACTACGTAAAAGTGCGCCCCAATCCAACAATATCTCCTCCAATAAAAGCTGTTTATTGGGATTGGAGTTACCTAGTAGCTGGCGTTTGGAAATTAGTATTTTTTCAAGATAACGATGCAAAAGTGCAGCCGATACTTTAGCGAGACGATCACGAAGATCTTGTGGAAGTTGATTGATAAGAACCTGCTCTACTCCAACCTGCCAACGCATTAGGGAATGCAGCCATACTAGAAACCATTCGACCAAGGCAATAACATCATCTTTTTGCCACTGCGCCGCAACTTCAATGGCTGACACTTGGCCAGTACTCAGACGAATCAAATTAAGTAGCCAAGCATCGCGGCGCTCCAAGGCATCGCTTTCTAAATAGGCCAAAGCCGTTAAAGGGGCGCCGCCGGCCGCTTCTATTAATTTTTCAACCGGAATATTGCTACCAGCCATCAAAGGTTTAAGCCAATGAATAACCTGCTCGGAATTTGGAGTAGGAAGCAGGCGCATTTGGCAGCGGCTGCGAATAGTTGGCAACACTGCGCTGGGCGTATGGCAGACCAGGATTAACAAGGTATTTGCTGCTGGTTCCTCCAACGATTTAAGCAAGGCATTTGCGGCGTTGGCATTCATAGCCTCGGCAGGCTCAAGCACTACCACTTTATAGCCTCCTTGCTGCGCGGTTTTGCCCAAATCGTCGATTAGCGCACGCACTTGATCAACTTTAATACCTTTGGCACCTTCTTCTGGCGAGATGATAATTAGATCTGGATGGTTTCGTACTCTGTTGAGCATACAACCGCGACATTTACCGCAAGGAGTTCCTTCAATTGGCGATAAACACAAGAGTAGTTGAGCTAGCGATTCCGCCAAATGCCGTTTTCCTATTCCCTTTGCGCCAGCGAACATTAAAGCATGAGGGAGCTTTTTCGCGCTTATCTGTTGGCTCAACTTCTGCCATTCTTGTAACTGCCAGGGATAGGGATGAGAAGGGAAATCAGACATAAAAACGCTCAACAAATCGGATCCGGCCAGCTTACCAACCGCAGGCGCTTCTTAGCAAACAGAACGCTTTAGCAATTTATCAGGGGATTTGCGATAATCGCCGCCCTCTCTTCTTCAGCAGTTCAGCGAATGACCAACTTGGCCGTAAACGATATTAATCTCGATATTTTGCATCTCGATGATGATCTGATGATCTGCAACAAACCCGCTGGCCTGCTTACAGTTCCCGGTAAAGGTCCTGAAAAACAGGATTGCCTGATTAATCGAGCTCTTAAATTTAACCCGAACGCACGCGTTGTACACAGGTTAGATCAGGGAACATCCGGCATTGTTATGTTTCCGCTTAATTATATGAGCCTTAAAATTCTTACCAAACAATTTGAGGCACGCGGTATTCATAAACGCTATGTGGCCGTAGTTTCGGGTGTGGTTGAAGCGGACGAGGGTGAAGTAAAGCTCCCGCTCATTTGCGATTGGCCAAACCGTCCGTTACAAAAAGTATGTTTTGAAAGTGGTAAGCCTGCGCATACGAGATATCAAGTACTCCAACGCGATGAGCAACGAAACTGCACACGGGTTTTACTAGAACCGGTAAGTGGGAGAACTCATCAATTGAGAGTGCATATGTTAAGCCTTGGTCACCCAATGCTGGGTGATCAGTTATATTCACCGCCTGACATTCAAGCGCAAGCGTCACGTTTGCTTCTGCATGCTCAGCATCTACAGCTGACGCATCCTATATTGCGTCATAACATTGAGGTGGAATGTTTGGCGGAGTTTTAACACTAAACTGCAGATGTGAAGCACATCTGCAGCTTTAAATACAACTAGCAGCCAGTTATTACACTAGCGACGACAGGAGGCGATGTTGCCGATGATGCTTCTGTATATGTTGCTGCACATGTTGCAACACCGTCGACCGCTTCGACAGTAACTACAGTAGCTGTGGCCGTGGCTCGATAATCTGGTAAGGTCAGACCGGCCAATGCAGCGACAGATTCAGCGTCAGGATAACCAAAAACGAAGGTCACGGTTACATCTTCAAAATCCTGTGGTGATACAGGATTCACTAAAAACTTTCCGTGCCCCATTGCTGCTGCTGACTTCAACGCACCCATCGCTGCATTTACTTTGGCGACACGCGCATCCGTTGTTAAATCCACAAATTTAGGAAGTGCGGTTGCGGCTAAAATCCCCAGAATAACAATTACGGAAATAAGTTCGATTAATGTAAAACCTGATTGTCTCGTATTCATTTGCATCACCATCCAGTTAAGTTTTTTAAAAAGTATTTCTAATAACGCGATAGAAATAACAACTTAATTAAACTGTAGCTCAGATCAAAAGATACGCAAATGAAAGGGTTTTATGCGCCAGCGTATAACGTGGCAAGCGTTGCATCTAAATCTTTTTGAATCGCTGGTAAATCCTGCCCGGCATTAATCACTGCGTAACGTGATGGCGATAAATTCGCTCGCTTAAGATATGCGTTGCGTACACGCTCAAAAAAGCTGATGGCCTCACTTTCAAACCGATCCAATTCGCCGCGTTGACGCGCACGATTCAATCCTAGCTCTACATCAATATCCAAAATCAAGGTTAAATCCGGGCGCAGTTCACGTTGCACCAGCAATTCCAGCTGCGAAATAGTCTCTGTACTTAAACCGCGACCGCCGCCTTGATAGGCGTAAGTAGCGTCCGTAAAACGATCACTCAAAACCCAGGCGCCGCGCTCCAGCGCAGGTTTAATCACTTGGGTAATGTGTTGCGCGCGCGCAGCAAAAACCAATAAAAGCTCAGCCGTTTCATCCACCTTTTCATCGCGTTTTGCTAATAATAGCGTGCGGATTTCTTCTGCAAATGGAGTTCCTCCCGGTTCGCGAGTGACTACCACTTCAATACCTTTGGCTTGCAACCAATCACGTACAAACACCAAATTGGTGCTT
>Ga0247741_1000490_pt1 | contig 22644 bp, 23 predicted proteins | sample UWRJL213509R2_FD_180945 | JGI IMG/M metagenome (GOLD analysis project Ga0247741, IMG submission 180945) | Plant litter microbial communities from Arlington Agricultural Research Station in Wisconsin, United States - UWRJ-L213-509R-2 | ecosystem: Environmental > Terrestrial > Plant litter >... | reverse complement strand
ACACTATATCCTGGTCGGGGCGACTGGCGAAGAGGAAGATCAGTGGAAGGTTTAGGCGGTTGGTGACTCGGGCCACGACGTCGATGATCTCCTGGCGGGTACCATCTGTACATTCGTCAAGACCGTCTATGATAATGAAGGTTGGGAGTGGGCGTTCCTTATTAATACCCATTTCCAATATAGACCAGAGAGGACGAGCGATCAAAGTTAAGAATTGGAATTCAAGTGATTTCTCGAAAACCAAAGGGTCGTCCTCGATGGCGCTCAGCACCAAACCTCGAACAGCTGGAATGGAGCGTATCATCTGATATGCAATAGAGGCAAAAAGATGCTCTGAGGTGGCTCGACGGGGCGCATTCCGAGAAAAGAAGAAGCTCGCTAGGAGTAGCTTCTGCTCTTGACAGAGCTCTGCGATTGTCTGGGCGATGGCTGACTTTCCAGCACCAGCAGCGCCCCAGAGCCACAAGATGAAGGAGTCAGTGTCGATTTTCCTTTCTACCCAGTCGATGATCTTCTTCAGAACAGCTTCTCGTGTATGGGGATGACACTTTGGAGGGTCGAACCGTTCGCGAGAGTTGTGGAACGCGCCAGGTGAGGTTGCTGCCACCAGTTGATCGACCGCAGTAAAATCACCTCCGGAAATATAAATATGGTGAGCATCGCGTAGGATACTCATCGCCGGTTTCCCCTCCCGTTTGTCTTCGAAGATGAAGGCAAAGGTAGCTCTGGTGATAAAGGTGGATATGAAAGAAAGATCTGGCGTTCGCTGTTTGCACTTGAGAGGCGACTGGGGCAGAGGGTGTTGACTGTCAGACAAGGTTTCGAGGTATCCGTAATGACAAGAATCTTGGAAGCATGACCCTGTGCGCAGACCAGCGCGCACAGTGAGCTCGCTAATTCCGCCATTCCCGCCGCGTTTCTTGCTGTAGTACTGTTTTATGTAGTCAAAAAATGACATATACAGCGCTTTTACTCCCATCATAATAAAGCTCCCTGAAGTAGTAGAATCAATGAGCACATGAATTTCCCCCTGAGTGACCAACTCCCATATCAACCAGAAAGAAGGAAAGGACTCGGAGGACATATGCGAGAATCGTCCCCTGTAGCATATAGTATTTTGGGTGTACTTGTGATTGTAAGAGCGCCACAGACGCCATTTTTTAACTACAGCAGAAAATATGGAGAAACTGAGGCAGAATTGGCGGAATAAGCGAGCTCACTGTGCGCGCTGGTCTGTGCGCACATGGTCAGCACTGGTGGGAATGTCTGCCGCATACGGAACGCAGCCCCTGAGGTGCGCTTCCCAAGTTCAACATGAAGCAAGTGGCATACACACAACACCATTCCCAATGGTAGCCAAATTTTTAAGACATCAATATTTCTCATTCTCGTATTCAACTTACTGACTCGTTTAGAAATTCTGACGGTTGAGGAAAGTATACACTCCAGAGCGGTTTGCAACAGAGATAGGTTGATGTATGGGTGATAGGTTCGAGGACGAATTCTATCAAGAGGAGGCTGAGGAGAGAGAAAATCCACATTGGAGGGTCAAGTTGACCGCAGAAAACAGGAGTATGCGTTTGGGAAGACAGAGGGAGAGCAGAGAGGGAGTCAAAATGAGTATATGCGCTCAACAACGTTGATTGCGAGCAGTCTTGCGCCACGGAGGAAAAGATTAATGAATATTGCTTAAGGGAGAAACGACAAAAATGATGTACAGGACTAGGCGTCGTGGTCGCAATCAGGATTAAAGTTGGTTTGAGAGCGTCGTCATCGTTATGAGTCGCGGGTGTATAGACTCTAAATTATGAAACTTGTGACCCCACCTGCAGCTGTAGTCCTTGTCATCTGCTCGCTCTTCGCTACTTTCCTCTCCGTCCGCTTCACCCCCATCCTCACCATCAGCCTCGTCCCACCCAAGCACCAATCCCCAACCCCCAGCATCATCGCCCAACTCCAGGTCATATGTGAAGGGTGTCGCCATTAGCATTGCCATGCTCCAGACCGCATCATAAGGAGGGTTATGAGCGAACCCAGAGCCAATGCTGTAGCCAGTATTGTAACCAGACCTCTGATTATAGTCGAAGTCTGCTCCTCGGCGTATGGTTCATAGTCGCTGCTAAACAGAGACCAAAGTGCAATACGAAAGCGGCGGCGGTATATCAGACACAAGAATACCGGACTCGTGTGTGATGGTCGGTGGTTGGTGGTCGGCGTCGGTCTGTCCGAGTCGGCTCCAAAGCAAATCAATCATGATGCATGACGCATTGCTGGTGGTGAAGCTATTAATAGAGAGCCTGCCAAGATCTTACTACGAGAGGACGGCCCGATAGTCAACGAGCCGTCCACTTTCTGGGGCGAGGGGCTGCTTGCATGCAGGCGCAAGCCACCAGTCTCTACCAACAGTTGTTAATACCTATGTGGGTGAGAATAAATAACAAGCTCTGGGCAGGTGGGAAGAAGGTAGGTAGAGACCGAACCCAAGACCCCGACCGAGACTGTACAGTGACGAGGAAGACGTAAGGCGGAGGCTAAGAGTGATAAAGATGCATGTCACACATCTCCATGTTCTCCAAGGAGGCAAACCCGCATTTCGAGGGTGCTTTCATGAATGCCACCGGCATTTTCCGGCACCATCGAATTAATTCTGCTTCCTAACCGCGACTGGCAGCTTGATCCATTTATTATCACCTGCTATAAAACTTAACTGATGCCAGAGATCACTATGTTTTGGAAATAGGCAAGAATATTCCTTGCTACTACCATGCGTCGGAGCCATAACACGCTACTCGTGACGCTAGCTGATGTCATTTGATATGAGAAATACTAGCTATGCATATCTTGGACTCGCATTTGGCAGACAATGGGCTGGATGATGCGGAGCCGTTCACAACGCCAAAAGTGACCTTTGAACATTCAAACATTAGCGGTCTCGGTTTAGGCTATTCTAATGATAAAACCCAGGCTAGTATTAGCTTAAGGCTCTGATGCAGTCATCATGACATATTTATTCCAATGGTGCGGAGACTGGATGAGTTCATCCTTCGGTCTTCTCGACCTCTTCATTAGGGTTTTGCAGGAATGGTTCAAGGCAAGATGAAAAATTTGGTCCGACGGTGTTGGCATCCACTTATTACTCCCAAGATTGTTCAAACCGGTTTTGAATAGCGTGATTATTGAGCTCCGAATTGCTCTCGTGTCTATCATTTATCATCTAAATCTCAATATATTTTGTTTACTGGTGCTAATGGTGTCTCCCTTCGAAACTGAGTTCCTAACACCAAGATTGCTAGTTTGAATCCATTCAGATTTTTTTTAGCTCTTTTACTGGCTCTGTGAACGAAGCTAAAAACTCACCAAACACCCAAGCGTTCAAGACTTCAGATTGTGGCAACGCGTCCAACGTGTTCTCTGGGATCCTAAGTTTCGGAGCCACGCCTATTTCTCAACATACAACATTCCGCTATGATACAGAAAGAATGTTGAGCAGGTATAAGAGTGCATCGAATACTACAGAAAAGATATCGTTCAATCAAACAGCTGAACAATGCTTTCTTCAGGCCTCTTATATCTCTCCCTCATCCTTGCCAAGGGTCTGGTCGTTGCGGGAGCCCGTCTCCCCGTCACGCCTCAGGTCTACCTTGGAGAATGCCACGAATACAACAAACCTGTATCCAAAATCAATACGGCTCACTATAACCCACCTACCCATTTCGAGGTGAGATTACTATTTTGGTTCATCCACGTACTTATTTGGGATTTCCTCAAGACCTTTGAGGAAGGTATCGAGATTCCGTCTGCGTTCTGGGGAAACAACTTCCAAGATATGGCCGTCAATATCGTCGAAGATAAACTTGGATTGGCGCCCGGTGAGGTCATGTACAATAGCGGCTACGACGCCGAAACGGCCGAGTATGCCTACCTCAAGCAAGCTCACGTAGGTGTCAGACTATCTATATTCACGACTCTCCTAAGATTTTATTCTCTCAGAACAACATTCCTTTCGTCAATGCGGTCGCAAACCTGGCACTCAAAAATGGGAAGATTGTCTCGTTCGGGTCGTCCTTCATGAAGCCAGGTGGGTGAAACCTGTAAACAATATATAAACGAGAAATTCACCGACTCCCATTCCAGTCCGAATCGCCTCTTCTATTCCTGAAATCGACGTATCCGACGCAATTGTCGCAGCTGAAAGCGCCATGAATGCCCCCTACAACGGATACCCTGTTCAGATCGAATATTTTGCCAAAGAAGACGGTTCTGTCGCTTTGGTTCACTGCATCCAGATCCAGGACGCAGATAAGGCAATCTGGTCCGAGGTCTACGTTGACGCTCACAGCGGAGATATTGTCTCTTCGACCAATTTCGTCGCCAAAGCTTCAGTATGCCCAAACATCCCTAGCAACGTAGAGCCTGCTAACACCCACTGATTTCGATTTCAGTACCGTGCTGTTGACATTAGGCACCAGAGCATTTCAAGTGGGCTTTCTTCTCTCAACAATCCTCATGATCAGCTTGCATCTCCCCACGCCTGGCACAACAGCGGAAAGGGTGAGCGAACCGATACCGGGTAGGTCGTTTGAAATATTTTCAGAAGAGCATACAGCAGATTTATTTACTGCAGAGGGAATAACGTGATCACCTCATTGGATGACGGAACAACTGTGAAACAGTCCAGGGCGGGCCAGGAGTTCTCATATATCCATCAGCCAAGGCTCGCGCCGGGAAGCAGTGATAATCCAGCGGTCGCTGCCGTCAGCACATTTTATGTGATCAACAGCGTGCATGACATCACATACCGCTATGGGTTCACGGAGAAAGCTTTCAACTTCCAAGCCAATAACTTTGGTAAAGGTGGAGATGAAAACGACCCTGTCTTACTCACAGTCCAAGCCCCTGAGGATTTTGAGAATGCCTGGTTTGCGACGCCCAAGGAGTAAGTCCCTTTTCTTTTCTTTTTATTCCACCACATCATCTGAAGAGAATGTCAGCGGCCAGTCGGGTACATCCAGGTTCTTCCTGTACAGGACGGCGACGGTTTGTGTCATTGTCCTACAACGTAAAGTTGTATAAACTGACGGCAGCTCACTCTCCTAGCCCTACCGAGATTCGTCCCTAGATAATACCATTGTTGTCCACGAGATGGGACATGGTGTTTCAAACCGCATGACTGGCGGTGGAACTGGACGATGCCTCCAGCCGTTGGAGTCGAGAGGTTTAGGTGAAGGCTGGTCCGATGCCTTGTCTAAGTATGTGTTCCCCTACTCAATTAATCAATGGCTTACGAATACGCCTTTTAGTTGGGCCATTCAGACTTCTGCTAGAACTCAAGACTTTGCGGGCGCTGCCTACTCGATGAGCGATCCCAAGGGGGATCGCAGTTATCCTTACTCCGTCAATCCGTGAGTTGGAAGCCTTTATTAAAATTTGGTTCCTAATATCCGCGTAGTTCTGTGAACCCCCTCCGTTATAGTGATGTAAACTCTATGAGAGGGGAGCATGGTAAGTACAATGTTTCTGTTCTTGTCTAGAACTTTATACCAATCTATCGGGGCAGCTATGGGCGAAGTTTGGGCGAATATGCTTCACATTGTCTACGCAGCACTGGTCGACAGACACGGGCACTCATCATCCGCTCGAACCAACCCCAACGGAGGAGAGGGTAATGTAGTTTGGCTGCACCTCTTCATGGATTCGTTTGCGATACAGCCTTGCCATCCTACTTGTAAGCAATTTCCCCATGACCACAGATACCTACTAAATATGAAACTTCCCTCGCAGTTGAAACAGCTCGCGATGCTTGGCTTCAGGCAGATAGAAACCGATATAATGGAGCCAACAAATGCCTTCTGTGGAAAGCATTTGCAAGCCGAGGCCTTGGTATAGACGCCAAGACCACTAGGCCTTACGCTGATGGGTCTGGGGTGCCTGCAGGTTGCTAAGCTTGGAGTTGGGCCAGAGTTCTCATAAAGTCTTGAGGTTCCGCGGAGTTGTTCGTAAGGAGATCTTAGCGAGTGTACAGTTTTTTTGAGTATGCAGGTCCTTTCATGTTGGAATAGGATGTCCTCAGTTTTGCAGCAGTCCTAAGTAATCTCATCCGGTGGTGCTAAATTCGGCAATGCAGATCATCGGAAATATCTTGTCAAAAATTGGTACATATAAGACAAGCATGTTAGGCGTGGTGGGCTTATCTCTGAAAACCCGAAGTTGTTATATGCAAATCTGGGCAACATTGACTGGAAAATCGCTCAAGGCCGCAGTATTGCTTTATACTCAAGATGTAACACCGCAATCGACGTGGCCATGGTGGCCTACTTCCATTATTCCCTTGCCAATTTTCTACTGATAATTTATTTTATCGGAAAGAGGGTCAGAAGCAGGACTACGTGGAATGATCTGTTGGTCTGAGAATCGAAAGAAGATTCTCGTGTTGTGTGAGAAGAGCGGACCAAGGATCCTAGCAGTTTTCTGAGATACACGCTGAACAAATTCCGGATTAGGGTAGATGAAGAAACGAGTGGAGTGAGGATTGTGGCTCAAGCGCTTATGACTCGGGTAACCATCCAAATATTAAGTGGATAAATATTACGAGCGTATTCTCAGTACACGTCTACCAATACAAATGAGAGATGTCAAAGAGAGCGAGGAGGGAGGGGGAACGTTGCTGCAGAAAAATGGAAAAGGAATCGGAGAGTGAGAGAAGGAGTCATGTCCTGATTAGTGACGTCATCTGGGAGTGAAGGCGTAAGAAGGCTGAGGACGGAATGGTGGAAGTTGGGCGAGTATATGCGTCACAGGGTCGAGTACGAGGATTCGGACAGAGACGCGAACTGACGAGCGATTCGTGTATGCTTTGTCGCAGCGAAGTTGGTCGAGGAAAGTCAATGAACGCTGGGCTAAGCGTCATCTGCAGGTGCGTCGACATTGTCATTGTGGGTTGGTCCTCTTTGCTGGTTGAACTGAAGGTAGACGTATTTCCACCGGCTGGTCTCCATCCTCGTCCTGCCCGTGCACCTGCACCTGCACCACTGCCCAATTCCAGGTCGGTATGCATGCGTACAGATCAATAGATAATGTTAGAGCCTAACTTGGAGTTTAGTCACGAGCAAAGTCTTTATCCGAACTCAACCCCTAAACAGTTGGCGCTTGTTCGAGTACGCGTTTTCAACGTGCGGGTGGTTGACGACTTTCACTGCTTGCACATCACTATTGACAGCGATGGAAAATGACTTCCATCTGCAAAATGGGGGTTTCAGGGTTTGGGAACCGCATAGCATGCCATACCACATTAGCAATGGTCCCAATCTGCATAGTACTGGACATAGGGTAGGCATAATATATTTAAATGTTTTTTTAAAAAACCTTTGATTCGATCGTTAATTCTTCAACGATCCGCGTTTACGACCACAGGAACGCATAAGCCATCACATGGATACTTTTCGTGAATAGTATCAGAAGTGATTGACCAGCTTCCACGCTATATGGCTCGTCCAGAGTGAGAGCTAAAGTATGAACAGTCGCCGTTGAACGCTGAACAGTGAACGAGCGGTTTGGCATCTACTCAATCTTCTTCCCACCCATATTGACCTCCCCCTTCACGGATAAATCAGAGGACGCTGACTGGGTTTGTGTAACGGAGGTCTCGGGGTCCATTTTGTTTCCTGATGGGCAAATTGCTGAAGCAACTTCCCCTGATCCATGAATAGCGTTCGGATCTGAATCATTGATATTAATTGCACTCTGGAACGCCTGGAAGTCTAAAAAACGTTCGGGATGTGACAGTGGATAAAATGGATAAAACCTTACCATCACAGTTTGTCTCTGCTTCCTGACGTTTGATATCAGCTTGAATCCTTCGATATCGGATTATAAGCAGCAATGCAAAGCTCTACGGAAGAAGAATCGTAAGCGCCAAATACACATAACACAGTGTGAGATCAGGCTAACGCAGCTCGACATGATGATCAGGACAGGAACAATCGTGAACATATCTGAGAATTTTTTCACTGTTAGAAAACATATATTATCTATACCAGAAGAATGACCTATGGTAGTTCCTATAATCGAACTCAGCTCAAATACACACCTTGAGACATCTTTACGAAGCTCACCGAATCCAGCTGGTGCCCCTGGCAAATTGGCCCTCACGGATGAGAACGCAAATAGTGCACCGACGGGAACTACAAACATTTCAGAGTAAATTTCTGGACTTCTGTATACAATATTTGCGGCGCAAATGGCGAGAAATACTACGCCCGTCAGCCCTTGGTACAAGACAGTTAGAAAGGCCGACAATTACGAATGTATCCCACTCACAATTCGTTATAGCAACTGAAAGTACGAATATCTTGGTCGCCATTGACCTCTCAATTCGCAGATTTATTTGAAGATATTCTCGACCAAAAAATTCTAAGTACGTATCAAGAAGCGAGATCTCAAAGTTTCTGTCTCATGAGATGAGGGCCTAAACGGCAAGTGTTCAAAGAAGAGTTAATCGAGTTTAAAGATCCTCGTTACCCAAGTCCAATGAGCAGCCACGAAGGGCTCTAGCCAAACACACCCCAACCGTCCTGGGCACGAACGGTTCGAGTCACTGTGACATGCACACTCCCAGTTAATAGGAGTATCTGTGCTCGTGCGCGTCACTCTTTCTGTTTAAACCCTGAGACTGTCTCACTGTCGAAGACTCGGGGAGGACAAGTAAGGGAGTTCTCGAATTCGTTTCTCGAACTCTCACTATCCTCCCCAGAGCAAATACTTATCTTTCTGTCAGTGCAATCATTGGGACAGACTTACACGGCAACTCCGACGGCTCCAGAAACCCTGGGTGCGCCGATGGCCTCAGTTTCATTGTTCTGGTAATAGAGTGACAAGGGAGCAATATATCTGACAACGCAACGTGAGTTGCTAATAGTACTTGGCACAACTTAAACTCACACATCAAAGGGATAGCTTTCGCGTTGTGGGAAGTAAAATTTCATATGCAGCGTTCATGCCGAGATGCCGGTGCTTCCCATCAAGAACTTTGCCAAATACCTAGCCACCTTTCGGACATTTTCGTTCGCCCTTCTCGTTCCTCCGCACGACTCCCATCGATAACCTGTCTGGCCTCATGCTATCTCAGAGCAATATCGCACTGCCATCCTTGACCTGATGAAACATAATTCGCGCTCTCGTTCCCCCTGGCCGACTCTGATGCTCTGCACTTATACCTGCGCGGCTGCGCCAAGTTCACCTTGAAGCGTGGAAGTTCAGTTAAATTGTTCACCAGCGTAGCGCCTTCTCTATAGGCGAGTCTGACTGGTATATTCCTTGTTCTGTCCCATTCTTGTGGCCGTTTACTCATCTTCTCGTGTCCAGAACTTAGAAGTTGCAAGTGGCCTAATGCCGATGTGGCATTTCGATTGGCTGCACTCTCCTACCTCCGAGCCTTGCGACAAGAACAAGACTTCTCCTGCTACTGGTCCCCATGGCGGATAAACAAGCACGTAAGTGATTTTTGACACCTCACCGGTACCTCTATACCCCTTGTGGCACATGCATCATACCTCAACATTCGATATTGACGCTACTATCTAGGCTTCTCCGATATGTATTCGTGCCAGCTTGATAACGAAGATGTTGGCAGTCAACAGGCTGCACCTCACGAATATGGACTCAACCTAACTCGGTTACTGGCATCTGCCCACGCTTAAGACATTGGGCCTTTCTTCAGTCTTACTGCCTAGTCCTAGGGATGACTACTAGAGAGTACGACTACGAGCAAGTTTACGACTGCTTCTGCATCCAGACACAACATATCAAGTTGCTCAGGTGATCCTGTTGGGCTGGGGCTGAGGACGTGGCTCGTGGTATCGGACGAGGACAAGCAAGATGAAGGGGACAGTGAGACGATGGCTACAATCGTGTCGTGGCTGTTGGTATTCACAGAGGTTGTACTGGCGACACGAACTCGTGAAGCTTGAGGCCGCCGGATACAAAGTCTAGTCAGGCCGTGTACCAGTCGTACCCTCGTTCTGAAGGCGGTATGAACGCGCCAACGTGGTTACTACATTTGTACTCTGTACTCGGCTCTCGAAAGCACTGGTTAAATATACTCTGTACCCTGGTTACAGCCTGCGTCCTCCTGAGTCCATGTTTACAATGTCGAAACGTTCACCATACTTTATTTGTCTATGATTCGCCACTGCAACCAGTAACAGGAGTCAATCTGTAAAGATTATGTCGACGTGCCCTTGGAAGCAGACTACCGCTCCCGGTCATCTCTGCAAGCTTGCCTCAATCCACTTTATTCCTTGAATCTGCCTCCTTGTTTCTGAAGCTGCAAGCTGACGTACTCCCGACTGGTCACGAGTTTACCTTCCTTCAGTCATCGGCCTCCGTCCCGCTCTCCTCTCCCATTCATTTTATTCCGTCCTTCCGTGGCTATCCCCTCTTCACTCTCATCCAGCGACATCTCGCGTCCGGCCCCAGGATTCAACACATCGACGCTCCAATGCTTTTATCACTGTCAAGAATGGGCAACACCAGCACCACGCCGAGGTTGGGTATGATCACAAAGTCCTTTCTCCATCTATTCCTCGTATACCTTCTCGTCTATGTCTCTCCTTCCCTCTGTTTCATTCTTGATTCCATTCCATCCTACCTCTTGTCCACTACCCGCACCTGCAGAATAATTCTCAACTTCATCCTTCCTCAACCAATATTGCGAACGATCACTTGTTCCCTTTGCTTTCTGGAATTATTGAAGTATCGTCCAATCGATATGAGTGATTCTAATGCTGGACATACTCGTGCTCGACATCATTGTTAGGGCGCATATATTCACTCTATCACGGTGTCTTTCACCCATTCCCGGGTACCCTTCGACTCCTAATGATCAGTATTCATTCAAGAAAGCAGACGCTTATTTCATTCACTTGACTCGATCCCACACTCGCTGGTTCTCTAACTCATCCACCTATATGAATTGATTACATTGCTATCGCTCACTTGTCCCATACATGAAGTTCTGTAGGCAGATTTATTGAGAAGAAACCACAAGCATCTCATGCCATGTGGGTTCGTAGGGCCATATGCGCACTGTGACTGAGACTGACCATTAATCACTCCAGATTCGGATATCTGCATCCTTTGAGCACAATTTTCAACTGAAACGATAGATATCAGTTGGTATCCACTTCCCATTCTCGAATGACCTTAACGTTGAATTATGTATTCTCAGCCATCCGCTTGAAGGGACTCACCCGATTATCCTTGTTAATGTTGCCAACATTACGGGAAGATGAGCTAGAGGAGTCAGTAATATGCCGCTGGATGATCTAGAATACGTTCACAATCTTTGATCTGGTCCGTCGATACAAATCAAATATCTCGTCCGAATTGGCGAACGTGTATTGAAAATAAGATTACGACCAATGTATCAATAGGGTAGCTCACAGTTACCTTTTTTCGTTCATTTTTCGTTCATTTTTTGTTCCATTTATCGGAGGTGGTTTCATCATTTGGCGGGGGAAAATGGAATAAAATTTATCATCAAAAACGATGAAAATGGCTGATATGAGTCCTCCCTCCTCCAGAAACGCCAAAACCGAGGGGAAAGCGAGGTTCAAGAACAAAAATGACCTGCAGCATGAAGAGAATTCTTACAGCTACGCTCGGGAGCGCTGTAAATTGAACATCGCATGTGCACCGTGCGTGCCGTGCATAGTTATATCTTAGAATGCACAGCTTCCGCGCCCTAGGCATATAGAATCATTAAATCATATCACTTTTACTTTTATTTTCTATCCACTACTCTGTATAGAGGCGTTATATATGGCGATATAACCCTCGTTTGATATAAATCCTGCTTTCTATTTGAATTCTAAATGCTGAATTCGAGGCTGGACCAGTTACAGATGAAGCTGCATGTCAAGGTTTATTTCTAGAGAGAATGAAAGGCTCGATAGTCAACGCGTACACTTCCGGGGTCAGGGGCTGGTTGCATGCAGGCGTAAGCCACCGGTCCCTCTATCAAAGTTGTTAATACCTACCTGGAGAAGAATAAATAACAAGCTCTGGCCGGGTGGGAAGAAGATACAAAGAGACCGAACCCGAACCGAGATTGTACGGTGACGAGAGAGACGTGAGGTGGCGGGTAAGAGGGATAAAGAGTGTCACATATGTCCTACAAGAAGGCGCACCCGCATTTTGAGGGATGCTACCGCCATTTTCCGCCACCACCGAATTAATGCTGCTTCCTAACCACGACTGGCAGCTTGATTCAATTATTATCACCCACTATCAAGCTTAACTGATGCCAGATATTACTATATTTTAGAAATAGGCAAGAATATTCCTTGCTACTACCACGCTTCAGAGCTATAACACGCCACTCTTGAAACTAGCTGAGGTCAGTTGATATGAGAAATATTAGCTATGCATTTCTTGGATTCGAATTTGGCAGGTAATGGGCTGGATGGTGCGGAGCCGTTCGCAACGCAGAAAGTGACCTTGGGACATTCAAACATTCGTTACCGCCGCTAGTCTCGGTTTAGGCTATTCTAATCATAAAACTCAGGCTAGTATAAGCTTAAGGCTCTGATGCAGTCATCGTGACGTATTTTCGTTCCAATGGTACGCGGACTGGATGAGTTTATCCTTCGACCTCCTTGAACTGTTCGTCAGATTTTTGCAGGAATTGCTCAATGCAAGCATGAAAAATTGGGTCCGACAGTGTTGGCATCCACTTATGGCTCCCAAGATTGTTTAAACCGGTTTTGAATAGCGTGATTATTGAGGTCTGAATTGCTCTCGTGCATATCATTTGTCAGCAAAATCTCAATATATTTCGTTTACTGGCGCTAATGGTGTCTCTCTTCGAAACTAAGATCCTATCACCAAGGTTTCTAATCAGAATCCATTCAGAAAATATTTGGCTCTTTTAGTGGCACTGTGAACGGGGCTAAAACGTACCCTACACCCAAGCGTTCAAGACTTCAGATTGTGGCAACGCCTCCAACGTGTTTTCTGTGATCCACAATTTCTGAGCCATGCCTATTTCCCAAAATACAGCATTCCGCTATCATGCAGAAAGAATGTTGAACAAGTATAAGAGCGCATCGAATACCACAGAAAAGATATCGTTCAACCAACAGCTGAACAATGCTTTCTTCAGGCCTCTTATATCTCTCCCTCGTCCTTGCCAAGGGTCTAGTCGTTTCGGGAGCTCATCTCCCCGTCACGCCTCAAATATACCTTGGAGAATGCCACGAATACAATAAACCTGTGCCCAAAATCAATACGGCTCACTATAACCCACCTACTCATTTCGAGGTGAGATTACAATTTTGGTTTATCCCCATACTTACGCGTTATTTCCTCAAGACCTTTGAAGAAGGTATCGAGATTCCGTCAGCGTTCTGGGGAAACAACTCCCAAGATATGGCTGTCAATATCGTCCAAGACAAACTTGGATTGGCGCCCGGTGAGGTAATGTACAACAGCGGCTACGACGCCGAAACGGCCGAGTATGCCTACCTCAAGCAAGCTCACGTAGGTGTCAGACTATCTATATTCATGACTCTCCTAAGATTTTATTCTCTTAGAACAACATCCCTTTCGTCAATGCTGTCGCAAACCTGGCACTCAAGAATGGGAAGATTGTCTCGTTCGGGTCATCCTTCATGAAGCCAGGTGGGTGAACCTTGTAAACATCATATAAAAGCGAAATTCACCGAATCCCAATCTAGTTCGAATCGCCTCTTCTATTCCGGGAGTCGACGTATCCGACGCAATTTCCACAGCTGAAAGCGCCATGAACGCCCCCTACAACGGATATCCAGTTCAGATTGAATATTTCGCCAAAGAAGACGGTTCTGTTGCTTTGGTTCACTGCATCCAGATCCAGGACGAAGATCAGGCGATCTGGTCCGAGGTCTACGTTGATGCTCACAACGGAGATGTTGTCTCTTCGACCAATTTCGTCGCCAAAGCTACAGTACGACCAAACATCCCTAGCAACATAGCCTGCTGACACCCACTGATTTCGATTTCAGTACCGTGCTGTTGACATTAGGGACCAGAGCATTTCAAGCGGGCTCTCCTCTCTCAACAATCCTCATGATCAGCTTGCATCTCCCTACGCCTGGCACAACAGCGGAAAGGGCGAGCGAACCGATACCGGGTGAGCCCTTCAAAATATTTTCGGAAGCGCATACAGTGGATTTATTTACTGCAGGGGGAATAACGTGATCACATACTTGAAAGACAGAACAACTGTGAAACAGTCCAAGGCGGGCCAGGAGTTCTCATATATCCATCAGCCAAGGCTCGCGCCCGGAAGCGGTGATAATCCAGCGGTCGCCGCAGTCAGCACATTTTATGTGATCAACAGCGTGCATGACATCACATATCGCTATGGGTTCACGGAGAAAGCTTTCAACTTCCAGATCAATAACTTTGGTAAAGGTGGCGCCGAGAAAGACCCTGTGTTACTCACAGTCCAAGCCCCTGAGGATTTTGAGAACGCCTGGTTTGCGACACCCAAGGAGTAAGTTCCATTTCTTATATTTTTATTCCACCACATCATCCGAACGGAATATCAGTGGCCAGCCAGGCAAGTCCAGGTTCTTCCTGTACAGGAAGGCGAGGGTTAGTATCATTGTCCTGCATTACACAATCATATAACCTGACGGCAGCTCCCTTTCCCAGCCATACCGAGATTCGGCCCTAGATAACACCATTGTTGTCCACGAGATGGGACATGGTGTCTCCAACCGCATGACTGGTGGTGGAACTGCACGATGCCTCCAGCCGTTAGAGTCACAAGGTCTAGGTGAAGGCTGGTCCGACGCCTTGTCCAAGTATGTGGTCCCTCACTAAATTAATCAATGACTTACGAATACGCCTTTTAGTTGGGCCATTCAGACTTCTGTCAGAACTCAAGACTTTGCGGGCGCTGCCTACTCGATGAACGATCCCAAGGGAGATCGCAAGTATCCTTACTCCGTCAATCCGTGAGTTTGAAGCTTTTATTAAAATTTAGTTTCTAATGTCCATGTAGTTCTGTGAACCCCCTGCGTTACAGCGACCTAAACGATATGGAAGAGGAGCACGGTAAGTCATAATGCTTCTCTTGTCCAGGAATCTAACCCAATATATCGGGGCAGCTATGGGCGAAGTCTGGGCGAATATGCTTCACATTGTCTACGCAGCACTGGTCGACAGACACGGATACTCATCATCCGCTCGAACCAACCCTGACGGAGGAGAGGGTAACGTAGTTTGGCTGCACCTCTTCATGGATTCGTTTGCCATACAGCCTTGCCACCCTACCTGTAAGCAAGTTCCCTGTAACCACAGATGCCTACTAAATATGAAACTTCCCTCGTAGTTGAAACAGCTCGCGATGCTTGGCTTCAGGCAGATAGAAACCGATATAATGGTGCCAACAAATGCCTTCTTTGGAAAGCATTTGCAAGCCGAGGCCTTGGTATAAACGCCAAGACCACGAAGCCCTATGCCAATGGCTTTGGGGTGCCAGCAGGTTGCTAAGCTTGGAGCTGGGCCAGAGTTCCCATAAAGCTTCGAGGTTCCGCGGAGTTGTTTTTAAGGAGATCATAGATAGTGTGCAATGTGTCCAAGTATGTAGGGTCCTTTCACGTTGGAATAGGATGTCCTCAGTTTTTCAGCACTCCTAAGTAATCTCGTCCGTCGTGACAAATTTGGCAATGCAGGTGATCGGGAATATCTTGTCAAAAACCGGTACATATAGTGATTAAGTTATGAGACAAGCATGTTACTACTCACGGGGTATTCAGACATTTCCTCCATATCCCTTTGCGATGGCGTGGTAGTAGGTGAGGACTACGGCTCGTGATTCGAGCACCCATCCAAATGATACGTGGATAAATACTACGAGCGTATTCTCAGTACACATCTATCAAGAAATGACAGATATCCACCAGAGAGAGAGAGAGAGGAGGAAGGGGGACTGTAGCAGCGGACAAACGGAAAGGTAATCGAAGCGGGGGCGGGATAGTGATGTCCTGATTAGTGACACCAGTTGGGAGAGGAGCGGCGAGGGCGGAAGGTGTAGGTTTGGCAGCATTAGCGAGGGTGAGTGTATATGTTACACGTTACACCTATTGTTCACTAGGCAATATATATGTTCACAACCTGAAGTTACACGTTACTGAACAGGAAAAATGTTCACTTCGAGCCGAAGTTCACTGGCTGGCCAATCTGACCGATGGCTGACTCTCCTGCTAGGACTTTGTGCCAGTGAATTTAGGAGGAACCGAATGGGCCTACCCAGGTACCTAATAATGAGGTTGCCGTCGCGCGGCGCGCCAACTCCTATTTTATATCCCCGATGTCAGCCCATTCGCTTCGAGAGCTCCTGTCTCTCCCGCTTTCAACCAGAAGTTGAACCAGAAGATTATCTTCGATTCCTCGAGGGGTAGAACCAAGATATATGACCGCAGACTCTTGAAGCCCTCGAAAATCTCGATAAAACCAACGCAACCATTTTCAATGAGCTCTGGTCAAATTCCACCCAACCTTCATTCATCTTCGAGGCTGAAAGTGAGCCCGAATTTGCGGACGCCATTGAGGATGCAAGTGATATCCCACTTCAACAGCCTCACCGCCTCCAACTCTTGACACTGCGAATAGGTACACGATTGACAATGATTTTGGCGATGTTGGGTGGTGGGATTGTTGGTATAATCTTGTACCAGTCATGTACGTCGATTTGGAGCGAAATTTTGGGTTTACAAGAGGTTTTAGATGTCACTTCGTGAGGTGTTCACCCGGGCATGTTACGCGTCAATATTGTTCAGTTCACACCTCGGCGTTACACGTTACGCGTTACATGAACGATCGGTCGTAATAGTACAGTAGAGTACTCCCAAATGGCCCCAATCCTAACCACCGCTCATAGCGGCTCCAGTCAACGACCTCTTCATCCAGACGTCATCCTCACCGTCGTCCTCGCCCCTCCTGCATCAGCCTCAGCGCCAAGCCTCAGAACCAACACTACGTGCCCCAACTGAGTGACTTTACAACATGGCCCATGCGTTGAGTTTGGATGAGGCGTGAGCCGATTCGGTAATCGTAATTCAATTACGCGCTGATTTTCACTGTTCAAAGGTAAGCAGGACTTGACACCTTTAAACTCTTGTCAACTATGATCATTTATTTCATTTCAACGCCCATCTGAGTGGTTTAAGGGCTTCTCGCTAATGTCAACGGATTTGAAAGGCCTCTACCCCGCCTTTTTCTTAAGGTGGACTGAAATATGTGATGCGATGGTGCTGTTCGTATGAGGTACTTACTAACCCACGATGACAGTGTCATGCCGAGGTTCTCCGAAAGTGATTTGATAAGTCTCGTAAATTACCAGCCATGACTCTATGTCGGAGTAAGGGGTTTGGGATATGAGGGAGGTTGTACAGTAATTGAATATCGTGAGCCCTTGGGCTGTAGTGGTAGTGCATGGCGCAGGAACAACGGAACTCACTCGTAGCTAACATTTGTTCTATACATGCACCTGAGCTGTCTTGCCTTCCACGCTCTGGATGATTTTTTGGTGACGGTGGTTATTGAAAAGAGTTCCAGAATGAAGAATCCATCGAAAAGTCAGGATATCATGTAAAAAGCTACGTGGACGAATATAGGAGGGTAAGTGTCGCTGTAGATGGACAGAAAGGGAAAAGGAGAGAGGGTCATCCGGAGAGAAGGTGAGAGGGTGTGAGAGCGGAGGAAAGTGTTCTCGAGAGTGGAACATGGGTAAGTGTGGTAGCAGTGAAGAGAGAAGGATGTGGAGAAGTAATGCCTGACGGCGGCTTTTGGTTAATTTCCTATGGAGTCGACTTCAATGCGGATGTAAAACCCATGAAGTACCTGGATCAATATGTGAGAACAATCACTGTACGAGTGAGCGAAGGATTTGGATATAAGGCAAGGGGTGCATTCTGTACTCTAATATTGCGAAACCTAAAGTCGAGAAATCTACCTCGAAAGGGATCACAGTATACGGCGGAGGAACAAATCGAACTCACTCGTAGATAGTTTTTATCTTCCACACTGAAGTAAATCAAGGTTTTATTGCTGTATCGGCCGAGGACCTGGAAACCACATTCAAAGTTCATTCATAAGAACGGAGAAGCATCCAGGCTTCCATCCTGCCCCGGCAAGTCCATGCCCGGTATGACAATTCTTGACGATGGTTTACCAGACACTGGGTGCACAATACCATATTTGAAGCCAAAAAATCGTAATAATATGTTGATAATATGTGGCACATCTTTGTCAAGTTCTTTGTCCCAAAAATGGTTGGAAAACAACAATAATAGGCCTAGATTGTTTCCTAATATAGTAATTTTAGCCAACATATCTTGACCGTATTCGAAACCAAAAAATGTTAAAAATATGCCCCATATTATTAACATATTCTTACCATTTTCTGGCTTCGAAAATGATGCTGTGCACCCAGTGAGAAAGAGTGCCAGAGAGAAGGATCCATTCGTGCCATGCAAACAGCCGCGTGGAGGAATATAAGAGATGGTGGCAGCGAAGAAAGGGTGCGGAGGGAAACTGGACGCGGCTGCAGGGTGCGTATGCATGACAATACCTGAGCGCATTCAGCGCCAGGACCATTGGACAGTCATCGATCATCGATCATCGGTCTATTCGGGCGGGGGAAACTGCAGTCTTTGGAGCGTCGACGTCATCAATATTGGTCTATTTCATCCTCATCGTCTGGTCACTCACAGCTCTCGCTCCTCTCCCGAGTCTTCGTTACCATCTTCACAACTGGCTTTGTCCCCGTCCTCGCCCTAGCACCATCGCCCAAGGCAACCAGGTCACATATTGAGGATTTCACCATCACGGAGACAACTGCATCGGCGCGATTTGAGCAAATAAGCACGAGCCGAGCATCTATTCGCTCTCGATCGATTATCTGTGCACAAGGACGAATAGGACCGAACTCAGAGGGAGAGCGATGGATTCTTCTTCGGAAGACAAATCGGTATCGTGATTACGGGACGATTCTAGTCCCTAATGGTAGTGGTGGAGCCAGAGACGAATGAGACTGCCCGGCAAGACTACAGCCTTCGAGAGACGAAACGACGATGACGAAGGCTATGTGAGATGGTGCCCCTGGCTAGTTTTGTGCCATCGTACTGCATATGCTCGGATGGTTCAACATTTCTAGTACAATCAGTGTTAGTCAAACGAGGCCCAATTGGATGAACTGGCAAGGGCTCACCGAAGGAAAACATGAACGCACAACTTCCGATAGCCACGTCCAGCCAGAGGCGATTTAGTGGTGCCCTGATCAATGAGTGTAGAATGAAGACATTATCAGACAATCGCGAAATCACTAGCGCAGCCAGTGGAATTACCACCGGTCTTGGTGACAATGACGTCGATTCGGACATCATCTTCGAGAAGATAGGGCGCCATGATATCTCCAAAGCTCTCCTCACAGCGACACCTTCTGATTGCGACGTTATCCATCCAAAGCGGCGCCACCCCCATCCCAGCTAGACCTCAACCTCAGCGCCAGGCCCCGGCATTTCGTGTACCGAAAGAGACTTGAAGTCGGTGCATTGACTCCGGGCGACAGGAGAGGTCGTACGCCTACCAGTCGCCGTCCAGGAACAGAACAGCACCCACGACAGACGGAAGTAGCAACATGAGCAGATGCGGGCAGTAAGGTCAAGTGAGGTCGGGTAAGCCTCGTGGGCAATTTTGCCTTCGTATATCACTGCCACTGCTGCACCAACGCGAATCTGATAAGCCTGGAAGTGGCGTCAGCATCGAGTGTTGATACAAGAGGAATGCTAAGAGACGGACCACCTGGAAAGAAGGCACGACATAGTTCTAACTTCGAACAGTTCAGCAGTCGGCTCGGTCGAAACTGTAGAAGATCAGAATCCACCAGCTGGGAAACTCTACACCAAGTACTGAGGTACGACGTTGCTATGCATGAGGTTGGGGAAACATGTATGTAGACTGCAAAACCGAAAGCGCGAACCGGTGTTTGGCAGGTCTCGTGATGCGTGCTCGTGGATGCCGGCGGATGAATTGATGACCCTGGCCCTCAGGCAAACGCGAAGGTAGTCTCTCCTATAATTTTCATAAGGTGGGTAGAGAAAACGTACACGGATCCGAGGAATACACGCGACTCTCCAGACGAGTGCGAACGAGTGGGTAGTACAGGAGCCGTGCTGTTGCAGCTTGATTCACCAGCTTCGCGTGAGCACACCGGCATTGCACTGATGACCCGATGAAATCCTCCAATGGACAGTGGTGTCAAAGTTCGGTCCTCGTTGCGGAAATGGTTCAAACGTGTTTGAACCGGAACCTGACCTGAACCTATGGGGTCCCATTCATGGTTCGAAAAGAGTTGGCCAAAAACGGGATTGAACCGAACTTTGACACCACTCACTGGCATGAAAACCCGCTATCGTCTTTTTGGCCTCAAATTTACCCATAATAACATGAAATCTGCATCTTTCAGAGATCTGAAAAGGACTGTAACCCATACTACGTCCATATCGCATGGCGCCAGGGTACGCCAAGCCGGGACAGCTAAGGTGCAAAGTTGTTGAACGTTGAAGTGTCATCTACGAAACCCTCTTCCCACATCTATTGGCCTCCCCCATCATGGATTGATCAGAGGACGAGGATTGAATTTGTACGCGAAAAGTCTCAAGTCCCTCCTCGTTTACTATGAGGCAAATTGTTGGAGCGATTTCCCTTCATTCTCGAATGGCTGTTGTGTCGGAATCACTGATAGTTGCACTTTGTGATCGCTGTCGGAAGTCTAAAAAGTTCAGGATGTGCTCTTGAACGGAGATAGACAAAAACTTACCGTCACAGTCTATCTTTGCTTCCTGACGCCTGACATAGGCCTGTATCCTTCGATACAAAACTATAGAAAGCAACGCAAAGCTCTACAGCAGAAGCATCGTCAGCACCAAACATATATAACACATTGTGAGATCAGGCCTAACGCAGCTCGACATGATGATTAAGACAGGCATAATCGTGAACATATCTGAGGATTTTCGGACTGTCAGTAAGCGTATATCATCTATACTAGAATGATGACCTATGGTTGCTCCTATGATACTCAGTTAAAATTTACTCCTTAAGAGTACCAAAGCTTACCAAATCCAGCCGGTGCGCCCGGAAAATTGGCTCTCACAATCGAGAATACAAATGATGCACCAACCGGAACGACAAAAATCTCAGAGTAAATCTTTGGACTTGGGTATACAGTAGTTGCGGCGCAAATAGTAAGGAATACTATAGCGGTAAGCCCTTGGTAAAGAAAGTTAGAAATGATGTCAATCGCAAATGTATCCCACTCACAATTCGTGATAGCAACTGCAAGAACGAATATCTTAGTCCCAGTAGACCTTGAAATTCGTAGATTTATTTGAAGATATCGTCGACCACCAAATTGCCAGTACGTATCGAGAAGCGCGATCTCAAAGTTTCTGTTCCATAAGATGAAGGGACTATGTAGTGATTATCCAAGGAAAACACGCTTACGCTGCAATTCCAAAGGCTCCAGAGATATTGGGTGAGCTGAAAGCCCCAGTGTCATTTTTCTGGCAATATAATGACAGGGGGGCAAGATATCTGATGACTGGGTGTGGGTTGCTAATACCACTTGGGCCAAATTGAACTGACACATCGAAGGGATAGCTTTTGGAAGGACGATTGGCGGGCTATAGACTGAATGCCAGGATACTTCGGGGAAGCGACAAGCTTTGTGATAGTCCTGAACGAAGAAAATCCTTGATATTTGAGGCAAATCCTTGTACTGTCGAGTCTGAAGGCTGGTTGGTCCGCGAGCTGAGCACTCCATGAGGGACTGCTCACGTCCAGAAGCGAGCTTCACTTGTGAGATGAGTTCATGATATCCGAAGACAGTCATTTTCACTCACCGCTCCAGGTACACGTCGAATATCCTGGATATATTTAATTTAATAGGGGAGGTCAGAGTAGTCGATTCTGGCCGTTTTGATGTCGTTTTTGGAGCCGGTTTTGGGTCGGTTCTCGTGGTAAGAAACGTGCGAAGAATCGGATGGAAGTCGATTTGGCTCTGACCACCCCGTTTTGGAAAAATCTAATCTTTCCGTATTTTGGCCTTGTATCGCGCTATGAGGGCTAGCCTACCATCATATTATGTTCATAGACAGCCATATATAATATTTTATTACAGAATCTGTCTGGGGATCCCATTGAAATGGTACTTGAAAAATTTCAGGCTTTTAGCAGCGCCCCATTGGCACCAAGACAGTCTTTAGAGAATTTTTGGTGCCCCTTTTGGTGCGACCTGGACCGGAAGAGCTTTGGTATATAATTTCAGAAAGACTGTGCTCATATTCGCATTAAACCGGCATTTGGTTTGTTATAACTCACTTAATTATGGGCAACAGTATGGGGGAGGGGATAATCAGGTTCAGAATCGTGTCCGATTCTTATGGCGGTCAAAGTGGGTAAAAAATGCCCGCAACTATCTTTTGAGTGCCGCAACTATTTTTTGATGTCCCGCAACTTTTTCTCAATGTGCCGCAACTTTTCTCGAGTCGCCGCAACTTTTGGCAGGGTCCAAGTGTCTTAGCAGGGTCGGTC
>Ga0247741_1000489_pt1 | contig 22663 bp, 29 predicted proteins | sample UWRJL213509R2_FD_180945 | JGI IMG/M metagenome (GOLD analysis project Ga0247741, IMG submission 180945) | Plant litter microbial communities from Arlington Agricultural Research Station in Wisconsin, United States - UWRJ-L213-509R-2 | ecosystem: Environmental > Terrestrial > Plant litter >... | reverse complement strand
CCAGACTTCCTCTTTGACCGCACTCGTTCACGACAATTCTTCATTGATCGCAATATATCACTCACAGAACATGTGTGTTTGGGTCTTAAACATATCCGAGAATATGAATGTACGTATCTTCATTCCGTTAAAAACTCCAGCATTTAGCTCACACTGATTAACTTGAACCTGGCAGCTCTTTTCACATCGTCATATATACAGTCTCTCCTTTCCATTGTCCCCGCGTGCATGCTGCAAATTTCCAAGGTTTCACCTCGTCTGCGGCAAGAGCTTTCGACTTTCGAAATGCCTTGGATGCGCCATCATCAGAAAAAAATTTCAAGCATGATGTGGCAAGTTTCTTCAGGTTTTTTTTCTGCGCTAGACAGATTGGTAGGCCTCTTTTAACTCTCTACTAGTATATGACTTTGTACTGAGGATTTTTACAGGGATTGGAACAACTCCGCTATGAGCATTTGCGTTCCTTTGACGAGGTTTTGTTGTCGAATCTGCACAGATATCCCGACCCTTTGGTGACACACCTCATCACCACCCTGGTCGTGACTTCAAACCTCGCATTGCACCATGACACAGCCGACAAGCTCAAGGATATACTAGGGCTTCCTAGCTCACTGCTGGAGTTCGATGCTCGTTGCGGTCTTGATTTGGCGTGCAGTCTGCACCGTCCCCGTGTCCAAAGGCAATATATGTGGTCATTCTTCACGGAAGAGAAGCGCTCACGGATGCATTACGCCTCGAGCAGCAAGTTCTTAGCAACCGCCCTTCACTGTTTACGGTTTCTCTCGGAAGGAAACCTGTAAGTCCACTTTTCAGGCAGGCTATCAAACTAAGCACTAATTACCGGCCAAAAGTTCGAACGAATCGCAGCGAACTGTGATTTTTGCTCTGAAACTGCTTCCTATGTATCTCGTACGTTCAGAGATATCGGTGAAAGTGGTCAGGGTCCTCACCGAGTGTGAAACTCTGACAAAATGGCCATTAAACGACGATGCGTCGGTGGAAGGCGCTACTGTCGCTCGTAAAGCCATTTCGTCGTATCTTTCAGGTGAGTCAATCTGAATTTACTCAAGAAACGGGCTGAAATTACTCCCTATAGCATTAAAATTAAAACTTCAAGAAGGCGCAGAGGATGAGAAAAATCAGTAAATACTACTTCTAGCAAACTTAGTCTTGAACCTAAGAATGCTAGATCTATTATTTTATGAAATCGATGTCGATAGGATTTGGACATCAATTTAAGTAACGGTATACTAAGCGCTCCATGGAGTATCATCTACAATGGATGGGATGTATTTCGTCAGTGAAAAGAGTGTGCATCGACTTTATTTCCTGTTCTTTTTGCACCGTTCCCTCGAACATTTGAACAAAACAAGTTGAATAATGTTCAAACAGTCGACAAATATCATTAAATCATTTACACAAATTGAGGATTCAGGAATTCGCAACTTCAACCATAACATCAAAGTAGAAAATCGAGTAAATCTTAAAACTAAAAATGCCCTGTATCTACACGGGCTCATACATCAAACAAGAAGTCGTCATCGTTCAATACCTTTTCCAACGTATCTTTGAAAACAACAATATCCTCTGGGGCATCTGGAGCAGACCTTGGAGCCACCCGTGTGCTGGTTGTTGGTAGCCTGAGGGGTGCAACGATTGTCCTTCTCTTCGAGCTCAAAGACTGAGAGGTATGCGGTCGCGACTGAAGAGTTCCTCGTTGTTGAGCAACAGGAAGAATTGTAGGCGTCTCAACTGGCTTTGGTCTAGATGGTACTCGGTCAGGCACAACAGGAGCGAGTTTCTTGGCCACTAGACGGCCTGATGAAGTTACACTTGGTTTCGTCGACGTAAATGACGACGCAGACGACGAAGTTGCGCGAATGGTTCCCAGCTTTGATGTTATTGTAAGTGCTCCTGACCTAGCGCTCCCCGACCCTACTCGCATATTTGCAGCCCTTGATGTTGGCTGAATAGCATTGGGAGCAGGAGGACCCATAGACGCCTTAGTGTTCGTTCCAAGCCGAGCTAAAGAAGACTGGGGTCGAGGTTTGCTTCCAGTCGGAGCATTCGCTGTAGACCTTAGCTTCTGAGAGGCGGGAATCGGTTTCGGTGCGGGTGTACCTTCTCTGCGTGCAAGTTCAAAAGGGTTGTCCGATTCTGTGAATTGTCATTAGAAGGCTGGAATTACTATTGCTAGTCTGACTTACCCAGCGGCGCTAGTGGCATCATGTTCCAATTTACGTTCTCAAGTTCAGAGGCCGGCATTTCTGGTTCAGGCAGAGCAAACGTCTCAAAGCAATGGCCAGACATTGCTAGTTGTCGTAGAGACTTTCCGACTTCCTTGTAATCTGGAAGTTCAAAATCAAAGGGTGGTTGAAATGGGAGGTCTACAAGGTTAGAGGGGTTTGAGCCACTCGTATAGTCGTAGCTGTTAAGTGCGATAGACACGCACCAAGTGTATTCGGTGGCCCGTATTCAACCTCATCAAAGTCATCCTCGTCCTCCGCGATGGTTTCTTGCAAGAGCGTTTGTGCATCTGGCACGACAATATCGCCTTCGCTGATGTCCCAGTGGTTTCCCTTGTTCATGGGGGTCTGAAAGTTCTTCGTACCAGAGATCCTGGGATGTTTGATATGTTTGCGCATCGAGCTCGGTCGTTGTACAGAATCTGGAGTATTGCCTTCGCCTCCTTCCTCTCTGGGTTCGTCAGTGAGTTGGGTGGGGGGTGCCGCGTCAACTAAGACCAGCTTGGATAGTTTATTCTTCTGTGGACCAGGAGTTTGAAATAGAACATTTCCAAGGCGATTTGGCATGGGAGTCTTATCACCCAAAGGGCGGGCTCCAGTCGTCAATATCTCTTTCTGATCCTTGAATAGTCGCTGTGGCTCTACCCGCATATTAGTCAAGGACCATTTCAAGGACGAGGGACATTTGGAACTCACGAACAGAGTTGGGCTGGAAAGGCGTCTTAGGTGCCATTGCATTCTTTCCTTTGCCATGAATTGTCATTGCAATGCCTCCTCCCGCGCATGCATTCTCAGCTCGGTTTTTCAGCCCCCTGCCTGGCGTTTTGGTGGGGAATTGTGGACCATCACTATGTAGATGTATTGGACGTGAGCTCAGCATGTCCTTGCGGCCTTCAGCTTTTACAAGAGAACACGGCTGTGACAGTCGAAACCCAGGAAAGGTGCCATCGAATTTCGGCGCCAACGATTGACGAACCTTGCGTTCACGTGACCGCGCTTGTTACAATAACGGCCCGAGGTCTCCCTTGTCTACTACAACCCCAACCTTGATGTCGCTGTAAGTTTCAGTACTATGCATGGGGCACTTAATTAGATATATTTATACTGACTCATTTCTTATTTCAGTAGCACCTCCTGAAGGACTGGTCACAACTATCTTGAAATGCTGACACCTACGCTGAACAAACGGGCATCGTCCATCTTCAGCACAGTCCTGGCAGTCGGTAGGCCGAAGAATCTGAGTACGGGAGGCCTCCTTCCACCCTCCCCGGTTCCACACCTTTTGGTCTCCAACTCCCCTCCTTCAGAAGAGGAGCGAGATGCCATAAAGGCAACGTTGGTAGCTGTCAAGAAAACCTATGACTGCTGGAAAGATTCAGAAGGTATCTTGTGCTTCAATTGATTTGACCGTAAGAGAATTGATCACACCTAGTTGGTTCCCATTCGAAGCAAGACCTAGCTCAGATGGAGGACTTTGTCCGAAATCACGAAACGATATTGTCAACATTCCGTATCTTCCCCGCAGAACTTTTGGCTCTTATCTTCGAGTACTGTCTGCTACCGTTCCAGTCGTTACCTTGGTCGCGGACTTCCTGGAATTTCTTGCCCTCCTCGCGCCTTTCTATGGTGTGTAGGAAATGGCGTTCAGTAGCCCTCAATACACCCACGATCTGGGGGATACTTGGAGACGTCCGCATCAGCAAGAAAACAGCCGCAAAGAAAGGAAACGCTCATGAAATATTCCTCAAAATGGTACTAAAGCGATCGAAAGGAAGTGACCTATGGATCTACGTTAGCGCGCCATTCATGGAATATGATGGAAAATCACATCCGATCATCGAACTCCTATGTCAATACGCAAAGCAATGGCGAGTGTTCGGGATTGATTCCAGCTGCACGATTTTGAGCGCATTCCGCCCCGTCAAATACAACCTTCCTCGACTTCACTCCCTAAGCTTGGCTTTATCTGGAGACATAGGCACAGAGCTAGACGACATATTCGTAGATGTCCCACTGCTATCGGACGTCAATATCCGTGGCATTTACCCCTCCCACTTGGTACTACCATACCACCAGCTAATGTCCTATCAAGAAGGCACGTTCGAACACAGCTCCAGTGTTATGGGTGGCCTGGCCGACGTTCTGCAACACTCGGCGGACTTAGAGCATATCAGACTTTCAGGAATGTGTTTTAATTTCTCTGTAGCCCAACACACCATTTTGAAATCGAAGAGGACAGAGATGCCGAAATTGAGGACCTTAGCTACGAAGCTGGATATAGCACAGGCGCATCAGGCACACACATTCTTTGATACTCTGGTTACACCACATCTTGAAGAGGTGCGGATCGACGGATTCCCCGGAGATATTATTGCTGTTCTGCAAACCTTGATTTTGCGTTCTATCGCACCCAACGCCCAATTCCCACTTAAGGTTCTTCATATCCGCTCGACCAACCGCGTCGTAGATAACGTCGGTTATCTTCCGAGCCTTTTCGAAGCACCACAGGTGGAAGATCTAGACCTCGATTCTCTTCTCTTAGAAGTACCGCACTTGGAAGATCTCGATATCGATTTCCCTCCACTCCAAGTCGTATTCGGTCTCATTGCTGGTACCAAAAGTTCGAGAACTGCTGGTTCATCCACACCCACAGCAAGATCCAAGGTGGTTCCCTTCGTTCCAAAGCTGAGGAGATTGATACTCCGTGGCAGTTTGCTGGATATTATCAGCAATGCCAAAGCACTTACGGCTTTGGGCAGAGCCCGATGTGAAGGACCCGAAGTGCATACTCACTCAGGCCATTCCACACCGAACGACCTCGCGGATGTTCGTATTCCACAAGTAACACGATTGGAACAGTTCCGGCTGGTAACCAACACTCTTGAAGAGGCCTTTGCAGCGCAGGGACACCTCAACGGATGGTGGGATGCGGGGCCTTCATCCAGACAGTCACGGCCTGGTTCTCGAGTTGAAACGCCTGCTGCCGAGGGTAAATCAACCCCTTCCGTCGCTATTAAATTCAACGCCACCGACAACGAAAGCCTCGCTCACGACCAGGTCCAGATTGATTATCTTGGTTTTTTAGAATGGCGAAAAGCCCTATACATGGAGATTCCAGAACTAAATGGTGAGGCCCCATCTCGATCGCGGAAGCTGGATTTTGGATTCGCTTCTCGACTGGACAGATTTCTCAGTACCTTTGAACAAGCAAGGATAGATGAGAGAAATATTTACGATCTCTATGTTCGTACTCTTTATATCCATGCTGATATTAGCCGGTCTGACATTCGGTCCCAGCTTTCCCAGTTGCATTGGAGCCTACGACAACTCGGCCAGCTACGAGAGAACCATATTCCAGGAGACAATAAATACCATTTCCGCCAACGGTCTGAGGCACTAGTTACGAAGTGGGATCGCTGTATGCAAGCTAACATTGCGGATGTGACACCACGTCCCGGTGCCCTCAAATGGGCATTTAAACAACCAGTGTCTCTCGTTTACGTCCCAGATGATGATCGTCAGTACATATTTTCTCTCAACCGTGACCTTGATCCTTGTGCTCATTCATCGCACAGCCCTCAGAAAATCGAGAGACGCATCGAACTTCATTTATGGCTTAGAGGATGAGCTGCATGAAGTTGATCTCAACTGGTCAAAGTATATTTGAGACATGTTCTCTGGTGTTCATGTATGCTTCCTACCCTATGAGCCTCAATTGATATCATAGTTTGCAGCGTATTTGATTATCCTTGGTCTTCTGCTACGCCCTCTAAAGCAGTGTTTGGATGCAACAGTGTCTGGTGCCATAAATCGTCAAATGTCAGAGCAATGCTCCGTGGAGTGTTAGCGGACGGCTTGTACCGTACGTTATATTAATTTATAAGGAGGGCTGCTTCGCATTCCCTCGCGCTGCCCTCGTCATAATGACCCTGCATTCCTGTCCTGCCGAAAGGCATCTGGTTGCTCTAAGAGAATTGGTAATTACTGGCACCTCACCGAGCTACAAGAATAGTATGATGCTGCCGTTGAACTCTTGGTTGGTGAATGTCGTTCGTAATTCCTACCTTTTAGAAAGGGAAAACAAGTTGCGCATTGAAGCACGAAGTGTCAGCATTGTTACAATAATTTGACAGTAATAACACATATATACACACAGCAGGAGGTAGCCTTGAGCAAAACAATAAATGATGCGCGAATGACGGAAGAATGTAGTGGAGTGTACACAGATGTGTCTAAGTCAGTTACAGTGGATGTGAAATAGTGATGAGTCGGAAATGAAGTCCAAAGATGCAGCAACAAAACATTAAGACGATAGGATACATAAAAATTCTTCTACGCCTCTGAAAGTGACAGCCTATAGGCGATGTAGCATGGATCTGATGTAATCCAAGGTTTCTTGGTCCAGCTCACCGTCGGCTATCAGGGCTTTCACCAACGACTCGCCAGACCGGGAAGGGGAGGAGCGCGGAGAAGCGCCAAACAGTTGAGAGATAGCATGAATTGCGTTCTCGATGCGTAGAGTGAGGGAATCAAGTATAACGATGAGTTCGGGATCGGATGAGTTGTCGCTGATCAGTGGAAGAAGGATATTGGGATCACCGACGAAGTTGGATGTTGTCAAGGAATGATCATCAGGCTCGTTGGCAGATACTACGCTTCCTTTGCGCTCCGGAAGGGGTTTAAATACACGACCCGTGGACAGAGCTTCAATGCGTAGGCATAGCAGACCAAGCTCTCGTATCTGGGGTATCCTGAGTTGCGTTTCCAAGCTCGAAGGTAAACCAGATCCCACAGGGACCTCCACAGGCCTCTCCTTCAGCTCATGCCGACCTTCCAGACCACGGGGATAAAGCGTCGCAAGTATCTCGGGTAATTCAATACCCTTGAGCTTCACCTCACCAACAGGGATGACAACGACGCCGAGCTCACGTATGGTCTCGACTGCTTGAGGGCTTTGGAACTTCGAGTACTCTGTTTCCTCATCAATCTCCAGGACCTTGGCGTTGATTTCGCGAACGATGTCCATACTGCACATAATTTGCCCACCCGCCGCGCATCCGTTAATCCTGGCCGTGCGGTTGACCATGGGACCGAAGTAGTCCATACGGTGAGTAATGACGTCGGTCTCGCAAAGAGGCACGCCGCTATGAATACCCATCCGAACTGATATACCCAGGGCAACGAGCCGTCCTCCTTCATCGTAAACCGGTTCGCCGTCCTCGCATTCGAGAATTTCAGCAGGCCACTGTTCTTTCAGAAGTTGGTTTTGAACAGTCAGGCAGAACCAGACGGCTGCGAGAGTGGTTGGGAAGGAGCACATGAATGCATCACCTTCCGTTTTCACCTCATAGCCCCCACATAAACGAAGCTGTCGACGAAGGAGACTATTGTGAAGGCGTATGGCGGTGGGCATACCTGGATTGGTTTCCCAAAGGTGGGTGGAATTTCGGATATCAGTGAAGACGAGGGTGACGTGGCCTGTGGGAGGTGGAATCTCGCCAGTAAGTCTGTTAATGACACGGTCGCGAACTTCATCCTTCTTCCTCGCGCGATACATTTGAGGGTCAACGATGGAGTCCAGCGTTGGCTGTCGAGACCTCGAAGGCGAATCGAAAAGGTCTGCCACCCAAATCACCATGATCATGGTGCTACCATCCGCTCCATAGCTGATAGCAAAATCCCGCAGCTTTTGGGCTGCTAGCATAGCGTCTGGTCGATCGGTCCTCGCTACAGTCCGAGCAATGTCGACGGCTGTCTGGTATGGGACAAAATCCCACAATCCGCGGTTGGCCACAATCACGAACTCGTCCATCTCCGATAGTTCATAGACAAAAATGTCAGGGCGGGCATTCAGAGGAGGGAAGAAATTGAAGTATCCAAACGACCTCGAGACCTCGACTTCATCATTTACAAGTCCTGGCGGAGAGATGAATCCTTCTGCAGACCGAATGTGGGCAGTTTCCTGACGATCGTAGGGATCGTGCTTCCTAGAGATTTCGCAGCACACACCCTGCCTTGACACCACTGCTAGAGAATCGCCGGCATTTGCTGCATATATGGTCTTGTTGACAAAATAGAGAGCAATACCGGACGCTCCGACCTTGGCGTACTGTGACTCGTAAGCATGATTCGTATTTGTACTTGCTTGCGAGTTCTTTCTGGGAGTAGTGTTGACAGTGTTAAAAAGATCTTGATTTAGCTTGAGGAACGTCCAGTGTAGCGCCTTGGGGATCCCTTCTTTCCATTGCTGCGGCGAAATACCCTCCCGCCCCTGCTTGTCGTTGACGGCGGTGAGCTGTGTCATGAAGGTGCCGACGAAGTTGTCATGAAGGAATTTAGCGAGCTTGTTGGGAGTTGAACCGGGCTTCAGGTGACGAGCAGGGTGCGTACGACCGAACATGGCGAAGATGGCCTCGCCCTTCCGTTCGTGGAACTCATGCACAAGATCCAGCATGGTAAGCTGATCGTTGTTACCCAACGAGTCTGCGATACCATACCCCATCCCACACACAGTCGACAGTGACGTTCGTATCCGACGATCCCAATTTTCGTCTGGAATGTCGATCGTCGTATCCTTCGCAGTGGTGGTAATCGTAACATCCATAAGGCCAAGCACGCGGAGCTGTTGCAGATTCGTGAAACCCGACAGCATTTGGTTGTGGCTCAGAGAGTGACGAGCATTTCTGGGGGCTGATGATTCTGCCTTGATTTGGAGTCGCTTGTTGCCGGAAAGATTGAGATACTTGAGGTTTGTATTAAAATTCCTATTAAAAAATGAGCATCGTTCACAGGCAAAATAGTAGTGCAGATGCAAACACACCAATTCCAATCAAACTCCCAGTTGTTGATGTTATACCTCAAATAATTGCTCCCAACATCCAATATCGTTAGGTTAACCACCTTGCCCAGTTCCTGTGGCAGTGTATGGAGCTTGTTGCCGTTCAAGAATAGCGTTTTCAGCTCTTTCAGCCTTGGGAAGTCCTCCGCCGGTATGCTCGTCAGCCTGTTCCCACTGAGGTATAGCTCCTCGAGATTGACCATGTTCCTGAAGAATGTGGGAGGCAGGTCCTGAATCTCATTAAATGAGAGATTGAGGACTCGTAATTCCTTGAAGATCATGAGCGGATGGATGACATTGTCTGTCAAGCAGTTCTCGCCCAGGTAGAGCTTCTCGAGGGAGTGCACGAGTGGAGGGACCCTCGGCGGCGATATAGAAGTTGTCGACGTCTTCCTCTCAATCCCTGGTGCTGAAAGATTGCCATCGGACATCGAAGATTCCTGCGGGGCTAGCACTGGAGGATCATGCCAACCTCCAAGGAAATTCGATGTGACGTTGATCTTCGTTAAGCTAGCGCAATTCCAGAGGGACTGTGGAAGCTCCGTCAGACTGTTGTTGTGCGCGTCCAAGACCTCCAGCTTCTGCAGGTTACCAATGTTCGCAGGCAGCGCGTCGAGTTTGTTGTCAGTACACGAGAGCGTCTCCAGCCACATGAGCTCGCCAAGGGCATCCGGTATTGCTCGGATAGAGTTGTGATCGAGTTTAAGAGTGCGTAGTGAGGAGAGCTGGCTGAGCGCTAGGTCATCTAACGAGGACAACTTTGCGTATGAGAGGTCTAATGATGTCAAGGCATACGGCAGCTTGCCCATCGGACCAGGCACCAGGGATAATTGCGTGATATCGTTGTACGAGGCGTCCAATGAGGTGAGATGAGGACCCAACGAGAGTTCCAGGGCATGGACCCCATTGTGATCAGCGTGAAGGGTAGCGAGTTCCGGCAACATGCAGACCACCCCCAAGTCTGTAATTTGATTTCGTCTACAGTCCAACGTTCGGAGACTGGTGAGCCCAGCGCAACCATCAGGGAACCTCGACACCTGATTTCCAACCAAGATGAACCTTTCTAGCGTCGTCAACTTTCCGATATCCTCTGGTAGCTCTATGATCAAGTTAAATGAGATGTCCAGATCTTGCAGGCTTTCCATTGATGTGAGGACCGAGGGAAATTTCCGGAATTTGTTATTCGAGATGTTGAGGGTGGTGAGGTGTTGAAGGCCGGGAAAATGGCGCGGTAACTTTTCCAGTCGGTTGTTCTGGACAAAGATAGCGAGGAGATTTTGAATTTGATCGAGTGCCGCTTCTTCGAGGTCTTTGATTGCATTGGACGAGAGATCTAGTCGATGGAGGGTTGTAGAATGTCGCAGACTTTGGGGGACCTTCTTCATAGCCATGTTGCTGAGTCGGAGTTCACGAAGGGTCGTGCACGATTGGATGAAGTCGAGGGGGATCTCGATCATAGGGTTACGAGAAAGGCGAAGCGAAATGATGGAGTCGGCGTGTTGATGCAATACAACGGGAATTGTCCTTAGACCACGACCAGAGAGATCCACGAAGTCGAAGGTGTCGAAAGGGGTTTGTTCTTCCTATGATCCTGGTCAGTTTACCGAATGTGAATTCCATGTAAAAGAACGCACTCCTGCGAGAAGCTGGCTTTTGTAGACGAACTTGAGCAACGTACTCAAGCTCTCTGCCCCAAGCAAATGTATGCCATCCTCAAAATCGTATCCAGCCTGCTCCATCCTCAACTTCACGAATGCAGCGGGACATTCATGGAGGCCTAGCATTCGTTCTGCCAATCAAGCAGGAATGGTGTTAGCATCGCCATGGAACCATACAAGGCCACAAATACCGCTTCGAGACATGAGAAATTCAGCTCACCTCTGCCCTGTTCCTTCAAGTACAAATTGTGTTGAATATGCTCATCGACAGGTTTGTGCTTCTTCCTCAGCTTCTGGCAAACTTCCTGGACCGTTGAATTCAGCGTCATCGCCACGACATGGTACTCTCCGTTTTGCCTGTACACTCGCATCTTGTATGAGAAGCTGGGTGGAGGATGCGTAGGCATACCACGAAGGGTTGGTCTTGATACTTTCCTTGCTGTCGAGGTCGAAATATTGGTAAGTGAAGATGAAAATGAGACGGCCACAGGATTTTTTCGCCTTCCTACGATGCTCTTGTCATCTTTAAACTTTCCGGGCCCAGGGTATACGCCTTCAACGCTGGCTTCAGAACCCGACTCGTGTTCTGAAAGGTCTCCATTCAGTATCGAATTGGTCAGATCCTCCGTGGGTTTGTCGACCGCCCAGCTCTCTGGTGGTACCCATGTCGGGCTCCCTGGCCCACTCAGCGAGGATGACGAGGCTAAAGGTGCCTTATTAACTGGAGGTATGGCCGTCTTTGGCGAAACTCTGCGGCTGTCTCCAGACTGAAGAATGCCTTTCCGTTTGTCCGATAAAGATGTGCTTGAAAATGGATCACTGAACTGAGTGTGTGGAAGGTGGTTGAAAGGATGGCTGGGAAGTGGGCTGTGATCTGAGTAGCTGTGTGAAGAGTCGAAGCCACTGCTCGGAGAACTTGGATCTTTTGGAAAGCCATTGGCGGATGCGACGACGCTGAAATCGACAATACCTTCCATAGAGTCGAGGTTAAGATCTCCCGTGAATTCTTGCCCGCTCGAAAAATCGTCCTTTGGAGGGGGCGTTGGCGGTACTTTGCTAGCGCTGGCCTTCTTCTTGCCCTTATCTCGTTTGTCCCTCTTAGGTGCTGGGGGGATGCCTATCGTCGGTGACGACGTGACAGATGCGACGACACCGAACAAGCTGTTGAACTTCTGCTGTTCAGGTAGTGGTGGGACTGGTGGGCGGAGTGAGGGGTGCTCTGAATCGTCTGAGTCGGCGCGTAAATGGGTCTTGCTGGTCCGAGTCTTCAGCTTCGAGAAGATGGATGACTTCGCTCGCCGGAGAACCTCGCCAGAGTGCGTTGAAGAACCACTGTACACGACCCCTCTTGAAGACTCTCCGTCGTCAGCAGACTGTCGTTTGTAGTCTGGAACGTGCAGGTTGTGTTGTGAGTCGGATGGTCGCGAGCCGCGCAAAATACTGCTGGCACTACTCTGCCCCAAAGACACAAATGATGCAAAGGAGGCTTTGGAACTAAAACCCAGGGATCGTGAAGACGCACTTCCGGACTTTTGTGGAGATGATTTCGGCGGCGGTGTTGGCTACGGAGAACACCATTGTCAGAACTCAGCACCGGAGCGTCCCATTTGCGCATTATACGACTCTAGCAGAAATAAACACTCACAGGAACCTCTATCCACGGCGCAATCGTTGCATCGTCGTTAGCTGTCGCCCAGCTATCCGCCTGGTATCTCGCAGCCCCATTCTGGTCGACCGCGTCCTCGGAGAGCCTAATAGCAGAATCCCTGCGTTCCATGTATAGCGTCATGGGAATAGAATATGGTGGCCGTTAGCGGCGGTGGTGGTTGGTGGGGAACGATGAGTAGAACAACGTCTCCTACGCTGATCCCGAATTGACACCGGAAATCTCACGCACCGGCACACTTAATTGCTATTCTCCCAAACTCGGTCACCGACACCAACTTGTTACATTGAATATGAGCATAGGGAGCGCCAAGAATAATAATGTCTATTCACTTTTTCTTTCTTTTTCTTTTTTTCTCAAAGGGTGCCTGGATTTGGATAGCGTATCTTGGTGTGCACCGTTGTGCACCCAATCTGGAGAATGCCGCGATCACCTGGCTGATCACTCTAATTCGAGGTATCGCAATGCCACCTGACTGAAAATCCGTTCTCTCTCGGAAGGAGACTCTAGTTCTTGCAGAAAATTTGACACGTCATGTATAACTGGATCGCAACCATACGCGTTTTGAAAATTTCCAGCCTCACTGTCAAATATTGACGTGCTGTGCATCGCGAGGCCGCCAGCATTACATGCATTACAGTGACCGTCGCAGTGTCAAACACCAGATGTATCAAATAAATAATCCTGTTGGTAGTAACAATAGTGAATGTCGGTTAGAATAATGAAGGTATCTCCTTGGTTATATAGTGCCAGATGTAGTGTGTCCACTCTTCCATGACGCCTGCTCCCACCATGATATGCAGACAATCGCCAGTTGCGTGCTGAAATAAAGGAGTCAGATACTGATATAGTTCGGAAGAACAAATTTCTTACAGCGTCAGGACGCATGCGACCAGGACGGTCGATCCCAAGGTAATGAATGTCCGGGTAGTTGGATCTGTCAACTAGCAATTTCTGACAAAAAGAATGATAAACATTAATCATTGCAAGGATACCTGATAACGTACCTCAAAGATAGAGTTGAACGTTGGGATCTGACCCCAGTTATAGTAGTTGTGCTCGAAGGCTTGCGAGTCCGGCAATGGGTCATAAAGATTATGGCAGTTCTCGTGTCCTGGTAGGTAAGCCCTGACAACGACTCGCTTGTTCCTCCTGTATGGACTATTCGCGTTCCAGTTCCATTTGGCGCTCGCCCGAGCATTGTTCTCCCACAGCGCGGATTGCAGTTTGCCAGCCCAGTGCTTCATCGCAACCTCGAACAGTGCAAGGACACCATCAATGCCTGGTGGCTGAACCTTTGCAAAAGTTGTCTCCGTCCAATGCCCTGCCGTGCTGACAACCATCGTCGCAAAGTTCCCTTGAGGTGTTGGTGCAAAAAACTCCTTGAGGTATTCCTCGGGCGGCATGGTCCAGACGCCTTCGTCGCTGAATAAAGCATCGTCCTCGAGCTTTGACTTTTGCATCGCACGATGAATGTCGACGAGCTCTTCCTTGGAGAACAAAACGTCGATGCGACGGAACTGCACCAATGGTGTTGACGCGATGTCGAAACCACTGGGGAGGTTGAGGGTAGGAACGAGAGGAGAGTCGGGGTTGAGGTAGAGGTACTGAGGTGTGCCACGGTCGAACCAGCTGTTAGGCGCGTAGAAAGGCATCGCCCGCACATGGGGGTACAAAATGCAGGAGAGGGAGAAGAAGTGACCTTCAGTAACAGAATCTAACAAAGAAAAGTCAGTCAACAATACACAGGATGCAACAACTCAATTCCTCACCTCCAACGAGGTACCACCCTCCGTCCTCCACCAGATCTCGAACAAGTGCTGCAGGGTCCAAGGGCTTCATCGCACCACACTGGTGACCTGGAGTCCACTCCCAAGATTGAGCTTTGGGAAACCGATTCCAAACTGCCTCGGTATCCGTAGCCAGATGCCAATCGTACTCTCTTGAACTTGCGCAGCCCTCAAACCCAGAGAACGCGTGAGCTTGCTCCTTGCTCGTCATCGTCGTGATATTTGTACGCGGGTGCCATGACCAGTGTCCCTTGGCATACTCCTGTGGTGGACATGACTCGGGCATCAAGGACGATGAACGAGAATTAAACGTATATAGCGCAAGTAGTGTGGTTGCTGCAAGGCCTGCTACTAGATACTTCTTGTTCGAGAGCCATGGCCGAACCTCTGAAACCCATGGTCGAATGTCTGAAACCCAGTCTGTCGGTTGGCGATATTTCCAGCCTGGCGAAGCCATCTAGATACAAAAGAAAACTGATTGCGATGGTTAGCAGTGCGTTTGACACACTAAGAGAGCTTACATTAGAAGAAATAGAAAAATATAGACTGGTCGTTAGCGGTGGAGAGACAGCTGCTCAAAATGCAACGTCGTATTACATGTGACCCTGACAGTTCAATGTCACAGCCAATGCCATGCGCAAAGGGGGGATCACGGCCCGTGGCCTCAACCAGCACCATTTTTCCCATATAATCGACCCTTGAATTATCGTCGCATACACCTGGGTCTCTGTACCACAATATCGAAATCATGCACCCTAATGCAGGAACTGACCGATATTTACGTTGAATTTTTCTCATGGGTACGGTAAGCCATATCACGTCTTTTCTCGATATTCGAGATTCATACGAGGTCTTCCATCGTGTCGAGTGCATCTTACGGTGCCGCTGGGTTTGAAGGAGGCATATTCCGGGAAAAAAACAGATGATTTTTCGCCTATCCAAATCGCACGACTGGGACCTTCAAATGGTGAAGTCCAGATGTTGATGGTTGGTGCGTTATACAAGTCTCATCCATCTCGCCATATGTCCCTAATCCGAGCGGTTGAACAGTCTCAGCTGGCCGCTGCGCAGTACGCATTTGCACTCAAACTGAGTTGGTGGTTACATACCGCAAGCACAGGTCGGGTTCTTGTGTCCCATTCCTGATTCTACTTTTCTTCGAACATCCTCCTCACATCATGATCACAGCTACATCAGGGATTCTATATTCTCTTGGAATCGAAGAGGATCTGGGATATGCTATGTATTACCAGCGTCACTTTCTTGATCCCCTCTTGCCAGGCGACGGTGAATGCGTCAGCTGTGCTGGAGGTGCAGCCACCTTGGTGTGGAGAATGGGTGGACCGCTGGCTTTGGAAGCACATGCAGAGCTACTTTCAATGGAGAATGAGACCTCGATGGACTAGGATGACTGGTCAAATGGCGATTTTTCGATGCTGGTTGAGGGCCTTGGTGATGTGCCCCACTCTTGCCAGATCTAGGAGGATGTTGGATGCCACCAAGGTGCGCTGGACGTGAAGGCGGAGACTTTCTCATCCGCTTGGACCCAACTGCAGTATGAATATTCAAACTTGGACGCTGCACTGGAATATTTCCCCGACTAGGCGTTCGCACTCTCGCAGTACCGTGCTGAGGGCTATGCGTGGCTGGACGAGACGGTGAATGAAGTCTTATTCGCAATTTGGAATGCCCAACTATGCAACGGGTTGGACAGGTAACTGACATCTTGGCACGACTACGAGATCGCTGGGTAGCGTGAATGCGCTTGGAAGGGTGTATGGCTGGGCGAGACATAGAATGAAACCTCTGCGGCGAATTCGAATGACTGGCCGCATGATGAGTCGATTACACACGCTTCATGGTATTCCTATCTCCATAGGTGGATGGGATGTCGAGGGTGGCTGAGACCTGTGGCTTGACAAGGAGGACCGACCCCTGCTTGGAATTCGAGGATGGGAAATCGGACGCGCTGACCACGGCTAGGCGAACTGCGTCCCGCTGGGGAAAAGACGAACTGGAATGGCTGTCTGAACGGTGACTTGGCCTCGATTGATGACTCCCTGGACTTTGAGGGCGTAATGACGGTTGAGATTGGCGATTGGAGGGCCCAGAATGATCTGCTCTTGGACCGTTAGTGCTTTAATGCTCTACATGACTTTGGCCCGCTGCCTGCTCTGCCTTCGTTTGAGATCGCAGAACGCGGCCAGAATGATCGTTGGTCTGTGGGCGAGGTTTCGTTTTCGCTCGCCTGACATCGACCTCGGGCTCCTTGGATTGTGCAGGTTGGTTCGATGTTGGGCGTTCGGGCTGCAGGTTATGCAATGAAGTATGATCCGAAGCGTGGCCCTGCTGATGCTCCTGCTTTGAGAACGGTGATTTCCATTCCCTTAACCTGTAGATGGGATGGGAGCTCTGTCCGACCAACTTAAACCTTGGCTGCATGATGTTCGAATGGCAAAGTGAAGTCACTGGTGTGCCTCGGGTCATGGCCTCCACACAGTCTATGGCATTGAAGCAAGGGTGGAATTGGATGAAATGACCAGAAACACTATTATCACCCTTTAAAATATATCACTGGGCAACCATGCTGTATTGTTCAAGAAGGTGGCTCTGGTATTAGACTTGATATCAATGGTTACACCGCCTCCAGTTCTCTCAATAGCTTTGTATTGTCTGTAGTTGACCAACCCAGAAAGTTCACTAACTGGAGGATACTTCAAATTCGGCACGCAGCGTCGCCACTTCATACGAATAAACCTTGGCAAGTACATCATTATTGGACTACCGTTTAAACATAATCAAGGTCGGCAATACGAAACCACTTCTCGCAATATTTCCGTATAGATCTCCTTCAAACGTATCATTTCCGATCACAGTATTCATTTCCGCAGCCAAAACCATGTAAGAATCGGACCGCAAAGATTTAGGTATTTTGGCGTCATCCAGCGCTGAAGCAAGAAGGCAGGTACCATCTTCGATGGTTCCGGTGTCCAGGATTACGAAAACCGTTTCCATGACCTCGTCAGTGCCGAATCGATCGAGGTTTACAACCTGAATGGTCTCGGGATCATTTAAATTTTATTTCTCTGAGCCATATGTAGGCCATGGTCCATAGAGCGCAACCACTAAGCTATTTGCGTGGGAAGTATTTGACCATTTTTAAAAATAATAACAACATATATAACGTCCGGGTTCCTCATGACACTCTTTCGTTCAATCCACTTCAGCCAAAAGATGAATCTCGGTTTACCAGTATTTTGCACAGTCAATATTCCCGCAGAGGTGAGGTCTTGCAGATCTCGCCTGGTATATCATCTTAACATTTGCCCAGACATTCCAAAAGTTTTTGGGCGGCATTGAAGAGCATTTGGAAGAAATGAGTGCGCTATGCGGACAACCGAGCACCATTTATACCGCTACCTCCACACTTGTAATCATGACTGCAGACAACATTCGGAATTTCAGCTTTGGACCGTCACTCCCTGCCGAAATACTACAGTCCCCTTTCCAAGGAAAGAGCGTTAAAGAGATCCATATATGGTTCAATTCAAACCTAAAGCGGCATGGTGGATCTACTTTCGTCTCATTGAGTTGAATGAAATATGATAGGGCATGAGCTTTCTAAACTCAAGCGAGGGCCTACTCTTCGGATTGGAAGTCAGGCTTGTAGTAAGAATCAATAACAACCTTCCTCCGTGACCTTCGCAGGGCCTTCAGCCCTGGTGCGAAATGTACTCATATCGCTGGCCCACACAGGCCCACACGCCGCTCACTTTAAGACCAAAGACTTCAAGTAGTTGGATATGCCAAATATGTGACTAGCTCTGAGGTGGATGGTCGGTATTGGTATTTGTGGGCGCCTATTTCATGCCGCTGGCTCGGCCTGATGAAATTACCATATTTGGATTTCTTTGTTTACAGAGTTGCATCCTGACACCTGTTGCATCACAAAAAATGTAGATTTCTCGGAAGGGAGTCAAAAATCATGACATTGTTGAGAAGTAGTAAAGAGACGCGATAATACATTACGGGGGAAACAATAATTTCCGTGGCCTTACGAGGTCGTGGGCCTTACCGTTTCCTCCTGGAATGATGGGAAGAATTGTCATGCTCGGAAGGAATTCCCAGGCCAGAATTCATCACAATCCATCGCAAGATTTTCCGGCCTCAGAAGGTGACCGAAATACTTATAATTCTTAAAATTCGCTGACAATAGCTATTCTTTCTTTGCCAATGAAACCATTCAGGATTAGAATGACATAATTGATTGATAACCACACGGATAATAGAGGTACTACTACGTGGATAATAATATACAAAACCGAGTAAAGACATCAACCAGACACAACAGCTGTGGGCACCCGTCTGCAACTGCCTTTGATTACATAGGCCTTCCAACCTATAGCGTTGAAGCAAGGTTGAACTTGGATTGGAGTAACTACTGACCAGAGATATTTTGCCTCTCAGGCCCAGGTCATATCACTGGGTAACATATGACAAGGTATTTCGATATTTCGTTCAAGCGACACAATTTCGCGGTTCGAATCTAGATACTCGATGGGTAAGTATATGATACAAGTCGTCCATGACCATCATTCAAACTAAGTCGTACCCGGCTGCTTGATGTGCACGGTTCCTTTCCGTCAACACGAAACCACCTCTCGCATAATCGCCGTAGACATCTCCTTCAAATGTGTCGTTTCCAATCAGAGTATTCATGGCAGCAGCCAACGCCATGTAGGAATCGGACCGCAGTGATTTAGGTGATTTAGGATCATCCAGCGCTGAAACAAGGAGGCAAGTACCATCTTCGATGGTCCTGGTATCTAGGATTATGAAGACTGTTTGTATGACCAAGTGGGTGCTGAGCGATCAACGTTGGCATTGAACCATATGTGCGTCTCCTCAACCCTCTTTGAAAAGGGGATTGAAGTATCTCTATGGGAAGTGACATTCCGAAAGTGAGAGTCCGAACATTGTCTGTGGTCATGATTGCGAGGGAGGCGGTGGCGGCGGGGGGAGTGTCCAATGGGCATAGCGCATTGAATTCATCCAAATACTGTTCAATGCCGCCCAAAAAATTTCGGAATGTCTGAGCAAGTGGTAAGATTAAACGCCAGACAACATGGACAAGACCTCACTTTTTCAGGAATATCGACCGTGCAAATCACAAATAAACGTTCCATCATCTTTTTGGCTGAATTGGATTGAAAGAAAGGGCGCCATGAAGAATTCGATGATTATATATGTTACTGTTATTACGAAATGGGTAGGTCTTTCCCACGCAAATATCTCCAATGGTTGCGCTCCCACATTTGGCTCCTTTGAAGATCAAAATTTGGCCCAAAGAATTAGAATTTAAATGATTCCGAGAGCATTCAAGCTGAAAACATAACGCTACATGGTGGATTTACTTTCAATTCCCCGAGTTGAATGAAATTTACCAAGGCAGGAGGCGAAGCTTTTGAACTCTAACAAGCATCCAACCTTCAATTAGCAGTCAGGCGTTGTGGCAAGAGTCAACAACCTTCTTCCGTGACCTTCGCACGACCTTCAGCGCATCTGTAAGATGTATCTCATATACTGTATCATTAACCCATACAAACCCACACGTCGCTCATCTTAAAACCAAAGATGTCATGAACAGTCAGATTTTCCAAACGTGTGACTGGTTGTGTGGGTCGGTGTTAGTACCTGTGGGCGCCTATTTCATCCGGCTGGCTCGGCACCATGGAGCTACCATATTTGAGGCTCGGTGCCACGGTAGGACAGCCTACATCTCTGTTTACACGCGCTTGATGTTTATCATAGTCAGCTCTCATTGTGGTGCTATGGGTGTTTTATATGTATGTACGTATGGAAATTGTTATCCTATCAAAGAGGACAGGTCGCTTCGCACAAAATGTCAAGATACAGTCAATTCGATCATGCAAGATGTTTCCGTGGTGTACAAATCATGTCAGGGTTCGTAAAAAGAGGTAAGAAAAACTGCAGGCGAGAGTTATTCTATACAGGAAGAAGATAAGGATACGTCACACCGAGCAGCTGAGACGCACTCAAGGGTGTTGTTGAACTGTGTACAAGTGATAAAGGATGCCCAACGGCCGTAATCCTCACGAGGCAGTGTAAGATGCCTTTTCGTCCATGCTTTCAGCATCGAGCATCTCCGGAGTCCGGAATCCTGAGGCCCCTTTCCGACCATTGGCTGCCACATTGCCTTGAGACTTTCGACGACGATGAATCCACATTAGGCCCAAAAGAGCCAATCCGACGAAGGCGACTCCTGCGATGGTAGCACCCGCAATGACGCCAGGTGATACCTTCGTGTGGGTAGGGGAAGTGGTGCTACTGCTGGATGTGTTGGGTAACAACATTGCTGGGCCTCCTCCGCAGAAGGCATCTCCATCCGAGTTCGGCGGCGTCGCCTTGCCTATAAAGAGAACTTATCAAATAGGCTCAATAGACGATACTAATGGAAATTCACCGCTCAGACAATAATCTTGGGCGAAGTCAACTTGATTCAAAGAGTTGACCTGAGCGCCTTCACCCCCACATATCCCACCCTGGGTAGCAACTGTCGAGTTACACTTTACTCCAGCTAATTGAAGTCGGTCAGTGAAATGTTGGTGATAACGGTTGTGGACAAAACTAACCATTGCAGTCAAACTGCGTGAAGCAAAACGCGCCGACTTCCCTAGAGTGCAACGAGATCAACCTTCTGGGAAGTAATCCTTGATAAATACCCTTACCCTCTACACGTCCCTTGCACACACAGCGGATTGTTCGCTATGCACATCTAAGTCAGATCCGAGCAATTGAGATGACGAAAGGTGACACACGCTTCCCGCCAAAGGCACAGTTGTCCAGACGCGACACCTCATCCAATACACAAGCCGCTCCTGGAAATCCACATCGTCCAACTTTCCCCGGCAAACGCGTGTCCCTCACGCAACTCTGGTTTGTAAAGGGCAGGTAGCCTGAGCCCAATGGGTACAGTTTGGTACAGTCCTGCAGCTCCAGGCTGCATTGAAGATAGTAGGAACTCATGGCAGAGACGTGGCGGCAGAAAAAATTGGCTGTGGGGAGGCGGGCGCGTCTAATGTCAGTTGCCTAGGTTTTAAAGGTGCCCTGAGGCTGTCACCAGGGCGCAGGGACGAGCCAAGTTCATTCAAGCTGTCAGCATGTCATGTCTCAGCCCTGTTTTTCACAACGCATGACACAACCACACGAAGCAATTCCAAATTTCCGGTATCAGGGGGAAATCTGAAGGGAGCATGGATACCCAGGGCTTCCGCACTTGATGATAGAGGGAATGGGGTATTCGAAACAGTGAAGGTCAAGGTCAAAGACCACCTGCTAGACCCGGAAGTAATAGCTTGCTCCTGGGAACAACATTTGATAAGTACTGTATTGCGGCGCATTCGAAGTACATATCCAAAGCAAAGAACAAAGGTGAATACGAAAGCGTAGGCTGGAACTTAGCAAAGAAGATGGAAGCGAGCACTCAGGACGAAAGCAGCTAGTAGCTCATATACATAGGCCAAAAAATAGTTTGGAAAGGGATTGCATCACCGAGTCCATAGATAATCTCCAGTGCTTCTGGCGAACTTCGGATTGCTGTCAGAAAGGTGTCAGTGAGATTATGGTAAGGAGCCAAGACGAAACATACGATCATTGTGGGGAATATACATAATGCAGTATCTTCCCTTGAATACCCATTTTTGAGTGTTGAGGTGTTCTCTAAGCAGCGGATCCCATTGTCTCGTCAGAATGCTCTTCGCCATACGGGTAAATGACTGAGTGGCGCCTGACCGCGTCCAATTCCCGAGAGCCTTCAGTGTGAGATGAAGTTCCGATTGCTAACAAATCAAGATCTACTATCAGAGAAAAGCATATCTGGAGAAGATAGGGTACGCACAAAGATATCGTTCACGTCCTCCACCTTGAATTCGTCGATGGCATCGAGCACCTTTGACACTCGATCTGACCATTTGAGGTCAATTTTCCTCGAACGTGGCGGTCGTCCGAAATCGAGCTCGGGGAGTTCCTGGAGCAACTGCATCCTGAAGAACTTCAAAGCGATCGAGCCGACAGTGGGTTTCCATCCATGCAGACGAGCATGGACGTCATGAGTGAAATCTGATGAATCGAAGTACATTGAAAGCGATTTCAAGGGCAGAATTTCACCTGGGATTACCACAGACGACTCTCCAATCTCGGAGACCACCTCGCAGCGGGCCGTCGCAAGTGCATTCAGCGCCTGGGTAGTTTCGGTGTCCGGACTATGTGCATCGCAATGAAATTTGCATGTTTCCAGACGAGGAACGAGTAGTCGATCTTCGAAACCATGGGCAAGGCTCAGAAGATCGGCGGCACTTGGAATAGTAGCATCCAAATTCACCAATTTCGGTGTGAGTCGGAGTAGTCTACTAAACACCCCTACTTCCTCACAGTCAGCGCGGTAT
>Ga0247741_1000487_pt1 | contig 22704 bp, 24 predicted proteins | sample UWRJL213509R2_FD_180945 | JGI IMG/M metagenome (GOLD analysis project Ga0247741, IMG submission 180945) | Plant litter microbial communities from Arlington Agricultural Research Station in Wisconsin, United States - UWRJ-L213-509R-2 | ecosystem: Environmental > Terrestrial > Plant litter >... | reverse complement strand
TGTACTAGGCCATGACCTGGGTGACACTTTCGGGTCTTGTGCATGGCGAGAACCTCCGGGCTTAGTGGAGGGATCTAACGCCGTCACAAGCACCGGAGGTTCTCTTGGGTCACAATAATCCGCCGCTGACCATGCGCGGGAAACTTATCCTCAGCCAGCGTGTGGTTGTGGACAACCGTCCCGTTGCCCACGTCGCAAAGGAGCTCGGCATCTCCCGGCAATGCGCTCACCGGTGGGTGCGCCGATACCGGGAAGCAGGTGAAGCCGGCCTGATCGAACGCTCCTCGCGGCCGAAATCGACACCAACCAAGACGAGGCCGTCGCAGGAGGCCGCGGTGCTGAAAGCCCGGCGGGAGCTGCGAGCGGGCCCGCTGCGGATCGCGGCGGCCACTGCCGTCCCCGCCCGGACAGTGTCGCGGATCCTGGCCCGCAACAACGTCCCGCCGCTGGCCTGGTGCGACCCGCTGACCGGGGAACTGATCCGCGCCTCCCGGGCGACCGCAATCCGCTACGAACGCGACAGACCCGGCGAACTGATCCACATCGACGTGAAGAAACTCGGCCGGATCCCCGACGGCGGCGGCTGGCGTGCCAGCGGCGGCAGACGAGAGAACCATCGATCGCGACTCGACAAGACGCCCCTGGGGTTCGACTACGTCCACGCCGTCATCGACGACCACAGCCGACTCGCCTATGCCGAAATCCACACCGACGAGAAGGGCGCCACGGCCGCCGCCGTCCTGCTGCGCGCCGCCGAGTTCTTCCGCGCATCCGGCATCCCGACGATCGAGCGGGTCATCTCCGACAACGCTTTCGCCTACCGCCACTCGACCGAGTTCAAGAACGCCGTCGCCCAGATCGGAGCGGTCCAGAAGTTCATCAAGCCCCACTGCCCCTGGACCAACGGGAAAGTCGAACGCCTCAACCGCACCCTCGCCACCGAATGGGCCTACCGGCAGATCTTCACCGACAACCAGGCAAGGGCTGACGCCCTTGCCCCCTGGCTGAACTACTACAACACTGAACGTATCCACACCGGCATCGGCGGAACACCCATCAACCGAGTGTCACCCACCTGATGGCTCAGTACACCTAGGCCGCAGACGCGGACCGGCGGCGGGCGCCGACGGCTCCGAGCGGGAACACGACCAGCCCCGTCGCGCAGACGAGCGCGAGCCAGTCGCCGGTGACCAGGCTGACCGTCGCGCCTCCCGCGAGGAGCACGGCCGAGTAGGCGACGGCGAGGATGGTGAGGCGACGGTTCGGCTTCATGGACACGAGGCTAGTCCGATCGGGTTCGGATTGGCTGAGAACACCTCAATGACGCGCGGTGAACGCGTGCGAGTCTCCTATCGAGTCGACTCGAGTTGGACATGCACGACCACAGTGGCACGCCCGTCCGCCGCCGCGCGGTCGTCGCCGTACTCGCCGCCGGGAGGGGAGCAGAAAATCGGCACCGGCTCCACTGGGAAGACATCGATCCTCGCAAGCGGACTGGCCGGAGCCCCGTCGTACTCGTCGGTACGGGTCTCGAGGGAGTGAATCTCGAAGGCCTCGGTGGTCACGGGCAGCTCGTACTCGTCGGGGATATCGGCTGTCTCCGCGTCGGAAAAGCCCGCCGCCGCCAGCGCCGCCCGCCCGTGCCCGGCTTCCCCGAGCGCTGACGGAGCGTCGATGTAGGCGGTGTACCACGGGGTGCTGTTCGGCCCGTGGCCGTTGTTGCCATCGTCGCAGATGAGGGTGGCGCCGTTATCGAGATAGTGACCGACCGCCAATTCGCCAGCTCGCGCGGCCTCGTTCGGGTGGAAGGCCCCCGCCACGTTGCCGATGTAGATGTACACGAGCACCAGCGCCGCCGCACCGAGAATCGCGCCGGGCGCGGCAAGTGCAAGGGTCGCGGCCGAGGCTCTCGTGTTCCGGCGGCGAATCAGGCGAACCCCGGAACGTACCGTGGCAACGACGGCCAGCAGCCAGGAGATCAGGGCGAACAACGGAGCCACGTAGGTCGCGATGAGGGCAACGTCCGAAAACGCGCTCTCGTGGATGCCGGGGATGAAGACCAGAAGGCCGGGCAATGCGACAGTTCCGAACGCGATGGCCACCCACGCGAGGGCTCCTGGTCCTGGGCGCGGAGCGGCGGTCGCTGGAGGTCCGGTGGGCGGGTCGGCCTCCGGCGCAGTGTCTGAGGTCACGAGTTGATTGTTGCTCATTCACCGTGGCCTGCACTCCCCCAATGAGGGCCCGGCTCAGCGGGCGGCGCGCTCAGCCTTGAAGGTCCGTGGAGACGCGCGCCGCGACATCCGCCCAATGGGCCTGGAGCCGCTGCTGCTGCGCGGCGTCGGCGAGCCGCTCGTGGGTGAAGGTGATCGTGGTGCCCTGCGCGCCGGGGACGAGCGCGACCTGCACCGACGACTCGTGGGGGTCGTCCGGGCGCTGCCAACTGACCCGGATCGTCTCGAGCGCGTGGAACGACCGCACCACCCCGCGCACGCCGTCGGCCGTCTCGTAGCTCTCGCCCTTGTTGCCGAGCACGGTGTCGCCCAGCCAGATGTCGAGGCCGGGGCCGATCAGGTACTCCCAGACCTCCTCGACCGGGACCGCGACCGTGCGGCTCACGCTGACCTGCCCCGATCCCACTGGCTGATCGGGCGAACCTGTTTCGTCTTCCTGCATCTCCATCCACCCGTTCTAGACCCGGAGCACGGCGCGGGTCAACACTCGACGTAGGCGAGACTGGGACGAGCAGCAGTATCGACGCGAGGAGCCCTGATGTCCGACGAGACCGTGCCCGACGAGACCGTGCCCGACGAGACCGTCCGCATCCGCCCGATCGCCGAGGCCGACGTCGACGACGTGGTGGAGCTGGCGACGCAGCTGTTCGGCGCGGATGCCGACGCCCCGGACCTCGCCGGCGATCTCCGCGGCCAGGTCACGCAGTGGCAGTTCGCCAAGTCGCCCGTGGTTGTGGCGCGCACCGCGGCTGGCTCGTTCGCCGGCTACGCGCGGGCGACGCCGTTCGAGGTGGAGACCAGCCCGCGCCCGGAGGGGCAGGTGGTGGTGGTGACCCAGCTCGCCGTGGTGCCCGCGCTGCGCGGCCGGGGCATCGGCTCCGCTCTGCTGAAGCGCGTCCTCACGACATCGCGGATGCTCGGCTACGCCCGCGCGGTCGCCTCGCTCTCCGAGACGGCGGCCGGTTTCTTCGCCGCCCGCGACTGGGAGGTGCTCCCCGCGGGGCACGGCCGCGCCTGGATCGAGCCGCACATCGCGCGCGACGACCTGTGGCTGCCCGACCAGCGCTCAGGCGTCTTCTCGCCGATCCTCACGGTGCCGGCCGACCCCGCGCATCCGCTCGAGGCGTGGACGCGGCTCGCCGACCGGCCGCCGCTCGTGCAGGCGGAGTACGACTCCTTCGCCGCACTCGACGCCGCCTTCGCCGCGGCGCTCGCCGCCGACCCCGCCGCGGCCGCCGCACTGCCGCCGAAGACGCGGGAGCTGCTCGGGCTGTAGTCCGCGGCGCTACGGCTCGCAGCGTGCCGCCGCCTGTGAAACAGCTGACCACACGGCCGAGCGGTGAACCTTCCCGCCGACGCCGGACACACCAGACATGAGCACAGTCAGGTCGAGTCCCGGTAACCGCACGCCCCGCACCCGCAGGCCCGGTGTCGTCGGCGGCATCGTCGGGATGTTCGGGTTCAGCCTGCTGGCCGGGATCCTGGTGACCGTGATGGTCACGCCGCTGATGGCGGTCGCCGGGGTGACCGCCACGAACACCATCGGGATCTTCGACAGCCTCCCCGAGTACATCGAGATCGGCAACCAGCCGCAGAAGAACGAGATCTACGCGATCAACGGCGTGAACCCCGACGGCAGCCCCACCTACGAGCAGATCGCGCAGGTGTACGACCAGAACCGCGAGGAGGTCGGCTGGGACGAGGTGTCGCAGTTTCTGAAGGACGCCACCATCGCCGGCGAGGACCGCCGATTCTACGAGCACGGCGGGGTCGACCTGCAGGGCACGGTGCGCGCGGCGATCGGCAACGCCACCGGCGGCACGCAGAGCGGCGCCTCCACGCTGTCGATGCAGCTGGTGAAGAACATCTACATCCAGAACGCCCTGCAGCTGCCGACCGAGGAGGAGCAGGCGGCGGGCATCAAGGCCGCCCAGGCGCCCAGCCTCGACCGCAAGGTGAAGGAGATGAAGCTCGCCATCGGCCTCGAGAAGAAGTACAGCAAAGACGAGGTGCTGCTGGCCTACATGAACATCGCCGGCTTCGGCGGCAACAACTACGGCGTCGAGTCCGCCGCCCAGCGCTACTACGGCGTCGACGCGGCGAACGTGACGCTGGCCCAGGCCGCCAGCCTCATCGCCATCGTGCAGGAGCCCGGCGCGCGCGGCCTCGACATCCCCGAGAACTACCCGGCCAACCAGGAGCGCCGCGACGTGATCCTGAAGAACATGTTCGTGGAGGGCATGATCGACCAGGCCCAGCTCGACGAGGCGCTGGCCTCGCCGGTCGACGCCAGCACGGTGGTGCTCACGCCGTACACGAACGGGTGCATCGCGGCGAACGGATACGCGACCTACTTCTGCGACTACGTCACCACCCTGATCCCCACGCTGGCGACCCTCGGGGCGACCGAGGTCGAGCGCACCGCCAAGTGGAACATCGGCGGCTACAAGCTGTACACGACCCTCGACCTCCGCCTGCAGACGGTGGCCCAGGACGCGGTGAGCAAGCAGGCGCCCGCAACCGAGACACGGCTGTCGCTGGGCGCATCCGCTGTATCGGTGCAGCCGGGAACCGGGCACATCCTCACGATGGCGCAGAACACCACCTTCGACAACAGCGCGGCCGGCGGCGGAGCGGGCACCACCTCGGTGAACTACAACACCGATCGGGCCAACGGCGGATCGCGCGGCTTCCAGGTGGGCTCCACCTACAAGGTGTTCACGCTGATCAACTGGCTCGAGAGCGGCCACGGGCTGAACGAGGTCGTCAACGCCAACGGCCGCACCGTGCAGCAGTCCGCATTCACCAACACCTGCGCGAACAACAGCAACGGCGGCAGCGCCGCCAACGGGCCCTTCGGCGGTCCGTGGGAGTTCAAGAACTCCTCGGGCGAGCGCGGCAGCCGGACGGTGATGGCGGCGACCGCCGCCTCGATCAACGGCGCCTACGTGTCGATGGGGCTCGAGCTCGACCAGTGCCGCACGAAGGAGATCGCCGAGTCGCTCGGCGTGCACACGGCCAACAACGTCGACAACCCCGAGACGGCGACCGTGGAGAACGAGCTCGGCTCGAACCCCTCGGCCATCCTCGGCACCAACGCGATCGCACCGCTGACCATGGCAGCCGCCTACGCCGCCATCGCCAACAAGGGCACCTACTGCGCCCCGATCGCGGTCGCGAGCATCACCGATGCGAGCGGCGCCGTGCTGCCCGGGCAGGCGCAGAGCTGCACCGCGGCGATCTCCCCGGAGGTCGCGGCGACCGTTGTCTACGCGCTCGAGGGCGCCATGGACGGCTACGGCGGCAACCCCCGCGACGGCACCCCGATCTTCGGCAAGACCGGCACCACCGACGACTTCGACCAGACCTGGCTGGTCAGCTCCACGACCGCGGTGACCACTGCGGTGTGGTTCGGCAACGTGAGCGGCAAGTACGCCATCTCGCGCTACCCGAGCGGCATCAACAACCGCCACATCATCTCGAAGCAGATCAACATCGCGGCCGACGACCTCTACGCGGGCGGGGACTTCGACGCGGCGTCGACGTCGATGATCTCGGGCGCCGGCGTGACGCTGCCCAACTTCGTCGGGGGCGCCGCCGACAACGCCGCGGCGATCGTCAGAAACCTCGGACTCGACTACGCCGACGGCGGCCAGGCCGACTCCGAGCTGGCCGCGGGCACGGTGATCCGCACCGAGCCCGCCGCAGGGGCGACGGTCTCGAAGGGGCAGACGGTGACGGTGTACACGAGCAGCGGGGCGCTGAAGGCGATACCGGATGTCGTGGGTGCGGCCACCGACTTCGACTCGGCCAGCGCGACGCTCGCCTCCTCCGGCTTCACCGCGGTGTCGAGCGTCTGCGTGGCAGTCGGGGCGCAGGCCGCGGCCAGCATCGGGAAGGTGGTGTCGAGCAATCCGGCCGCCGGCACGGCGGTGCGCCCGGCGGACGAGATCCGGCTCGGGGTCGCCCAGGCGCGGTGCTGACGGCGGGGCGCGACGCGCGGAGCGCGCATCCGCTCATCGAGGCGGCTGGCGTGTCGCGCCGGGCGCGGTTCAGCGCCAGATGCGGTCGGCGACCGCGGCCATCAGGCCGCTCGTGGGAACGTTCGACTGCTCGATGCGGACGAGCACGTCGTCGCGCACGAACTGCGTGTCCGCCTCCTCGACCGGGTACTGCTGTCCCGTGGTGATCAGCTGGCACTGGCGTCCCTCGTGCGTGTCGGCGCAGGTGTAGCCCTCGGTGGCCAGCTGGTCGAGGCGTGCCCGGGCGACGTCGGCGGAGACGCGCCCCGCCTCGAGCATCAGGAAGCTGACGTCGGCTTCGGGGTAGCGCCAGATGCAGCGCAGCTCCACCGCTCCCGCGATGATCTCGTCGTTCGTCGCACCGGCGGGCGGGGCCGAGGGCGTCAGTGCTCCGAGACCGTGCGGGTACTGGAGCGCCGGGTCGTTGAGCGGGGTCTCGCCGAAGGACGCGGCGTAGGTCGCGTCATCGACGACGTCCGTGCAGTCGGCGGGGATCGCTGCGGGGGCGGGCTCCGCGTCGCCGTTCGCGTCGGCGTTCGCATCGGCGGGCTCCTGCGACGCGGTCGCGCTGGTCGACGGTACCGGTTCGACGGCGGCCGGGGTGCAGCCGGTGAGGAGTAGTAGGCCGACGAGGACGCTCCCGGCGAGTGTGGCGGTTCGTGACACGGGAGTCTCCTCGCTGCGGATGATGCGCCCAGTATATGAGGGAAAATACCGTCGTGTCGGATCAGCCCCAGAGCTCGTCGACGATCGAGGGGAGCAGCCCGTCGGTGGGGAAGTCGAGCTGCTCCACCTGGATGTACACGTCGTCGCGGAGGAACTGGGTGACGGCCCGGTCGATGGTGCTCGCCTCGCTCCCCTCGACTGCGCTCCCCTCGACTGCGCTCCCCTCGACCTCGCTCACCCGCTGGCAGCGGCGCCCATCGATGCGTGCGTGCAGCTGCACCGCGTCGCGCCAGGGGTCGCGTCCGAACACCGTGACGCGGCCGGCGGATGCCCGGGCCAGCCCGAGCAGGATGCGGAGCGTCGTCGACTTGCCCGCTCCGTTCGGGCCGAGGAAGCCGTGCACCTCGCCCCGCCGCACCACCAGGTCGAGGCCGCCGAGGGCCGTCGCGCGGCCGAACTGTTTCACGAGGCCCGCAGCCTCGACCACGATGTCGTTCGGTCGAGCGTTCTCTGCCTGCGGCTCTTCGGCCCGCGCTTCGTCTCCCTGCGCGTCATGCACATGCGCGTCGTCCGCCCGCGCTTCTCTCATTCGCGCCTTCTCCGCCTGCGCCTCTTTCATGAGCGCGAATGTACGCCTTCACGGCGGCGTGGCACAGTCCCCGGCCTGCACTGCCTGCCGTCTAGGGTCGAGGCATGACCACAACGATCGAGTGCCGTGCCATCCTCTTCGACATGGACGGCACGCTCGTCGACTCGACGGTGGTGGTGGAGGCGGTCTGGAGGCGGTTCGCGGACCGCTTCGGGCTGGATCTGGCCGAGATCCTGCGGAGCTCGCACGGGCGGCGGATGGAGGACTCGATCGTGCGCTTCGGTCCGGCGGGCGTCGACGTCGCGGCCGTGGCGGAGGATCTCGGGCAGTTCGAGTACAGCACCACCGAGGGCGTCGTCGCGGTGCTGGGCGCGATCGACTTCGTCGCCGCACTGCCCCCGGAGTCGATCGCGCTGGTCACCTCGGCCGGGCGCGCGCTCGCCACCATGCGGATGGCATCGGTGAGTGTGCCGCTCCCCGGCGTGGTGGTCACCGCGGAGGACGTGGAGCGGGGCAAGCCCTTCCCCGACCCGTACCTGGCCGCGGCCGCGCGGCTCGGGGTGGACCCGGCGGACGTCGTGGTGTTCGAGGACGCCGACGCCGGCATCCAGTCGGGGCTCGCGGCCGGGATGCGGGTGATCGTGGTGGGCGGTGCGGCCGGCGCGATCGCCGACGACCTGCCGCGGATCGGCGACTACTCCGCGATCGGCGCGCGTGTGGACTCCGCCGGAGCGGGGCGTGCGCGCATCGTGCTGACGATCGCCGACTGAACAGCACCCAGCCGCCTGTGATTGGCTGGAGGGTGTGACCACCTCTCCGCGCCCGGCGCGCCCCCAGATCGTCCTGTCCGTCGTGCGCACCGAGTGGCTGACGCCCCGCATGGTGCGGGTGATCGCTGGAGGGCCCGGGTTCGCGGACCTGGTGGGCAACGCCTTCACCGACAAGTACACCAAGATCGTCTTCGCGAGGCCCGAGCTCGGCCTGACTCCGCCCTACGATCTGGCCGCCCTGCGCGAGACACTGCCGCCGGAGGATTGGCCGGTGATGCGCACCTACACGATCCGCTGGATCGACGAGGACACCCGGCAGCTGGCCATCGACTTCGTGGCGCACGGCACCGAGGGGATCGCCGGACCCTGGGCGGCCTCCGCGGTCGAGGGCGACCCGCTCGTCCTGGGCGGAGCGGGCGGCGCCTACTCGCCGAGCGCGGACACCGACTGGCACGTGCTGGCGGGCGACGAGTCTGCCCTGCCGGCCATCGCATCCGCTCTCGCCGCCATGTCGCCGGACGCGCGCGGCGTCGCCCACATCGAGATCGAGGACGACACCGACGTGCAGCTGTTGCAGGTGCCGGAGGGAGTGCTGGTGAATTGGATCCTGCGCGGCCACGACCGCTCGACCGTGGCGCTCGCCGAGGCAGTCGACGCGTCGCTCGGGGGCGGGCCTGTCGGTGGCGGTTCTCTCGGTGGCGGCTCTCTCGATGGCGCCTCGCTTCCGGCGGATGCGACGGTGCAGGTGTTCGCGCACGGCGAGCGCGAGTCGATGAAGGCGATCCGCGCGGTGCTCGCGCGCCGCGGCGTGACGCGCGACCGCTTCTCCCTCTCCGGCTACTGGGCCTACGGACGCACGGAGGACCGCTTCCAGGCCGAGAAGCGCGAGCCGATCGGGCAGATCGAGGCGTAGCGGTTCAGGCGGCCGGGCTCTCTACCGTCACCCCGCGCCGCAGATCGAGTCGACGGCCTCCCCGCCGCGCACCCTCGCGAACCAGGGGAGCACCGTGTCGAAGGCGCGGGTCGCGGCCCGCCCGTGGCCGATGCCGGGCAGCGACAGGTAGGTCACCCGGGTGCCGATCGCGCACTCGTGCTCGGCGAAGGCGCGTGTGGTCTTCGGGTCGACGAGGGTGTCCGCCTCGCCCTGCGCGATGAACAGCGGTACATCGAGCGGCACCGCCCCCGGCGAGTTCTGGGCGAGCAGCGTGGCCCAGGGCTCGACCTTCGACGGGTCGGCCGAGAAGTAGCCGCCGACCAGCGGGCGGGCGATCGCGTGGATCGCCGAGTTCTGACCGAGCAGGCACAGCGCGTTCATGTCGGGCGTCGCCTTCACCCCGGCGGGGGTCAGGATGGTGTCGAGTGCGGCGTGCGGATACACCGCGGTGTAGGCCGAGAGCGCGTACGACGAGATGGTCACCCCGGAGATGTCGTCCAGATCGTCGTCGAGCAGCTGCGCGAGGTCCGTCGCGGGGGCGGCGACCGCGACGGCTCCCAGCGACAGCTCCGGCGCGTACTGCGACGCGCTCTGCGCGGCGAAGAGCGCGGCCTGTCCGCCCTGCGAATGGCCCCAGAGCAGCAGCTCGTCGCCCGCCTCGGCCTCGGGGATGGAGCGCGCCGCCCGCGCCGCGTCGAGAACGCTGTTGCCCTCGCTCACGCCCACCAGGTACGAGTCCGGGCCGTCCGCCCCCAGCCCCGGGTAGTCGGTCGACGCCACGACGTAGCCCGCGTCGATGAACGCCCGCAGACCCACGACGAGGTCGAAGGGGTCGAGGCCGGCGGATGGCGCACAGCGCGGCGCGGTGCCCGTCGTCGGATGCGCCCAGGACACGACGGGTCTGCCGCTGTCCGAGGCGCTGTCCGATGCGCCGTTCGATGCGTCGTCCGGGGCGACGACCGTGCCGGAGACGAGCATGTTCTCGCCGTTGAGGTCGGTCGAGTGGTAGAGGATGCGCCAGGCGACGGTGCCGTCCATGGTGCTGTCGAGCCTCTCCGAGCGGAAGATCTCGCCGGGCGCCCCCGCCGGTATCGGATCGGGGAGCTCGTAGAAGGCGGGTGCCTCCCACTCCTCGACGGCTCCCTCGACGACGCGGCGCTCGACGCCGGGCACGCAGCCGGCGAGGAGCGCCGCGGTAGCAGCTGCGAGGACGGCGATCGCGATCGCGAGGAATGCCGGCGTGCGACGACGCGTGCGGGAGCCCCCGCGCGGCATTCAGGCCAGCCGCTCGTCGAGCCAGTCGAAGACGCGCTGGTCGGTCAGCAGGCGTGCCATCGGCTGGCAGTGGAAGTTCGCGCCATCCGCTGCGGTGAACGGCACCACTGTCGACACCGTCGGGGCGAGGTCGGCGAGACGCTGGCTCTGCCCCGGCCAGAACTGCTCGTCCTCGGGGCTGGTGATGAGCAGCGGGGTGGTGATGTCCGCGGCGACCTCGCCGAGGCTGTACTTGCGCACCTCGGCCAGGGTGGCGGCGTAGCCGTCCGCCCCGTAGGGCCTGGCCCGGAACGCCCAGGTGCGGGCGGTGTCCTTCGAGAGCTTCATGCCGAGGGCCATGTCGCGGTCGAACTTCTCGCTCTCGCCCTGGTCGGCCAGCTTGAGCAGGGCCTTCGGGATGCTCGCGTGCCACGACGCCGCCACGTCGACGACCCCGGGGTCGACGACGGCGGCCGCGATGCGGTGCTCGAAGGCGAGGGCTCGCGGAACCCAGTAGCCCGCCTGGCTGATGCCGTAGACGGCGAGGCGTGTCGCGGCGAGGCGTGTCCCGTCGAGGCCCAGCAGGAAGTCCACTACCGGCGTCAGCACCGCCTCCCAGTCGAAGCGGAACGTGGTGTTCTCCTCGAACAGCTGCGTCTGCTGCCCCGGACCGTCGAACAGCAGCACGGAGTAGCCGCGCTGCACGGCGCCGACCCCCGCGTTCGCCCAGGCGCTCGCGATCGAGCCGTCGCTCCCGTTGACGACGATGAGTGTGCGCCGGGGTGCGGCATCGCCTCCTGGGTGGAACAGGTATCCGGGCAGCTCCTTCCCCTCGTAGGGGATGGCGACCCGTTCGGTCGTGATCGGCGAGTTGTCGACGAAGGCGTCCCAGGCGGCCCGGTGTGCGCGGAACGTCGGCAGCAGAACGCTCTCGTCCTTCACCCCGTCGACCGCGTTGACCGCGACGCCGAGGTAGACGGACGCGCGCAGGTACGACTGCGCAGCCGAGAGCGGATGCCCGGCCGCCACCGACTCGTCGCCCCGAGCCGTGAGCGCGATGCCCAGCTCGTTCCACGCCCGGAACCACCCCTCGTGGTCGCCGTCGCCGATCCCCGAGATGGCGGCGAGCACCTCGCCCACGTCGGATGCTCCGTGCACGGCGTGTCCGAGGAGCCCGCGCACCTCGTAGTCGAAGTCGTCGCTGCGGTAGAAGCCTTCGCTGAATGCCCTGTGCGCCGCGGGAGTCATGGCCGACAGACTAGTGTCGAGCGACGCTCAGGCGACAGGGGTCGGTTCGCGTCCGCGTCGGGACTAGCCTGCACGGATGACCGCCCGCATCGGCACCTCCGGGTGGAGCTACGACCACTGGGAGAACGTGCTCTACCCGCCGGGCATGCCGAGCCGCGACCGCCTCGCCGCGTACGTCTCCCGCTTCGACACCGTCGAGCTGAACGCCAGCTTCTACCGCTGGCCGCGCGACACCACCTTCTCCGGCTGGCGGCGACGGCTGCCCGCGGGCTTCGCTCTCTCGGTGAAGGCGCCGCGCGGTCTCACCCACGCGAAGAAGCTCTACGCCCCCGAGGTGTGGATCGAGCGGATAGCGCGCTGCTGGCACGAGCTCGGCGACAGGCGTGCCGTGCTGCTGGTGCAGCTTCCGCCGAACCTCGAGCGCGACGACTCCCGGCTGGAGTACTTCCTCGCCGCGCTCCCCGACTGGATCCGTGTCGCCGTGGAACTGCGCCACCCGAGCTGGAACGACGACGCTGTCTTCTCGCTGCTCGAGCGCCACGGCGCTGCCTACTGCGTGATGAGCGGCGCCGGCCTTCCGTGCATCCTGCGCGCGACGGCCCCGTTCGTGTACCTGCGCCTGCACGGCCCGGACCACGACAGCCTCTACGGCGGCTCCTACTCCGATCAGGATCTCGCCTGGTGGGCGGAACGGATCCGCGAATGGGAGGCATCCGCTCACGAGGTCTACGTCTACTTCAACAACGACGGAGGCGGCAACGCGGTGCGCAACGCGGAGACGCTGCGCCGCATGCTGGGGTGAGCGGGCGGTCTCAGAACGGCATCACCTCCCCCTCGCCTTCCGCGGCGGAGTCCGGCTCGGCGAACCAGCCGTCGCGCCTCTGGAAGGGATTGTCGGGCCGGGTCACGTAGACCTTCCCGCTCGGAGTGGTGACTTCGATGCTCCCGCCCTCGAGGTTGCGCATCTTCACCCGCGTGTGGTGCTTGAAGCGGTGGTGGGCCGGGCACTGGTGGGAGAGGTTGCCGATCCGGGTCTTGCCTCCCTCCGCATAGGCGACGGTGTGGTCGACGTCGCAGTGTCCGGCGGGCTGGTTGCAGCCGACCGTGCGGCAGGTTCCGTCGCGGAAGGCCAGCGCGTTGCGCAGGTCGGCGGGAACCCGATGGGTCTCCCGGTCCACGTCGAGGATCGCGCTCGTCACCGGGTGCACGAGTATGCGCGTGAAGCTCGGCGCGCGAGCGGCCAGCCTGCGTGCGGTGTCCGGATCGATCGGCCCGTATCCGTTCAGCTCGCCGGGCTCCTCGGCGAGGTCGAGGAGGGTCATCACCGGGACCGTGACGGACACCCGGGGGCGGATGCCGTGCCCGACGTTTCGATGGACGGTGCCGGCCGCGTCGCTCAGCAGCGGATCGCCGTCGGCGCCGGCCGCGCAGGTGTCGCCCGAGAGCAGCAGGTCGGCGAACGCATCCGCCCGCTTCTGCCCGAGGTGCCGGTCGTCGTCGGGCGACGACTGGCTCTCGGCGATCTGTGTCAGCCGCTCGTAGGCCGCGAGCGCCGCCTCCGCGCTGAGCCGGGCGGTGAGGTCGGCCATGCCGTCCTCCTGCAGCTGCACCCACACGCGGCGCTCGGCCACGGCCGCGATGTGGCGATCGCCGATTGACACCGGGTGCAGGCGCTCGCGGCGCGTGCGCGCCCTGCGCGAGAACTTCGACACGGTCAGCTCGCGAGCATCCGGCAGAAGCACCCGCTCGAAGTCGGCCCAGGCCTCGGGCGGCAGCGACCGGGCCTGGTCGAGCATCGCGGCCGCGTGCCGGTAGGAGATGTCCCCGTCGGTGAGCGCGGCGACGGTGGCGGGGAGCGACATGGTGAGCGCCTGCGCCTCGTCGAGCAGCCCCTCGATGGTGCGCTCGGGAATGCGCAGCGCGGCGGCGAGCTCGAAGACGAGCTCTCGCCGGGCCACCGTGGTCGCGTCCCAGCCGTGCGGCTCGCCGCCGCCCGCATCGGGGCCGCCCTCGCCGCCGCCCGCATCGGGACCACCGAGTGACGCCACCACCTCGCTCTCGCTGTAGCGCCGCAGGCCGTCGAGCAGGCCGATGCGGCGGGCCGTCAGGGCGTTCATGGCCCGTTCGTTCTCGATGATCTCGTCGAGGCGGGCGGCGAACCCGGCCATGACCGGGTCGTCGGGCGCCGCATGGACAGGCGCCGGATCGCCGGGCACCCCGTCAGGCGGCGCCTCTGATTTCTCGAATCTGTTCTTCATGCTCGAGATCCAAAGTCAGGCCACCGACATTCACGCAGCCCACGACGCCCCTGTGGACAACGCCCGATCTGTGGAGGAGAAGCGCCTCCTTCTACGACTCGGGCCGCTCCTTCTTCTGCGCATCGATTCCCGGCCGCTCCGCGACGATCGGGTACGACCCGGTGAAGCCCTCGCGCTCCGCGGCCACCTCGAGGATCCGCTTCTTCGACAGCTTCCAGCCGATGACGAGCAGCGGGACGATGATCACCAGCGAGGCCACGGTGAGTGTGCCGGCCCACGACCCGGTCAGCGGATAGTCCAGCGCCATCAGCACCACCACGGTGACCAGGAACGCCAGCGTCAGGTAGGCGGTGAACGGCGCCCCGAACAGCCGGAACGACGGCCGCTCCATCCTCCCCTCGCGCGCCCACTTCTGCAGCCGCATCTGGCAGAGGATGATCATGCCCCAGCCCGTGACGATCCCCAGCGCCGAGATGTTGAGCACGATCTCGAAGGCCTGTTCAGGCACGACCGCGTTGAGGCCGACGCCGAGCAGGGTGAGCGCGCCGGTAAGCAGGATCCCGCCGTAGGGCACCCCGCGCGCGTTCATCACGCCGGTGAACCGCGGCGCCGATCCGTTCACCGACATCGAGCGCAGGATGCGCCCGGTGGAGTACAGCCCGGCGTTGAGGCTCGAGAGCGCCGCCGTGAGCACCACGAAGTTCATGATGTTGCCCGCGATGGCGCCCGTGGCGGGGCTCCCGATGCTGGAGAAGAAGGTGACGAAGGGGCTCTCGCCCGCCTTGTACTCCGTGTACGGAAGCAGCAGGGAGAGCAGCAGCACGCTCCCGACGTAGAACACCGCGATGCGCAGTACCACCGTGTTCACCGCCTTCGGCATGATCTTGCGCGGCTCGGCCGTCTCGCCGGCGGCCGTGCCCACCAGCTCGATGCCGGCGTAGGCGAACACCACGCCCTGCACCACGAGCACGGCAGGGATCAGTCCCGACGGGAAGAAGCCGCCGTTGTCCGTCAGCACCGTGAGCCCGGTCGGCCCGGCGTCCGTCGGGAAGGAGAAGGCGAGGAACACCGCCCCGATGATCAGGAACGCCACCAGCGCCGCCACCTTGATGATCGCGAACCAGAACTCCATCTCGCCGAACACCTTCACCGAGACGAGGTTGAGGCTCAGCACCACGGCCAACGCGACGAGCGCGAGAACCCACTGCGGAACATCCGTGAAAGCCGTCCAGAACTTCACGTAGAGCGCCACCGCGGTCACGTCGACGATCGCCGTCATCGCCCAGTTGAGGAAGTACATCCAGCCGGCCACGAACGCCGCCTTCTCGCCGAGGAACTCCCGGGCGTAGGAGACGAACGACCCGGACGACGGCCGGTGCAGCACCAGCTCCCCGAGCGCTCGCAGAATGAGGAAGGCGAAGAAGCCGCAGATGGCATAGACGAAGACGAGAGAGGGGCCAGCGGATGCGAGTCTGCCGCCGGCCCCGAGGAAGAGCCCGGTTCCGATCGCACCGCCGATGGCGATCATCTGCAGCTGCCTGGGCTTGAGGGTCTTGTGGTAGCCCTCCTGCTCGTTGGAGAAGTCCTGCACCGCCGAGAGCTCGTCGCCGAGCCTCTCGCGCGGATTCTCGAGGTCCTCGACCGGGTCGTGGTCGAAGGGCGGCTGGTTCGACATCGGGACCTCGTTCCCTCAGGTGAACATTCTCATGACTTCACGAAACTACGACCGCCGGCGCGAGGGGGCAACAGAAAAGGCGATGCCATATATTGCTCGGCTTCGGCCCGGGTGGGAGGCTGGGGCGATGGGAGCCCTGATCGCGGTCGCGCTGGCGGGCGTCGGCGTGCTCCTGTTCTTTATGCCGGCGCTGATGAAGGCGGAGACCCGGAGGCGCCGCCGCAGCGACCCGGGCTACCGCCCCATCGGCTCGCTGGGCGTCGTCGACGAGCTGTTCCACCCGTCCCAGTACTCCGCATTCCAGGAGGCGGAGCAGGAGCAGCAGCTCCCCGCGCCCGCGCCGTCCCCCGGAGACCCGCCCCGTCCGGGCATCCGCGGGCGCTGAACGCCGGCGCGTGCTGAACGCCCGCGTCTCCGGTCAGGCGGCGATGCTCTTCTCGTAGCAGAGCGAGAACGGGATCGTCTCGATGTAGGGCTCGTAGATCGGGATCGGCGTGTAGCCGATCTTCTCGTAGAGGGCCACGGCGTCGGGCTGCCGGTTGCCGGTCTGCAGGATCAGGCGTCCCACGCCGGCCGAGCGGGCGATCTCCTCGAGCCGCGCCATCAGTGCCCGGCCGACGCCCCGGCCGCGAGTGCTCTCGGCGACGATCACGCGCTTGACCTCCCAGTCGCCGCGCAGGTCGCGCAGCGCGGCGTGGCCGATCGGGGTTCCGTCGTCATCGAGAACGAGCACCGTGGCACGCACGTCGGCGGGGTCGACGGCGAGCGACGCGGTGCGGCGGGCGGTGATCTCGGCGGGCTCGGCCGGGGCGCCCGGGTTCGCGTAGCGCACGGTCATCTCGGCGTCCATCTGGCGGCGCAGCTCGACGGCGCGGGGGTCGTCCCAGCTCACGGATTCGAGGGTGAACGTGCTCGTCGGGTGATTCGTGGTCATCCGACGATTCTGTCAGCGAAGCTCGCGCGCCGCCGCCACCCGCACGGCCTCCGCCACGAGGTCGAGGCTGGCGGAGCGCAGCTGCCACTGCTGCCAGTACAGCGCGACGTCGACGGCGGAGTCGGGGTCGACCACCACGAGCTCGCCGCGCGCCTCGGCGCGCGAACTCTGCAGGTCGGGCAGCATGCCCCAGCCCAGGCCCAGCAGCACGGCGGAGACGAAATCAGCGGATGCCGGCACATAGTGCTTCGGCGGATGCAGCTCCCGGTGCGCACGCCGCCGCAGGTAGGCGTCCTGGAGGTCGTCCTTGCGGTCGAAGACCACCATCGGCGCCCGGGCGAGCGCCGCCGCGGTCACCCCCTCGGGGAACCAGGCGGCGGCGAAGCCGGGCGTGCACATCATGCGGTAGCGCATGGCGCCGAGCGGGGTCGAGGTGCAGCCCTGGATCGGCGCTCGGATGGCGGTGACCGCGGCCATCACGCTCCCCGAGCGCAGGAGGGCCGTCGTGTGGTCCTGGTCGTCGCGCTGGATGTCGAAAGTCATCGGAGTCGAGGCCATCGGATTCGAGGTCGTCGGGTCGCTCAGCGCGGCCAGCGCGGGCAGGATCCAGGTCGCCAGCGAGTCGGCGTTCACGGCGAGCGGGATGCTCACGGGCAGGGGGCGCGCGGCGCCGTCCGGATCGCCGGCCGCGACGCCGCCCTCCCCGAGCGCCAGCCGCGCGTCGGCGGCGAGCAGGTCGATGTTGCGGGCGAGCCGCAGGATCGCCTCGCCGGACTCAGTCACTCGCACCGGCTTCGTGCGCTGCAGCAGCACCCGCCCGACGCTCTGCTCGAGCGCCTTGATCCGCTGGCTGATCGCGCTCGGGGTGACGTGCAGCGAGCGGGCGGCCGCCTCGAATGTCCCCTCGGCGACGGTGGCGCTGAGGGCGCGGAGCTGGGCGAGGTCGAGGTCCATAGACAGCAATGCTAATGGCAGGTAAGAATCTGTAGCTGGACTGCATAACGCGGCCCGTCCTACGGTGAGGTCATGTCCTCATCCGCCCTGCTCACCGCCCTGGCCGGCCTCGGCTTCGGCCTCTCCCTCATCGTCGCGATCGGGGCGCAGAACGCCTTCGTGCTGCGGCTGGGGCTGCTGCGCCAGCACGTGCTCCCGGTGGTGCTGGTCTGCGCCCTGTCGGACGCGGTGCTGATTATCGCGGGGGTGGCGGGCGCCGGCGCGGTGTTCGAGCTCGCGCCGGTGGTGCTGACGGTGGTGCGCTACGCCGGCGCGGCCTTCCTGATCGGCTACGGGGTGCTCGCTGCCCGGCGTGCGCTGCGGCCCGCCGCACTCAACGCCGAGGGGGCGACGCCGCGCACCTCGCTGATCGCCGCGGTGTCGACCGCGCTCGCCCTGACCTGGCTCAACCCGCACGTCTACCTCGACACCGTGGTGCTGCTCGGCTCGATCGCGAACACGCACGGCGACCTGCGCTGGTGGTTCGCGGCGGGCGCGGTGCTCGGCAGCGTGATCTGGTTCTTCGCCCTCGGGTTCGGCGCCCGCCTACTGCAGCCGGTGTTCGCGCGCCCGTCGGCCTGGCGCGTGCTCGACGCGATCATCGCCGTGGTGATGGTCGCGCTGGCGGTGTCGCTGCTGCTGACGACGGCGCATTAGCGGCGATAACAGTTTTGTGTTAGCGTTCTGACCATGAGCGCACGCGACGACATCCTGACGGCAGCGGCCGAGCTGCTGGTCGAGTCGACCTCGGGGGAGGTCTCGACCCGGGCGATCTGCGAGCGGGCGGGCGTGCAGGCGCCGACGCTCTACCGCCACTTCGGAGACAAGGACGCCCTGCTGGCCGCGGTCGTCGACGAGGCCTTCGAGCAGTACCTCGGCAGCAAGTGGCTCGTAGTCGCGACCGACGACCCCGTAAAGCGCCTCCGCAACGGATGGGACTCGCACAACGCCTGGGGCCGTGCCCACCCGGCCTACTACCGCATCATCTTCTCGCCGGCCGCGGTCGGCGCCGCCGCCTCCGTGGCCGCGGAGGCGGCGATGGGCATCCTGCGCTCCCACCTCGACGCCTGCGCCGAGGCCGGCCTGCTGCGCGTCCCCCCGCGGATCGCCGCGCAGATGGTGATGGCGGCGAACGTGGGCGTCACGCTGATGCAGATCATCCGCCCCGGCCTCTACCCCGATCCGGAGCTGTCGACGCGCGTTCGCGACAGCCTGCACGCGCAGATCTTCCTGCCGCAGGAGAAGGGCGCGACGGCGACTGCCAGAGCGGATGTCGCGGCGACAGCCACGACGCTGGCCGCTCTCCTCCGTGCCGACGACGCCGCGCCGCTCACGCCGAGCGAGCGATCGCTGCTGCTCGACTGGCTCGCGCGCCTCGCGTAGGGCCGGAGACCGAAACCCCACCGATTCTCGAAGGAGCTCCACCATGACCGATGCAACCTCGACCGAAGCCGCCCTGACCGCCGTTCCTCCCCGCGTCGCCCTCGTCACGGGCGGCTCCGGCGGCATCGGACGCGTCAGCGCCGAGCGCCTCGCGGCCGACGGGATGAGCGTCGCCGTGCACTACGCCGGCAACCGCGCCCGCGCCGACGAGGTCGTCGCGGCGATCACCGCCGCGGGCGGCAGCGCCATCGCGGTGGGCGGCGACGTCGCCGACGAGGTGGCCATGGCCGCGGTCTTCGCCCGGGTCGAGGAGGCCTTCGGCGGGATCGACGTCGTTGTCCACACGGCAGGGCAGATGCTGCTCTCGCCACTCGTGGACTTCGATCTCGACGCTCTCGACGCGATGCTGCGCACGAACATCCGCGGCACCGTCGTCGTCGACCAGCTCGCCGCCCGCCGTGTACGGTCCGGTGGCGCGATCATCAACTTCTCCTCCACAGTGACGAGGCTCGCGATCCCCGGCTACACGGGGTACGCCGCCACCAAGGGCGCGGTCGACGCCATGACGCTGATCCTGGCGCGCGAGCTGCGCGGGCGCGACATCACCGTGAACGCCATCGCGCCCGGGCCCACCGCCACGCCGCTCTTCCTCGACGGCAAGGACGACGCCACCATCGCCGCTCTCTCCGCGGCGCCGCCGCTGGAGCGTCTCGGCCGCCCCGAGGACATCGCCGAGCAGGTCGCCTTCCTCGCCGGCCCGGCGCGCTGGGTGAACGGCCAGGTCGTCTACGTCAATGGCGGCATCGCCTGACAGCTGGGGTAGCTTGTAGCTGTCCGGCCGTTCGCCCGACTCGCACCCCGAGCCATGGAGTCCGTCATGACGCCCGCACCGCAGCGCCACCTCGGCTCCGTCGGCCTCGTCGTCGCCGGCCTCGCGCTGCAGGAGGTGGGCGCGTCGTTCGCCGTGCTGCTCTTCCCCCAGGTCGGCGCCATCGGCGTGGTCTCACTGCGGCTCGGGTTCTCCGCACTGATCCTGCTGCTCGTCTGCCGTCCCTCGCTGCGCGGGCACGGGGTGAACGGCTGGGTCACGGTGGCCGGTTTCGGCCTGGTGCTCGCCGCCATGAACTTCCTCTTCTACGAGGCCCTCGCGCGCATCCCGCTCGGCGCCGCGGTCACGATCGAGGTGCTCGGACCGCTCGTGCTCTCGGTGGTGACCAGTCGCCGCAGGTCCGGCTGGCTCTGGGCGCTCGTGGCCTTCGCCGGAGTGGCGCTGCTCGGGCAGGGCAGCTTCGGGCACCTCGACCCCGTCGGCGTGCTCTTCGCCTTCGGCGCCGCGGCCACCTGGGCCGGGTACATCCTGCTCTCGGCGCGCACCGGCGCGCGGTTCGAGCGCTTCGACGGCCTCGCCATCGGCATGGCCATCGGCGCCCTCGCCACGGTGCCCTTCGGCATCGCGGTGGTGGGCCCCGCCGCGCTCTTCCAGCCGCAGATCCTGCTGGTCGGCGCCGCGGTGGCCGTGCTCTCGTCGACGCTCCCCTACGCCTTCGAGCTGCTGGCCCTGCGGCGGCTGCCCGCGGCCACCTTCTCCGTGCTGATGAGCCTCGCGCCCGCGATCGCGACCCTCGCCGGGCTGGTCATCCTCGACCAGCGCTTCACCCTCGTCGGTGCGATCGCGATCGGCCTCGTGGTGGTGGCCAGCGCCGGCGCCGTGCGCTCCGCGCGCACGCCGCTCGAGCCGCTCGCCTGAGCGCCCCGCCCCCCTGCCCACCCCCTGCCAAATGAAGGAGATCTCGGCGGCGTGCCCCGCGCATCCGCATGAACCTGCGGCCCGAGCCGGTTTTTCCTTCATTCGGCAGCGGGCAGGTGGGGTATTCGGCAGCGGGCAGGTGGGCGGCGGCGCGCCGGCAGTAGGGTGGGTGCGAAGGGGAGACGATGCCCGCGAACGATCAGCACTTCGATCCACGGTTCGACCCCGCGTTCCAGCGCGGATTCGGGGGCGAGCCGAAGCAGCCGCAGCAGCTCGAGGAGCCGCAGCGCCGCACCGCGGCCCCGGTCGTGCAGCAGGTGCCGCCGCCCGCGCCGGTGCGTGAGCCGCTTCCCACGCCGCCGACCGCCGCTCGTGCCGCGGCGGCGGGAGCGCCCGCATCACCGCCGCAGACCGGCCGCGACGACCGGCTGTTCATAACCGACGGCGGCGCGAACGGCGCGGCCGTCGACAGGTCCAGCGAGAGCGCGAACGACACAGCGGATGACGCGGCCGCGGCCCCGCGTCCGTGGACGAACCCCTTCTTCATCGCTCTCGCCGTCGTCGCGGTGGCCCTGGTCACCGCCGGCATCTGGATGTTCCAGACCGCGCGCGAGTCCTTCCTCGGATCGGCGACCAACTCGCAGGCGGACTACGCGACCCTGACCGTTCTGCTGGAGCTCGCGCCGCTGCTGCTCGTGCTCGGCACCGGCACGGCGATCGGGATCGTCTTCTTCCTGGCGGCCGACTGGCAGAAGCGCCGGCGCTGACCGCCCGGGCGATCGCCAATCGCCGACGTCGCCGCCCGCCGGCTACAGCGCCGCCCGCCGCCCGCTACAGCTGCGCCCGCAGGAACGCGTTCACGTCGTCGAGCTCGGCCTTGGAGATGGAGTGCGCGAGACCCTCGTAGATGCGCTGGGTGAGTGTGGAGTGCTCGGGGAGCCACGCGTCGGTGTAGTCGATCTTGTCGGGGGTGATCACCGTGTCGACCGTGCCGCGCGCCCAGAACACCGGCGGCCGGCGCTCGGCGAGGGCCGCGTCGCCCGGGTGCTCGTGGTCGCCGCCTGGAGCGACCGCGAAGCCGGAGAGCACGGCGGCGTAGGCGAAACGCTCCGGGGCGCTGCGCAGCAGCTGCAGCGCGACCGCGCCGCCCTGCGAGAAGCCGAGCAGCCCCACCGAGGTGGACTCGGTCGTGTCGAGCCAGTCCAGGATCGCGCGCGCCGCAGCATCGGCCGAGGCGCTGACGGTCGCGGCATCCGCCTGGCTCGCGAGCGGCGCCCAGGCGAAGCCCTGCCCGACGGGCAGCGGCGCGCGCACGGAGGCGATCACCGGCTGCAGGGGCAGCTGCGGCGAGAGGCCGAAGAGGTCTCCCTCGTGCGAGCCGTAGCCGTGCAGCAGCACGAGCAGCGGACGCCCCGCCCGCTCGCGCTCGGGGGCGGACCAGACGACGGCGGAGGGATCGATTGTCACCATGCCCAACAGCCTCTCACGCGACGGCCGCCGCGGCGTCCGGGCGGCGCTCGGCGCCGGATTGTAAACAGTTTTCATCCAGCGGATGCGCAACTGAAGTGGGCGTGTCCCCCAAGTGGTAGAATTGGTATCCCTCCAACCCGAGTGATCAGTTGCAGAGCAGCAACGAGTGATCGACAGACTTTTCTATCCACGACAGTTTGTGGTGGCGAACCCCCACGTTCGCAGCCGCACACGATTCCCAACAAATGATTGAGGCAGCCCAAATGATCTTCGAAGTAGGGGAAACCGTCGTCTACCCGCACCACGGTGCGGCAACCATCACAGCGGTCAAGACGCGCACCATCAAGGGCGTCGACAAGACGTACCTCACGCTCAACGTGCACGCGAGCGACCTGCTCATCGACCTCCCGCAGGAGAACGTGGAGCTGGTCGGCGTGCGCGACGTCATCGACGCCGCCGGTGTCGAGGCCGTGTTCGAGGTGCTGCGCAGCGAGTGGGTCGAGGAGCCGGGCAACTGGTCGCGCCACTTC
>Ga0247741_1000485_pt1 | contig 22782 bp, 22 predicted proteins | sample UWRJL213509R2_FD_180945 | JGI IMG/M metagenome (GOLD analysis project Ga0247741, IMG submission 180945) | Plant litter microbial communities from Arlington Agricultural Research Station in Wisconsin, United States - UWRJ-L213-509R-2 | ecosystem: Environmental > Terrestrial > Plant litter >... | reverse complement strand
GAATCCTATGTATTCGAGCCGCAAAAGTCGTTTGTCCCACTGGGCGGTGGTGTCCCATTGGGCGGTGAATGACTGTAGTGAGCACAACTTTGGGCCATTCCATCTTCCATCATTTCCTCTTCGAAAGTCCCTCTAGCTGCCCAAAATCAAAATACAGAGAGAAAACAGTTATCAAAGAGCGATCCTTGAAGCTTGAAGCTTGACGTGTCGTCCAAGTTTGTACTCTCGTATCAGTAAGATCTCCTGTGTAATAGATTGAACAAAACAAAAAAAAACTCGAAGATGGCTGCACACATACCTAGTCTAAGGCATTGATCCAACAGCTGCCAATACGTCTACCTGAGCACCGCCGACCGAGCTCTCTTTCAGAGCAAGCTTTCATAAGTGAAACGTTGCGACGTCCATCGAGAACCCTATCCACTTCCCGTCATCCGAATCCAATCTCCCGCAAGTAGCGTCCGCATCCACCGTGAATGAGAATAACCCTAACTCCGGGTCGTCATGATCATGCCATGGGGTGTAGTTGACTTGACTTTTTCCTTTCCTCGCCGAGGGTTGTTGAGGAAGAGGATCTTGCATACTCGTGCTAGGCTAAGCATACCAGCATTCACAGCGAAGGGCGTATTTGGAGTCTAGACAACCCATCCCATAGGAACCTAGAGGAGAGTGAAATAAATTCGAAGTGTTGATAGCTTCGAAGGTTTATACTGCACGTGACCGTGACTTGTCGCGCATACTACGTCCAAGCTCGACGAGGGGAAGACGAGTTCGGGCTTTGGGCTCTGAGGTCTGAGGTTCGAGGCTCCGAGGCTCTAAGATGCACCTCGAGAGTAGTCCGCTTTGAAAATTAGGATCGACTTCGAAGGTGGCGGTGGGGACTCCTAAGGTAGGCGTGCAAATATTCAGCGTTTTAACTCTGAACTGTGAAACCGCGCACACTCACGTGTGAGTTCCAGTTGGGGTGATCGTCTTGTTGGATATTGAATGTTGGATACGCGTGGCGCGTTTGGGCTCGTGTTCATGGTGATTAGATGGATGATTGGCGGTGAACTCAATCCCCAATTTTGAACCTTGACTGGTTGGCCACTCAGTACTCCGTTCCCGGCCTCCACCCCCACCTCCTCCGGCACCAGCATCTGCCCCAGCCACCCAGCCATTCAACGAATAAGGTTGGAGTTCGTTGCTTATGTCGACGTCGGCATAGACTCAACCTCGGACTCGGACGGAGGTTGGGTATGTTCAAGCGTTTATTGCCAGTGGTTGTATTGGGGTGTTCCATCCTTCCATCTCTCCAGACCAACAAGGTGGGAGTTGGTTCAAGAGCATCGTCAAGGATCATCGATCATCCCGCCATCCAGGTCTGTCGTCCAAGTCCTAAGACCTAAACTTGGAGGGGGGAATGTATGCGTCTAGGCGTTTTATGATCAGCCGTATTATGATCAAGGGTGATACGGATAATAAGACTTCTGTACTCCCGTGAATCTTGGTGGTGGTGGTGGTGGTGGTAGTAGTGGGGAGTAGCTGCAGGAAGGGAGGCGCGGCAGGGCAGAAATGCGGTTATCGAGTATCGGTAGCGGGTTGGGTGCCAGTGCCAGTGCCAGAGGAGCCCCGATGTAGGTGGGGATGGAGATGAGGTTGCTTAGTGGGACTTGCAATTAGCATGAGTTCACGTCCCATCTTCCTGTCCGGGTTGCGGGTTGCTCAGAGGAACACGCGCCAGAAATTCCGATGGACAACTTGACACCGACACGGTAGGAAAGAAGGCCGATTGGAGGGGGTCTTGGAAGGAGATTCTCAGAGGGAGTTGATTCTGAACGACTCGAAGATGAATCGGGTATAGGCCAGGAGAGCAGTCGGTGTGGACGAGGGAGATGGTTCAAGCCAGCACGTTGAGGGTAGTGGCTGTACGGAAAGCGTCGGGACTTGATTTTCGTGGTGCAACGTTGGGTGGATGACCACCGGGCCTGGGCCTGAAAGGTCGTACTCATGAATAACAAGAGTGTAAAACAAGAGGCGTAATCAAAGCACCTGCTATTCAACTCAGAGTCATGCTCTCATTCATTCAGCTGGGATTTGAGATTTGAGAAGGCCGTGTCGTCGCGCTGAGGCAGCCTGCATGGTAGTTGCTCAGACTACAAGTCTGCGTCAGTTCTGATATACACATAGCCAAATAAATTTCCCTCACTGGCTCTTTACACTGTTCAATGTCTGTCAAGGAATTAAGACTTATGTGCCTTATCTGGCTGGATGACAAGCCCAATCCACGCGTTTTCAAGGTCGAAATCAACGACAACAGAACCGGTGCTCGACTCAAGAAGTTGATCAAAGGCAAGTATGCCCAGAGGCCATCAATGTCGGGCGTTCACTGCCAGTAGGTTGGGCCGCAGATATGTTCGCGTTCCTGGTCACACCTGGAGATTGAGCCGACGGAAGGAAGGGCCAGGGAAGGAACTTGGAAGGGAGATTGGCGAGAGACGATGATGACCGAGAAAACTGTATGATGACGAGAAAAGGCTAGACTGTATAGGCAGGGGGTCGGATGGGAGTGTCTGCGTATGAGATGGTGTAGACAAGTCGGGAGACGAGGGAGGTCGATTTGGAAGGAATGGGGGGTAGGGCAGACGCATTCGCTACGTCCAAACGGGTTGGAAGAGCATTACTTGAGGAGAAATTGACATGGCTGCGTTCACGGCGGAGCCCAGAGAAAGTTGGCAGCGTGAAGGTCAGCTTGGCCAATGGCGCTACACGTCTTGGACCTTAAATTGCGTGTTGCTGAACTCAGATTAACTGGCTGTAATTTGAGGACGACAACGCAAAGGTTGTACTGGATAAAAAATCATACAAATCCATAAGAGTTTGAACAGAGTAAAGTCAAGGCAAGACGCACCTGTACGCACCTGCTATTGCTCTAACACAGCAACGACATAGATATGACCGGGCGGATTACGCTGTCATATTCAAGAAGTCGCGGAGTGTTTGGAGGACGCTGCAACCTAAGACTTGCATGGTCAGGCTGAGCAAGCTGGACACCAACATCGAGTCGAGAGTACCGGAGAGCTATTCATAGCAAGATAGTGTGAATGCCCAGTATTTGCGTCCTTGTCCTAGTCCTCAGTGGTGAATTGGAGCGTCGATCGTGGCCTGGTGGTATTCAAAGTGGTCGGGTTGACGCTCGGAAGATGGCAGAGAACAAGGTTGATCATCGGCAAGTCATCTCGCAGCGTAGTTGATCATGAGGATGACTTGGATGGGAGGCGAATATGCCGGGAATGCAGAGGGTGGCCTCGTCGAGTGTTAATGGTACTCGAGTATTCATATGCACGAACGAGGAAGATTGTCTAAGAGGGCACGTTGAGGGTGCTGGGCAGTGCAGCTCGGATATTGACTTGGGAAGAACGGCAGGCGTTGGCTCTCATGCATCATGTGTGGCAGAGTTTGAGGGCACGGATGTATAAGAGGTTGCGTTTTTTGTAGCAGGTGTGGACGCGTCGGATGGGAGGATTTGTGAGTGAGGGAGTACGGGGAGGATACGGGGATAAGGAAGTATAGGAAAGTGCGTCTGGCCCAGGGGAAACGGGATGATGGGACGATGAGGGGCTGCGTGGCTCACAATCCGAGATCTCGAACTGAACTCGGGTTTAGACGTGGCCAAAAGGTGCCAAGGTTTTACTGATAAAGCATGAATGATTAGTTTGTTAGGAGTGTAAGACAAGAGGCGTACCCAAATTGCGCCTGGTGTTCAATAATGAGATAATGAGACCTAAGCAGGTGTGTCGTTTGGACACCTGAGTAGACCGAGTACAACTGAGTGTGGTGGTTGCTCAGACCGGCCGTGGTAGATGTGCAAAGAATTGGTCCTGGTCTACAGCTGCAGTCTTCAGAACGGAGCTGAAGCGGCCATGGAAGCTTGACGGGCGTCGGTGTGTTCGGAGTGTCGAAGGTGTAGCGGAACAAAGACCATGTCGGGTGGCTGTGCTACTCTGGCGCCTGCTCATGAATGTCAACGTTCCCAATGAGCCTAGCCAGACTTTCTGCGGACGTCTTTCAACGGATACTCCGGTTCCTAGGCCTCGAGGAGAGCGTTTCACTAGCATTGGTGAGTTAGTTTTCCAAAGATTGTAACCATTAGTCCTAATTATGTCTCTTTATCAGACATGCAGAGCGGCGCACAAGCTCTTCAGTAGCCGCTCATTTTGGCAAAAAACGAACGGCTTATTCACCCCATTGCCTGCGTGAGTCATGATGACTTGAGTCGACATGACACGCGTATTCTACGAGGAATCGCGAAGCACACGCTCAAGATTAAGAAATATTGGTCCATGCCGACGCTTCATGTCAAAGATGGTCAAAACAGGGATTTCGAATTGGTTAACTTCAGCGCATCTGGGCCGAACGTGGATGTCTTATTCCACATACCAGCAACAAGTTATACCTGCTTCATTCGACGTCAAGAGGAACACTGGAAGTCTCTAAAAAGACTAGTGACACAGGTACCTTTCAAGAAAGTAGCTGAAGACCTTTCTCCTGCCGATGGCGAATTCTCTATGGCACTACTGACTTCGGATCCAGTAGACAGGTGAGTATCTGGGTAACTTCAGCGCGAAGCATGCCTGATGTGAAATTACAGTGCAAACACTATGCTGGTCGTCGCATGCATATCACACAGAGCTGACGGCCCTGTCTCTCTGCGAATCACTTCAGAAATAGACCTCTCTCGTGCAAGGAACCATTGGGCCGTTTTCTTGGACTCGTATCTTGTCGGTGCCCTTTATACTGACTCGACAGGGCGTTCAAAGGCAACACACGCAGTTGTGTTCAATAGAACAACCCTTCAAGAGGTGCTGATCAGGACAGTACATGCTCTCGAAAACTTGATCTCCAACCTCGCGCTGAACGTCCACTAGAACCTTACCAAGAAAGGATTCTCCGCGGCTAACATCATCAATGGAGGCCTATACATTTTTTTTGATGATCCACCCAAATTTCGCTCTTATATGATTCCCCAACGCCTTCTCCCGCGTCAGGCAAACACGCATCCCAGCCCTTGCATCATCACCCACAACAAGTTTCCTAGTGCATCTTTATTCCACAAATGCTCAGACCAAAAACTAGTTGGATCAACACTTCAAACCATCTTGACATCTGGGACTGAATACGGGCTTCCGATGGTGTCTGTGTACAAGGCGGAAAATGGGAGCGGTTTCCATGTCACTGATGTCAGGCCATGGACGGCAGTGCCCGACTCTTCCGGCGTGTCTGCTACCATCTGTCCTGGGGTTGTTTTATCGATTCCAGGCGTTTTCAACGAGGAAAACAATGATTCTTTTTACCAACCCATGCATCTTTCGCAATCGGGTCAGAAGATGCTTTTTAGTACGAAAGTGGACCAGGCCGTTCGACTCTACCTCTTTCACTGCAATACCCTCACTCTCAGCGAGATTGAATTACCACCTTCCATCGATATGGGCTCGGTGTATGGGTTCCACGTCGACGATCATCGTGGTGTTATTGGTCTGTTAGATAAATCTAGGAAATATTTCATCATTCCCTTCAACACCTAATAGCCTACCGTATATTGTACGTGAGTTTGCTTAAAGCTCTCCCCGTCATCAGCGCCGTACATAGTCTTTAACCAGTCAACCCTTTTCCATCTTTACCCTGGAACCTAAAGCAAGCCAGTTGCAGCTCAAAACTCACCATCCTCGCCCTCAGCAGATCTATTCATATTGTTCGCCCCAGAGTCGGGTCCACAAAGTTATCTACGCTCCGTGTTGAGCTACTTCTAACATCAAGACTCATCGCGTCGCTTTCTAGTCTCCTCCACCACCACCTTGAGAGTCTCTGCATCTTTCAAGCGGCCCCGGGCTACATACGTGGTGACAAGGTTCGACATGCTCTTGAGGGTGTGAGGATGGTCATCTCCTAATACCCGCTTCATCTTCTCAATCACCTCCACGCCAAGCGCCTCCGCGTCCTTCAAGCAGCCCAGGTCCCTGTATGTATCAGCAAGATGGGCTATATGTTCGAGAGTGTGAGGATGATCGTCTCCTAACACCTGCTTCAGCTTCTCCAACGTTACTACCTGAAGCACCTTTGCATCGTTCCAGCGGCCCTGTTTCCAATATGTGAGCGCTAGGTGCGACATGGCTTGCAGAGTGCGAGGATGCTCATCACCCAGCACACGCTTCCTCTTTTCGATCACTACCACCTCGAGCGCTTCTGCATCCTCCAAGCGGCCCTGCTCCCTGTACGTATAAGCAAGATTCCCCATAGCCCACAGGGTGTCCGGATGTTCGTCTCCCAGCAGTCGCTTCCTCTTCTCCGTCACCACTAACCCAAACGCCTCCGCATCGTCTAAGCGACCTTGGCTTCTATACGTATACGCAAGGTTACCCATGGTCGCGAGGGTTTGAGGATGTTCGTCTCCCAGCAGTCGCTTCCTCTTCTCCATCACCACCACCTCGAGTGCTTCAGCATCATTCCAGTGACCCTGCCTCAAGTACAAACATGCAAGACTACTCATGGCTTTGAGGGTGTCTGGGTGGTCATCTCCCAGCACCCGTTTTATCTTCTTCACCGCCACCACCATAAGCGCCTTTGCCTCCTTCAAGCGGCCCAGGTTTGCGTATGTGTTGGCAAGATTTTCCATGCCTTTGAGGGTGCCAAGATGGTCATCTCCCAGCAATAACTTTCTCTTTTCCAACACCACTAGGCAGAGTGCCTCTGCATCACTCCAGCGGGCCTGGTACCAGTATGTGTTGGCAAGATTTTCCATACTTGTGAGGGTGTCAAGATGGTCGTTTCCAAGTGCCCGCTTCCTCTTCTCCATAGTCATCACTCTGAGCGCCTCTGCTTCCTTAAAGCGACCTGCTTCCGAATATATTTGCGCGATATGCATCCCCACTAAAGGATCAATATCCTCTGGCTTGAGTGAGGCTAAGGATTTTGTGGTATGTTTCAACAGCTTACGTCGATATTTGTGGTCCTGATCGGTCTGGGTCAAAGAAAATGATAGTGCGATGATAGCGAGAACAAGTTTCTGCATGTCATGTCCGTTTTCTTCTATAGTGGTGCCACTCCAGTGGTGTACCAGCGGGTGAATGCCGTAGGTGCGATTTTGGTGATCATATTCGATGAGGGAGTATGAGCCAAGGTGCATTATGACCTTCCGAAAAGTCCAAGAGCTCCAGCCTGTATCATGTTTTCCCAGCTGCTTCAACAAATGTGTCACTTCATCCTGGAGCTCCGAGTCCTCTAGCTGCACTGGAGACAACGCCGCTTTTTCAAACATTTCCTCAGAGATTCCTTCGTGATGTAGTAACGAGCAAGCTTGGAGGAAAGACCTTGCCGGTCCGTCGAGTTTCTCGTAGCTTAATCTCCATGTTGAATAGACGGCTAACTTGTACGGATCCTGTCCTTGAATCTCTTTGTTCTGGAGCAAATTGTCGCGTTCGCGCCGGTAGAGTTCTGGATATTCACTTAAGGACAAGTGGCAGTGAATGAATGCCCCAGCTTGGGCGACGGCCAACGCAAAGCAATGGATGTCCTGTTTCATAAGTCAGCCTGAAGGCCTCCACAAAAAAAGAGAAGAAAAAATAATTACCCGTACAATTGTCTCCGCTAGTGTATTATTTTCGACATTGTTTTCGGCCCGCGCCTGAACCAGCAGCATGTTTTTTGCATCTTCGAGATCCATCCCTTTAACCTCAGCGTCCGCGTCTTTAGAGGTATAATGACGGAGCTCTCGGTTGCGTGTTGTAATAAGAATATTTCCAGAAGAGCATGCAGGAAAGTATTTCCTCAGATTCAGTTCAACGTTGTCTGCGTTGTCAAAGACGAGGAGCCAACTTGCATCACTCTGTCTCGACGCAAGCCAATGCAGACTTGCATCCACCGTTCGCTTTATATTTCCAGGGGCAATAGCCTCGAGATCCGTTTGAAGTGTCTCTTCACTTGTGGCGTCGACGTAGAAGACGTCAGAGAAGCTATTTAAAATTTTAAGGCTCCAGTAAAATTTTATTCAGTGAACTGGCATACCGTTTGCCTTTGGATTCTTCAATGAATTTTAATGCAAGCTGGCTCTTTCCCGCACCGCCAAGGCCGTACAATAAAAAGATGCGCTGACAAGCCTGATCGACATCTGAGTCGAAGTATTTGCACATCTTATCGAGGATGTCCTTTCGACCTATAAATGAGGCAACAGGCGGCGGGCACAGTTTGCGTTCTCTCGGCCCCTTGGTTGATTCGTGTAGAGGTCCCGGTGAAGCTGGATAAACGTAAATACATCAAATTTATGGTAGAGTCATTGTTCAAGTTACTTACTGAGTTGCTCGAATGTAAGCTGTGCTCTCGGGACCCTGATCACGTCTGCCAGCAACGCTAGCTTCTCTTCGACCTCCTTTCTCCTCAGATACTGTGCTGTATGGGCCTCCACATCTCCCAACCTCTCCCATTCGGAAAGTTTGATCCCCTGCATTCCATGCTCCACATTGAGTCGAAAGTACGTGGTCGGTAATTTCGCGAAGAGGTCCAGCATAGCTTCATGCGTAGCCTCACAATCGGTGGTAATCGCCTTCAGCGCATCGAAGATGGCTATTGGCAAGATCTGCCGGAGACCCCGGGACTTTGCGATGCTGATCGTTTCACTATGTCCAGTGCCAATGCTCACCAGGCACCCGATGTAACGAGCGCCAAATAATGCCTTGGCTTCGTTAAGCATTACCCGACTAGGGTTATTGCGGCCGAGTCCGCCGTCTATGTAAGGTTGCGCACGCCCAATTTTGATGTGTTTGAAAAAGGTTGGCATCGCAGATGTCGCTCGAGCAGCCTCCCAAATCTTGCAATTTGAGTGTGTTTCACGAGACTCATAGCTCCTGAAAAGAACTGGTATATTGGCATCCATATTATAGACATTCATGGCACAAACGAAGCTAAATAATAGTTGACTTCAAAACAAAATAATTTAGAAGTCGCTGTCAGACTCACGTTCGGCAAAGTGTAGCGTCATCGTGCTCCAATAATAGAGCTTCCGAATCACCAGTTACGTCTCTCACCATCGCTTTCATGGCCTCTTCAAGCTTTTTCGCTTTGAATTTTCCTCCTCGCTTCGGACGAGAGAAGACATGTTTTACCAAGGCGCCATAGTGCTTTATTGCGGTGTCTACATCCATCCGAAGACGTCCAAGCATTAGAGCAACTATACTGTAATGTTTAAATCAGCTGCAGTGAATGAGGGCCAAATCATGTAGCGCACCCCCCAGTATTCGTACCACCGATTAGATCAAAGCAGTCACACGGCTTGGGCAAACGAGTAAGAGGTGGTTTGCCATCCTGCTTCCGTTTCGTGTTCTCGTCGACCATGACCTTGTGCATTATTTGTTTGATTATGAGCAGCTCTGAAAGCCCACGAATGCCGCCGCCGTCTGTACAAGAGGTTACGAGTTAGTGACAATGTCAGCGAGAGAATACAAGTTGGATAACTAACTCACCTAGTGCAAGCAGCTTCACGGGTTCTTTTTGGTCGAAGGAATCCATCGCTAAGATGTTGGAGTCTATGCCATGAGTGCTGGATGCTGAGCTATTGTTTTTCCGCAAAAGCAAGTTTCGGAACTCAACTGTTGCAAGTACCCTGGAGCAGAGTATTGCTTACAGTTGATCTGTTTGAGGTGAATGGCGGAGTTCGGGTGGAAGTCATCGAGTTTGAGATCAGTAACAGGTATTACGGCTGCTCTGATAACATTCATCAGTCGTGATTCTGAAGCAGGATGTGAGAGGATGTGATAAACATAGTATAGATCATGAATGGATGATGATGGAAGGCGTTCAAAAAATCAAAAGTGGAGCTGGGGAGAAGTTCGACCACCGCCACTATGTGAGGCCGCCCAGGAGCAGAATATCGATGTCAAAACCAACCACTGTCTTCCGGGAATTCAAAAGAGCGAAACCCTCGCGTCTGAGTGCTACTAGAGGCACAGTAACTCGTTCGATGGTCTGTCCAATGTGCGGCGGAGGAAGGGTTACACTTTCAAGGAACTACAACATCCAGGTGCCGAAATCCAGTTAATCGAATATATGTCTATAGTGGCCTCCACCTATGTCTTCTTTATTATCCCACCACAGCCATATCCTTTCCGGCTTTCGTGGACATAAAGCTCAGGATTCACCATCCAACATGACAGGTTGGAATCTTGTGCCACGCACACTGATATGTTGATGGGGATTCAGAAAGACATGAAGCAATAGTGGAACAAAAGATACCAATTCCCAGAGCCATGAGAGAGTAGTGAATTCGCTGGAGGATATAAAGCTCGTACTCTCGAGGCCGTAAGGTCCAGAATCGGCTGAAGAGCGTCTAAGATCTGCACCCGCGGCCCAAGGCAGGCCGAAGGGTAAAAGGTAATGTCCAGAGAAATCAAAGTTCGGATATGGGCACACCCCAGTGCCCAGGCGACGTCTACCAAAGACATCTGCAATACGTTGAAAGTAACCTTGAGTCGTTCTTGAGACTTGACTCGTGTGAATCCGGCATGATGATTCCGGACTCTGCCAGCGTTAAGACTACTATCACCTTCTATAACGATATCGATATAGCCTCCTAGAATGTCTGTCGGAATGAAAACCTAGCAAGGCCACCTATGCGACACCATACCTTCGAGACTCGTCTACTATTCTGTTCCTCAAACCTCCTAGATCTACTCCAAGGCGCACCTTCCCATCCGAACGCTGGACGATGGCATGACTCAAACATGCCCGCCTCCGTCTGTCTGTCGACATCATGACTTCCTCCCTCCTTGCGTTAACTCTTCCGCTTCTCTGCTTCTTTGTCCCTGTAAAATTCAATTCTCTAATACACTGCTCTTTTCTAAAGACAGCTTCCCCTGATTACGAGATATTTAGAGCGGCGTTGCATTGAGCGGCTTCGGCTCTCGGGAAGTCATTATAATCTACCACTTCGCAAAAATTCTGCAATCTATATTGTAGTATTGACATGAAGGCCTACTGGATGACCTTCGTACATAAGCCTCCCGTGAGGTCTTTCAATCCTCGAATCTATCGCAACAAGGAAGGAGTGGATATTGGATACAGGAGCTGTGGATCGCAAGGCTGGAGTGGTGTAGAGCGAGCTCCAGTGTCGAGGAAGACACGCAGGAGAGGTAAGAGGTCCCCTTTTATATCCCGACATGTACTAATGATGCTCTTCCACTTGCAGTCCAAGTACCAAGTACTAGGACACAATCAAGACTATTTTCTCTTCCGAAGCATGCCTTTTTTCACCCAACCCAATCACACGTTTTCACGACTCGTGCTCTCTCCCCCGCCCGTGCCTAAGCCCACTACCTTCAAGTCCCGTGCCATTGAAACTTAGGTCCTCTCTCCCGAGTGACCCGTCCACTACTGCTACCTGTGCAACATTCCTCCGAGTTCTCTGATCCGACATGAGTCTCAAGCTCCCACTCAGCCCTCTACTACCGTCGGCGTCGACTCGATCTCTCGACAGGTTGCAAACCATTACTTTAAACGCGAACGCGGACATCTCGCTTTGCCATCAACTTTTTGAGACTTGGCCTGGTCCAACCGTCAAATTCAAATATCGACTTTGCATCTGTCCCCTTTGCTCCAGCCCACAGGCTCAGGGGTTATGAAAATGCGAAACGACTACGCCCCTTTCCCTTCATGGCACCACAGTCAGATCCCCTTTCGAGTCGCGTCGACTGCCCAATCCAACTCGGAAACGCGCAATCAATGATCAGCGCGCCAAGACGTGAACCAAGCCGAGCCTTGGACAACACCCCGCGTCGGATATCTCTTCAGAGTCAATCTGAAAGTGCACTCCTTTCCATCGACACACCCGAATTCTTCCTCATCCACATCCCTCGATAGCGTCACCAGCGTCAGCATCGCCATTCATCTCCGATTTTCCACCTATCTTTCATTTCCATTCGAGTCCCGGTCCTTCCTTCCAGTCACAGTCGACTCTGTTACCCTCCAGCTGAGGTGCACACTTGTGCCACGTCCTTTCAATGTCAATCCGAACCTCGACTTGACCCAATGACCACATTTGGGAAACCCCTCATATTGTCGTCGGCCTCTTCACCAGGTCGCCTCAGAAACTGGCATTACTACGACTTCTACGGGTGCGAGCGGATGGTTGAGGAGAAGCGGCCGCTGAGAATGATGCGAACTCTTCTGCGACACAGCTACATGCAGTGACAAGGTATGCTTCTCTCATGGACCATGACTAGGCGCCAGCATTTAAACATGGACGAAGGCGACTAGGAAAATGCCTCTCCCAGCGTTGCTATACTCAGGGGTATCAAAAGTAACGGTAATTCCCACGCGGCGTATCCTCCGCTCGGTCATGAATAGACAATTTTGAGAGATCTACTACATGTATTACTACGAAATTTTAGAGAGAGGCTTATGTAGATGTCTAATTTTTATTATAAAAGTTTGAAGCTGTGAGACCCGCTGAGTAGTACACAATAGATATATCTATCACAAAATTGGAAGTCTGACATTTCGGTAACAAAAGCTACAATACAAAATCTTCTGTAATATAGATTATCACAAAACCTTGAGAATACAGAGGTATATACCGGAAGTACGTCTGGTAAAAATTTCAGGACAAGAGGTGTCCTCAATGTGACACCTTGAAGCGATGAAGCTTCTACCACATTAATTAGCTTGCGTTTCAACAGTGGTTCAGCACAACAAAACCTCTAGAATACTAGATTTCGGTATAGTTATTTCACAAATACATGAGATTGAATCAATAAGGTGTGATATGAGATACAGAGCTGCGTAAATATAACATCTTTTTTTTGAAAATCTTGGATAAAATAAAATAGTTCACTCAATCGATGTGGCAGAAGCTTGATCGCCTCAAGGTGTCCCATTAAGGACACCTCTTGTCCTGAAATTTTTACCAGACGTACTTCCGGTATATTCCTCTGTATTCTCAAGGTTTTGTGATAATCTATATTACAGAAGATTTTGTATTGTAGCTTTTGTTACCGAAATGTCAGACTTCCAATTTTGTGATAGATATATCTATTGTGTACTACTCAGCGGTTCTCACAGCTTCAAACTTTTATAATAAAAATTAGACATCTACATAAGCCTCTCTCTAAAATTTCGTAGTAATACATGCAGTAGATCTCTCAAAATTGTCTATTCATGACCAAGCGGAGGATACACCGCGTGGGAATTACCGTTACTTTTGATACCCCTGAGTAGCTCTATTTCCGGCGGTTCAACACCAAATGCAGATACCGGAGGAAAGGCCAACCTGGAAAGTGACGTGATTGCGGAGGGTGCTATTGAGCAGATACCTTTGGTAATGAACAGTGACGGCTCTAGTCTAGGCGGATCGAATAAAAGTAAGCTTCATTTTACGGGTGTCTCGATAGGCCAGCATACTGACATGACACAAGAAAATGAGCCGACAAACAGTTTTGATCGTGACGGTGGTGCTAATAGTTTGTCCAACTTACTTTTTTCTAACGATCCGACACTAAATATCATTCTTCGATAAGATGACGCTGATATGGATGCAGACGGAGACTCCGATGCAGATGCACTGCCTGCAGATAACTTTTCAGATATACTTGTTGTCCATTAGTCGCAAACGGTGGCAGCGTGGACAACCCAGATCATCTCCTCAATTTCCTTTCCTGCTGTAATACATTCTTGCGAATATAACATACGTATCCAACATTCCACTATGTTGGTCCGCCAACTCGACTCGGTGTATACGCCTTTCATTGCCACCACATCTCGTGAATAAACAATCGAAATCGAGAGCTACATTATGCATCTTTGAATCACCACACTGTGCTACAACCTTCCTACTAGTGAACGGTATCCCTACAACTAAAGGTTTAGAGTATGAGACCCAACCAACCTCCTAGAGTCCATTGCGGGCCTGTGTTGGAGTGCTTTGAGAGTTTGGCGGATGCCCTCTACAAATGTGAAACGTCGAAATTGTCCAAACGCATGACAAAGATCCAGGGAGGGGAAAAGGGAGTCGAGATACTGTGATATAATGGGAATGAATTTATTGGTGAAAATCTCTGCAGTTTCTGGTTGGTCCTTGAGGCGTATGGTGAGATTTTTCAAGCAATGTGATAATGGGCGCTCATTCTCCATTTCCTTTACAAGTAACGGCAGATGCGCTTCTTCGACGGTGAATGACATGTCGAGTTCTTTGAGGACTGGGCAGTGGATGGCCAAAGAACGTAAGACTTGGAACGTTGGAGAACTTGCGCCATATGTCACCAGGTCAAGAACTTCCAGATGGCTAAAGCAACCAGATAGACAGGCCTTGTGTATGTAGGCATCGTCGATTTCAAATTCAGTCCATGCGAATCTGAGTGTCCATAGGCAGGAGCGCCGTATTATATCAAGTACTGCATCAAATGTTTCTAGACCAATCGGTTGGTCAACGTTGAAATCCAAGTCGACCTCCTCCAGACTTGGCGCTATTAATCCGCATTCGCCTACTATTCGTCTGAAAGCGGTAGGTTGTTGTAGAGGACATGAATGGCAATTTATTTGTATGCGCTTCAAGGTAGTATCAACCCCCAAGCATTGGATGAGAAGCAAAGCCATGTAGGCCGGTGCCATGATTTCGATCGAATGAAGGGATTGGAAGTTCACTGAGTGAGGGAGTAATGTGGATACGATTTGGTGGTGTTCATTGTCGGTGTGCCACTCGACAGAGAGTTTTGAGAGGTGATTGAGTGCTGAAAGCTTGGAGAAGCCTTCAATAAGCAGTGTCCCAGTTGTTTCTTCACTGAACCGGAGCTGAACATCTTGCAACATGTGGAACTTGGTTATCAAATCCACGTGGTTGCAGAACGTTGTAAGGATACATAACCTTTCCAAGCCGTGAGATCCATCGCATCCTAGGGAACGGAGGAAACCTCCAATCATACGTCCGTCTTGATCCCCGTCAGCGAAGATCAGGCTCACATCCTTGAGCGTCGTTGAGCAGAGTAGTAGGAGAATTGCCCAATCGTCTTCGTAAACGTCATCAATGTGAATCTCTCGTAAACCGGGAACCAATAGACGCCGGAAACTTGAGAGATATGTACACGCAAAGGAGGACGGGTGACACTCTGGGAAAAGACCCCTAGACAGAACTCGGACTCGCCTGGCATACATGTCAAATCTGGACAAAATGCCATCCGACAGCGGACCCTGTATAATCTAGACTCGGTGATGAGATACGCGAACTTGAAAGCCATTCCAGATATTGAATAACATACAAAGTGTTTGTTGACTCGAACAAAGTTCGGAATGACTTTTAATAAGTCAACAATCACGTCTAAGCAGCACCATAGAACATCCATCGCGGGCTCAAAAAGGGTTCTGCAGGTAGAGCCGAATGCCAAAAGGCTCTTCTTCCAGTGCGAATGGCATAAATGTTTGCAAAGCTCAAGCACGACGTCTAGGGTTTCGATGAACTGATGTGTGGGTGATTTCTTGGTAAACGTGAGGGCGTGCCTGTCGGGTGTAGAGCCGGTATTGGTCATGAGATTCGCTGGCAAAATACATGCACTAGTACTGTACTAAAACAATCAATTCGTTAGGGGGTGTGACGGTGACCATGCCTAACGAAATTTTGGTTTCGTTAACTGGGCCAGGGACGTGTGACACCCTCCAAAAAATATTCGTTAATGTTACTAAATATACTTGGGGAAAAAATTCACCAAAAATCGCCGAAAATTCGATTACTGTACCATTTCATTCAATTCGGCAGTCACGCGTCACGGGCGCCTTCCAAATACCGAAATGTCACGGTCGTCACGGCGCCTAAGGTAGACCTGCCGAAATTATTTTCCGTGACAAACCTATATGCGCAATTTTTCACGGCCTCCGGCGGTAGACTGCCGAAAATTCTCTCTGTGTCACGGCCACTTTTGGCGTCTGCCGAAACCAAAATTTCGGTAGGTTCGTCACGGGTCACGATGCCTGCCGAATTGAATGAAATGGTACAGTATTTTTGAACCAAAAAATCATTTCGTTTGGCCACTGGAGGACGCGTGACCTCCGTGACATTTCGTTAATTTTGAGCAGGCTGTGACGCGTGACTAACGAATTGATTGTTTGTGCTCAAGGAAGAACCAATCGGCCCGGAGCCGCAGCCTGAACCGTCCATCCTCACTGCTCAGTGTCTACGAGAAACCATTATCACTGGCGGTGACTGGCCAGGGAAGGCAAAGCATGTGTCCCATCATAATATATGGGGAGGTTTCTGATACTACTTCTTTTACCCAGTACTAGTGTTGGAGACGCAGATTCCTAGGCGTCAGTCAGGTCTCGATAAATGTCGGAAAGTTGCAAAACGCCAAATTAGGGACGTGACTTAGTCACGTTTCCCTGATCACGTTTGGTGTCACTATTCAGAATTGGGATTGTGCTTGTTTCGTGGAGATATTCCCAATTCTAAAAGGCCTATATGATTATAACGGCCCTAAAGAGTATACCTGACAAAATTTTGAGGGATAGACTCGCCGATTTGAAAAATGGGCAGTCTGATCAGGCTAACTACAAGCATGATGCGGCCTGATCAGGGCGATAATGACGTTCTGGAACACGGTGACCTCACGCATTATGCAAGTGACTGCGACGGATAACCCAAGATTTAAAACCTTCTTACTTCACAAAAAAAATTATTGCGCCTCTCAAAGTTATATGTGAGCTCTAATACATCTATAGATGAGTATTGCGAAAAAATAATGTGTGTATATCCACCAGAATCTTACTTCGAGCTTTCATGATCAGGCAAAAATGTGCCTGATCATAGTGTTGCCGTAGCTCCGCTCAGTTCAGCTCGGGTCAGCTTACGGCAGCTTAGCCTTATCTACGGCTTCGCTCGTGAGCGGAGCTGAAGCCAGCAACCAAGCTCGTGGCTCGTTGCCATATTTGGACAGTAATTTTTGTTCGCTAGAAGGAACAAAAAAATACATGAGTATGCAACATAAAGCCTTGGCCACACACTTATGAACCTCTATAAACATGATTAGCCACATATTTTGTGTTATATTGAACGGGAAAGCTGCCCAACATCCTGGCGGGGTGTCACGCAGACAGCCTCGTCACGAAGGTAACACCCGTCACGCTGACCTGAGTGCTGGCAAGCTTTTTGCCTCTCTTATTCACCTCGTGAATTTATCATCTCAGGCCATCATATACTTCTACTAGCAACATAATTTAGCCAAAATATACCAAGGACATTTAAAATTTATCAGAAGTTGGAAGAATATCCAAATTGGGATCAAAGCTGTGGTTGACCAGCGCTTAGCCCGCTTTAGAGGCCGAGCGGCGTTTGTAGCTTGGCTCAGCTATATTTCGGCTCCGCTCACTAGTGCTGCCCAAGTCTGGCTCCGGACCGGTCAAACCGGTGACTGAACCACTAAAAAACTCCGCAAAACCAGACTGCCGACTAGCCGGTTCGGACCAGTCAGACCCGTGGTTCGGCAGATTTCGCCCTTATTTGGAAATACATATTTTGCACATGCAATTTGGAGCCCATTACACCGATTTTTCTTAATACTTTTGATCAGGTTTACTTTAAATCGGCCTTTGCTGCTATAGTGAGGTAAAATTTCAAGATGTGGCATCGAAACGAGGCCGTTGTGATTTAGTGGCCTTAGCACAGCCACATCCCCTGTCACGAGAGGTTGTCTCAAAAAAATAGCCCCTCACCCGCTATAAGGATAATAAAGCCTCATATTAGTCGTCTATGCTCTGAAAACACTTCATAGTCATCTCAGAAGTAGAGAATATGTCCGCAGGCGCATCCCAACCAACTGCCCCAATTAGGGGAATAGACCACAGTTCAGACTGAGCGGAACCAAACCACGGGTTTCGGTTAATGAAATTTGCCTAAACCGTACAAAACCAGACCCTGACTGACCCTGACTAGACTTGGGCAGCACTACCGCTCACCGGCTCAGCCAGCTTTGAGCGGAGCTACGGCAACACTACCTGATCAGGGAAGTGCGTGACTTTTGCCTAATTAGGCACTTCGCAACTTTCCGACAATTTAATGAAGATTAAAAGCCAAGTGGCTCGGGTGGGAGAGGTCATATTCAAGTTGGATGCCAGAGCAGAGAGCGGAAGCGACGAGACCTGCTATCTAAACCAGCTGTAAAGGCACAAGTCGATGGCACCTCAAGGTTCGTCGTGTTTAGGTATTCAGAGATCTGTACAACAAAATATCATGATCGTGTAGCCGTTAGATAAATAAGGAGAGAAGACGACATGGATTTGTCAGCTGACGAACAAGAACAAAAGCGGGATAGTTACAGGTTGCCGATAAGAGAGAAAAATACAGGCAGAACTTCAAGGCGGCGAAAGTTCCAAGAGAAAGACGGAAGGAAAGGACGCATACTTGAGCAGTGGACATTATTTCATTGACAACCCACTCAATAGCGTCCTCTTCGAAGTCCTCGCTAACCAAAATAATGACCAATAGGATGTAGTAATCTTGACTTTTCTTTTCCTCGCTGAGGCCCTAGATTGTTGAGGATGAGGAGCTTGCGCGCTCGTGTTTGGCTGTACATACGAGTGTCTCCCAATTCGGGAGGCGCCTCTACCAAGAATTGAGAAAATGGTGCGACCCTCCCTCCCTGATCCGACTCAGGTCCAAAGCGCCGATTTGTGGATGAAACTGACATGAGTTCTGGCACTGGCGCGAGACGGATTTGACTGATGGGCTATGGCAAAAGAAGAGCGTCTTTGAATCGTCCTAGGGCCTCTGGAGGAAGGTAAAACAAATCCACAATACTCCCGCTCCTCGAAGGGAGGTAATGGCGTTCCTAGTTTTTTCGTGGAAGAATGGCGGAGGATTAGGCCTGAGGAACGATGGAAGAATGAGAAGGACATAGAGACGTAGAAGGATACAGGAAGAGGGACAATTGCAGGTCTAGGACGGAGTTGGAGCCTAGAGCTCGGAGCACAGTTGGTGGATACCTATGCCAGAATCGACTTTGACGACGCGTTTGACTGGTGATCAGCCAAAGCCCTCGCGAGCGTTGCAGGCGATCCGAGTTGAAGCTGCTTCATGTTCAGGCTTTCCACCTCCAGCTTGGTTGCCTTCGTTCCTTCCGCGATCGGAGTCACAGCTAGAAGCATTTTGAACACGAAGATAGAGCTGCGGTGGGGTGTTGAATTCGAGATTGTCAGTTTTTCGACCAAGTGACTGTGACTTACGGAGCGCCGATGGCCTCAGAACTTGTCCTCCGTATACCGGAAATGGCAGCTCCGGCGATCAGATCCATGCAGACTGACCTCGAAGACTTTGACACTGACAGCCAACACGATGGGCACCAGTTCAGGCTCCCTCACTATCTGGGAGCGGGTGAGAAGAATACTTCAGATCGCAAATGCATTTCCTCATCTCGAATCAGTTGTCAGTGGATCGCTCGCCTGTCTGGATGTGGTGTGGGTAAGTCATAGTAGTCGTGTGTTTAGGCTAAGTACTATCTTCTGAACTAGGTTACAGGAAGCCACACGCAACGATCCAACCCACTCTGAACTCTCGGATATGGTAGACAATGTGGAATATCTCCTCACCGGGCTCGCTTCTGAAGATTATAGCGGCAGTATTATATGCATTGTGGAGCGAGTCTCAGTGCTCATTCAATTATCAGCTGACGCTGACAACACTAACAGATTGATTGTAGCGGAGGTGGAGGAGATTCGCCGAAAGCAAGACCATGGAGAGGGAGTGCGACTACTCATACCCATTCAAGACAGAGCCGACGTTATCAAGGGGCATCATATTAGAATCGTTTCCTTATTTCGTCAACTGGGAGTGAGTACATGACCACATTTTCGAGAGCACTACGACCTAATATGCTTGTAGAATGACATCACTCTCCGGATCTGGGGTATAGACAGCCCGCAGTCCGAGGTATATTTAAAACATGAGCAAATTTAAGCGGGCTCACATTCCATTCGCAGGTAACATTGTTTCAAAGCCTATCTCCTGTGTATGACGCCCGATACTGCTCTCGCTACTCCACGACTATCGGTCGACGAGGGTGCACACCAGAGACGCAGGAGAAAATTTTAGCGGACCTCAAACTCTGGGCTAATGACCCAAACGGGGCCAAGGTGTACTGGATGGACGGAATGGCAGGGACTGGCAAGACGACGGTCTTGTACAGCCTGTGCAAGTGGCTGGAGGATAACGAACAACTTGGTGGGGACTTCTGTTGTCACCGTGATGCATATCCATGCAGTAACGTGGAGAACATCATCCCGACTATCGCATACCGGCTCGCACAATTCTCTCCTGCTTTTCGATCGGCTCTCGGTAAAATTCTGGAGAAGGATCCAAAGGCCCTCACGCGGGACGTCAGATCACAGTTCCAGAAGCTGATAAAGCAGCCCATGCAAGAGGCAAAGAGCACGATGCTGAATGGCGTGGTGGTAGCCATTGACGCACTGGATGTGTGCTATAATGGTGACGAGGTTCTGTTGTTTCTCCAAACGTTGATGAAGCATGCAGCGGGCCTACCTATCAAGTTTTTCATCACCAGTCGGCCAAACCCTGTTTTTCAAGACGAAATATTGAATCCAGAATACTTGTGCTTTCGGTTCCATCTGGACGACGTTGAGAAGTCTATTGTTGAAGCAGACATCAAAAAGTATCTTGAAGACGCATTTTCGTCCATGATCCCTGTTCCATCACCCGCCGACATAGATCAGCTCGTTCGACATGCTGAACAGTGTTTCTTTGATGCAGCCAAAGCTGTGGCCTATATACATCCCCCATGTTACTACGTGGATTCCGAGGCTCGTTTACAGATGGTACTCAGTGGTGATATGGGGCGGAATGGCTTGTGGAGCCTCCCGTCCGCAGCTTGGGTCGACGACCAGGAACAAATACATCACGTCCGCCTCACGCTCTGGACAGCAGTATGTGCGAAGGCACCAATGACGACCCGGATATTCTCATCACTTCTAGGGCATGGTGCCAACCAATCTTTATGGTTGCTGCGGTTGGCACTTCACGTCCCGGGGGACCGCAATGAAGAGATTATCGTGCCAAACGCACTTCTTGACTACATCTTTGATGAAGGTCGATCTGGCGATTTCTACTGCGACAAGACTCGCGTCAACGATATCCTCGCTGACAAATGCATCAGTGTGATCAAGAAACAGCTGCAATTCGGTATCTACAGCCTTGGTCTTCCTGCAAATTTGGATGACCGAGACGAGGATTGTGACCCCAATGCTATCACATATGCATGTCGTTACTGGAGTGTGCACCTTTGTGAAGGCCGGAGGCAAGAGGGATTTAATTACGATGATTGCCAGGAATTGAACAACTTTCTGGCCCAACAACTAGGGCTCCGCACCCGCATCGAGAATTGATAAGAATGTCAAATTTCTATTGGAAAAAATGTAGTTTACTATACATTAACTAGTTTTTTTTTTTTTGGGACATTGTACTTATACATGGACATATTATATATACCTACATACTTGGCATTGCTACTCAGTACGTTGAGCTCATTTACGGTACATTACAACTTGAAAGTCCCAGTAGTTGGAGGCTCAGATAATCGTTTAATTCCTGGCGGCCAGCACACGTGAATCCCCCTTGGCGAAGGTGATCGCCCCAGTACCGCCATGCATATCCAATAGCGGCAGGAATGGAATCTTTCCCTCGCCCCACGCCCGATACACCCTTATCAAACACGCAAGAGGACTCTGGTTTGGAGACATCAAATCGCAACTGCTTCTTCATCAAGTCGAGGCACCTGCTGGCGACTTCCTTGTTGTGTTCAGCCGTGTCGCAATAGAACTCTCCAGACCGGCCATGATTGAACATAAACTCCGGGAATGACGCGTGAAAGACTGAAACCGGGCCAGCTCCATCTTGGTCCTGCACATGTAGTATTGACCGCAGTGGCTGCAACGAGATCCGTACTTGCTTCTCGGTCATCCCCAGCAGCAATGCCAGTGTTTGCGCACTGATTGGCTCCTTCGCGCATATCACTGTCCATAGAACAAGCTGAATGTTCTTAATGTCATTTTGTTCGCGCTGCTCGTGCTTCAAAGCCGCGGATAGAACCAATTTATAGACTCCATCAAGCTCAGCATGCTGCGTCGTCGACTCGGTGACAGCATTCAGCACTGCTTGAAGGCGAGCACTGGAGTCCACATCGATATCTGCCGGATGAATGTATCGTATAGCGGTCGCGGCATAGATGAACAGCTTCCCAGCACGTTTCGTGAGCAGTTCAAGGTCAGAGGCGGGGATTATGGAACCAAGGGAGTCAATGAGGTATTTCTTGATGTCGGCTGTGACGATCGCCTCGTCAATGTCGTGTAGACGAAGCTCAGATGGCGAATATCCTGAGACCCACATCTCCTGTTCAATGGAGTGCTCCGGTCGACTGGCGACAAAGAATTTCATGGGCAGCGTTGCTGCACGTTCGAGTAGTGTTTTCAGAAGCAACCGGACAGTAGAGGGGTTGCTACACTCGTCCAACGCATCGATCACGACGACCACGCCTCCGGGTATTGCGGCTTTGACCTCCTGCATGGGCTGCTGTATAAGCATTTTAAATTGGGTGTTGATATCCTTTGTGCCGGCATCCGAGTCTTTCTCGAGAGCTTTGGAGAGAGCAGCTCGAATCGGTGAAGAGTATTGCGCCATCTGATAGGCGATTGTGGGGATAATGTTGTTCGCATCGCGGTCTTGTTCAGGCCCATTGCGGGAGCAGAAAAAGTTTCCACTGAGTTGCTCGTTCTCTT